>Ga0081455_10002051_pt1 | contig 24078 bp, 23 predicted proteins | sample TabmetS3T2R1_FD_70207 | JGI IMG/M metagenome (GOLD analysis project Ga0081455, IMG submission 70207) | Tabebuia heterophylla rhizosphere microbial communities from the University of Puerto Rico - S3T2R1 | ecosystem: Host-associated > Plants > Roots > Rhizosphere ...
TGTTATCTTGACTGCTAGATGACTGAGTATTTGCATTGTTATCTTGACTGCTAGATGACTGAGTATTTGCATTGTTATCTTGACTGCTAGATGATTGAGTATTTTCTGAAGTTGATGTACCATCAGTTCCTTTCTGCATCGTTTTTGATACTAAGTCTTTGGCATCATCTTCTGAGAACTTTCCTGTATTCACAGGTTCATTAATCATATTGTTTTCTTTAACATCCGAAGTTGATTTAACATCCGAAGTTGATGTACCATCTGAAGTTGATGTACCATTTATTCCGGTATCAGGGTTGGAAGAGGTTGCATCAAGACCAGCCTGGGGTACATTTCTCGAAGAAAGTGTGGGTTTATTACTATTTTCTGCTAAACTGGAAGAACCATAAATCGTTTCCACTGCGTCTTTTAAGATACCGAAGTACTTGGTAGGCTTTAATTTGCCATCAGCCAAGTTAAAACTGGCCGTATCTGCATCCCTATAATCCCACTTCCAAAAAGCCGTGCCCCATACTCCTGCTTTCTTGAAAGCCCCGAGTATCTGTCCCGCATTAGTTTTTGTAAGCTCGCTCAAACCTGGGTTGAGTTTGAATATTCCGCCATCCTTTGTCCTCACAACGTTATTCCACTCCCCAATGTATAATGGTACTCCAGTTAGATCCCTTGTTTTCAAAAAAATATTAAATCTCTCCTTCTGGTACGCATCTCTATTAGGAACTCCATAGACACTTATCTTGAAAGCGACATTCTCTTTATTTGAAGGCGCCATTTTTGCCAAGTTTTCTGGTGAGATTTTAATCGGGTTATTCAAGTCAACTGGAATATTCATGCTGTAGATAACAGTCTTATCCGTGATCTTTCTCAACTCCTTAGTTATAAAGGAATTAAATTTTCCTATTTTAGACCACTGATCTATTTTATCAACGTGAGGCTCGCTTAGGATCTCGTACCCTAAAGTACTTGAATGATTGTCGACTGTCATTACTATTTTCTTAAGAAAGTCTGCCATTACTGTCCAGCCATCTTTTCCTTGCTTATCTTTCACTGATCTGTTCCACCAGTCCCCCCAGAAGACTTGCGCTGCTTTATCGGGAGTATTACCGCCACCGCCTCTGGAATATTTTCCTTGAAACAGAGAATAAGGAAAACCTGTTCCTCTGTCTTCTAGCCATGAAGAAGTATGCCATTGATGATTGTCATAAATGATTTTCACTCCGTACTTATCTGCTGCATTGGCTACTGATTGTATTTCCTTCATGAAAGCCTTGGGATTCTTTTCATAAGCTTCCCAATAGAACAGGAATCTAGCATGATCCAAACCGGCTCCAGAAATCTTTTTTAAGCTATTCTCGATGTAATTCGGTGGAGCTTCAGGCGAACCGTTGTCATCCTGTTTCATATTGACAATTGCTCCTTTCATGACAACCCCATTGATGGGTTGGCTACTAGTCAGTTGACTTGCCGATGCATATGAGCCTAATGAAGTAGCGCTAGTAAAGACTGCAGTTAGGAGAATGGTCATAATTATTCCGCTACTAGCTAAAATCAAAGCAATACGAATAAGAGTTCTCAAATGATTTAATATGTATTACTGATTCGTTATTCACGACTTTATGTCTGAGGGTGGCGTTTGATTGAATGCCATTTAAGTCATATTTTTGACTCTAGAATCTAGAATTGTGTTCAATAATAGCAAACTCTTATTTTAACCTCGCGTTGCAAAATTAGTGATAACATTATCAGTCCCATCGAACCCGAATAAAAATTAGATGTTTTCAGTATATTTACTCTATATATAATATGAAATGATAGCCAACATCAAGTCGAAGGTCTCATTTGAAAGATCTTGGACATAGTAACATATGACCCTCCGACAACTGAAACAAATCCTTCGGTATGAAATTCCTAGGTATGTAAAGATCTTAGTATTTTGAAATTAAATAGTCTAAACGTTAATAAAAGTAACGACCGACGATGAATCTAAAGAAAAGGAGCAAATAAAATAGCCTAGTAGAAAAGAAAGGCTTGATACTACGGATATTGAAAAATTTGAGAGAAGAGGCAATTAGGGGCCAACATTTACTTGAGCCGATTTCAAAGTAGTTGATCCATTATTATCAACTGCCTCAATGCTGAATACATAGGTAACGTTCTGTTTTGGAATAAATGACATTGATTGTTTATCAAGTGAAATATTCATATTTACAGGAGGAAATTCATCTTCTTGATTCCATATGATAGAAGTTATATTACCATCTGGATCTGAAATAGATGTATTTATGGTAACAGCTTGGTTAATTTCACCTTTGATTGGTGATGAAACAAGAATAGCAGGTGGTTTGTTTGCAGGAGCATCTGATTGTCCAAATGTAACTGTACTCTGACCTGAAAATACTATGGTTATGATAGTTACCAATGTTGCAATAAGGATACAAAATATTCGGGTCGATTTAACCATAACTTTTTCTATTGTCTCAATTATTAAACTTTGTCATTTTAAAGTTAGAACTTATCATAAACTGTACAATGAATTATAAATTCTAGAGTAACATGTTCTAATTTTGGGGCCCAAGTCTGGGTCTTAATGTAAAATAAATATAATATCAAGAATGGAGTTGATTGGTACGCTATTAGTTAGAAATCACATAAATTGATACTAAAATTAGATATGTGATTTATAGACAGGATTCATATTGTACACAATAGTCACATGACTGACCTCATGGCAATCACCGTATACGAGGCAGACTTCCTCAGTTCCTAAATTTAGTAAACTACCACCAACTTGTCTAATAATACTGAGTGTAATCCTAAATAAATTGTAGTTTATAGGAAATCCAAAAAAAAAGGTTATGACTTAGAGTCGAATACCTTCTCTATGCACACTTTTGCATCAGCATTATTGATGCCTAATACCGCTGTCATTACTGTGTCGAATTTTTGTTATCGAATACTTTCTCTACGCAAACAGTTGGACCAGCATTATTGATGCCCAATAGCACTGTCTTAACGGCGTCAACTTTTGTTGCTGTAATGTTGCTAATTCCAATCTGATCCGTTACTTCAGCTTTTCCATCGTTAGTAAGTTTTGTTACACAGTTTTTCGAGTCAAGAGTTACTCCGTGTGTATGCCATTGACTATCGTTCGTCACTTGTGGACTATCTTCACTTCCTCCATGCGATACCACAGCAAAAACACCCTTGTCGGTTACAAAGGCGTATCCATATATTTGACTTGCATTATCCGGTTTTGAGGCTCCTGCTTTACCTTCAACAGTCAACCAAGGCTTTCCATCCTTGATGCCAAAATCTTTTATTTTGAAATCATTTTCGTTGAGTGCTGCTAATGCTGTATTTGATCCGACAACTACAAGAGTACTTATTGCAAGCAATGTTGCTATCGTTAGAGACAATATTTTTTTCACGTTCTCTGCATTTTTCATGTTCAAACCTAAGCTATTTCTCTACTATATGAAATTTACTTATTCTTTGATCACTTATTCTGCAATAAGCATTGTGATTGAAAATGTCAAGCTGGAAGGTCCGTAACGAGTCAAATAAATTATGGTAAATGAGCTTCATTCTAACCTATTACTTAATTGTACGAATAGACTAAGTGTGTTATGAATATTGGTATAAAAACTAAAAGTAACCCCAGCGTCGTACAGACAAGATTCAAACTAAACAATGTTAATATTAATATTTATAGCAAAAGGAATATGGAGTAATACTACATGAAAAGTGGGATTGAGTATCCACCAGGTCCAACTTATATATTACCATACCGGTTGCTTCGGAAATTCTTGCGGGATCCACTCAAAGTGTTAATAGATATATCCCATACTTATGGAGACATAGCCCATTTTAAATTCGGAAGACAAAATGTCTATCTATTAAATCGTCCTAATTACATAGAAGATGTATTAGTTACTAATTATAAGAATTTTATCAAAAGTAGGGGATTGCAGGTATCAAGGCGACTTTTGGGTAATGGATTGGTTACCAGTGAGGGGGAGTACCATGATAAACAACGACACTTGATACAGCCAACATTTTATCCTAAGCGAATCAAGACTTATGCAGATATTATGGTGAAGCAAGCACTTGATATGTGTAATAGCTGGAACGATGGAACAATACTCGATATTCATAAAGAAATGATAAAGCTTACATTAGCAATTATTTGCAAGACTGTATTAGGCTACGATATCGAGCCAGGACATGATGAGGTAGGTGATAATCTCAAGACATGCATGAAATATTTTAACCGGCTTCTGATGCCATTTGGTGAATTAGTTGAAAAAATACCCCTCTTACCCATAAACAAGGGATTTCAGACAGCCAAACGGGACTTGGATTCAATAGTATATAGAATGATCAAAGAGCATAGAAAGAAACTCGATAAAGGACATGAAAAAAAAGAAGATGATGATTTATTATTTACACTCCTGCAAGCACAGGACGAAGAGGCAGGGATAGGAAAAATGACTGATGAGCAGTTGAGAGATGAAGTAATGACCATATTTTTGGCTGGACATGAAACAACTGCAAATGCACTGACATGGACTTACTATCTATTGTCCGAACACCCAACAATTGAAACAAAACTTCAAGAAGAGCTTCATTCGATCTTTGGTAGCAACAGAACAATTATCAGAGTAGATGATGTACCAAGGCTTGAATATACGGAAAAGATCGTGACAGAATCTATGCGGCTCTATCCACCCGCATGGGCTTTAGGCCGTCAAGCTATTGATGATTACGATGTGGGAGGATATACTATACCCAAAGGGTCAATAATTTTAATGAGTCAATATGTAATGCATCGCAATCCTCGATATTTTCCTGAACCCGATCGTTTTTATCCTGATCGTTGGACAGAAGAATTTAAAAAACAATTACCAAGGTTTAGTTACTTTCCTTTTGGTGGTGGCATTAGAGGATGTGTAGGAGAACCATTCGCGTGGTTGGAAGCAATTCTTCTGGTTGCCACTATATCCAGGCAATGGAGGATGAAGCATGTACCATCTCATAAAGTTGAATTGAAAGCTTTAATCACATTGCGTCCCAAGTATGGAATGCAAATGAAGTTAACAAAAATTTAATAGAAGTCAATGGAAATGCATCTATATCTTTTTTTAATTAAAATACCAAATTATGATGATAATCTCTGTTGAGAGATCTTTTTAGCAACTACCTACAGTTTTAGCTGTTTGGTTTATCGAAACACAAATAGTTCAGAAAGGACAACCAGTAAAATTTCTTTCGTACAATATTACAATTCTATTACCATACATGAGTATTATAAAATATTCATTGGTGAACCTATAATCTAGGACAATAAAGCGTTTAGATAAAAATAAAATCTAGCTATCAGACTTGATGGATTAATCTTCACCAGTAAACTCTATGCTCAGACCTCTTTTCAGGTTTATTTCTAGTTTATAATTCTCATAATCCTCAACAGGGACAACCTCTAGAACCTTGTCATTACATAGTATACCACAAAATAAAGGTCGGTTTTTTAATTAGCCCAGTATAAAGCTTTTATGGGACCGAACTTGCATGGTATTGATACCAAAATTAGTAAATAGATACAAGGTTCAAAATTTAATGATTTAAAGGTTAATATTGAGAATTTGGTTTCTATCATCTATACTTTCTTCTTTCAAAATAGTCTGCGAAATGTCTAATGACGTAAAGAATTGCAAATGTCCCTCCAAGAGAGAGAGAAATAATAGATATCAGCCATATTACATCACCCTTCATACTTATCTCTTCTATGGCTAGCAAGGAATTAAAGGTGACTTGTTTGTTAAGATGCTAAGCCTCTAATGCTATCACACTATCCATACTATATTTCTAATTTCTACTATTTCAACTAGATTTGGAAAATTGATAATACCAATCGTAATATACTAATAATATCATAAATGCTGCATTATGTCTGATAGGCTATTAAAAATAATCGGAAATATGACAATCTAATTCATCTTAATTTTCTCTATTTCCATATAATCAATAGAAATGTTTGAGAAAAGATGCGCATATAAAAGGTATTACTAGATGAATCCACATACCAATGGAAGACAAATCTATACTACTAAATAATAATATTAAAATGAGATACTTGGAATCAAAACAAGGCGTCCATATTTCTGATAAACACATTTTGTTTATACATGGTCTTGGTTCATCAGCTGATAGATGGTTAGACATTCCTGATGCAATATCAATGTATTATCACACGATGGCCGTTGACTTAATTGGTTTTGGAGGAAGTGACAAGCCAACAGATTTTAATTATACCATTGAACAGTTCTCAGAATTCATTCTAGAATTTATGGAGAAAATTGGACTAAGTGGTGATGATAGAAAAATTACACTAGTAGGGCATTCACTAGGAGGATATGTAGCTGTTGATTTTGCTATAAGAAATAAGGGACTGATAGAAAAGCTCGTGTTAGTAGATTCTTCAGGATTTCTAAAAGGACCAACTCCTCTACTTGAGCAATACCTTAAGGCTGCTAAATATCCATCATATGATAGTGTGAAGAATGTATTTGAACAAATGGTCGCTCAACCCTGGAAAGTCTTGCCTGTAATTATTAATATTTTTATAACAAGGATTAACTCACCTGGTGCAAAATATTCATTTGAATCAGCTTACCAGAATAGTACTACTACGCAGATTGACTTATCAAGATTAAAATCTATCGAAGATATTCCTACATTGATAATATGGGGCAAAAGCGATAATTTGATACCAATAGAGTATAGTGAGCCGTTCAAGCAAGTTTTTAAGAATTATAGAGTTGAGATGATAGAAGATGCTGGCCATGCACCCTTTGTTGAGAAACCCGCTATCATATGCGAATTATTGCACTCATTTTTATCACAAAATAATTGATGCGTAAATGAAACCATCCAGTTTCAATAAAGTCTTTAAGAGTCACAACCAGTGCCAACGATGTTGCTAGTCCAATTGCAGTAGAGTCGTCTGTTGCTCCAGCCATTGCCGTTTGATCTTCCTCATGGCTCATTTTATCTAGAAATGAATTACTGATTCACTTTATTCGAGGATTTAGCAATGTTCAGAAAGTTCCGAAACTCTGAATTCATCTATTATTGTTTTATCTTTTTGGTCTCTACCCTAAGAACTTTAACGTGCAGTAACTTATCATATTGCATATACGATATATATAAATAGCTTAATGTCTATACATTATATCGTATGACCGATATAATATTTGAAGAAGTGGTTGTAAATTGATACCAATATCAGAGGAATCTATTGTAAATGCAGTAGAAAAAGTCAGCAAGAGTGTAGTCAATATCGCCAGTGTTAGGATGATGCAAGACGAGCTATTCAGAGTATTTCCAGTACAAGGCGTTGGGTCAGGTATAATCATTGATGATAGAGGACATATTCTCACAAACAACCATGTGATAGATGGGACTGATAGATTAAGAGTAACTCTTGAGGATTCAAAACAGGTAGGTGCAAAAGTTGTAGGAACAGACGACGAAACCGATCTAGCTGTAGTTAGAGCTGAACCTGTTGAGATAAACAGTAAAGATGCGGTTAAATTTCAACCTGTGAATTTAGGAAATTCTGAAGAGCTTAAGGTTGGACAAATAGTCATGGCTGTGGGTAATCCCTTCGGCCTAACTGGGGGACCAACAGTAACCGCTGGAATTATCAGTTCATTAAACAGAAACGTACAATTCGAAAATGGAATCTTAGAGTTAGTACAAACTGACGCAGCAATAAATCCTGGTAATTCAGGAGGTCCCCTAATTAACACAAAGGGTGAAGTAGTAGCAATAAACACGGCAAAAATTCCGTATGGACAAGGAATCGGGTTTGCGGTTCCTATCAATACAGTAAAATCGATATTAAACGACTTGGTAGAGAATGGGCATGTCACAAGACCATGGCTAGGTATAAGTACAGTAAAATTAAATCCTAGAATAGCTAGCTTTTACAGATTACCATTAGTACATGGCGCATTGATAGTAAACGTTGAGCCATATAGTCCAGCGGATAATGCAGGACTGCGAAGAGGAGACATTATCGAAGAAATAGACGGAAATAAGATAGAGAGTCCTTCACAGATATCATCCTATATTAGAAAGAAAAAAATGGTAAATGATAGAGTAACAGTCATCGTTAACAGATATGGCAGAGTTTATGAAGTACCTTTCCAACTGGAGGCTCATACATAACATACATTTGTTTTGTGGGTTGAATTTTATGTGGGTCTTCATTCATTGACACTAGAGAAAATAAGCAAAGAAATTTTGAGTTGGCCTGGAGTTACCAGTGGTCAACACCGTTTTGGTGGGACTGAATTCCGTGTAGGAAAAAGAGAGATGGGACATATTCATGGCGATAAATTGGCGGATCTGCCATTTCCCATGCAAGTCAGAAATCAGCTCATTGAATCAGGCCATGTCTCACCACATCATATTCTACCTGAATCCGGATGGGTAAGCAAATGGATAATGAATGAGGAAGACGTATCTGAAGTTGTCGAATTGTTCAGAATGCAGTATAAACGGCTAAATCCTCAACATGAAAAGAGTGTAGAGTGATTCAATTTTAGCATAGCATTTTAATCATAAAAGTAGAATAAGTGGTAAAGATCCTGGTCTAGTATCCACGTTGTATGCCTTGTTCATGAGTTTCGTGCAGTGTTCCTACAAACTTATTTCCACAAGTGAACTTCATAAGCATATTGATCTATCTATGTATTATTTCGGCACTCTGCAGACTTTACACCATCTGACTTGTCAACTATATCCCTCAATCCATTTGTCATGAATTTGTCCAATATGAAGGAAACATCTCTAGATTCACTAGACGTTATATATTTATTGGGTTGAATTCCGATACTCCCAGATATTGATTTTGTAGAACGTAACATATCATTAATGCTTAGGTTGTCCACAATTCTTTGCAGATCGACTTTAGGAATATTTGTTGTAACAACGCTTCCATTAATATCGGGGAAATATATTACTCTTTGTCTTGAAGTTACTGTGAGATGATATCTATTTATAAAACTTTCAATATCTGAATCTTTACCATTGAAAATTACTGGTATAATGGCATTCTTTGGTTCGACTTTACTCATTTGAAGTATCAGTTTGTTTATTTCCGATTCTGCGGCTAACCTGCTGAATTTCTGATGAGCCATGCCCACTAATTCATAACACTTACCACCAATGTTTATATTCTCATGCTTTTCGGGATAGAAGGAATATACGATAAAAAAACTAATTAGTCCGGCAATTACGAGTACTCCTATTATAGGTATCGCTATTATACCGTAGTTTACCGTTTTATATAACCTCCATTTTATTTCCTTTGATATTTACCAATGATAGAGAAGGTAAATTGTCTTTGTGAGAATTAGTTATAATTGACATAATATTGAAAACGTCTCTCTACTTCTTTGTTATTTCCTCTTCTAATGAGCAGAATTTGGTTAAGTAGTTGTTCCTTAATATGCTCTAAACATATTTCTCTTTGTTCACTTGCTGGTAGCTGACCTGACAAAATAGTTTCAAATTGTTTCATAAAATCTACTACCTTCTCTCTGTATTCCTCAGCTGACGGTCTTCTGTTACTTATTACCTTAAACCATGTTGTTGTACATGGGGCTGCATAATTTTTCGCCAATTCTTCAATTACCCGCTCTATCTCAAAATAGTCTTGTTTCATATCTTTTTATAGGCAAAATAACGATTTATTTACTACGGAAAAAAGATGTTAACTAGATTTCCGATTAGGCAACAAGAAAAAAATTTACTGTGACAGCAATAAGCTCCGTCTTTCATATAATTTCCTAATTGGCAATACATAATAATGATAGAAGAGATGTCTACTTATTGGTAGACGAAATCGATAGATTTCTATTAGCACAACTTGGTAAGAATTCACGTACATCTTCATATGAAATGACAAGATATCTCCATGGACTTGGGTACAAAATAACCGATAGAACTGTAAGACACAGATTAAAGAGATTGGAAAAATCCAACACCATATTAGGTTATTCTCTTCTTCTAAATCCTACATTAATATCAGATAAAATAAATCGTACAATTTTTCTTAAATTCAAATTTAAAGCTGGTACTTCTGTTATGATCTCCCATCTTGAAAAATACTGTGGCGAGGCAGATTTTTGTGTTTACTCTGCAAGGATGACAGGAGACTTTGATTGGATATGTCATTTTGTTTTCGATTCTGTTGACCAATATGAATTTGAAAGTAGCAACTTTTTGAATAGATTTGTCGATCTGATAGATGATTTCCGTTCTTATGAATCTAGCATGGTGAAGGTTACACCTTATACTCTATTTGATGACCATGACATAAGAGATCAAAAGTGGCGTGCTTACAAGATCCTCAGTTCATTGAAGAAATATCAAAAACTAAATGAAAAGCTCCAGTTTATCGTGGAGAATTTAGTAAAACATTTTGGCGCAAAGTTTTCTCGGATATGGTTATTGGACAAGGAAGGGAAAAATCTTATCCTAAAGTTTAGTGCCGGAAAGTACAAAAATATAGATGGCGAATTTTCGAAGGTTCCTGCAGACTCTAATAAGATTGGCAATATAGTAATCACCGGCAAGCCATCAATAACAAATGATGTTGTTAATGACAAGAGGATAAGATATCCTGAGTGGGCTAAAAGAGAAAACCTTCAATCTTTTGCAGGGTATCCTCTAACCCATGGTGATAATGTTATAGGGGTTCTAGCTATGTTCAGCACTAGAAGAATGCAGGCAGCTGATTTTGAAGTTCTAGGAGTATTCTCAAGCCAAGTCTCTAAAGAGCTTGAAGGATTATATGAAGCCGTGGATTTCCTGATGCCTGGCAGGATTAAAGAATAAAACAAATTTCGCCATCAACTGATTTGTAGTCTGTTATATGCTGTTCCAACATAATCAAACTAAATAGTTTGTTCTCTTGTCGGAGAAAGTACTAACAAATTCCAACTGGGATTCAGAGATTAACGAATAATCGCATACTCTAAGTTATCTACTTTTAACGAAGTCCGGATAAACCGTTTGTGGTTTTGTAACCGCTTAATTACTGGCGCCTATGACAGAAACTATATCTGCGTCCAAATTTGCGATGTACATATTATGATTATTGGGATGGTATCCAATAGTAAATGGATTAGAACCTATCTGAACAGTTTTAGTAACAATGTTTGAAGAATCATCGATTCCTGTAACTTATTGAGTATTTAAGTGAGACAGGACACTAATATCGGTACGGGCCCCGAGGTTTGTGAATCATTTTTGACATGATTTTCGGGCCCGGTGGGATGCGTGACGATATCAGTTCAAAAGTTTGAATCATAAATGTGTTTATCCCAGTTAATTCAATTGGGTTTCTCGGAATTCGGACCCTTCATGTATTAGGCTTCTACTACCTAGTATTTAGCTTTTATTTTGGTAACAATTAAGGATCTATGTCGTATGAATGAATTCTGTAGATGATGGGATGAGTGGTTTGGAAGAATGCTGCTGCTGGAACTCTATTAATAGTAAGTCTTAGCAATGATAAAAACAGCGAAAGACATTTTCTTTTGAAACCTATGAATGTAGAATATAATGAAACCTAAAGAATTCCTTACCACATATGTAAAAAAATTCAATGCAGGGGATATAAGCTCCTTGTTGACCCTGTATGAAACTGATGCATCCTTTATTGTTCAGCAGGGACAGGTTGTTAACGGTCTAGAAAATATACGTCAAGCTCTACAGACTCTTGTCGATGTGAATGGCAAGTTAGAAACAAAAGTAAAAGGTGTAATTCAAACAAGTGAAATAGCTCTTGTAAATAGTGAATGATCTTTCAACGGAAGTGGACCTGGCGGAAAATCAGTTACTATTACTTGTAACACTATAGATGTATTACGTCAACAATCAGATGGCAGCTGGAAAATTCTCATAGACAATTCTTGGGGAACCGATCTACAAATGAGAATTTAGAAAATGCACAACCAACTTTTCTATTTATCAGAGGGTGTGGATAAGTGTCATAACATGGCGTAGTTAAATAATTATGATACTTTAAACCAAAAACGCTAGTATAAACATGGAGGGATGAATCTGGTTTTTCAAGTGGTTCTGTAAATTCGTAACCGTAGATTGACGTGGGTTATAGTTTCAAGATTTTTAACTTCTCTTATTCCGAACGTTCTGCCGACTCTTTTTATCTATTTGTTTAGTTGTGACATTAAATATTTTAGCATTCCCCTCGCCATATTGTTTAATGGCATTGTCAATAATGTGCTCCTGTTGTTTAATTGTGTCATCAAAAATTTGCCGCTGTCGTCTCATGGTCTCTTCAAACATTTTGGCGTTGCTATCACTATATTGTTTGATGGCCTCTTCAAACATTTTGGCGTTGCTATCACTATATTGTTTGATGGCCTCTTCAATCATTCTCCCCTGTTCTCTAATAACGTCATTAAAAATTCGATTCTGTTCCATCATTAGTTTGTACCACTCGTAGGACAAGTAACTATTCTGATATATTGCATTAAATAAACTTTAGCCGATTTTTATTTGAATATGCTTCATTATGTTTCATGTATATATTACCATTTAACCTTCTACAATTGTTTTTGTCTAATACTTCGTTCAGTAAGGAATCAACTTTATTCTAAGGACAAAATTCATTAACCACGTGTTACTATCAGCATTTTTAGAATGGCTGCCATATCCATACCTGTCATCTTGATTATTGTAATGGTTTTATTGAGTATACCTTTTCAAATTACGCAAGGGTCATTACAAATAAATCGGTCTTTAGTAGCCAAAGACGATCCGCTAGATAAAGATGGAACTAGCAATGACACGGATATCATAATTAATGAACTGAGAAAATCTAGGACTATACTCGAAGAATCTGCTCCACGTCAAGTAGTTCTATTAATAGTGTCCTTTTTTGTAGCCTTGGCCTTTACTATATTTGGAATACAATTAGCCTTTAGACCCCAAAAAACAGAAATTAAATATTTCACCGTGGCCATTTTATCACTAATAATTCCTGTAACAGTCTTGCTTATCACATTTGTAGCGAGTAATGTCCTTGGAATTCAAACATTTGGTTTAATCTCAAAGAATGTTTGGTTATTTGCCTCGTTGATGCTTCTGATTCCTATATTCACACTAATTATCCTTGTGATTTTGCATCGATTAAAGAGGGAACGATCTTGATGAGATGAGGCATGGTTAATCGCATTAGGTATTATCGGACTGGTCATCGCTGGTTCTATGTATAGTATTTTCTACTTTAATCGACTTAGATAGAATCAGGAGTGATAAAAGTATGGCACAAGTCAATCTCTTTTTCTTAATGATTTGGTGATGCCAATAGTAACAGCCGTATATACCTTAATTGCATTGTATGAGCCGTGGTAACGAGCATAACAAAGATTAGATGTAATAAATGTGTTCAAAAGTAGCAAAGGCGGGTTAACTGGATGTATGCCATAGACATTTTGTGATTTAGAGTTCAGGGAGTCTTATACAATACTTGTTAGAGGTGCAAAAAGGTGCAAAAAACGTACAGTTAAGACCCAGAATAACCTATTTGTGACGAACAAATAACCAAAATTGATTGAGTGAATCCGATATCTGCCTAAATTGCAAACATTTGAGGAAGAATCACAGATATTTTCTAGGGCAACAAGATAGTGATCATAGTTGTTGAGTTTGTAAGTGTCAACAATTTACGGAAGAATAATTATTGAATCAGAATTTGACATAAATATTCAGACTGAATGATAAAGTCGATTATTTCTAATCTGAGAAAATAGGATTTATGTAATAATTACATTATGGGATTTGTAGAACAACTCGTGATTACTGGTACGTAGTTATGAGATTATTTTCATGTAGGTGCTTAACATAGCCACAGTATGAATCGTACTGATTTTTAGTTCCCTATAAAAAATAAAAAAATTATTCGGAAGTCTTAGAGTATTGCTTTTGTGCGGACGTAAAATAGTTTGACCATGTATTAGCCAAGTTTGCATTATAATCATTCATTGTGTCACATGTTTTGCCATACAATTTGATATTCTCTCTAGCTGCATTGAGACTTTCTATTGCTAATTGATTGGCGGTACCGAACACTTGAGATGCTTGAGAGGTGACTTCGTCTGATTGTTTTTTAAATTGTTCTGCATATGGAGATGGAACAGTTGGGAAATAAGGATTTCTTGCATTTCCATACCATGATTTTTGAATTGCAAAGGTTCTTGTTATAGTCTCTCTTGTGATCTGGAGATATTCTTGTTGTAGATTCGAAATCGATTGTGCATATTGTGGCTGATACTTTGATATTTCATCAATTGTTCTTACTGCATTTTGCTTGTATGTGTCTAAAACTTCGCCTTCCGTGATAGTTTCTTTAGATTTGTCAGTCAAGTTAGTTCGCCAATAACTTGCCGAAGATTCTATATAAATGTTTGGTATTAGAAGGTGTTTAAAGGTATAAAAAACCATCAAATGTCGAAATGTACATTTAAGATGAGAGTAAACTACTCGAACAAAAGAGTGTAAATAACGGGATTGAGAAGTATAGAGTGATTCGGATATGTCATAATAATACTAGTATTGGTAACAATGTAATGTAATGAAGTGTTTGCAGTAATGAAATAAAAGTTATAACCCAAGATACAAATATGTACGGATATTTTATGGGAGCAAGTGATAGACATTTGCTTAAGTTATATCTGCCATTTGCAAGTTTGGTTGTTATACTAACTTTTGTATGGCTAGCATTACCTACAGAGAATTTAGGCTGGGCGGCTTCTATAGAATGCGCTCCCTCTAAATCCAATTGCGCTGGAACAAGTGACGACGATATAATCATAGGAAATAGTAAGAACAACGTGATTGTTGGGCATGATGGTAATGACGTCATAAACGCAACCGCTGGTGATGATGTTGCATGTGGAGGAAATGGAGATGACAAGATTAACGGAGGAGACGGAGATGATGGACTCCTTGGAGACTCCTTTGTGTGTAAGGGTGAGCAAGGTCCTGGGTCCGGTCCCGGGGCGGACGTTATCACGGGCGGTCCTGGAAATGACATACTAATTCACGGTAACGGTAACGTGCAGTACGATTATACTGATGGAAAGAAAGACTTTCTTGATTGTGGACCTGGCGACGATACCGCAATGCTAAACATAACCATTGATCATGATGAGGCTACTAATTGTGAACACATAAATTCAGAATAAAAAACGTTAGCTGATAGATTGGATAGTCACGTAAGAATTTTTGTATTGGATTTTATATCAGGTTTGTGGTAACGAAATAAGAAGCATATAGTTTAATAAAGACGCGGGATCATTTTACTGAGTTAGAAGGCTGGAAAGTATTAATATCTCAATTTTTCCCTTCAGTTGCATTCAGAATGTAATGTCTAGAAGGAAGTTCGAATGATGCAGTGAACTTATATCGGTATTGCGTTGAGTTATATTTCCTAAAAATGTTTCCATCGTCCTCAACTTTGTCAGAACAAATGTATTTTGTGATCCCATTTTCAGCGTCTTTTTGAATACTGGACAATTGACATGGAAATTGCAAAGACATTTGTTCAACTAAATTTTTTTCTTTTGGGCTCAATTGTCCATTGCTTCTGTTATCTATAAGTTTGAAGTCTCCAATCAAATCCATGAAATCACCTTTTTCATCGAGGGTAAACGCTAGATGCTTGAATTCTGTTTCACAATCATTAGAAGGACAGACTAACGTAGAACCAGAGAGATTTAGGTTATAATTTCTGGGAATTATATACAAATTTTTCTGATTACTCTGATTATACTTTAATAAGTTTACATCTATACTGAAACTATCTTTTGTAGAGGCAGACGTAAAGACAAATGATAAACAGTAAGTTAAAAGTAGGATGCCTAGACCTAGCCCAATATTACCCCAATCTTTATCGATTTTTAATTTCTCATCGCCTCAATATATCACACTAATCTCATTAAGTTAAACTAATCCTAGTAAATAAATAAATCTGCTATCTTGTGATATTATTTACTTATTTCACCACACTCCTCACAAACTAAATTGTCTTTCTCAGAATTAGTTGTAATTGACATAATATTGAAAACATCTCTCTACTTCTTTTGAATTTACTGCCAGGTCACCTCTGTAGAATCGTCTATTGCAATTATGTTATAACATTCCTACGATTATTATGTAGTCGTTACCCAATCTGGCCACGGATGGCCCCATCCTTATATTGGTCGGTATGTACGTTTACATAGATACTCGCATTTTTCATTCGAGTTACTAGATTGGAAATTTCCTTACCTTTCAAAGGACCTTGTAGATCATTTTTTGTTATATTTCCAATCAACGATATAGTTAGATTCCCTCCAGCAACAGCAGATTTATTTCCTGATAAAACGGCCACAATATCACCATTTTGTCCCTTAACCCCGTCGTGCAAATGTGCCCCTGTTATTTTATTTAGTCCAACGATACTAACCCTATATGCTATTTGCGAATCATTGTTAACAGACTGGAACTTGGCCCAAGCACTAGCATCAGTTTGAGTTGGTGGAACTTCCTCTTTTCCCGTCAGAAATGTGATAATACTATTGCCTTGCTGAGCCTGAATTTGTTGTATGATCACAAAAGATGTTGCTATTAATATCAAAGTAGTCGCTATAACAATTATGGAAGTAGATTTCATTAAAATCCTATAGTGCAAGCTATACACATATGTTTTTCTATTCTCTTGCTTGAATATAATAACGACCTGCTCGTTGTAAACATCATTGAATTATCTCTCATTTATGACAAGAGCAACAACATAAAAATGAGTCTAAATTTCACTCATTGAATCGTAATAAACTATTCTATTATAACCTAAATATCATTCTCATCGATTCTATCAAATTTATCTAAGTAAAATTTCATTTTCACATCAATGATCCTCTCTTTGAGAAGAATAGACTATTTAACAAACGTCAACATCTAAGACTGAGCCATTTTAGAAGAAGTTTTTTTCAGATACTGATTTAATAGAATTGGATTCGCCACTAAATTAATTGCAATTAATGGTACCACTATACTAATGAATAGGCCCTTGAATTGATAGTCTGATGTAAGTGATAGAACTAAGGCTACTGCTATACCCCCTCTTAAACCTCCAAGGGTAAGAACATTTTGCCATATAAGTGGAATTCTAACTCTAAAGATTCTTAAAAATCCACTTCCACTGTAAACTACTACAGCTCTAGATAACATCATGATAGCAAAGGGAGCCACTATTATTAGTATCAATGGAACAGCAGCACTTTCATATGCTTCTACTGCAAATAAAGGAATTCCAATAACAAAGAACAAGATACTATTTGCAATGAATCCTATGTAGTCCCAGTATTTGTGAAAAAGTTTTTTAACACCTGCAACCTCCTTATGATGCGTAACGAGAAACATTGCAGTAAATAAAGTTGTTACTACTGCAGAGACATGTAGAAAGTGGTCTGCTATGATAAAGCCACTAATAGCCAATCCTAAGGAAAAGGTGAAATCTACATACTCATCAGCCTTCCACTTGTCAAGAATTTTACCTCCGAGCCATCCTAGTGCAATGCCGAAAGCTATTGCACCTACCATTGACCAGAAAAAAGAGATTGAACTATCTACCACTGAAAAGGCAGCGCCTGTAAAGATTATCCCTAAGACAACATTAAAAGCGATAACTCCAGTTGCATCATTAAACAGCGACTCTCCCTCTATGATTAGATTTAATCTATGCGGAATTGGAAATTTCTTGAATATTACACCCACAGCTACGGGGTCCGTGGCAGCAAGGATAGTTCCGAGAAGCAGGGCATCTATTAATGGAATGTGAAATATAGTACTAACTCCGATACCTATGATCAGGATAGTTATTATTACTCCTATAATTGCAAAGTAACCAATTGGTATGGCTTCGCTTTTGACCTGTCCAATCGTTAATTTGCGTCCAGCTTCAAAGATCAAGATAGGAATAATAACCAACCATATTGTTTTGGGTAGTGTGTTAATAACTCCATAAAACCTGTCTACCTCGTGAGTCACAAGAGGAAATATCGCTAACATTGCTCCAATAAACATCAAAATTGTAACTCCAGGAATGATCAAGCTTCTTGTGTAATGGCGGATAACCGAGATAACTATCAGTAACAGGCTCAAACCGAGCATAAAAATTACCAGTAACTCCGTTTCGGCCATAAATATAGAGGATTTCTGCTTGGATTTAAGTATGTTCTTCAGCAATCAAGTACGTCAGTATCTATCAGGTAACCTAAAAGACAAAACAAGGCTCCGTAACGATGGCCATGTTTGAAAAATAGAACTAGTTCTAAGTGAATGTTTCTGGAGGATATGCTTATATTTTTCAATATTATAACAATCACAGAAAATGTTTCAAGTTAGTTTTCCATCAGGCCGTAAAGTTGTACCTGGGTTGATCGTTATAGATATGCAAAACGGTTTTGTTAGTAAAGGTGGTTCATATGACAGATTAGGGATGAATACTTCCAATTACAGGGAGATAATACCTAAGCTCAAGGATGTAATCGATTTCTGTAGGAGTAAAGAAATTCCTATCTTTTATACCGAAGCAGTAAAGGAGGCTAGCGGAATCGATGTGTTAACAAAAATCCACAACTTTCTTCCAAAAACAAGGCAAGAGAGACTAAAGATTCCGATCTGTGTCAGAGGCACATGGGATGGAGTTACCATAGACGAGCTACACCCGACAGAGAATGATCATGTAGTTATCAAACGGAGAGATTCAGCTTTCCAAGATACTGAACTACGGGTCTGGCTTCAGAGCGAAGGCATAAACTTGCTATTTTTTACGGGAATAGATACTTCAATTTGTGTAGAGACATCATTAAGAGACGGATTTAACATAGGATATGATGTAGGGTTGATATCTGATGCCACCGCATCAGGTAATAAGGAACATTATAAGACCACATTAGAAAGAGTAAGGGATTATTATGGATTAGTGATGAGTATAGAACGCTTTAAAAAAGCAATTAATCATCTGGACGAATGGAGAAAAAGCGAACTAGATTTAAGTCACATACCAGATGAAACTTGGAATACCTTTCTTGACGAGTTTGATTTACTAGATCCTAGGTCGTTTGCTATGACTAGGTGAGTATCACCTCCCATAGTTTCTTAGATGATAATCACTAGTCACTAGTCCGCATTTTGACTTTTTAATTGAAGGTAAAATGATCTCTAACTCGCGGTACTGATAAGAATAAGTTGCAAATTTGGTAAGATACATCTAACTCTGTTAATCCAATAATTGTGCACTTTAGTGCTGCTCAGAATCCCACTGCTGGATTATTTTAGTCATTTGGTCAAGTCCTTCTTCGTATCCATCTTTTATCAGCTGTCGTATAGTAGTGTTTGAGAAATCAAATGTCTTATTTGCTATTGTATTAATGTCATTCTTTCGCTCTATTCTAACTACTAGGTCGACAGTGACCATATCTTCTATGAGATCCGCATATTTATTTCTCTTCCCAGTGATAAGACTTCTCGATAGGGCCTGCTGTTGCAATATGTTGTCCACCAAGGCTTTTCTAATCTTATTATCCTCTGCCAGCTTAATTAGGTTCTTGATTATGTCAACATAATCCGAGACCATCACTACCATCCTTTCATCAAACAAAGTCCTGTCATGATACGTCAAGTCGTCTTTTCTATTCACTACTGCATCATAATTAGTAGGTAAATATTCTTGTTTAATAGGGTGTACATTAACTATGAAAGCGCGTAGAAGAGGGACTTCAGATTTTCTAACAAAATGCCAATATCTGCGATGTTCCAACACGGCCTCCCTAAGTGGAGTATTGGCAATAATACCACCATCCCAAAAGTAGCGTACTTTCTTATTAATGGTTTCTCTACTTTGGGGTTTTTTCTTATCTCCATTTTCACTATTGATTTTGTTTTTGTTTTTGTTACTGTAATCTTCAACCATTAACTTGGTAAAGTCGAAGTTAACGGGTACAGAACCACTTGCAAGAACAAAATCAACTTCTATTCCATTATTATACCTGATTACGTGTTCGAATCCTTCATTACCATTATGTGCAAATTCTTGGCCGTAACGTCCATATTCAGTTTTGCGATTACCATCGGCTTTCTCATAACTATCAAACACTACTTTCTCTCCCTGCTGTACGTCTACAGCCACCAAGAGTAGTCTGGGTTCATTTTTGTCATAACTGGTCGCTATCGGGAATTTTGCAAATTTCTCTAGACTTTGCCTTAATGGTTCGTTACTATAAAGAAACCACGTATTAAAAGGATCAAAAAACGTCCTATCTACCAAAGTCTGAGAAGGTTTGAATACATTAGGTACCCCTTTATATATGGATTGCTTTGTATTGAAGTACCTTCTAGCTGATTCACTCGTAGCTACAACATTGTAAACAGAATGCCAATAATCCCACCATCGAGTAAAACCTGGTACTATATCAAGAACTGATTCGGTAGCCAGATGTTCCCAGAATTCAATTAATCTTTCCGCAGATCCTCTCCAAGTCTTTTTTTCTTTCACATAACTTACCAGAACAGATGCATTCATAGCACCTATGGAAGTGCCAGCAACAATATCAAATAACGGTTGATCTTTCTTTCCTAATTTTTTGTCTCTTTCAGAAGCCAGTTCATAAAATGCCTTATAGGCACCGGCCTCATACGCTCCTAATGAACCACCTCCCTGAAATACTAAAGCTCTCTGAAAATCATTGGTAGATGTCGACATTGAGTAATATAAAAATGTGAAATTATAAGTACGTTTTTATTGTTATGGAGGCTCTGACCGCGCTCGTTAAACAACATTATGTAATGCCAGCCAGCCAGTGTCAGGTCATAAAGAACACTACGAGACCACATTAGAAAGAGTAGGGGATTATTATGGATTAGTAATGAGTATAGAACGCTTTAAAAAAGCGATTAATAATCTGGACGAGTGGAGGAAAATCCAAAGCAGACAGAGGTCACCTACCAGAAGAAAGTTGGAAATCCTTTCTTAAAGAGTTTGAATTACTAGATCCTAGGTCTTTTGCTCTCACTAGCTAAGTGTCGTACACCATTCACTTTTATCAGATTCATCCTTAAATTGTAAATATGTTTAGGCGTGTCTTAATTTTGAGCTAATCTAATAATTGTATTATTTAACGCCGTTCAGAAATCCACTGCTGGAGTATCTTACTACCTTGGTCTAGCGCTTCTTCGTATCCATCTTTTATCAGCTGGCGTATAGTAATGTTTGAAAAATCAAATGTCTTATTTGCTATTGTATGTATATCGTTCCTTCGCTCTACTCTAACTACTAGGTCGACAGAGACCATACCTTGTATGAGATCCGCGTACGTAAAATACTTTCCAGTCATAAAATTTCTCGATAGGGCCTGCTGTTGCAGGATGTTGGCCACTAACTCCTTTCTAATCTTATTATCTTCGGCCAGCTTAATTAGATTCTTGATAACGTTCACATAATCCGTTACCATTATTGCCATCCTCTCATCAAATAAAGTTCTATCATGATACGTCAAGTCGTTTTTTCTATCTACTACTCCATCATAATTAGCCGGTAAATATTCTTGTTTAATGGGATGTACGTTAATTATGAAGGCACGTAGAAGTGGAGGTTCCGATTTTCTAACAAAATGCCAATATCTGCGATGTTCCATCACCGCCTCCCTAAGTGGAGTATTGGCAATAATCCCACCATCCCAAAAGTAGCGTACTTTCTTATTATTGGTTTTTCGACCTTGAGATTTTTTCTTATCTTCATTTTCACTTTCGATTTTGTTTTTGTTACTGTAATTTTCAACCATTATTTTAGTGTAGTCGTAGTTGACAGGTACAGAACCACTTGCAAGAACAAATTCAACTTCTATTCCATTATTATACCTGATTACGTGTTCAAAGCCTTCGTTACCATTATGTGCAAATTCAGGACCGTAACGTCCATATTCAGTCTTGTGGCTACCATCTGCCTTCCCATAACTATCGAACACTACTGTGCTTCCTTCCTGTACATCCACAGCAACTAAGAGTAGTCTGGGTTCATTTTTCTCATAACTGGTCGCTATTGGAAATTTTGCAAATTTCTCTAGACTTTGCCTTAATGGTCCGTTACTATAAAGATACCACACATTAGAAGGATCTAAAAATGTCTTATCCGTCAAAGTCTGAGAAGGCTTGAATACGTTAGGTACTCCTTTAAGTATGAATTGCTTTGTATTGTAATATCTTCTAGCTGACTCACTTGTAGCTAAAACATTGTTAAGATTATGCCAATAATCCCACCATTGAGTAAAACCTGGCATATTATCTACAACTGATTCGGTAGCAAGATGTTCCCAGAATTCAATTAACCTTTCCGCAGATCCTCTCCAAGTCTTTTTTTCTTTCACATAACTTACCACAACAGAAGCATTCATAGCACCTATTGAAGTGCCAGCAACAATATCGAATAGCGGTTTATCTGTTCTTCCCAGAATTTTGTCCCTTTCATAAGCCATTTCATAAAATGCCTTGTAAGCGCCAGCTTCATATGCTCCAAGTGAACCGCCTCCCTGGAATACTAAAGCTCTTTGAAAATCATTTGTAGCTGTCAATTCAGTAGTGTGATAAAAAAAGGGAAATTATAAGTATCTTTTTATTGTTTTGCAGCCTCTGGCTGTAATAAGACTACAAAATTAATCTGGAAGCCCGTTTGAAGTTATTTAAGACTGTCCATGCTTCCAAATATCGTCCATGCTTCCTTGATTTTGCCATGTTGAAAATGTAAAATCTCGACGCCTTGAGTCTCAAACTTCTCATGGCTTACATCCTTCCAATTCTCTATCTCATGGCTTGGTTGAGTACCATGAAGTTCCTTTGCAAACGTACCTTTCAAGGTCCATCTCATTGCAAGTTTATCCTGTCCCCCAAATGTATCTACTATTGTGATATTCATATCAGGAAATGCCTTGAGATCTTCGCCTATCCACTGTTTGAAATTCTCCAGACCTTTAACCTCTTCCATTCCATGATAGGTTATATCAGGAGTAACAAAGTTTTCTGCCTCATCTATTTTTCTCTCATTAAATAGAGTCTGAACAAATTTTTCAGCAATCTCCTTGTTATGAGCTTCTGTCATGCCCTCATTCCTTTAAAGCTACCATTAAAGTTTTCTATTGATCTATTAAAATAATGTATATGCTACAAAATGGATTCAAAAATCCCATGGCACTGCCAAGCCAAAGATCTAATAAGAACTGGCTAATCGGTTTGTTTAGTGTACACTAGAACATCGTCGAACTATCATATTATTGATCAAATGTAAATAGAGTTCTATAGTTGATATTGGATTTTTACATCTTCGCTATTAATTCCGCTTTCATTTTCTGAAATTCTTCATCCGATAAGATTCCTTGCTTATGAAGATCTGCTAACTTTTGCAGTTTCTGAGTTACATCTTCCTGACCTGATGATTGTTTTGATTGACCACCTTGCTGTGCCATTTGCTGTTGCATTTGTTCCATCTCTCTTTGATGCTGTGCATTTAACTGATCTATTTGTTGCTGGTTAGCTTGATTTTGTGCTTCCATCTCTCTGCCAGCACGATTTCTAGCTATCCCTGCACCGATGGCTGCTGATGCCCATCTACCTCTCATAATCTCGATTAGAACACCTACGATAAATAAACTTATCTAGGGGAGTTTAAAATTATCTACGGGAAAAAGACCATCTCTGATAACTTATTATCTGTATGTAGTTTTCACCCATTCTATAATTATTAATGATACTTCTAGCTAACCTAATTGGATTCGATCTAAGGATAGATTTTCTGATTTTTTTGTCGATTTTTATTCATGAACATTTGAATATCTGCTTATGAGGATATCGCCTGTCTTAATGATTGAGCATGATGATCGGAGACCAATTTTATGAAGACCAGATTGCTAGGAATAGAAATATTTCTGATTGATGCCTGATACTCGT
>Ga0081455_10002052_pt1 | contig 24076 bp, 23 predicted proteins | sample TabmetS3T2R1_FD_70207 | JGI IMG/M metagenome (GOLD analysis project Ga0081455, IMG submission 70207) | Tabebuia heterophylla rhizosphere microbial communities from the University of Puerto Rico - S3T2R1 | ecosystem: Host-associated > Plants > Roots > Rhizosphere ...
TTGCGCGTCTCGTACGCCGCGTAGACCTTCGCGACCGTCTCCTCGTAGTAGTTCGAGGCGAGCCCGGCGAAGTCTTCGGGTGAGAGCACGCGGTCCTTCGCATGACCGATGCCGGCGGCCATCGCCTTCGGGGCGAACCGCTTCGGGTCGATGTCGAGGTCCTTCAGGACGCCGGCGATCAACCGCTCGGTGTCGCCGTCGTCGTAGATCGTGAACGAGCTCGGCATGCCGACGTGGTCGTGCTCGCGACGGAGGATCCGGGCGCAGGTCGAGTGGAACGTGAGGATCCACATCGCACGGGCGGCCCGCTCTCCGAGCATGCCCTCGATGCGCGTGACCATCTCCCGGGAGGCCTTGTTCGTGAACGTGATCGCCAGGATCTGCCCAGGCGCGACCCCCTCCTCACGGATCAGGTACGCGATGCGATGGGTCAGGGCCCGAGTCTTCCCCGACCCCGCCCCCGCCACGATCAGAACCGGCCCCTCCGTGTGGAGGACGGCCTCGGTCTGGATGTCGTTCAGCCCCTCCAGGGCGGGCGAAATGGGCGAGGGCGCACTCACGCGCCAAGTGTAGGAGTCCTGGCCGACGCCAAGCCCCGGCGGTACCTTGAAGCTCGGATGAAGACCGACGAGCGAGCGCCCGAGACCTCGCCTCCTGCCCGGTGGTCGACGCGGCGACGGGGATGGCGGCTGATCCTGCATTGGTTCGGCGTGCTGTGCCTCATGGGAGCGACCGCGTTCGCCGGCTACGTCGTCTGGCTGCTGTGGGGCACGGGGCTCACGACCCAGCGGGCGCAGGACCGCTTGCGGGAGCCGTTCGAGCACGTCATCGACTCTCAGGATCCCTCGCAAGCTCCCGATCGGATCGACCTCGGCGACGCCTACTCCCAGATCTTGATCCCGTCGATCGGGGTGAACTTCATCGTGGTGCAGGGCACGGAATACGAAGACCTGAAGCTCGGTCCCGGCCACTATCCCGATACGGCCGATCCGTGGGACGACACGGGGCGCGTCGGGATCGCCGGACATCGGACGACGTACCTCCATCCGTTCTTCAACCTCGACAAGGTCGAACGGGGCGATCGCATCACGCTCCGCACCGAGTTCGGGACGTTCGACTACGAGGTGACGCGGAACTTCGTGCTGTCCGAGGCTGAAGCGGGTCGCGTGCTCGCGCAGACCGCGAAACCGACGCTGGTGCTGACGACCTGCAACCCGAAATACCTCTCCTACCAGCGGTTGATCGTGACGGCCGATCGCATCTAGGTGGGGGAAGCGGGCACCCGGTCGAGCTCGATCCCGAACCGATCCCGATAGGCGTCGAGCAGCTCCGCCTCCGACAGATGCGACATGTGGCGGTCGGCGCCGTCGGTCACGATCAGCGTCGAGCCCGTGATCGTGACCCTCCCTCCCGGTGTCGGCCGGGAGCACACCGTGCGTTGCGTGAAGTGGGAATCTGGCGACGTCTGGTTGAACATGCATCCCGACTCGAAGTCCTGCAGGGCGTGAGGCTCGAGGGAGAACCGGTACAGAACCTCCTTCGGTCCTTCGACGTCGAATGATCCGGGGTCGTGCTCGACGATCGTGAAGGTTCCAGCCGGGTCCACCTGCTCCAGGCCGGGTTCGAGGATCAACGGGGCCCGGAAGGATTCGCCGAAGCCGACGTCGACCAGGAACGAACGATCGAGGTCGACGCGCAGGCACAGGTGGTCGAAGCGGATCCCCAGGTTGCCGTCAGGCCCCGGCACCTGCGCCTCGAGCAACGTCGTCGGGAATCCGAGGGTCGAGAGCAGCGACGCGAACGCGCCGTTCAGCTCGTAGCAGAACCCGCCACGGCGCCGGACGGCGATCTTGTCGACGAACGCGTCGGCGTCGAGCACGATCGGCACCCCCAGATGGATGTCGAGGTTCTCGAACGGGACCGTGTCGAGATGTGCCACCTGCAGTTGCCGGAGCCCGTCTGCGTCGAGGGACGGTGGTTGGTCGAGGCCGATCCGCCACAGGTACGACTCGACCTGCTCGTCGCCCAGCCGATGCGGCGGACGAGGTGCCGTCACTCCCACTCGATCGTGCCGGGGGGCTTCGAGGTGATGTCGTAGGCGACGCGGTTCACGCCCGGCACCTCCCGGACGATCCGGGTCGCGACCCGATCCAGCACATCGGCCGGCAGGCGCGCCCAGTCGGCGGTCATCGCGTCCTCGCTCGTCACGGCGCGCACGATCACCGGAGCCTCGTACGTCCGCCCGTCGCCCATCACACCGACGCTCTGGACGTCGGCGAGCAGCACGCAGAACGCCTGCCAGGTGTCCCGTTCGAGCCCCGCACGGCGGATCTCCTCGCGGACGATGTGGTCAGCGCCCCGCACCTTGGCCAGGTTGTCCGCGTTCACCTCGCCCACGATCCGCACGGCCAGCCCGGGGCCGGGGAACGGCTGGCGGTGGACGATCTCGTCGGGCAGGCCGAGTTGCAGGCCGACCTCTCGGACCTCGTCCTTGAACAGGTCGCGGAGCGGTTCGACGAGCGCGAGGTCCATGTCCTCGGGCAACCCGCCGACGTTGTGGTGGCTCTTGATGTTCGCGGCCGTGGCGGAGCCCGACTCGATCACGTCGGGGTACAGCGTGCCCTGCACCAGGAACCGAGCCCCCTCGTGCTCGCGCGCGACCCCCTCGAACACACGGATGAACTCCTCCCCGATCGTCTTGCGCTTGGTCTCGGGGTCGCTGACGCCGGCGAGCCGGGCCAGGAACCGGTCCTGCGCCTTCACGTGCACGAGCGGCACTCGGAAGTGGCGGGCGAACGTCTCCTCCACCTGCTCCGGCTCGCCCTCGCGATTCAGACCGTGATCAACGAACACGCACGTGAGCTGATCACCCACGGCGCGGTGCACGAGCAGAGCAGCGACGCTCGAGTCGACCCCGCCGCTCAGCGCGCACAGCACGGCCGCATCACCGACCTGCTCCCGGATCCGCCGGACCTGCTCGTCGATGATGTTCGCGGGGGTCCAATCCGGCAGCAGCCCGCAGGCGTCGTACAGGAACCGGCGCATCACGTCCTGGCCGCGCGGGGTGTGCGAAACCTCAGGGTGGAACTGCACCGCGTACAGGCCACGTTCGGGATCCTCCATCGCCGCCACGGGGATCCGCTCGGTCTCGGCCGTGACGCGGAACCCGTCCGGCGCTCGAGTCACACCGTCGCCGTGACTCATCCATACGGTCTGCTCGGCCGGCAGATCCCGGAGCAGCGTGCCCGACTGCACGACGCGCAAGCCCGTACCCCCGTACTCGCGGTCGCCGGTGGCCGCGACCTCGCCGCCAAGGGCCTGTGCCATGAGCTGGTGGCCGTAGCAGATCCCCAGCACCGGCACGCCCACGTCGAACACGCCCCGATCGATGGCCGGGGCGCCGTCCTCGTAGACGCTGGCGGGACCGCCCGACAGGATGATCCCCGCCGGGCGCCGCGCAGCGATCTCGGCGGAGCTCAGGTCGTGCGGAACGATCTCGGAGTAGACGTGCGCCTCACGGACGCGGCGTGCGATCAGCTGGGCGTACTGCGCCCCCAGGTCGACGACGAGGACGGGATGCGCGTCGTCTGGGGTCATGGACGGCCGCTCAGTGGCCCATCCCGACGCGCTGTTGCGTCTGGTAGGTCTTGCCCTCCGTCTTGATCGCCGGCGCGATCACGAGCTCCGCCTTCTGGAACTCCTTGATCGTCTCGTAGCCGCACGTGGCCATCGACGTGGCGAGCGCCCCGAACAGGTTGAACGTGCCGTCGTTCTCGTGAGCCGGGCCTCGGAGGATCTCCTCGATCGAGGCGACCTGCTGGGTCTTCACCCGGGCGCCTCGAGGCAGGGTCGGGTGGAAGGTGGCCATGCCCCAGTGGTAGCCGCGTCCCGGCGCCTCGTCGGCCCGCGTCATCGGGGAGCCGATCATCACGGCGTCGGCCCCGCACGCGATCGCCTTCGCGATGTCGCCGCCGGTCCGCATGCCGCCGTCGGCGATCACGTGGCAGTAGCGGCCGGTCTCGTGCTGGTGCTCGCGCCGTGCTGCCGCGGCGTCCGCGATCGCCGTCGCTTGCGGTACACCGACGCCCAGCACGCCGCGCGTGGTGCACGCGTTGCCCGGACCGACACCCACCAGCACGCCGACCGCCCCGGTGCGCATCAGGTGCAGCGCCGTCGAGTACGAGGCGCACCCACCCACGATCACGGGGATATCGAACGCCGGGATGAACTCCTTCAGGTTCAGCGGCTCGTGGCGCGAGGACACGTGTTCGCCGGAGACCACGGTTCCCTGGATCACCAGGATGTCGAGCCCCGCGTCCAGCACGAGCTTGGCGTAGCGCTCCACCCGCTGCGGCGTGAGCGAGGCGCAGCTCACGACGCCGCCGGACTTGATCTCCTCGATCCGCCGCCCGATCAGCTCCTCCTGGATCGGCTCGGCGTAGAGCTCCTGCATCCGGCGCGTGGCCTTCTCGTCGGAGAGCTCGGCGATCTCCTGGTAGACCGGCTCGGGATCCTCGTAGCGGGTCCACAGGCCCTCGAGGTTGAGACACGCGATGCCACCGACCCGGCCGATCTCGATCGCGGTGGCGGGGCTGACCGCGGCATCCATCGCGCTCGCCATCATCGGCAGCTCGAACATGTAGGCATCGATCTCCCAGGAGATGTCGACGTCCTCGGGATCTCGCGTTCGCCGCGACGGGACGATCGCCACCTCGTCGAACCCGTATGCCCGGCGGGCCGTCTTCCCGATCCCGATCTCGAACTCCATGCCTACCCCCATCCGGCTCGCCCGGACGCCCGCGGGATCACCGCGGCACCCGGAAACGCGAGACGCCCACCCGTCCCCGGATGGGCGTCAACTTCCGACATGCACGAAGGGTAACAGACCCCCTCGGCTCGACCGCTCAGGAGACGAGCGAGCTCGCGATGCGCTCCGCCACGACCACGGTCGGCAGGTTCGTCGTGGCGCGCGGGGTGACCGGCATCAGCGACGCGTCGGCCACCACCAGACCTTCGACACCGCGGACCCGCCCCTCGGCGTCGGCCACGGCCATCGGGTCGCTCGCGGGTCCCATCGCGCACGTGCCGACCGGGTGCCAGTAGTGGATCACGCCGGCGCGGATCGCCTCCCGCAGCGGCTCACCCTTCTTCACGTCGGGGCCTGGTTCGATCTCGCGCTTGAGGACCGACCGCAGCTCCTCGCTCCGTGCCAATCCCCGGCCGAGCTCCACGATCTCGGCGAGCGCGGAGAGATCGTGATCGTCCGGATCGGACAGGTACGCGTGGTCGATCCGCGGCGGCTCGGCTCGGTCGGAGCTCCGAAGGGTGAGCACACCCCGGGATCGGGGGCGAAGGTAGGCCGCGTACAGCGCGTATCGCCCGTCCATCGCGACCTCCGGGAACAGATGCGCATCGAAGATCCCGTCGTCGGCGAACGATGTCGCGACCTTCGCGAACGCCTGCTCATCGGGCAGAGCCCGCCCGGTGGCTGCGAACGCTTGCTGACGCTTCTCCAGCTCGGCCGTCGGTTCGAAGTACAGCTGGAACCCCGGGTGGTCGTGCAGGTTCCGTCCCACGCCGGGGACGTCGGACACGATGTCGACGCCCAAGTTCCACAGGTCCTCCGCCGGGCCGATCCCACTGCGCAGCAACAGCTCCGGCGACCCGTAGGTGCCGCACGCGACGACGACGAGGTCCGCCCACGCCTCGCGAACCGCACCGTCGTGGGTGTACTCGACGCCCGCCGCGCGCCCGTCCTCGATCAACACCTGGTGCACCTGCGCTCCGCCGCGCACCTCGAGCTCCGGCCGATCGCGCACCGGGTCCAGGAACGCGAACGCCGCGTTCCACCGTGTCCCCTCGGGGCTGTTCGACGGCTCTGGCCCCACCGACGGCACGCCGTCGAGCGACTCCAAGTCGTCGAGCTCGGGCAGTCCCCGCGCCACCCCGGCGTCGATGAACGCGCGGTGGAACGGGGTGATCTCCTCCGGCGCGAATCGTCGGACGCGCATCTTCGTAGAGGCTTCACGGAACAGCGGCTGCAGGTCGTCGGCTCCCCAGCCGTTCAATCCGAGACCGGCCCAGCCGTCGTAGTCGGCGCGATGGCCCCAGGTGATCGTGCAGCCGTTGTGGCTCGAACATCCGCCGATCACCCGCGCACGCTCGTACGCCAGGCTCCGGCCGGGGAGCTCATCCCCCGACCGGTACCCCCAGTCGTGGGAGACCGGGATCGTCTGGGCGTCCAGCAGGTCGCTCGGCCATCCCGGGGTGCCGAACGAGCCGTAGTCGGGACCCGCCTCGAGCACCAAGACCCGGCGACCCGCCTCGACGAGCCGCGCGGCGACCACCGGTCCCGCCGTGCCGCCGCCGACCACGATCGCGTCGACATCGTCGACGTGGCCGCCGTGCGCCTGCATCACGTTCCCCCGTCCGTGCGCCCGTGACGTGACGCGCTCAGTGTTCCTTGACCACCGTGCCCGTGTGCGTCACCCGAAGATCGGTCATGCCCGAGTGGGCTCGCTCCCCCGTGACGAGGATCTCGTCGTCGTCGATGCGGCCGAGCTCCTTCAGCCGTGTGAGCACGTACTGCAGCGACTCCTCCGGCGACTGCGCCAGGGTATCGACGCGGATCTCCGGATCCTCCGGAGCTTCGTACGGATCGTCCACGCCGGTGAATCCGGTGATCTCGCCAGCGAGCGCCTTCTTATACAGGCCCTTCGGGTCACGATGCGCCGCGATCTCGTCCACCGTTGCGTACACGAACACCTCGACGAACTCGCCGACCTCCGCGCGGACGGCATCGCGCGTGGCCTTGTAGGGACTGATCGGGCAGCAGATCGTGGCGACGCCGTTGCGGGTCAACAGGTTCGCGACATAGCCGATGCGCAGGATGTTCGTGTCGCGATCCTCCTTGGAGAACCCGAGCCCCTTCGACAGGTTCTTGCGGACCTCGTCACCGTCGAGGATCTCGGTCTTCATGCCGCGGGCCGCGAACTCGTGGTACAGCATCTCCGCGATCGTGGACTTGCCGGCCCCGGACAGGCCGGTGAACCAGACGGTGAATCCAGGTTGGTCTCCAGGGCGCTGGATGGACTGCTCGGTCACAGGAAGCTCCTTCCGACGGCGCCGGGCAAAGCCTGCGCCGCGTCGATGCCGTAGAGGGACAGGATCGTGGGCCCGACGTCGACCAGGTTCCAGCCCTGGACCTCGCCCGTCGGCTGGCCCGGCGCGCCCGTCACGATGATGATGCCGTCCCGGTCGTGGTTGGCCCCGTCGGGGCCGGTGTCGTTCTCGTAGGTGTAGATGCTCGGGTTGCCGATCGCCCCCACCGATCGCCACGCGAGATCGCCGAAGTAGACGATCAGGTCGGGTGCCACACCCCGGACCTCCGGGTACACGTCTTGGGGCTTGAGCACCTTCGTCCCGAGCGGCTCACCGTTGGGGCCCGGGGCCGCCTCGAGCTTCGCGATCAGCTCGTCCCGGGTGGCCTCGTAGTTCGCCGGCTCCACGATCCCTCTGGGTTCGCGGCCCTTGACGTTCAGGAACAGCCGACCGTAGTAGCCGCCGTCGCCCCACGCGACGGTTCGATCCCAGTCGATCGGGGCTTCTTTGATCGCGGTCGGCCCCCCGACCTGCTCGGTGAGCGACAGGTAGCCCTCCTGTGACAGCCAGTCGTTGAAGCACAGCCCGCCCATCATCGGGCGGGCGCCATGATCGCTCATCACCATCGTCACGGCATCGTCGGGGACGAGCTCGAGCAGCGAACCCACCTGCTGGTCGAGGAAGCGGTAGTAGTCCTGGAAGACGCCCTCGTACTTGTTGCCCGCCTCGTAGAGCGGGTGCGTGGGATCGATGTATTGCCAGAACACGTGGTGCAGCCGGTCCAGCGCGATGTCGCAGAGCATGAAGAAGTCCCACGGCTTGTTCTGGATCAACCGCCGCCCGACCTGGAACCGGCGCTCGGTCATCTTGAACACCTGATCGAGCGTCACGTCGAACCCGGCCTGGCGGAAGTTCGGGATGTCGAAGATGTACTCGCCCTTGCCACCGAGCTCTTCCTCGATCTCGACCTCGAGCTCCTGCGGGTAGGCGTAGCGCTCGGCGGACGGGGGCGTGAGGAAGCACCCCACACGCCAACCTGGGAACTCCTTCGGCGGCGGGAACGACGGAGGGACGCCGATCAGCACCGACCGCTTGCCCTGCGCTCCCAGGGCGTCCCAGATCGCGGGTTCCTTCACGGACCCGGAATGCGCGATCGCGAGCCCTTCGTACGTCGTGTCCTTGCGGTTGCGGAACCCGTAGAGGCCCAGCTGGCCCGGCACCTTGCCCGTGAGCGCGCAGGCCCAGGCAGGCACCGTGATCGGCGGGGTGATGGACGCGAGGTTGCCGTAGGCCCCCTCACCCATCAGCTTGGCGATGTTGGGCACCTCGCCCTGCAGATCACGGAACAACAGCTGCGGCGTGCCGCAGTCGAGCCCGATCACCGCGACTCGTGGACCTTGCTGCATGCGTCGCGTTCCTTTCCGGGTTCTGGTCCGTTCGGGAGCACTCCGGAGGCGGAAGCGGGCGCGCGAACGCCCGGTCAGCTCCCGCGGTCGGCGTATCCTACCAACGGCCCGAACCCCTCCCAACCTGGGAAGATGGGCGGCCCATGACACTTCTGCGACGACTGCTGAAGGCGCAGGCCGCCCTGTGGACGCTGTGCTCGGTGGTCGCGTTGATCGCCCCCGGCTGGGTGGTGGACGACCTGCTGGGGCAGCTTCCCGTTGATGTCGTGTGGATCCGCACCGCCGCAATGATGGGCATCGTGCTGGCGCTCCTGATGGTGCTCGTGGCCCAGCGGATCGAGGACGTGTGGTGGTGGTCCTGGGCGTTCGCCGCGCTCGACGCCGGCACGGCAACGGTGTTCGCGGCACATGCCGTCTTCGGGCCACCAGAGGGCGCGGCGGTCTGGCCCTGGTGGTCGCTCGCCGCGGTGAACGGGGCCTTCGGCGCGGGGGTGCTGGTGGGCATGGGCAGGGCCGGCCAGGAGAAGCCGTTCTCCTAGGCGGCGGTGCCGGTGAGGCTATCCTGCGGGACCGGCGTCGAGGCGGGCCAGGGCGAGACGGTCGGCCGCCTCGGCCGTGGTGATCCCCTCGTGCTCCGCGGCGTCGAAGACGTTGCGGAGCGTCTGTCCGATGCCCGCGAGCCTGGCAGCCATCTGGGCGTCGTCCCAGCCCAATGTCTCGTAGCCGGCCAGGTGGATCACCCCGCCGGCGTTGATCACGTAATCCGGCGCGTACAGGATGCCGGACTCCCGGAGCCGCTCGGCGTCGGCGGGCTCGGCGAGCTGGTTGTTCGCGGCTCCGGCCACCACGGCGCATCGCAGCTTCGGGATCGACGTCGCCGACAGGACGCCGCCCGTCGCGCACGGCGCGTACACGTCACACGCCGTGCCGATCACGGCATCCGGTTCGACGACCCCACCACCGACCGCGCCGGCGGCGTCGTGAGCCCGCTCGCGATCGACGTCGGTCACGAGCAGGGTCGCCCCCGCATCGGAGAGCAGCTCGACCAACCGCCCTCCGACCGCTCCCGTGCCCTGCACGAGGATCGTCCGTCCCGCCAGGTCGGGTGATCCGAACGCGCGCTCGACGCTCGCCACGACCCCGTGGAACACGCCCGTCGCGGTGCTGGGGGCCGGGTCGCCCGAGCCGCCCGCCTCGCGTGATCGCCCGAGGACGTGCGTGGTGGACCCGCCGATGACATCCATGTCGGCGGCACCGGTGTTCATGTCGGCCGCCGTCACGTACGTGCCGTGGAGCGACTCGACGAGCCCCGCGTACCGCTCCAGCAGCAGGGCCCGCTTCGCGGACCCGCGCTCGGAGATCTCGTGGACGGCGAGCACGGCCTTCCCCCCGCCGTACGGCACGTTCGCCGCCGCCTGCTTGAACGTCATCGCGGTCGACAAGCGCAACACGTCGGCCAGCGCTTCCGCGGGCGCGTCGTACGTCTTCATCCTGGTGCCGCCCATCGCCGGCCCGAGGACCGTCGAGTGGACGCCGATGAACATCCACGCCTGCGTGGGTTCGTCGAAGCGCGCGACCAGCGATTCGCCGCCCCACGCCCGCACCAGGTCGTCGAACATCTCCCGGAAGTCTATTGACCGAACGCGGAAGGCGGGCCCCATGGGGACCCGCCTTCCATGTACTTCCACGCCCCCGGATGGGCGAATCACTCCTACTAGTCTGCCCCAGACTAGTGCATGTGCCCGTGACCGTTCCCGGCCTCGGGCTCCTCCTCCTCGGGCTTCTCGACGACGGCGCTCTCGGCGGTGAGCACGATGGCCGCAATCGATGCGGCGTTCTGCAACGCCGAGCGCGTGACCTTCGCGGGGTCGATGATGCCTTGCTTCACCATGTCGACCCACGCACCCGAGGAAGCGTCGAACCCGCGTCCCTCGTCCTCGCCGCGCAGCTGCTGCACGACGACCGAGCCCTCGTAGCCCGCGTTCTGCGCGATGCGCCGGGCCGGCTCCGACAGGGCGTTGCGAACGATCCGCGCTCCCGTCGCCTCGTCGTCGGACAGGTCGAGCTTGTCGAGAGCCGCTTCGGCCCGGATCAGCGTCACGCCACCGCCGGGCACGATGCCCTCCTCGACCGCCGCCCGGGTCGCCGAGACGGCGTCCTCGATGCGGTGCTTCTTCTCCTTGAGCTCGACCTCGGTGGCCGCGCCAACCTTGATCACCGCGACGCCGCCGGACAGTTTCGCGAGCCGCTCCTGGAGCTTCTCGCGGTCCCAGTCGGAGTCGGTCTTGTCGATCTCCGCCTTGATCTGGTTGATCCGGCCGGCGACCTGGTCCTGCTCGCCCTGGCCCTCCACGATCGTGGTCGTGTCCTTCGTGATGACCACCTTGCGGGCCTTGCCGAGCAGGGCGACGTCGGCGTTCTCGAGCTTCAGGCCGACCTCCTCGGACACGACCTCACCGCCGGTGAGGATCGCGATGTCCTGCAGCATGGCCTTGCGGCGGTCGCCGAACCCGGGTGCCTTCACCGCGGCCGCGTTGAACGTGCCGCGGATCTTGTTCACCACGAGGGTCGCCAGGGCCTCGCCCTCGACGTCCTCGGCGATCACCACGAGCGGCTTGCCGCCCTGCATGACCTTCTCGAGCACGGGCAGGATCTCCTGGACGCTCGAGACCTTCTTGTTCACGACCAGCAAATGGGGATCCTCGAGGACCGCTTCCTGCCGCTCGGGGTCGGTCACGAAGTAAGGGGAGATGTAGCCCTTGTCGAACTGCATCCCCTCGGTGAACTCGAGCTCGATGCCGAACGTGTTCGACTCCTCGACCGTGATCACGCCGTCCTTGCCGACCTTGTCGAGCGCCTCGGCGATCGTTTCCCCGATCGTGGGATCGGCCGCGGAGATCGCCGCGACCTGCGCGACCTCGTCCTTGGACTCCACGTCCTTGGCCTGGTTCTTGATCGCCTCGACGGCTCGATCGACGGCCTTCTCGATGCCCCGCTTCAGCGCCATCGGGTTGGCACCGGCGGCGACGTTGCGCATACCGCCCTTCACCATGGCGCGCGCGAGCACGGTCGCGGTCGTCGTGCCGTCGCCCGCGACGTCGTTGGTCTTGGTAGCGACCTCCTTGGTGAGCTGCGCGCCCATGTTCTCCCACGGGTCCTCCAGCTCCACCTCCTTCGCGATCGTCACGCCGTCGTTCGTGATCGTGGGGGCTCCCCACTTCTTGTCGAGCACGACGTTCTGGCCCTTCGGGCCGAGCGTGATCGCGACCGCATCGGCGAGCTTGTCGACACCGGCCTCCAGGCCGCGTCGCGCGTCCTCACCGAACCTCAGCAGCTTCGACGCCACGGTTGACCTCCTTCAGGTCTCGAGACGGAACGGGACCCGTCGCGTGTGCGAGGGTCCCGGGATCCGATGTGACTTCCTGGTCTCTTGGTCTTACTTCGTAAGCACCGCGAGGACGTCGCGGGCGGACAGGATCAGGTAGTCCTCGCCCCCCACCTTGACCTCGGTGCCGCCGTACTTCGAGTAGACGACCGTGTCACCGACGCTGACGTCGAGCGGTGTGCGCTGCCCGTCCTCGAACTTGCCGGGGCCGACCGCCACGACGGAGCCCTCCTGGGGCTTCTCCTTGGCCGTGTCGGGGATCACCAGGCCGGACGAGGTGGTCTCCTCCCCTTCGCCGGGCTTCACCACGATGCGGTCGTCGAGGGGCTTCAGACTGAACTCCTTCGCCATCTGTGCTGTCCTCCCTGTTCGCTGGCCGTCTTGGCTCGCTGGTTCCGTTCCTAGCACTCACCGGCTTCGCACTCACGGGCTTAGCACTCACCGGTTGCGAGTGCTAACAGGATAGCCAGCCGAGTGCCAAAGGGTCAACGCGAGTTGCGTCGCCCGAGAGCAAGGAACGCTGGTTCAGACGCCCTTGAGGTAGGCGACCGTCTCCGCGAGGCCGTCCTCGAGGTGCGTCCAGGGCTTCCAGGCGATCGCGCCTGGCGCCTTGCTGATGTCGAGGGCGATCCGACGCAGCTCGCCGGGCGGGAGCGGGCCGAACTCGGGGTCCTTCTCGTATCCGACGATGTCGGCGAGCAACCGGAAGATGTGGCTCACGCTCGTTTCGAGGCCGGTGCCGACGTTCACGAGCTTCGTTGAACCTCGATCCTTCGCCTGCACGAACGCGTGGACCACATCGTCGATGAACACGTAGTCGCGCGTCTGGTTCCCGTCGCCGAAGATCGTCACCGGTTCGTTCGCGAGCATCTTCGAGGCGAAGATCGCGATCACCCCCGCCTCGCCATGGGGATCTTGGCGCGGGCCGTACACGTTGCCCAGCGCGAGCGAGGTGAAGTCCAACCCCCGGTACCGCTGGTAGAACGCCAGATAATCGTTCACGACCTTCTTCGAGATCCCGTAGGGGCTGAGCGGGAACGAGCCCTGCGCGGACGTTTCCTTCACGGGGAGCCGGCGCGGCTCGCCGTAGACCGTCCCCCCGCTCGCGGCGTACACGACCTTGCGGGTCTCCACCTTCGCCGCACACTCGAGGACGTTGAGCGTGCCCATCACGTTGATCGACGCGTCCAGCACCGGATCGGTGAGCGACGGGCGCACCCCCGACTGTGCGGCCAAGTGGAAGACCACCTCCGGGCGATGCCGTTCGAACAGTGGCAGCAGCCCTTCCGCGCGAACGTTCATGTTGAAGAACGTGAACTCCTTGCCGTAGCCGCGCGCCTCGACGAGGTTCGCGATGCGGCCCGTCGCCAGGTCGTCCACGCTGACGACGCGATTGCCTTCTGCGAGGAGACGGTCGGCGAGATGCGAGCCGATGAACCCGGCGCCCCCGGTCACCAGGACGGTGCTCACGCGCTCAACCTTAGCTGCGGGTCCGCGGGGGTGTCGAGCGATGCTCGTTCCCCGCGAGTCCATCTCGCGGCCCCCAGCACCGCGATCATCGCTGCGTTGTCCGTGCAGAGCCCCAGCGACGGCGCCAACACCGGGATCCCCAGCCGATCCCCCTCCTCGTGCAGGCGGTCGCGCAGTCGGGTGTTCGCGACGACGCCTCCGCCGAGGAGCACCGTCGGCGTTCCGAACTCCTTCGCGGCCGCCATGGTCTTCGAGACCTGGACGTCGACGATCGCTTCCTGGAAGCTCGCCGCCACGTCGGGCAGGTGCAGGTCGCGCCCCGCCGCCCGCTCCGCTTTGACGTAGCGGAGCACGGCCGTCTTCAACCCGCTCATCGAGAAGTCGTAGTCACCAGAGTCCTCGAGTGCCCGCGGGAACCGGATCGCCTGCGGGTCGCCCTCGCGCGACATCGCGTCGAGCGCCGGGCCCCCGGGGAAGCCGAGACCGAGCAGCCGGGCCACCTTGTCGAACGCCTCGCCGGCTGCATCGTCGAGCGTCTGTCCCACGACGTCGTGGTGGAACATCTCCGGGACGTGGACGAGCATCGTATGCCCACCGCTCACGATCAGAGCGACGTAGGGGGGATCGGGCGGGCCGTGCTCCAAGAAGTTCGCCCAGTAGTGCCCTTCGAGATGGTTGACCGCGACCAGATCGGCGCCGCTCGCCAGGGCTAGCGCCTTCGCCGAGGCGAGGCCGACGAGCAGCGCCCCGACGAGCCCCGGTCCCACGGTCACCGCCACAGCGTCGAGCTCCGAGAACCCGATCCCGGCCTCCGCGAGGGCCTCTTCGAGCAGCGGGTTCAACGCCTCCACGTGCGCTCGGGCGGCCACCTCCGGCACGACGCCGCCGAACCGTTCGTGGAGATGGACCTGCGACGCGATCAGGTTGGATCGCAGATGGAACCCGTCCTCCACGACCGCGACCGCGGTTTCGTCACACGACGTCTCGATGCCGAGCGTGATCACGTGCTGCGGAGCGCCTCCGGCAGATCGGCTGCGATGGCCTCGAGCCGTCGCCGGTAGCCGGGCGTTCGCACGTCGTCGGTCCACATGATCAAGGCGTCTTCGTGCAGCTCCTGGTAGTAGTTGCGCCGGATCCCCACCGGGTGGAACCCGAAGCGCCCATACATGCGCTGCGCCCCCCAGTTCGTCACTCGAACCTCGAGGCTCACCGCGTGCGCCCCCATGTCGATGCCGTTGCGCAGCAGATCGAGCAACAGACGCGAACCGATCTTGTGGCGGTGCTGCTGCGGATCGACGGCGATGTTGGTGATGTGCGCCTCGTCGCCGTAGCAGATCATGCCACCGTAGCCCACGACCGTCCGGTCGACGCGCGCGACCAGGTAGCAGCGATTGCTGGGCTCCGACATCTCCGCGGCGAACAGGTTCGGGCTCCACGGCCGGGCGTACACCTGTCGCTCGATCGCCATCACGCCGCGCAAGTGACGGCGGCGCATGCGGCTCACCTCAACCCGCGGCGCCCCTGGCTCGCTGATCCCACGCGATCTCAGCATCGGACTTCCTCAGATACAGGGGGACGACGTCGAGGAGCCGGTCATGCTCCTCCCGCAGGAACCGAGGCACGGCGAGCTCGACCAGCGCGGCCGCTTCGGGGTGAGCCGAAAGCGTCGAGCCGATCTCGATCCGACTGCCGAGGTCTTCCAACACATGCCGGTACAGCATCGCACCGTTGCCCACCGCCAACACCTCGCCGCGCATGGATTCCAGCTCCGCGGACAACCGATCGGGCACCGCCACGACGTACTCGGTCTCGCGTATCACCCCGCCCGGCACTGACCGGTAGACGGCGTAGAAGACCTCGCCGCGACGACCGTCGAGCACCGCGACGATGCGCTTGTGCGTGGTTCGCACGGCGTATGCGAGCACGTCGAGGCTCGTGAGTCCGACGATCGGCACGTGCAGCGCTTGGGCGAGGGTCTTGGCGGTCTCCACACCCACACGCAGGCCGGTGAACAGCCCCGGTCCCACGCCGACGGCGATCCCCCCCACCTGCCCGAGCTGGAGATCGCTCCACTCGAGGAGCTGCGCGAGCGCGGGGGTCACCGACTCCTGCCGAGCCTTGCCCGCGATCGAGACCGCCGCGAGGATGTCGTTCTCCGTGCCGAGCGCCACGCTCGTGCGCGGAGTGGACGTCTCGATACCGAGGACGATCACGATCGGGCGCCCTCGAGCGGTGCCGCCGTCATCGGTCCACCCGCCACGGTGCCAACGCCACCTCGAGCCCCGGCCAGCGTTCGTGCCAGCTCCCGGCGCCCGACACGGCGATCGTGCGGGCTTCGTCCGCGCCCGTGGGATCGGCGGGATCGAGCTGCACGCGGAGACGATCGGGCGGGAGCAGCTCCTCGATCGCGTCGCCCCACTCCACGAGCAGGACGTCCTGGCCATCTCCGAGCTCATCGAGCCCGAGATCCACGACCTCCTGGATGCGGTCGAGCCGGTAGACGTCGACGTGGGCGACGTCGAGGATGCCCGAGTACTCCTTGACCAGGGTGAACGTGGGCGAGGAGACCTGCTCCTCGATCCCGAGTCCGCGTGCCACGCCCTGGACGAGCGTGGTCTTGCCCGCCCCGAGCTCGCCCGTGAGCACCACGGCGTCGCGCGCGCGCAGGAGCGCCGAGAGGGCCTCGCCGACCTCGCGCGTGTCCTCGGCCGTCTCCGTCCGAAGCGTGATCTCCATGCGTTGCGCTATCGCTTCGCTACTTGAGCGCGTCAGAACAGCTCCATCTGCTCGTCGTGCGGCTCCGCATCCGGGATCGGGAGCACCCGATCGGGCAGGCCGGGTACCCCGGAAGGCGGCGGTGGCGGAACGTCGTCCAGGATCTCGAGGGCGGGGGCTTCCTCCGGCGACGGCGCGGTCGGCGAACCGGTCCCATGCAGCGTGGCCCGAACGAGCCGGAAGTCGTCCCGCAGCAGCTGGAACTGCCGAGATCGCTCCCCGCCGCCGTGCAGGATCGCGGCGGGATGGAACGTGGGGATCACCGTCCGACCGTGCCAGTCGTGCACCTTGCCGCGGAGGCGAGTGATGCCCACGTGCGTGTCGAGCACGAACTTCGTCGCGAAGTTGCCGAGCGTCACGATCACGCGGGGCTGGATCAGGGAGACGCGCTCCACGAGCCACGGGGTGCAGGCCTCGATCTCGTCGGGGAGCGGGTCTCGGTTCCCCGGCGGCCGGCACATCACCACGTTGTTGATGTAGACCTGCTCGCGGGTCAGGCCGATCTCACCGAGCATCCTCGTGAGCAGCTGTCCCGCCGCCCCCACGAACGGCTCCCCTTGCTTGTCCTCGTGGAACCCGGGACCCTCCCCGATGAACATGAGATCCGCGTCGGGGTCCCCCACGCCGTAGACGACCTGCGTCCGGCCTTGCGAGAGCCGACACCGCGTACACGTGGCCGCCTCCTCGGCTGCCTCGATCAAGGTCCGCGTCACGAACGTTTCCTCCTCCCCCCGGTCGCGGCCTTCGTCGTCCGGCCGTTCCCCTCCACCAGCACGGTGCGAGCGAACGACCGGATCATGCGGTCGAGCTCCACCGGCTGTTCGAGCATGGGCATGTGCCCTGCCCCGTCGATCACCTGCAGGCGCGCGTCGGGCAGCTCTCCGGCCAGCTCGACCGCGCTCGCCGGCGGCGTCACCCGGTCGTGGGACCCGACGACCACGAGCGCCGGCACCGTGACGCGCGGCAGCGCGTGGCGGAGATCGATCTCCATCAATCCCGACAGGCCGTCGGTCCACACCTCCGAGGACGCGCGTTCGGCGAGCCGCACGATGTGGTCGACGTGGTGCGGTTGCGCGTCGGGGCCGAACTGGGTCAAGCGGACCGCGGCGCCGCGGAGATCGCCGGGGCTCGCGAGCACCGCCTTGCGCAGGCGATCCACGCGCCGGGCGGCGGCCGACAGGCTCCCCAATCGCGGACGCAGGAGCTCGGTCACCGACCCCATCGCGCCCCGCAACAGATCGGCCGATGCCGAGCCGATCAGCACCAGCCCCTTGACCTTCGTGCCGAACAGTTCGGGCCGCTGCTCCGCCATCGCGATCGCGGCCATCCCGCCCATGCTGTGCCCGATCACCACGGCGGGCCGCTCTGCCGTCACGGCCTCGAGCACCGTCGCCACGTCCCGGCCCATCGAGCGCAGGGACAGGTCGCCGTGCGCCGCCTTCCCGCTCGCGCCGTGTCCCCGCAGATCCGTGAGTACGCAGCGGTGATCCTCGGACAGGTCCACCCACTGGTCGTGCCAGACCGTCATGTCCAGGCTGAAGCCGTGCACGAACAGCAACACCGGCGCATCTCGCTCGCCGGCGGCTCGCACGGCCAGGATCGTGCCATCGAAGGCCGAGATGCCTCCGAGCTCCGCCGCGACGTCGTCGGGCGGCAGGTCCCACAGGTGCTCTTCGAGCTGGTGCGCATGGCGGCGCCGGAGCACGGACCGCCCGACGGCGCCGGCGGCGACGGCGCCGGCGGCGACCCCAGCGCCGATCGCGACCGCCCGTCGGCCACCGGTGCTCATCCTGAGTACCCTCTGGCTGAGTACCCTCTGGCTGAGTACCCCTTGGCGGAGTCCTCGCTGGCCACGTACTCCCGGGGCACCCGGGGACCGATCCGGCTCACGATCTCGTATCCGATCGTGCCGGCCCATCCGGCGAGATCCTCGGCCGTGATCCGCCGCGATCCCTGACGACCCAGCAGCACGACGTCGTCCCCAGGCTCGACGGGAAGATCCCCGCAGTCGATCAGCAGTTGATCCATCGTCACCACCCCGGCGACCGGCCGGCGCTCGCCGTGCAGCAGCACCTCGGCCTCGGCGAACGCTCGCCGGGGGTACCCGTCGGCGTACCCCACCGGGGCGGTCGCCAACCATGCATCATGCGCCAGCTCGTATCTGTGGCCGTAGCTGGTGCGCTCCCCTGCCGCGAGACGCCGCACCGACGTGACGTGGGTGCGCCAGGTGAGCGCGGGCCGAAGCCCGAGCTCCGCCCCCACGCCGGCGGCGGGTTCGATGCCGTATATCCCGATCCCCGGACGCACGAGATCCAGATGCGCCTCGGGATGCAGGATCGTGGCCCCGGTGTTCGACGTATGCAGCCAACGCGGCGCTTGGCCCGAGGCGCGCACCTCCTCGACGGTGGTCATGAACAGCTCGAGCTGTCGCTTCGTGGTTTCCGCGTCCTCCTCGGACCGGGCGAAGTGCGTCCAGATCCCCTCCACCGCGAACCCGGCCGCGACCGCATCGCCCACGAAGTCCACCGTGTCCTCGGGAGGCCACACACCCACCCGGTGCATCCCCGTGTCGACCTTGACGTGAACCCCCACGGAAGCCGGCGAGGACACAGCGTCGGCGAGACGACGCAGTCCCGCGACCGAGTACAGCGTGGGGGTCAGCCTCGCGTCGAGCGCTCCACGCTCCGATCCCGCAGGGAACTCGGAGAACACGAGGATCGGCGCGTCGATGCCGGCGGCTCGGAGCTCCAAGCCCTCTTCGACCAGGGCCACCCCCAACCACGTCGCGCCCGCCTCGAGGGCAGCCTTCGCCACCGGCTCGGCGCCGTGGCCGTAGGCGTTCGCCTTGACCACCGCCATCAGCTCGACACCGTCGGGCCGCAGCGCGCGGACGTTGTGCCGGATCGCTCCGAGGTCGACCTCGACCCATGTCGGTCGGAGCCGGATCACGCCTGCACCACCCGCGCCCGTGCCGCCGGGAGCCGCGCGATCACGTCGCCGGCCAGCGTCCCCTCACCGAACTCCGCCCCGGCCAAGGTCCCGGCCAGCCCGTGGAGGTACGCGCCAGAGCTCGCCGCATCGGTGGGGTCGAGCCCTCTCGCGAGCAGCGCCCCGATCACACCGGTCAGGACGTCCCCGGATCCGGCGGTCGCCAGGGCGGGCCCTCCGGTCGTGTTGATCCGCGCGAGCCCGTCGGGGGCCGCCACGATCGTGCGGCTCCCCTTGAGGAGCGTGACCGCTCCCGTCGTCGAGGCCAGGGCGCGCGCCGATCCGAGTCGGTCCGCCTCGAGGTCGCGGGTCGTCAGTCCCGTCAGTCTCGAGAACTCCCCCTCGTGGGGCGTCAGGACGAGGTCGGCCTTGCGATCGACGAGGTCGCCTGCCTGCCCGGTGAACGCGTTCAGCCCGTCGGCGTCGAGCATGATCGGCGTGGGGCACGCCCGGACCAGATCGCGGACGAACGCTGCCGTGTCATCGGCCTGACTCAGTCCGGGACCGATCGCGACGGCGTCGGCGCGTTCGAGGGCTCGGAGCACGGGTTCGAGCGCCTCGCTCGCCACGGAACCCTGGGGGGTCTCCGGCAGGGCCAGGTACACCGACTCGGTCGAACCACCCTGCACGATCGGCAGGATCGAGCCGGGCACCGCGACCACGACGAGGCCGGCCCCCATCCGCCCGGCCGCCCGCGCGATCATCGCCGGCGCCCCGGTCATGTCGCGCGAGCCCGCCACGACGACGAGCACGCCCGAGGCTCGCTTGTGCGTGTCGACGGCTCGGATCGGGAGTGTCGCGGCGACGTCAGAGGGCTCGGTCAGGAACACGTCCGCCCGCACGAGTTCCTCGGGGAACCCGATGTCGACCACCCGCACGTCGCCCGCGAGCTCGGCCCCCGGCAAGAGCACGACACCCACCTTGGCCGCCCCGAACGTCACCGTGAGGTCGGCCCGAACCGCATCTCCCTCGATCGCTCCCGTCGCCCCGTTCACGCCCGACGGGATGTCCACCGCGACCACCGGGCTGCCAGCGGCGTTGATGCTGTCGATCGCGACGGCCCACTCGTCCTCGGGGACGCCGCGGAAGCCCGTTCCGAACACGGCGTCGACCACCACGTCGGCCCGCTCGAGTTCGCGCTCCAGCGACCGGGGCGTGAACGGCTGTGCGCTCAGTCCCTGCTCGGCCAGGAGCCGGGCGTTCGTCGCCGCGGGTTCCCGGAGCTCGTCGGGGGCCTCGACGGCCACCACCGAGACCCGCATGCCCCAGCGCGCGAGATGGCGCGCTGCCACCAGGCCGTCGCCACCGTTGTTCCCCTTGCCGCACACGACCGTCGCCCGGCGCCCATATACCCCTGCCGTGAGGTCGGCGACCGCCCGGGCCACGGCACGTCCTGCACGCTCCATCAGATGCTCTGCGGACACCCCACGTGCTTGCGTCTCCCGGTCGAGCTCGACAGCCTCTTGCGGACTGAGGACGGGCTTCACCGGTCCCGGACCGCCAGGGCGAACGCGACGGCGTTCGACTTCTCGTGGGTGAACGTGATCAGGATCCGATCGATCCCCTGCGTGTCGGCCCGGCGCTTCGCGTTGCCGCCGAGGAGGATCGAGGGAGCGCCGCTCGGGTGCCGCGTCACGCTGATGTCGTGCCAGCGCTTGCCACGGTAGCCGCCGAGCGCCTTGATCGTGGCCTCCCGCGCCGCGAAGCGGCCCGCGAACGACTCGGCGGGACGTGCCTTTCGATCGCAGTAGGCGATCTCCTCGGGCGTGAAGACCCGATCCCGCATCGTCGTGTGCCGGGCGAGCGCCCGTTCCATCCGGGCGATCTCACAGATGTCGACGCCGAGCCCGACGATCTCCACCCGGGAAGCTTAGATGGCCCCGCGCCTACTTCAGGCGCAGCATCGCGATCCAGCCGGCGATCGCGATCGCCAGCATGATCCCGATCCCGATGAACAGGAGCGCCCCCGCACCGATGAACACCATGCGCCGCAGGCTACTCCACGGTGACGCTCTTGGCGAGGTTCCGAGGTCGATCGACGTCGCAACCGCGCAGGGTGGCCACGTGGTACGCGAACAGCTGCAAAGGCACGGTCACCGTGACCGGCGCGAGCAGCTCGGGCGTCTCCGGCACCTCGAGCACGTGGTCGGCGAGCTCGCCGATCGACGGATCTCCCTCGGTGGCGATCGCGATCACCTCGCCCCCTCTCGCGCGCACCTCTTGGATGTTCGACAGCATCTTCGGGTAGATGTGGCAGCGCGTCGCCACCGCCACCACCGGCACACCCGGCTCCACCAGCGCGATCGCCCCGTGCTTCAGCTCACCTGCCGCGAACCCCTCGGCGTGGACATAGCTCAGCTCCTTCAGCTTCAGCGCGCCCTCCAGCGCCGCCGGGAACCCGGTGTGCCGTCCGATGAACAGCACGTCGGGCGCGTCTCGATACCGCTCGGCGAGCTCCCGGCAACGGTCGTCCAGCGCGATCGCGCGGCGAACCTGCGACGGCAACTCGTCGAGCCGCTCCAGCACCTCGCCGATCTCCTCCGGGAACATCGCGCCCCGGACCTGGGCGAGATAGAGCGCCACCAGGTACTGCGAGACCATCTGGGTCGAGAACGTCTTCGTGGCCGCCACGCAGATCTCGGGGCCGGCGTGCGTGTACAGAACACCGTCCGCCTCCCGAGTCAGGGAGGAGCCGACCGTGTTCGTGACGGCGATCACCAGCGACCCCTGGCGCTTCGCGTGCCGCGCGGCTTCCAGGGTGTCGATCGTCTCCCCCGATTGCGACACGGCCAGCGTGAGGGTGTCGGGACCGAGCACCGGGTCGCGGTAGCGGAACTCGCTCGCGATCTCGATCTCCACGGGCAGGCGCGTCCAGTGCTCGATCGCGTACTTCGCGACGAGTCCCGAGTGGAAGGCGGTCCCGCACGCGACGACGAACACCTTGTTCACCTCGCGGAGCACGTCGTCGTTCACGTGGAGCTCGTCGAGCACCAACCGGCCCCCGACCACGCGGCCGACGAGCGTGTCGCGGATCGCGTCTGGTTGCTCGTCGATCTCCTTGCGCATGAAGGAGTCGTAGCCGCCCTTCTGCGCGCGCCCGACGTCGCGATCGACCTCGATCGGCTCCGGGTGCGCCTCCCCGCCGTCGAGATCCGTGAACCTCGCGCCGTCCCGGCGCACTTCGACGATCTGCCCCTCCTCCACCGGGATCACCGTCGAGGCACGATCCAAGAGCGCCGACGTATCGGACGCGAGCAGGGTCTCGTCCCGCCCGATCCCGACGACGAGGGGGGATGACACGCGAACGCCCACGAGCAGCGCCGGCTCTGCCGCCGACGCCACGACCATCGCGTAGGCGCCCTCGAGCTCACGGACCGCGTCGCGGGTCGCGTCGACGAGCTCGCTCGCGCCGCCGGCGAGCTTCTCCTCGATCAGATGTGCCAGGCATTCGGTATCGGTTTCGGACGTGAACGTGTGCCCCGACTTGTCGAGGCGGGCACGCAGCGCCTGGAAGTTCTCGATGATCCCGTTGTGGATCACGGCGATCGACCCGGCGCAGTCTCCGTGCGGGTGCGCGTTGCGATCGGTGGGCGCACCGTGCGTCGCCCAGCGCGTGTGTCCCATACCCGAGGAGCCCCGGATCGGATCCAGGGAGTCCAGCGCCGCTTCGAGGTTCGCGAGCTTGCCGGCCCGCTTCTGCACGACCAAGCCGCCATCGACGATCGCGATGCCCGCGGAGTCGTACCCGCGATACTCGAGCCGTCGGAGACCTTCGAGGACGATCGGAAGGGCCTCGTCGGGCCCCACGTAGCCGACGATGCCGCACATGGTCCGTTCACCCTAGCAGGGGGTTCCACGCCGGCTAGGAGGCGCCGTCGCTGGACCTTCGGCGGCGCCCCGGACTCAGACGCCGAGCGAGGTCCGCACGGCGTCCGCGATGGATTCCGCGTGGTCGCTCGCGAGGTGTTCGCTCTCGGCCTCGACCATGACGCGAACGATCGGCTCGGTCCCCGAGGCACGGACCAGCACGCGCCCTTCCTCTCCGAGCTCGTCCTCGGACGCTCGCACCGCGGCCCACACGCCGGCGGCCGAATCCAGCGCTTCTCGATCGCGCACGTCGACGTTGATCATCCGTTGGGGATACCGATGCATCACGCTCGCGAGATCGCGGACGCTGCGCCCGGAGGCCGCCGCGATCGACAGGAACCGAACCGCGGTCAGGAGCCCGTCGCCCGTGGCGGCCAGGTCACGGAAGATCACGTGCCCCGATTGCTCGCCGCCGAGCGCGGCGCCGACCCGGATCATCTCCTCGAGTACGTAACGATCCCCGACCCGGGAGGTCGCGACGTCGATCCCGGCCGTGCGCATCGCATGATGGAACCCGAGGTTCGCCATGACGGTGGTGACCACGGTGTTCGCCGGCAGTCCGTTCCGTTGCTTCAAGGCGAGCGCGCACGCCGCGAGCACCTGATCGCCGTCGACGATCGCTCCTTCGGCATCGGCGAACAGCACCCGGTCGGCGTCGCCGTCGTGCGAGATCCCGACGTCGGCCCCGAGCCGAACCACCTCTTCGGCGACCACCTCTGGGTACAGGGCGCCGCACGATGCGTTGATGTTCTTGCCGTCCGGGTCCGCGTGGATCGCCTGCACGTGCGCCCCGAGATCCTCGAGGAGCGCCGGCGCCACCTCCGACGCGGCCCCGTTCGCACAGTCGACCACCACGTGCATCCCATCGAGCGGCGCATCGGCGGCTCGCACCAGGTGCGCCAGGTAGCGTTCGCGGCCGTCCCCGGCGGGGAGCGTCTGCCCCACCGAGGACGGGGCCGCTCGGGGTCCGCCGAGCGTGGCCTCGATCTCATCCGGATTGAGCCCGCCGAACGGCTCGTCGAGGAGGAGCACTCGTGGGCCGGTGGCGAGGGCCGAGGCGATCATGAGCCGCTTCTTGTCGAAC
>Ga0081455_10002053_pt1 | contig 24074 bp, 24 predicted proteins | sample TabmetS3T2R1_FD_70207 | JGI IMG/M metagenome (GOLD analysis project Ga0081455, IMG submission 70207) | Tabebuia heterophylla rhizosphere microbial communities from the University of Puerto Rico - S3T2R1 | ecosystem: Host-associated > Plants > Roots > Rhizosphere ...
AGATGGTGTCCATGCGCAGGAGAAGGCCTCGCAAAGGTGAGCGTCTTTGCAAGCGATACGTCCCGCAACAGCCAAGCGATACACCACGCCTCCGCCAGATTTTACGCGTTACAAACTGCTATAAATTGCGCGTTCCCCGTCTGCTTAGGGATGTGGCCCCCACGGCGCTGCGGTCAGGAGCTTGACCTCCTGGGTCTGGACCAACGGGCGGAACTGGGCGGCAAACCCGTCGATAAAATCTGTATCCGCAAAGAGCGCCGCCCAGTGCGCCCGGCGGTCGGCATCGTCGTCGAACTTCCACAGGTGGACCAATTGATGCAACGTGCCCGTGTCCGAGATGAAGTAGCCCACCAGCTTCTTGTCGAACCCGCCCTTGTGGAGGGCGGGGTAGCCAAACTGGCTATACAGCCGGATCGCCTCGGGCATCTTGCCGACCTGCACCGTGTACGTCCGCATTTCGTAGATAGTCATCGTCATCCAGCTCCCTCCATGAAGCCCATAGCCAGAGACGCCATGGACCGCGTCTCCCCCTACGCCCAGCATAGTAGCACGCGCAGGCGCCACGCTCCAAGAGCCGGGGCGATGCCGCTGAGCCCCTGGGGCTCAGCCTGCCCGGGGGAGCCACGGGTGTAGGCTGTTCCGTTGACGCTCGTATTGAGAGAACATTTTTTCTGCGGAGACCATGCAGAAATCGGCAGAAATCGCCCGGATACTGTTGGCGAACTCAAAAGTGTCGAAATTTGTGCGCCTCACATGCCTTGTTTGAAGGCAAAAAAGCTGGGGAAACTTTCCCGAGAAAACGTACTCCTAGAACTTTGGAGGGGGTTCGCCAACAGTATCCGCCCGTTTTTTCGATAGGGTGAATACCCTTGCCAAACGACCTGCTAGGGTGTCGAATAACTCATTCGAATAATCTTTGTCCGCTTGGCCCGCTCCCGCAAGTTTTTCGACACCCATCCGCTGGCCTTCTCGCAGACGTAGGTAGACACCGCGTATGCCATAGATCATGAGACCAACCTGTGAGACACATGGCGTTCAAACCATCCCTGCGCCATGCTATAATAACTGCCCTCCGAGGAAGGGATCCACAAGCCTTCTCGACCCTTCCATCCTGAGTGATATACAAGTATATGCTCGCTGGCACTAGCGACTCCGCAACCTATTGAAAATCAACAACGCTCGTATGAGATTTTCGAAAAAAAGCCTTACATGGAATGCACTACCGTCCTGACCACGCCCGCCTGGCGGCGGCGTCTCTTGCCGCTCAGTCTGCCGTTCGTTTGTGGCGCTGCAGTGCTGCTGGTGCCCACCCCTGCTGGCCTAGCGCCGGCAGGCCAGCGTGTGCTGGCCGTGACCGCGCTGGCGATTGGGTTATGGATCGCGGAGGCCTTCCCCGTGGGGGTCACCAGCCTGCTGGTGGTGCTGGCCCTGGGGCTCTCCGGGGGCGTGCCAGGGTTGCGCGAAGCGCTGAGCGGTTTTGCCGAGCCCGTGGCGTATTTTCTTGTGGCCGTGTTGACCATTGGGCTCGCGGTCTTACGGAGTGGCCTGGCCGAACGGGTGGCACGCTTTTTCTTACGACAGTGCCGGGGCCGGCCCCGCGCGCTCTACCTGCAGTTATTGCTGGCCTTCCCCTTGCTGACGCTGCTGTTGCCCTCGGCCACGACGCGGACGGGCATTCTCATCCATGTCTATGATCAGGCGTTAACCCTGAGCCAGGTCCCACGGGGGGCCCCCTTGGCGAAGGCTATTATGCTGGCCTTAAATTCCATCAATCGGCTGGCCTCCACGGTCTTGCTCACCGGCGGCATTACGCCGGTGGTGTCCGCGGCATTGATTGGCCACATCGGCTGGAGTCGGTGGCTGGTGCTCATGGGCGTGCCCTACGGCGTGCTCCTAGCGTTGGGCGCCGGGCTCATCTATCTATTGTACCGGCACAGTTTCGGTGTGCCCTTGCCACCTGTCCCCAGCGACACGGCCGGTCCCCTCTCGGCGGTGGAATGGCGGACGGTGGTCATCACGCTCGGGGCATCGCTCCTGTGGTTGACCGATGCCCTGCACCACTGGCACCCAGCTATCCCCGCCCTCATCGCGCTGATCTGTCTCCTCACGCCGGGGATTGGGGTCTTGACCTGGGGGGACTTTGAGCGCAACCTGGGCTGGGCCAATTTTTTTGTCTTAGCGTCCTCGCTGTCCTTGGCACAGGCCCTGGCCAGTAGCGGTGCCACCACCTGGATGGCCCAACTCCTGGTATGCAGCCTGCCCGGGCTGAGGCAACAGCCGGTGCTCATGATCGTGGTCTTGCTCGTGGCGGCCGCGCCCGTACGGTTGCTCATTCCCAACATTACGGGGTTTCTCGGGATTACCATTCCCCTCGCCATGTCCATGGGGACCACCACGGGGATCAATCCGGTCATCTGCGGTTTAGTAGTGATGATCGCCGGCGATGCGGTGTTGTATTACCCGGCGCAGAGTGCCTCCTCCCTGGTGGTCTACGAGCGCGGCCATCTCTCCGGCGCCGACATTTTTCGTTTCGGGGTATGGATGACGCTCGTCGCCTACCTCACCGTGCTGCTGATTGCGCTCCCCTACTGGGCCCTGGTCGGTGAGCCCCTACGCATTGAGAGCACGCCATAGCAGGCCCCCCCGGTCTGGCAGACCCCCCAGGGACGCGCTATCTTCATCACTGGTGGTCAGTGTTCCGTCGCCAGCAGCAGCTCGCCGCGATCATCAGGAAAACCAACCGCAGCATACGCGCGCAGGGCGATCAGACAAAGGCGTGACACCCCCGACCGGATGTCGAACACCAATGGGCGTGATCGCCGCCTTTTTTGCCCGTCTGCTTCAGAGGCGCCCGCACCATCAGTGCACGAGTGCTCTCCCCACACGTCAAGAGGGTAGAACGATTTGCCAAACGTGCCATCAGTGAAGACGCACACCATCGGTGACTACACACGCGCGTGCGCGGCTGTATGCCGCTTACCCGCGCACCAGGAACTCCAGCCCGGCGACCACGAGGGTGAGGTCAATCACGATAGTGAAGACCCAGGACGGGAGGAGGTCCAGGAGCCGCTTGCCCAGCACCGCGCCTGCGAACATCACGGGCATGAGCAGCGTGCCCGCCAGCAGCACGGGAGCCGTGAGAAAATGGGCGCCGCCGAACACGACGAGCTTGGTCCCCTGCATCACGACGGTAATAAGGGCATCCGTACCGATATAGCTGCCCTTCACGAGGCCATAGGTCAGGAAAAAAGGCGCCATCAGCGGCCCAATGCTGGCGACGAGCCCATTGAGGAAGCCGAAGCCCATCCCCAGTGGCAGGAACCAGGCGGGTGGGCGGGGTTTGGGGGGGCACGACCGCAGCCGACGCCACGCGACCACCCCGAGCAAGAAGGCGCCCAATAGCCGGGTGAGGACCTCCGGCGCGGCGACGGTGAAGAGCCAGGGGCCCACCACCGTGAGTGGCAGGCTCCCCGCCGTGAACCACAGGACCACGCGTCGGTCCACCTCCGGCCAGTGCACCCACGTGCGGCTCACATTGGCGAAAAAATTGGCCAGGGTGACCATCGGCACGGCAGCCTGGATGCCGAAGTACTGCACGAGCACGGGCAAGAGCACCGCCGTGCCGCCGGTGCCTGCCACGGACCCCAGTAATCAATGGTGTTAGTCTGTTACAAACCGCAAACATGTATAGAACTATACAAACCAAAAGCACACCATTTTGAGCTTGCTATAAGCCTCCCACTCTTCCTCACTGGTCAGCGTGAGATCCTTCCCCTCACAGGAGAGCCGCATGACCACCTGGGATTTGATCATCGCTTTGTTCTACCACGTCGATGAGCAACTGCACGACCTGCCCAAACACCCCGAGGCGCACCTCTGGCCCAGTGAGGTGGTTACCCTGGGGGTGCTGCATGCCCTCAAAGGCGTGGGCAACCGGGCGTTCCATCGCTGGTTGACGCGCGACTACCGACCCTTGTTTCCTCGGCTCCCCGAGCGCACCCGGCTCTTCCGCCTCTTCAAGACGCATCAGGACTGGACGCAGGCTTTCTTGGCGGCGCCGTCCGTGCTTGGGGTCATCGACACCTATGGCATCGAGTTGATCCATCCCATGCGCGAAGGCCGCAGCCCCCAGCAGATCGGCCGGAAAGGCCTCTCGAATCACCGCTGGATCGTCGGGGGCAAACTCTGTCTGCTGCTCAATCAATGGGGATTGATCGTGGGGTGGGCCTGTGCTACGGCCAATGTCGCCGATAACACGTTTCAGTGGCTGATTCGGCAGGTTGAGGAGCAGATGATTGTCCTGAGTGATATGGGCTTCCATGCTGCCGAGGGCGATCCCACGAATCTCAAACTGTGTCCGCGTGGTGAGTGGCAAGATCGTATGCTAGTGGAGACGGTGCTCTCGATGCTGACCCTCGTCTGCCATTTGAAGAAGGTGATGCATCGGGGCTGGGCCTATTTTCAGGCGCGTTTGGCCTTCACCATGGCCGCCTTTAACGTGCTGGTCCAGTGGCATGGCTTACGGCCCTACACGTCGGGTTTCGTGCCCCTCTCAATAGCGGAATTTAGTCTGTAAAATAGCAATATTATTGCATAGTTTACCAAAGACTAACACCATTGGTTACGTATGCACGCGATACAAGGAGGTCGTGACATGAAAGTCCACGGCCATCAGCAGCCAGAGCAGGTTGCCAGCAGCGGGAGAGGGAGGGGCAGAGGGGTGTCAAAAACTGCGGTGTTTCGCGATACCCCACGCGTGCATCACCTACGACAACACGAGTGTTTGGCGTAGGTACTTTGCACGCTCGGCAGACGCATGTCAACTTCGTTACCCTCGAAAAAATAGTAGACATTGTCCTGTCTGTGGGGTATTCCTTTCGGGGACGAACTCTCGTCGTGCACCAGTGCCGCTGGAGGATGCCACAACAGACAGGACGACGCCACAGACGGTCATGGCGTGTTGAGGTGGAGCGTATGTTCGCCAGAACCCTCGGGGTGAGAGGCAACCCCACAGGGTCTCCGGGCCTGTAGGGTTGCAGAGACATGGACCACCACATCTCTCCGAGATCAGCGGACCCTCTCGCGCGTGAACTCGGGCGCTACGCGGTCGTGGGGGGGCTCGCCTCCCTCGTGGACGTGGGTCTGTTGGTGGGGCTGACCAGCGGTGGCGGGGTGTACTATCTGCATGCGGCGGCCATTGCCTTTGGCTGTGGCCTCCTCACCAGCTATCTGCTCAGTATTGCCTGGGTGTTTCAGGCGCGCACGTGGCAGAATCCCATGGTGGAGTTCGGGCTCTTTACGCTTATTGGTGGGATAGGGCTGCTAGGCAATGGTGTGTGTCTGTGGTTCTTCACCGAATACGCGCACCTGCATTATCTCTACTCCAAGATGGTGTCCGGTCTGGTGGTCTTTCTCTGGAATTTCGCGGCCAAGAAATGGGTGTTATTTCACCGGTAAACACGTAAGAGCCCTGGGGTGCCGCGACGCGGCACGCCCAACTGCCCTCCTTCACCGTGTGAGGCCGCGCACGTCGCAGTAGCACAATGGGAGTGGTCCTTCATTCATCGACAAGCGCTGCGATATACTCGGAAGGGGGCATACACGGTATGGGCAGCCCATAAAGCGCACAGAGAGGTAGGTGTGAGGCCTCTGCGTTGGGCGGCGCCGTGGGGGCCTCATCAAACTAGGCCATCGGGAGTGAGAACGCTCGCGCTGGATAGGCGCCGCCCTTCCAGCAGGGGCCAATATGCGGGCTAGCGCTTGTGGAAGGTTTCGACGACGGCCGTCTTCTTGCGCCGCTGAGCGTCCTTGACCGGAATGAACCGCCCGGTTTTGGCGTCTCTGCCCACCTGAAAGGTCTCGGACGCTTGCTTCACTGTCTCGGGTGCTTTTGCTTTCTTTTTCGCCATGTTCGATCACCTCAGAAGAGCGTATCTACGATGCCAAAGGGTACACCGCTCCTTCTCGGTCAGATCTGGGGAAACTTGAGCACAAAGGATGCCTTGTCCCCAGGTGTAGGTCATACCTGCAAGGGGCATAGGAGGGTGACTGAGACCGCCTGGCGAGGTGTGGGGTGTTGACTACCCGTCGCGTCAGGGATAGAACGTCTCCGTCATGGCGCCCTTCGATCTCTGAGCATGGGTATGGGGCAAAACCCTCTCAAAGCCCTGCCAGTGTGGGCTTATCAGGGCACAATGACATGTGCATCAATGCTTCGGCTTCAGCAAACCTCAAGACGAGCATGGCATGGTAGCATTTCCTGGTGCATTCCTGGCCCGTCTCAGAGCGTTGGAGGCGTCGTACGTGCGGGAAACGGATCCTGTCCGGCAGTCGGGCTTTGGCGGTGGCCCCGAGCGGTGGCGCATGGAACGGGAACTGATCCTCGATGCTGTCCCCGACCATGGCGACTTTCTGGACGTAGGCTGCGCCAACGGGTACCTGCTGGAGTGCCTGGTCCAGTGGGGGCACGAACGGCATGTCCGTCTGAGGCCCTATGGGGTGGACTGCGGCGCCCAACTTATTGCCCTGGCACAACAGCGCCTCTCGCAGTACGCCTCGCACTTCTGGGTGGCCAATGCGTGGGAGTGGAGGCCCCCTCGGCAGTTCCACTACGTCTATAGCTTGTATGATTGCGTCCCTGAGGACCTGTTGCCCGCGTACATCCGTCGCCTGGTGACGCGGTATGTCGAGACAGGCGGGACGCTGATCATGGGAGCCTATGGCAGCAGCTCCAAGCGAGAAGCGGCCCGAGATAATACAACCGACATAGCGGCCGCTGGTTTGCGTGTGGCCGGGTCTTCGTCCCGAGGAGAATTGCCGGTAGCAAGGGTCGCATGGATCAAGGTCGAACAAAAGCGAGAGCCGATTGACACTTGGTATTCTTAGATCGTCATATTGGATAAAAATCCGGTGCACAGCTCCCATGTGCAAAGGGCATGGTTCCCCACAGGACGAGAGAACCTTTCATCGAGTCTCATAAAACCCATTAAACTAGACACGGAAACCTGGTGCGACCTCCCTATGCAGGCTTCCAGTGCGATGACCACAGGCTTGCCCTTATGCCAGCACCAGACTCCGTGCCACTTCCCCACGTTCAAGCGCGGCGTAGGCCGTGTTGATGTGCTCCAGGGGGTAGGTACGGGTCAAGAGTTCATCGAGCAAGAGCTTGCCCGACTGGTGCATCTCGATCAGGTTCAAGATATCGATTCTTGGGCGCGACGAACCATATAACGAGCCCATGAGGGTTTTCTCGGCGTACACCATTTCGTTCGCGTTGATGCTCACCTGCACGTCCGCCCGCGTCACCCCGATCACCACGCACACGCCCATCTTGCGGGTCGCCGCATACGCTTGTTCGATGGTCTGGGTCAGACCGATGGCTTCGAAGGCATACTCGACGCCGCGACCGCTGGTGAGCTCTTTAATTGCCGCCACCGGGTCTTCTTGGGCAGTGTTCACCAGGTGCGTAGCCCCCATCTGCTGAGCGTATTCGAGCTTTTGGGGGGCGACATCCACCGCAATGATCTTGAGGGCGCCCACAATACGTGCCCCCTGCACCGCGTTCAGCCCGATGCCGCCACAGCCGAAGACGGCCACGCTACTCCCCATTTTGACTTTGGCGGCGTTGACCACGGCGCCCACCCCGGTGATCACGCCACAGCCCAGCAGCGCCGCCTTCTCCAGCGGAAAATCTGATGGAATCTTGACGACGGCCGCCTCTGGCATGGTCGAGAGCTGCGCAAACGTCGAGACGCCGGCAAAGTGTCGCACCGGGGTATTGTTGATGCGAAAGCGCGTGGTGCCGTCGGGCATCAGGCCGGTGACGCGCATCTGCGTGCCAATATCGCACAGCGCCGGGCGCCCACCGGTGCAGTACTCGCAGCTCCCACAGGAGACCCGCCAGATGGGAATCACGTGGTCGCCAGGCTGGACCGAGGTGACGCCTTCCCCAACGCAGTCCACAATGCCTGAGCCCTCATGTCCCAGGATGATGGGCATGGGCATGACCAAGTCGCCCTTCATCACATGCAGGTCGCTATGACAGACGCCGCCCGCATACATGCGGACCTGAACTTCACCACGCTGGGGTGGCAGCACTTCGACCTCTTCGAGACGGAGTGGAGTCCCTGCTGCATAGAGCACTGCTGCCTTCGCCTGCATAGCGCACTCCTCCTGTATGGCCCTCCAGGAGCGATTGCCGTCATGCCGTGCTCGGGATGAAGTCCATTCGCTCCTGGAGGGCCTGTATCTGCTTTGGTACCACTCAGGCACGACCGTCACAGCTCACGTCAGCAACGTCTGCGGCCAACAGAACCTCACGAGACACGGCATCATAGCAGACAAAGACCGCACCTGTCCATATAGCACTAGTGGCACAACGGTGCTTTTGCGACCTCCATATGCAGGAGCTTCTTCTCTTATGGAATTTTTAGATCTACGTACGAGTCTCAAAAACCGTCTCGAAAATCAACGGCTCAGTTTTGCAAAGTTGGTGAGTTTACGAGACAGTAGCGGCTAGCTCAAAACTCCATTTTCCTACCACGCCCCCCCCGTGACATCGTATGCCACCTCCGTCTCTCGGATGGCCTCAGCCACGCGCTCAGCTTGCCGCGGGATGAGCGTGGTGCGCGGGGATGGGTTTGGGCCGTAGGCCACTGGTAAAGCGAAGAGGATAACGGCACAGCTCCAGGCAGGCCGCAGGTAACCCCGTCTTCCCGCCTATTTCCATGCCACCAACTGTAGCGCATGGTTTCAATGGTAGCCTGAAGTGGTACGAGATACTGGTGATAGGAGGCCAGCCCTTGGCTCTCGGGGACATCCAGTGGCCACAGCATGCTCTCAGGTGATAGGACGGAGTAGAAGTCAACGGCGGCAGAGGTTACCGCCCAGCCCTGATCTTCACGAGCCGATAGGCCTCTTCAGGATCTTCCACGATGGCCAACAGCTCCTCCGTCTGACAATGAATACGCTCCACGAGCTGCGCATAGCTATAGACGATGCCGTGACGCTGCAAGACGGCTTCTCCCAGCCGGCTCAAAACGCCAGCTTTGACTGTCTGAAATCCCAGCCGGAAGATGAGCAGAGCCGCCGCCTTCCCGATGATTTTATCCTGGAGGATAAGGCCCTCTGGCTGGATGGAATATTCGGCAAGGTACGCTTCCAGCTCGAAGAGCGGATGGAGCCATGTGCCGTAGCTGGTAAAAATGGGCGTGCCGTTATGGAAGACGGTGAGGGCGGGTGCTTGCTCTGTCGTCATGGTTTCGAGCTCCACGTCATTGCACGACCTACGCATGGCGATACGGATACTCCAAAAGCTTGTTCCTCTTGGTGAGGATTACGATTTTATCTTGATACGCTGACGCGTTATGGCGGCTTTGAGCTGTGCCTTCTGCTGCGTATTCGCGACGCGTATGGCTATCGAGTAGACTTTGTGGATAAACGACGCGTAACTATCCCGCCGCAGGAGCGGTATCATGGCCTCAGTAAAGGCCTCTGGCGTTGTGCTGGCTGCCAGTGCACGGATGTAGGCCTGGAGATACACTTTTTCGTCGCCTGGAATCATCCAACTCCCTACTTCCTCCGCAAAGACAATTTCTTCGCCACGCTCCATCTGCGCGATCAAGTCGTAGAGCAGACCAAAACATAGACACGCGTCGTGATGCTGCCCCTGATCAGCAAGGAGAGTACTTCTAGCCAGGAAGTCGCCAAGTTGCTCAAACCAGGCGTCCGTTTCTTCCGGGATATCACTGAAATTTTGCGAGTTGATGGCAAATGGGGCGTAGTATGCGCCAGCCAAGGAGGCCTGATGGAAGGCGTGAATCTCTCTTTGGAGTTGTTCTCCATCCACAGGTGAAGGTGGGATCTGTTTCACCAACGCACCAAACACCGTCTGCCGTTGCTTCGTAGTCATAGTATGGTAAGCGTTCTGGAGGACCTCGATCAGCAGTGGAGGTTCTTGCTGTTGTAAAAAGGCAAAGAGGCGTCCTTCATCCATACCGTTTGTCCCCTTCACTTCCCTTGCCGTAACCGTGCGGCCAGATTCGTCAACCGTTGCGTGGCCCGCACATTCCGGACAGCGATGGCCAGGGCACGGGGCTGCCCGATGACCACGACTAACTGCTTGCCCCGGGTCACGCCAGTATAGAGCAGATTCCGGGCGAGCATTGGATAGTGCTGCGTCGCCAGAGGGATCACGACGACAGGATACTCCGACCCCTGACTTTTATGCACGGTTGCTGCATAGGCCAGGGCGACTTCATCCAGCTCCCCGACGTCATAGGTGACGAGCCGCCCCTCAAAGTCAATCTCAACCTGGCCTTCCTCAGGATCGACCTGGGCCACCTGCCCGATGTCACCGTTGTAGACATCCTTCTCATAGTTATTGACCGTCTGGAGGACTTTATCGCCCGGCGCATAGGTCCAGCCAAAGCGAGTGACCTGAGGCGTGGCCTCAGGGTTGAGAGCCTGCTGGAGCACGGCATTGAGCGCGCGTGCGCCTAGACTGCCACGGTTCATCGGGGTGAGCACTTGCACGTCGCGAATCGGATGGAGTCCAAAGCGCTGGGGAATACGCTCTGTCACGACGCGCAGGAGCTTGGCCTGGATCTCTTCAGGAGTATCTGCCGCAATGACGTAGAAGTCACTGGAGCCGTCCTCCCGCATCAACGGCATCTGCCCCTGATTGATGCGGTGGGCATTGACAATGATCTGGGACGTCGCGGCCTGGCGGAAAATTTCGGTGAGTCGTACGGTAGGTATCCGCTCTGAGCCAATGATGTCCGCCAGCACCGACCCTGGTCCCACGGAGGGGAGTTGGTCCACATCGCCGACGAGGAGGACGGCCGCATGATCAGGGATGGCCCGTAGAAGCTGCGACATCAAGACCACGTCAACCATCGAGACCTCATCGACAACGACCAGGTCCGCCCGGAGCGGATTCGTATGGTTATGCACAAAGCCCATAGAAGTTGGGTCGAACTCTAACAGCCGGTGGATGGTTTTGGCTTCCAGGCCCGTGGTCTCGGTCAGGCGCTTGGCCGCACGTCCGGTAGGTGCACACAACAGGACATCCATCTTCTTGGCTTTCAGGATCTGCAGGATACTGGTGACGATGGTCGTTTTGCCCACGCCAGGCCCACCAGTAATCACGGTGACCTTACTCCCCAAGACCATTGCCACGGCATCACGCTGCGAGGGAGATAAGGTCCGGCTAGTCCGCTGCTCGACCCAGGGGAGGGCCTTGCTTGAATCAATTTCTCCCCAGGGCAGGTCACCCTTGAGGAGTCGTAGCAGGTGCGAAGCTACGCCAACCTCAGCACGCTGGAGTGGCGCCAGAAACAGACAAGACTTCCCGTCGATTTCTTCAGCGATAAGATGCTCGTCCTGGCACTCGAGTTCGACCGCCTGCTCAATAATCGTCACCGGGATCTCCAGGAGCGTCGCCGCCGTCTCAATCAACTCGTCATGATGGACGGCACAGTGGCCGTCCTCGGCAAATTCCTGCAGGACGTGACGGACGCCAGCCTGCGCCCGGATCACCGCGTCCCGCGGAATCCCCAGCCGTTGCGCTAGCGTATCAGCCGTCTTGAAGCCAATCCCATGAATATCCAGGGCCAGGCGATAGGGATTCTCCCGTACGCGTGTAATGGCCTCGTTGCCATAGGTCTTGTAAATCCGCACCGCTCGCGCCGTACCCACACCATGCGAGTGCAGGAAAACCATGATCTCCCGAATGACCTTCTGCTCAGCCCAGGCCTCGACCACCCGTTGTTTGCGTTTCGGGCCAATTCCATCGAGCTCAGTCAGCCGTTCAGGCGTCTGTTCAATGACGTCAAACACCTGCTCGCCAAACGCCTGGACGAGTTTTTTGGCGAAGTGTGGTCCAATACCTTTGACCATCCCGGAGCCGAGATACTTCTCGATGCCTTCCAGGGTGCTGGGTGGGACAACCCGAAGCGCCTGCGTCTTGAACTGCAGGCCATGCGTCCGATCATTCACCCAGAGGCCCTGCCCCTCAATGTACTCGCCCGGGGTAATCGTTGCCGCAGTACCGACAACCGTCACGAGATCGCGGTGACCCCGGACCTTGACCCGGAGGACACAGAAGCCAGTCTCTTCGCTGTGGAAGGTCACCCGCTCCACGGCACCAGTCAAGTGTTCTGTGGGATGGGTAAAGGGTGAAGGCGATGTCGGTGTGAAAGTAGCCATAGAGAGCTCATGAGCGTGTCAGAGTGAGGCCATGGTCAAATCGGGAGCCCCTGGTTGTGGACTCCTGGAAGATGCCAGGGAGAAACATACTACACACCTGAGCAGTACACAAGGGCTATTGAGGGGCACAGCAGTCGAATGACTCCCGCCCAGGACAAATAGCTCTCTTGCACGAGGAATCCTCACCCCTATGCCAGAGAGAGGAGCAGCCAAGAGACGTGCTCCAGAGAGTATGGGCTCTGCCAAAAGCGGGTGGCGCGCCAGAGCCGCCAGAGCGCCGGCTGTTTTGGCAAACTCCACGCAAAGAGCCACGCGCAAAAAGTTTTGGGTTTGTGCTGGCGTTGCCGGCGGCTCTGGCGAAAACAGGGATGCGGACCTACTATCACACTCCTCTCCGCGGGGTGGCGCGGGGTTGTGCGGGTCTGAGCGCGGTTGATGGGCTCTCCGGGTATACGTGGAGCTTGAGGCGGGGCTGGTGGGGGGCAAGGCACGGCGCGGGTCGCGCCTGTGCTCGCAGCACAGACAGCGCTTGGCCCGTTGGACATACGACTCTACCATGCGGAACGAGCACTTTTATTTTTGACTCCCTGAGCTCTCCTAGCGTAGGATAGGCTATCTTTTCCTGGACCTGTTCTAAGTCATTCCATCATCGCGAACCACAAAGAATAGGATAGAGAGGCACAAGTATAGCAAACCAGCATCCGCATCATACCCTATGAAGGTAGCTTTTACTGCTTGCATCTGTGGAAAGCCGGTAGAGCCTGGCAAGGGAGCCGGCGGAGAGCACGGTGCAACGCTGCGTAACCAGCCAGACGCAAGACGGAGGGAGATCCATGCACACACCGCAGACACGTCCCCACCATTGCCCTGGGGTGACCCGTCGTGCTCTGCTGCACGCGGGTCTCGCCACCAGCGTGACGCTGGCCACGTGGCCGTTCCATCCTCCCCCGACCCTGTGGGCTGCGGAAGCGGGACCGCCCAAACGCGGGGGCACCCTCCGCGTGCGCGGGCTGGATCCGCCGCACTTTGACCCCCATCTCACGTTCCATGTCGGGACCCATACCACCCTGAGCTTTGTCTACAGTAAACTGGTGCGGTATCGGGTCGGGGCCGGAGTGTCGCCGGGGACCTTTCTGCTTGAGCCCGATCTCGCCGAACGCTGGGACACGCCGGACGACACGACCTATGTCTTCCATCTCCGCCACGGCGTGCACTGGCACAACAAGCCCCCGGTCAACGGGCGCGAGTTGGTCGCGGAGGATGTCAAATTCACCTTCGATCGTTTTCTGGCCGAATCGGGGAATCCACTCCGCTATATGCTCGAGCCCGTCGAGCGGGTGGAGGTCGTGGACCGGTATACCGTCAAGTTCGTCCTGAAAGAGCCCTACGTCTGGCTGCTCGACGTGCTCGCCACGTCGAAGGCCATGTGGATCATCGCCCGCGAAGTCGTCGAGCACTTCGGTGACCTAAAGAAGCCCGAGAGTGCCATCGGCACCGGCCCGTTCGTCCTGGAGCGCTACGAACCGAATGTGAAGACAGTCTTCAAACGTCATCCCGCGTACTTTCTCCAGGGCCAGCCGTACGTGGACGGCGTCGAGTGGCTCGTCCTCACCGACCCCTCGGCGGGGCTGGCCATGTACCGCTCGGGGCAACTCGACTGCGGCCCCGAGGGCTTCTGGGCCGTGCGCCAGCCCGACCTGGAGGCGCTCACGCAGAGCCATCCGCACTTGATCTACCGGGATTTCTTTGCCACGCGCTCCGAGCGCCTCTACATGCGCACGGATCAGCCCCCCTTCAACGACGTGCGGGTCCGCCGCGCCCTCTCGCAGGCCATCGATCGGCAGGCCCTGATTGAGGCGGTCTGGGGGCGCGGGGAACCGACCGCGGCGGTCCCCCGTGGCTTGCAGGAGTGGTCCCTCCCCATCGACCAACTCGGCGCGGGAGCCAAATACTATCAGTATGACCCGCACGAGGCAAAGCGCCTCCTGGCAGAGGCGAGGTTCCCCAACGGGTTCAAAACGCCGTTCCACATGACGGGAGGCGCGGGCCCCGACTTGGTCGATGCCGCGCAGTTGGTGCAACGCTATCTCAAAGATGTCGATATCGAGGCCGTGTTGAAGCTCCAAGAGTATAGCGCGTTTATCGCCACGACGGGCAGCGGCAAATTCGAGGGCCTGGCGATGGGGCCGGGGTATACCCCGGGGTGGGAGCCGGATAGTATCCTGTATGGCGCGTATGCGCCGGAGACGCTGCGCAACATCAGCCACGTCAATGATCCCACGCTCACGGCGATGCTCAAGGCACAACGGCGTACGACGGACCTGGCGGCGCGTAAGCAGCTCATTTTCGCTATCCAGCGGTACGAGGCCGAGCAGCAGTACTATGTGAACCTTGCGTGCCGCATAGTGACGGGCTCCCATCAGCCGTATGTCAAGAACTACAGCCCCAACGCCCTGGAGGAATACGGCATGGCCGCCGCTGTGCTGTGGCTGGACCGTTAGACGCAGGGCGAGCCACATACGACACGACACCGCTGGTGTGAGTATGCTCAGCCTTCCTACTGGACGTGATACAGCCATGCATCGTGGTGTTCATCATGAGACCAGCTGAGGCCACACCGAGCAGAGGAGATTGTCATGGCACCTACGCCCTTTACCATCCGCATCCCCGACGACACCCTCGCGGACCTGCGCGCGCGGCTCGACCGCGTCCGTTGGCCCGACGAGATTCCTGGCGCGGGCTGGCAGTACGGCACCGATCTCACGTATCTGCGCCAACTCGTCGACTACTGGCGCACCCAGTATGACTGGCGTGTGCACGAGGCACGCCTCAATACCTTCCAGCAGTTTACGGTGCCCCTGTCGGAGATCGACGTGCACTTCATCCATCAGCCAGGCATCGGTCCATCGCCCCTCCCGCTCCTGCTCTTGCACGGCTGGCCGGGCTCGGTGTGGGAATTTTATAAGCTGATCCCGTTACTCACCGATCCCGCCCGCTTCGGTGGCGATGCCCGGGACGCCTTCACGGTCGTCGCGCCGTCACTGCCGGGCTACGGGTTCTCGTTCCGTCCGCACCAGCCACATCTGAATCGTGTCGCCATGGCTGACCTGTTTGCAGCGCTGATGACCGAGGTGCTGGGGTACCAGCGCTTTGCGGCCCAAGGCGGCGATATCGGCGCGCAAGTGACCATGCGGCTGGCGGCCGTGCATCCCGCACAGCTGTATGGGATCCATCTGAACTTCATAGGGCTTCGCGACGTCAAACGTCCGGAGAGTCCAACGGACGAGGAGAAGCAATACCTCGAGGAGTTGCAGCACTGGCTCACGGAAGAGACGGGGTACCAGTGGATCCAGGGGACCAAGCCCCAAACGCTTGCCTACGGCCTGACGGACTCCCCAGTCGGCTTGGCCGCTTGGATCGTCGAGAAGTTCCGGAGTTGGAGCGACTGCGGTGGGGAGGTCGAGCGGTGCTTTACCAAGGACGAACTGCTGACAGCGGTGATGCTCTACTGGGCCACCGGCGCCATCAATTCTTCTTTCTGGCCGTACTATGCGAGCCGTCATGGCGACTGGTCCGTGACCACCAGCCCGCGCATCGCCGTGCCGACTGCCTACAGCGCCTTTCCGCGGGAGATCATGCGGCCACCGCGCTCCATGGCCGAGCAGGTCTTGAACATCCAGCGCTGGACGCCGATGGTCAGCGGGGGTCACTTCGCGGCCCTGGAGCAGCCTGAGGCGCTGGCTGCGGACATACGGGCTTTCTTTCGGACATTCCGCACCTAGGACCTGCGCTAGTAAACGGCCGAACGTGAGCGGTCGGACATTGGCAGCAAGAGTAGAGCCGCATGCATCGTCGAAAATATCATGTGTTCTCCACTTATCTGGTCAAATACCGCTTGCTTTTTGATCCGCCCAAACGCCGAAAATCGAGATGGATTTTCAAGGCTCTGCAAGGCTGGTTGTGGACACCCTTTTTGATCACTTCTGTTGCGCAAGGCCATACAAATCAATTGGCCTATTGAGGTAGCGTCTCTCATCAGCGTTATCGACCACTCAAAATCTGCCAGTTGCTAGCGGAGGTCCTTGTTCCAGTATGGACGACGGTCGCTTTATTTCCGCACTGATGTAACGGTAATTATGGCGAGCTTTGCTGGTCCAGTGGCATGGTTTCCAGCCCAACGTGTCGGGCTTCGTGCCCCTCTCGATCGATAGATTTAGTTTGTAAAATACTAACATAATTGGCTAGTGTATAAGAGACTAACACCATTGGTTAGTAAAAAAAGAGGCGACACCATGGCATTGCCCCCTCCAAAACGGGTTGAGATAGGGGCATTTTACTCGGTCTTCGGGGACCAAGGAATTCTCCGCAGAGTTGGGGTACACGACCCGATTCTGCCCGCTCCCCTCATTAGGGTGCCGGCTTGATATATTCCAGGTGCGTGAAAAAGCCGGTGACAATCCCAGGAAACGTATACTCGGCAATATACTTGGGATTCAGGACCGCTTCCGCGTACAGCCAGAACAGGGGCATCTCGGCAAACTCCTCGACCTTATGGTCCCCGATATCACGCAGCAGGCGTGTCCGCTCTGCGATGTTCACCGTCGTGGCAAGGGCTTGCAAGCGTTCCTCGATCACCGGATGTTCATACCAGTGGCCTAGCGAATCATTCACTTTATGGACATTGCGCGCCATCTCCAGGGCTCGCGCGGCATGGCGCGTGGGGAACAGGCCGCCGTGGATCGCCCGGTTGCGATACAGTTCGCGGACCCGGGGAAATTCCATTTCGACGAGCTTCGGCTGCAGCCCAATAGCCTGGAAATCCAGGGCCATGGCCTGCCCGATATCGACCATCTCCGGGAGTCCTGGCAGGGTGTAGAGGTACAGGGTAAACGCAAAACCCTGCGGGTACCCTGCCTGTGCCAGGAGGGCTTTGGCCTTGGCAGGATCGTAGCCACAGCGCTCCTCGAAGCGCGTGTCCCAGTCTGGATTCCAGATGCCGGGCCAGACGGCCGTGCTCAGCTGCGGATGGTACCCCATGACCCGATGCGGTTGCACCTGGCCACCAAAGAACGTGTGCGCCAGGGCCTGCCGATTCACGGCCAGGTTCATCGCCTGCCGTACCTCGCGTTTGAGAAAGGGATTCTTGGGATCGAGCTTGTCGGGTGTGGCAAAGTACGTCCCACCAAATTGCCACTGGTGCTGCATGGCGGGAAATTGACTGACGCTAATCTTCATGCCCTTGGCCATGGCATCCTTGTGCAAGGCGCGATCGACATCGGAGATCTGGACTTCGCCCGCCAGCAGGGACGCCAGTCGCGTGACCCCCTCCGGGACCCAGCGGAACTCGAGTTCGCGGTATTCCGGGGTCTTGCGCCAGTGATTTTCCACGCGCTTATAGAGGACATGTGAGCCAAGCTTGCGCTCGACAAACTCGAAGGGGCCGGTGCCCACCACCTTCTGCCCGTAGAGGTCCTTGCCGCCGGCATCCCAGCGCGCTTTGCTCTCCATCGGCAGATCCTGAATAGAGGAGATGTTCTCGACAAATTCCGGCACGACCTGCTGGAGGTGGAAGACAACCGTGTAGTCGTCAACGATCTCCACATTCTGGGTCGTTTTCCTGATCACGGCCTCCACGGTATCGGTCTTCGTCACGCCCATGACGCCCCGCCAGAAGGTTGTCCCACTGGCGGCAGCATCCGGTTGCGTGATAAGAAAGACGGCATGCCGCACATCTCGGGCCGTGAACTCCCCCCAGTGCTCGTGGAATTTGATGCCCTTGCGCAACGTCACAGTCCAGGTCTGGCCATCAGGGGCCATCTCCCACTTCTCAGCCAGTTCAGGGATGTATGTGCCCGTGTAACGATCGATACCTACAAGGAACTCCAGGGCTGGTCGCTTGTCTAGCAGACCGCTGATGGTATGCGACCAGGACACGTTACTGTCAAATCCCAGGGGAGCCACAGCAATTTTGAGCCGTTCCAGTTTGGTTTTCGCAGGTGAAACAGCCGTTTGTGCCCATACGAGAGTCACGGTCAATCCCAGCACACAACATCCTGCCAGCACTCGACGTCGCAACCGCTGCATAAGGATCTCCTAACATGGTGTCTCGCATGCACGCGCGGTGTAAGAAAGGACGAGCGGTGCAGCAGTGCTATCGCACCCCGAGGCAGCAGTTCGCGATGCGGTATGGGCTCGTAACTTGCGCGTGCAATGGTGAATGTGGTGCCCTGCGTCGCCACGCGGAGCACCCGGGGGGCCTGGACAGACGCTGCTTTACACGGTTCCTCCTGTTCACACGCCGTAATAGCCTTTCAGAACGGAAGCGACGACCACCCCCCATAGGGGTGTCCAGCGCAGCACACATGGCCAAAACAGGCGGTTGAACGCTTATGATCCTCCGGTTTTCGGCAATGACCGACATCCAAGGTGACACTATAACATAGGGCATCCTGTGCGTGCATGGTCCCTAGACCTACTGTCTGCCCCTCTAACAATTCGCTAGTCTGCTGTCATATCACACGACTTGGAAAGTTATTGCCCTCAAAGAGGCGAACGGTGAAGATCCGCAGCAGAGACTCTATAAGGAGGTAAATCCCAAGAGAGGATCACGACTATGCTGCCGATCGTAGGGGTACCCGCCACGATCCATCGAGGCCTGGCCCCGTATCGTGATGTGTTCTGCCGGGCAGAGGGCTTTGAGCATGTTGAGCGATGTGTGACTGGCTTAATCCTCAGTCCTAATAAGACACTTCAGGGTATCTACGATGCCCAAGTCTGGCCCGGAGGAGGACAGCCGAGTCGTCGAGCGATGCACGCCGCGGTCTTTGATGAGGCCCTAATCTAGCGAAGGTCGATTTTTTGGCCAACGACAGCCCTGCTACGGCGAAAAGTGGTGAAAAATCTATCCGTTACGCGGACCAGACCGCGCGGAACGCCGCCGGAGGTACCAGAAAGTACGCATACTGCGCGAACTGCGAAGTTTTGAGCATCCCAGAGGTATAAACTCAAGCAAATGCGCAGTGGAATCGAGGCAAAATGCATAGTCGAATAGGCAAAGCGAACTTTTGGTGCATGCTGCAGCCTCGTTGAAGGGGCGTGCAGTGTCTACTTGGCCAAATTTTGGGGCTTCGCTAGGTTAGGGCCGTCTGGGAGTATTTCCACGCCCGCCTCGCCTTCACGATGGCGGCGTTTAATGTGCTCGTCCAATGGCATGGCCTACGGCCCAATGCGTCTGGTTTCGTACCCCTCTCGATAGCTGAATTTAGTCTGTAACATACCAATATCGATGCTTGGTTTGTCAGAGACTAACACCATCGGTTATTACTTTAGGCTTGGGCGGCACTATAGGTCCGGACTTTTACTGGATTGGCGTGAAAGCGACTGGCACTTTACCAACGATGTACTGTATGCAGGAAAGCGAACTCGGCTGGTTCATGGGCTTGGACGCAACTATTGACGTATTCACGGCTGTCGGTCTTTCCATGGCCGATACCTACTCGAATAATATGCCGACGATCTCCAGCGGGCAATCCTTCACGGCGGTTACGGCTGCAACGATTCCGCTCATAGGGCTGGCGAACTAATCCTGCCCATCCCCGCTCAGATTCACTACGATGCGGGCAGGGGGTGATGCTCCCCATCTGGCTCTACGCCTTCCTGTTTTGCCTCAACTTCAAGAAGTCATTTTTGACGCGCCCTTTTTCCTTTTTGTCTTATAATGGCGCTGCGACCTGCATTTCGGCATGCAATCAATGACAACGCCTGCTTCAAGAGAGGAGATCACAATGCCACGCGTATCGACACGCGCCTGTGCCGTAGGACTCATCATCGTCGTTGCCGCCATCTATACAGTGCCTTGGGCCACGGGTCAGACCGGCCCGGGCTGGGTCTCGCTGTTTGACGGCACGACCATCGACAGCGAATGGGAGCGCGTCGGTGAGAGCAACTGGCGGGTCGAGGACGGCGCGATCGTCGCCGACAAACGCACGAGCGAGACCGCCGCGCATCTGGTGACCAAGACCAAATACAAGGACTTCCAGGTGTACGTCGAGTTTTGGGCGAGCGACGACGCCAACAGCGGCATCTTCATTCGCTGTAGCGATCCCAAAACCATTGGCGCCAGGACCTGTTATGAGGTGAACATTTTCGACCAGAGCAGGGACCCGACCTATGGCACTGGCGCCATTGTCTATTTCGTCGAAGTGAATCCCATGCCCAAGGCCGGCGGCAAATGGAACACCTTCGAGATCACCGCCAAGGGGCGGGACATCACCGTGGTGCTCAACGGCCAGAAGACCGCGGAGCTCCACAACGGCCTGTTCACCGAAGGGCCGTTCACGCTGCAACACGGCGCGGGCGTGATCAAGTTCCGCAAGGTGGCGATCAAGCCGCTGTAACGACCCATCTTACTGCGCAGCTGTCACAGGTTTATGTGCTCGGGGGAAGGCACGCACCTTGTTTACAGCGGGAGGGGCAGGCTACTTAGTGCGACCAACTCAGATGAATCCAGCCTGCTGTGCAGATTTCACGCCGACTTCCACGAGCTGAGTGACTTGCTCGGTGATATTTTGTGAGGCGGGCGTTGTGATTCTGCTCGACCACATCAGGCGCCCTGTCTCGACGTCGGTCAAGGTCATATCCGCTGCGTACGCGGTATTAACTTGTTCCCCGCCGACCGGGAACCCCACGCCTACGCCGCCTCCGACACCGCTCGACCGATGCCAGCCACCTGAGGTCCCAAAGCCGCCGATGCCAAATCCTACAGTCGGTCCCGGGCTCACCACCGTGAAGTCGGGTGCGACGGTGGTGGCCCATATAGCATTTGCCCCTTCGCGGCGGGCAGCCGCGAAGATTTTATCTGCGATTTGCTCTCCCTGTACCGTGGTGAGGTCGGCTTCGGTTGCCATGACCGGCCTGATCCCGGACATCAGCATCCGGCCAGCAATCTGGTCTTGGCAGATGTGCTGGATAGCAGGAGCCTGGGCGTTGCACACCACCAGCACGGTCGCACCTCGTAGGGACCGCCCTGCAAAGAGTGGATCGGTCCATCGCGCCTGGACCGCAGTCGAGGCGCATCCGCCAGCCAGCAGTCCGTAAAGCCCCAGTAGCACCACTGCGGCGAACCATGTGCGGCTTTCGAGCCAGTGTGCGTGTGACATGATGATAGTTCCTGAAATGCTTGCTTTATTATCTTCTTGCGGGTATGAAGCAGCAAAAAAGATGCCATCGTTCTCCGAAGAGGAGGAGATACATGGATACACGGATGGTGAGTGGTTTGTTGTCAAGACCGACGCGGCTCTACTCTTTCAGAATGAGAGCAATCGGTGCCAGCCCTCTCTCTGGCAATACAGGGAGGGCTGGCGGGGCATTTCTCGCTCCTTCAGCGCCCGGCTGTCACTGGTTGATGCGCCTGCAAGAAACGGCGCACCCGGTCGATCGTGCGCTGCTTCAACTCCGCGGGTTCCTTCCACGGGTACACCGTGATCTCGGCATTCGGCGCCAGCGAGGCGACATCGATCGAGGTCTGCAACGGATGTCCCGGCGTGTCGTCGGGCATGACCAGCATCGGGGTCTGGCAGGAGCGCACGAAGTCTCGTGACACACTGTACAAGAAATCGGGCTGGACGCGGAAGAGATTATGGAGGTAGGCCTCAATGGTCTCCATGTTCAGGTCCGGCCGCCGGGCGAGCAGTTCGGGTGCCCAGTTATTACGCCCCCCATTGTACATGTGGTCCGGGAGTTCCGGCCGATGTCCGACCGGCTGGCAGAAGACGGCGGCCACGACGTGCTCGGGGGCCCGCTGCATGAGCTTCCCGGCAAAGCAGCTGCCGATGCAATAGCCCATGTAGAAGAATTCGTGGATGCCCAGGTGATCCATCAGCCCGAGCTGGTCGTCGGCGAAGGCGCCCCAGGGGTCATTGATTGGGATCGGGCCGCTGGACTCGCCGCCATTGGCGTTACGCTGGTCCATCGTGATGCAGCGGAAGTCGTCCTTGAATGCTTCCATGGCGTTGATCACAGCGGTTGGCCAGTTGCTCATGCGGGAGTTCAACCCCCCACCGGGCGTGACCAGCAGTGGGAAGCCGGAGCCAACTTCTGCGTAGTGGATGCGGACATCGCCTTTTTCATAAAATGGCATGGCAGTCTCTCCTGAGAGGGGTGTGAAAGAAGCCGATGTGCGATGTTATGTCTCGGGGCGAGCATACCATGTTTTGGCGACCGCTGCTTGGAGGGACATTTGGGGCAGTGCCGTGCAAGCGGAGCGCGAGGGCAATTTCTCGAAAGACCTCAAGGATAAAGACGTGAAGGCCGTGATTGAGGTGGCGCAGAAAGCCGAATGATCCCCGGCCAGCCATCAAAGAACGCGGCGTCACGCTGAGCTAGCCATGCTCGCGGCCCTGTGGTGGGCGGAGTTGGGGGCGTTGATGAGTGACTATAAATCATAAATCAGGGTCCTTTCGTGTTAGCAACGATTAACTGAGAAAGGCCGTTGAAGTATGGGATTGGCTTTGTTACCAGGTTGTTGACAAGACGTCGAGACTCATGAGTAAGTTGGCTTATCACTGGAGCCGGGTCTTTCCGATTCGTCAATATGTCATCGATCAAATTCGCTATATTGTCATCGATCAAATTCGCTATATTGTCAATTGGGGCCTTGACGTCAGCGTTCCAAGTAGCGACAGCTTCATCTTGATTGGCGAACGAGGCCCAGCCAGCGATATTATGAATGGAGGCTAAAGCAGAATACCGAATTCGTAGAAACGCATATTCGTCTGTAACGGATGTAATGGACGATAAGACCTCGAATCCTGCGCTAATGTAGGTTGCATAAGCCGCTTGGTATTTTGGATCGAGGCTCAGTTTATCGAGGGAGCCCCTCTTACAATGGTTGTTGTATTCATCCAGCAACTCTCCAGAAGTGATGACAAATTTGGTAATTGCTGTTCCGAAACGGCCGCTCTGTTCATTGGCTTTTCGCGTAATGCTCTGCATTTCATTCCAGAAGTCCTGAAATTCCTTTGCTTTAGCCCGCTGTCCGGTCTGACTTTGAATGTCGCGCACGTCACTGCTGCCGCGGAAACCAAAGAACGCGATCGCTAACGCTACAAAGATGTTTATTATAGTAGAAACAAAAGTGATATTTTCACGGATGGATTTGGTGAATTTAAGATTCATTTTGATTTCATAATCCTACCCTTTGCTACCGGACACTTTTTAATCTCTAAATGACGACATGGAACAAAACAGGAATTGATAAATCTTCATTCAGAAAATGCTCAAGTACTCTCAATCCTAACTGGAACAAACTTAAATCACAGCGACTTTTACGATGAATTACGCTTCTCCATCCATCTTTTTTACCCAACGAACCTAAATAGACAATCCATATATACGCTAAGCATGCTGCGATCAATAAGCGCGAGAGGCGTTGCGGATCGGATATGTGAGACCTATGAATGTGGAAACCTCGGCTTTTCTGGTCTGAGAAAAAAGTCTCAATCCGGAAACGCTTTTGATAATAGCGGCATGCTTCCTCGGCTGCCTCCATATTGCTGACCAAATACAAGGGCTCTTGATACCCCTTGGCCCAACAACTCAGCACCATCACCGGACCATAAGCGTCACGGGTAATCTGCACCTCCTTTAACTCGAGCGTCTAAGAATTTCCACATTCCATCGGATTTAGTGGTGAACCAATGGGTCTCAGTTGGTGAAAGCAGCTCATAGTGTGATTCCCTGTCTCTCCATGGCGTTTAAGCAACGTCTGAGCCTCTAAGGGGCCATAAAAAACTCAACAATATCAATGGCTTGAGTTTTACCACTAAATCCGGGGGAATCTGGAAATATCCGCTGTAACGCTCCTCCTG
>Ga0081455_10002054_pt1 | contig 24070 bp, 21 predicted proteins | sample TabmetS3T2R1_FD_70207 | JGI IMG/M metagenome (GOLD analysis project Ga0081455, IMG submission 70207) | Tabebuia heterophylla rhizosphere microbial communities from the University of Puerto Rico - S3T2R1 | ecosystem: Host-associated > Plants > Roots > Rhizosphere ...
CGACGGGATCGTCGGACCCCACACGATCGAGATCCTCGAGCGGATGCGGCCCCAGGACGCCGCACCGAGCCGTGCGATGGTGCGCGAGGAAGAGGAACTCCGGCAGATGCGCGCCTCGATCGAGGGGCAGGTGATCGCGGTCGACGCCGGCGACCCGGTCATCCGGGCGATCGGCGCGGCGGTCGTCGACGCGCTCGCGGCCACGGGCGCCAAGCCCGTTCCGGTGGGCGAGAGTGACGGGCTCCCGGCGTCGGCGCGCGCACACGAAGCGAACGAGCTCGAGGCGGTGATGTGCGTGTCGCTCGGACTCGCCGAGGGCCTGCCGGAGGCAGAGGGGCCCACATGTTCGTACTTCGGGAGCGCGACGACGCACTCACCCGCCGGCATGTTGCTCGCGCAGCTGATCCTGGAGGAGCTGGAGCGCGGGCTGGAGGTGCGGGGCCGCCTCCAGCGCCTCACCGGCACGATCCTGCGTGAGACGCAGATGCCCGCGGTCATCGTCGAGCCCATGTTCGTGACCAACGAGCGCGAGGCCGCGCTCCTGCGAACACCCGACGTCGCCACGCGTGTGGGTTCCGCGGTCGCGACGGGCGTGCGGCGCTTCTTCCGCGGCTAATCGCCCCGTCCGAGCGCGGCGAGGACCGCTCCGAGGAGCGCACCGGAGATGAGGGCGCGGATCGCGCGCTCCCGCTCGGTCAGCGGCGTCGCGCTCGCACCTGTGTCGACCGTCGAGGCCGGATCCGAACCGCTCATCGGGTCTCCCGCCATGGCGCGGCTATGCTACGCGCTCATGCGCTTCTGCCTGATGTTCGAGGGCCAAGAGGGCGTCACCTGGCAGGAGTGGTCGGCCGCCGCCACACACGCCGAGCGGCTGGGGTTCGAGGGGATCTTCACCTCGGACCACTACCTCAGCGTGATGGGGAACCGTGATCGGGGATCGTCCGACGCATGGACGAACCTCGCTGGCCTCGCTGCCGTCACCTCGACGATCCGGCTTGGAACCCTGGTCTCCCCGGTCACGTTCCGGCTCCCCGCCGTCCTCGCGAAGTGCGCCGTCACGGTCGACCGGATCAGCGACGGGCGCGTCGAGCTCGGCATGGGGGCCGGCTGGTGGACCGAAGAACACAGAACCCACGGGTTCCCGTTCCCGTCCGATGCCGAACGATTCGACATGCTCACCGAGCAGCTCGAGATCGTGCATCGTCTGCTCACCGAGGACACGGTGACGTTCGTCGGGGACCACTACCGGCTCGAGGCGGTCCCCTTCGCGCCTAAGGGGATCCAGCGGCCGCACCCGCCGATCATCGTGGGCGGGGACGGCGGTCCCCGACTCGCCGCCCTGGTCTCGAGGTGGGCGGACGAGTTCAACACCGTGGGGGTCGGGCCCGGGGACGCACGCACGAGGTTCGAGCGGGTCCGCTCGCACCTCGATGCCGACGGGAGGGAGCCGTCGTCGCTCACGACGTCGCTGATGACGTGGTGCTATGTCGGCGAGACCGAGGCGGACGCGCTCGACCGGATCCATCGAGCCCGGGAACGCGCGATGCGAGCGGAACGCTTCGAGGACGAGCTCGCGGATCTGCGCGCCACGTGCATCGTGGGAAGCGCGGAGCAAGCCGCCGAGCGACTCCTCGAGTACCGCGACGCCGGGGTCCAGCGCATCATGCTGAACCACGAGCTGTTCGATGACCTCGAGATGCTCGACGTGTTGGCGGAGCGCGTGTTCCCCCTGATCAACGAGGCGCCGGGGACCTGAGAGGCCGGGTTCGGCGTGGCCGGCTCATCCCGGTGGCGACGCGGGCCGATGCTAGCCTGAGGAGCTTCCCATGGCCGAGTTCTCCGTCGATCGATTCGTCGACCTCTATGCGCACCGCACCTCCGGGATGTCCGCCTCCGAGGTTCGGGCGCTGTTCGCCGTGGCCTCGAGACCCGATGTGGTGTCGCTGGCCGGTGGGATGCCGTTCGTACAGGCGCTCGAGCCGCAGGAGGTGATCGATGCGGCCACCGAGGTCCTGGCCACGGACGCCGCGACAGCCCTCCAATACGGGGGCGGGCAGGGTCACCCACCGCTGCGGGAGCGCCTGGTGGAGCTGATGAACGACGAGGGCGTTGAGGCGGACCCCGACGACGTCGTCGTGACGACCGGGGCTCAACAAGCGCTCGACCTGCTGGGGAAGATCTTCATCGATCCCGGCGACCGAATCGCGGTCGAGGCGCCCGCCTATGTCGGAGCCCTCACGGCGTTCGGCGCCTACGAACCCGACTACCTCCAGATCGAGATCGACGACGACGGCATGATCGTCGACCAACTCGAGGAGGCGTTGGTTCGCGGCGATCGGCCGAAGTTCGTCTACACGTGCCCGAACTTCGGGAACCCGGCGGGTGTGACGCTCTCATACGAACGACGCCGGCAGCTCGTCGGCCTTTGCCGGGAAGCCTCGATCCCGATCATCGAGGACAACCCCTACGGGCTGCTCCGGTTCGAAGGAGCACCGCTCCCGTGCCTACGCACCCTCGACCCCGACAACGTGATCTACCTCGGGACGGTCTCCAAGGTGTTCTCGCCGGGGGTTCGCGTCGGCTGGGCGCTGGCCGAGCAGTCGGTCGTGCAGCGGCTCGTGCTGGCCAAAGAGGCTGCCGACCTCTGCGGTTCGTCGTTGAACATGCTCCTGACCGAGCGCTACCTCGCGAGCGACCGGTGGCGGGCGAACCTGCGCGTCCTGGTCGATACGTATCGATCACGGCGCGACGCGATGCTCGAGGCGATCGGCGAACACTTCCCCGACGGCGCGATGTGGACCGAACCCATCGGGGGCTTCTACGTCTGGGTGAGCCTTCCCGGGTGGTTCGACACCCAGTCGATGCTCGCCGCCGCGGTGGAACGCAAGGTCGCGTACGTCCCGGGCACCGCGTTCTACCCCGACGGACGAGGCGCCCAACAGATGCGGCTCGCGTTCTGCTACCCGACCGAGCCCCGTATCCGCGAGGGGATCGCCCGGCTGGGCGGTCTCCTCACCGACGAAGAGCAGCTCTACCGGAGCATGCACCCGTGAAGATCGCCGTGCTCGCGGGGGGTCGGACACCCGAACGCGACGTGTCGCTGCGCGGGGGCCACCGTGTAGCCGGTGCGCTCGCCGAGCTCGGCCACGACGCCATCGTGGTCGACCCCGCGGACGCCCCGCTCGTGGAGACCCTGCGCGAGAAGGCGCCGGACATCTGCTATCTCACCTTGCACGGCAAGGAGGGTGAGGATGGCACGGTGCAGCGCTTGCTCGACCTGCTCGGCATCCCCTACACCGGGACGGCCGCCTTCGATTGTGAGGTCGCGTTCGACAAGGTCCTGGCGAAGGATGCGACGCGACGGGCCGGAGTGCCGACCCCAGACTGGGTCACGGTCGAGGGCTGGGCCCTGCGCGACCTGGGCGCGGGTGCCGCGCTGGGGACGGTCATCGAGCGCATCGGCCTGCCGTGCGTGGTCAAACCCTCGAGGAGCGGTTCCGCGCTCGGCGTATCCGTGGTGGAGCGTGAGGGTGACCTCCCGGCGGCGGTGATGGGGGCGCTGTCGTTCAGCGGGGCCGCCATCGTGGAGGCGAAGGTGCAGGGGACCGAGGTCGCGGTGGGCCTCGTGGGGTCACCGCTCGAGGCGCTGCCGCTCGTGGAGATCGTTCCCAAGGAGGGCGCCTACGACTACGCGGCGCGATACACGGCGGGCGCGACCGACTATTACGCTCCGGCCCGGCTCGACGTCGATGTCGCCGCCCTTTGTACGACTACGTCATACGCCGTGGCTGCGGCGCTGTCGGCCCGTGATGTGACCCGGGTCGACATGATCGTGGACGGCGGGAACCCCTGGGTGTTGGAGGTCAACGTCGCGCCCGGGATGACCGAGACGAGTCTACTTCCCATGGGGGCCCACGCCGCAGGAACCGATCTCGCCGGACTGTGTGACCGCATCCTACAGGCGGCGATCACGCGGAGCTAGGAGCGCGGGGATCCGGTTCAGTCGGGCGCCAACCCCGGCCCCGATCCCACGATCTCCGACACGATCCGATCGAGGTCATCCGCGGAGCCGAACTCGATGATCACGCGCCCGCGCTTCTTCCCCATCTGGATCTGCACCCGGGTCGCGAGCTGCTCCGACAGGATCTCCTCGACCTCGGCCATCCCCACGTCCGGGGTCACGCTCGGTTCGGAGGTGGCGGCCTTCGCGGCGGGCGTGGGCGTGTCGATGTAGCGGCGGACGAGCTCTTCGGTCTCGCGCACCGACAGATCCTCGGCCGCCACCCGCAGCGCCAAAGCGTCCACCGCCTCGGCGTCGCCGAGAGCAAGCAAGGCCCGGGCGTGGCCGGCCTGGATCCGACCGTCCGTCAGGAGCTGTTGGGTGTTCAACGGGAGCTGGAGGAGCCGGATCGTGTTCGCGATGTGTGACCGCGACACACCCACGCGGTCCGCGAGCTCTTCCTGCTTCAGCCCGAGCTCCTCGAGCAGCTGCCGGAACGCCTCCGCGAGCTCGATCGGCCCGAGGTCCTGGCGATGGATGTTCTCGATCAGCGCCTCGCGCAGAAGATCCGAGTCGTCGGTGTCACGCAGCACGACGGGAACGGTGGCCAGCCCGGCGACCTTCGCCGCCCGGAGCCGGCGCTCCCCCGCCACCAGCTCGTACCGATCGGCGGATCGCCGCACGACGATCGGCTGCAGGATCCCCACCTCACGGATCGAGGCGGCGAGCGCGTTGATCTCCTCTTCGTCCCAGCGCGTCCGTGGCTGCTTCGGGTTCGGTGCAACCGCGTTGACCGGCACCTCGATCAGGCCGGCCGGCCCCTCGGCGGTCTCCGGAGCCCCCGGGATCAAGGCGGACAACCCCCTGCCCAGACCACCTCGCTTCGACATCAATCGCCTCCCTTACGGAACAGTCGCCATCGGCGCTTCTTGGAGTCGTCCTCGTCCTCCAGCCGCGATCCGATCGATGCCACCGCGGCGTCCGCGGGCTGCTCGGTCTCGCGGGGCTCGGTGCTGGGACGGGAGTCGTACGACACGTCCTCGGTGTCGTCGTCGATGACCACCACGCGTCGTTCGGGAAGGTGACCGGGTGGGGCGGGCGACCGAGGTGCCGAGACCCGCTGCTGCGCCGTCGCGGGCTCGTCCTCGTCCTCCCACAGCTCTTCGTCGTCGATGTTCTCCATGTCGGCCGGGTCATCGGGCGGACCGCCAGGGAGGGAGGGGTCCGCTGGTGCCGCCTCGACGCGGACGTCCGGTCGCTCGTCGGGCGTCTCAGGCTCGATCCCTGCGTCCTCGGGCTCGATGGCGGATCCGTCCTCAAGGGCGGATCCCTCCTCGTCGTGCTCGTCCGTCGGCGCGTCCTCGGACTCTGAGGGCTCTTCTTCACGCCCGCCCGGTGTGACGGTGTCCTCCATCGCCGGCATGACCACGGTCGGCAGGTCGTCGAAGCTGGGCATCGGTTCCGTGGGTGGGGGCCGGAGCGCGACCTCGCGGCCGAGGGCGCGGTAGGTCTCGGCTCCCTTGGATCGCGGGTCGTAGACGGTGATCGGCTGTCCGAATCCCGGCGCTTCCGACAGCCGGACGGTTCGAGGGATGATCACATCGTATACGAGGTCGCCGAAGTAGCGTTGCACCTCCGCCACGACCTGCTCCGACAGCTTCGTGCGCGGATCGAACATCGTCATCACGATCCCGCTCAACCGCAGGTCCGGGTTGATGTTCTGCTGCACCAGGGAGACGTTACGCAGGAGCTGCCCGAGACCCTCCAGCGCGTAGTACTCACACTGGATCGGCACGATGAGCTCCTCGGCGGCGGTCAGGGCATTGATCGTCAGCAGGCCGAGGGACGGGGGACAGTCGAGGAAGATGAAGTCATACAACCCCTCACGAACCTCCGACAACGCCTTCTTGAGGCGGGTCTCGCGAGAGAACTGGCTCACGAGCTCGATCTCAGCGCCCGCGAGGTCGATCGTGGACGGTATGGCGAACAAGCGCGGCACCGGGGAGGCAACGACGGCATCCGAGACGGCTGCCTCGGCCACGATCACGTCGTACACCGTCACCTCGCGTGCCTCGTGTTTGATCCCGAGACCCGTCGAGGCGTTCCCCTGTGGATCCAGGTCCACGACGAGGACGCGGTAGCCGAGGTCCGCCAGGGCAGCGCCGAGGCTGACGGCTGTCGTGCTCTTGCCGACCCCACCCTTCTGGTTCGCGATCGCGATGATGCGCGCCACGCCGGGCACCTCGGGCGGAGTGGGGGTGCGGACCCGCTTCTTGCTCGCGGCTGGGCCAGCCTTGGAACGACCGCCCTTCGCCGAGGAGCGCTGCGAGGTGGAACCGGGGGCGGCGCTGGCGCCGGAGGCCTTGGTCACTGCCGGGCCATGATAACGAGCGGCCCCGTCCTTGCAAGGGTTGGAGGCGCGTCGACGGTCGCGCGAACGCCCCGCGGAACGTCATGCTCGAGGCTGAAGCTGGTTCCCGCCCAGTAGATCAGTCGGCCGTTGGGCACGAGGAGCCGATCCGCCGCCGCCCATACGATCTTCGATCCTGCGAAAGCACGGGCGAGGCAGGCATCGGCCGTTCCTCGCCAGGTCTCGAGCCTGCGGGGATGGATAGCGACGTTGGGGAGGTCCAACTCCGACACGACTTCGCTCAGGAACGTCGCACGGCTCCGCCGGACCTCAACGAGTGTGAACGCCGAATCGGGGCGCGAGATCGCGAGGGGGATCCCAGGGAGCCCGGCGCCCGACCCCATGTCGCACACACGGGGGCCGTCGTCGGGCAGGTGGGGGAGTGCCCGCAGGGAGTCCGCGATGTGGCGCTCCCAGAGCCGGTTCCGATCGCCCTTGGCGACCATCCCCATCGGAATGGCGCGTTCAAGGAGCAGCTGCTCGAACCTCTGGAGCTTCCCGTCCGGATCCGAACCCTCATGTTTCACGTGAAACACGCTCGATGCATCAGGAGCGCATCGTACGGCAGGGGCGTGAGGGGGTGCCGAGCCGCTCAGCGGGTGCGGATCACGACGAACCGGTTGGGCTCCTCGCCCCGGGAGATCGTTTCCACCCCATCGACCTCGGCCGCCGCATCGTGCACGAGCTTCCGCTCGTAGGAATTCATCGGCTCGAGCTCCTCCTCACGGCCGGTTTCGGCGACTCGCCTCGCGATCTCCTGCGCCCGTTCCTCGAGCCGCTCGCTCCGCCGTTTGCGGTAGTCCTCGACGTCGATGATGACGCGGACCCGCGTGTCGAGACGCCGGCTCACCGCCATCCGCGTGAGCTCCTGGATCGCTTCGAGGGTCTGCCCGTGCCGTCCGATCAGGAGCGCCATGTCGTCTTCGGGACCGTCGACGATGTCCACGTACATGTGGGAGCCCTGGGGATTCGGCTCGGCGATCGCGTCGATATCCATGTACCCGAGCAATTCTTCGAGGAAGTCGGCGGCGGTGTCCGCCTGGTCCTCCAGATCCACCTCATCCATGGTTGCGCGGGGTTCGACCTCGTGCCCGTCGTCAGAGCTCGACGCCATCGCGTCAGCTTCCCGATCCACCGCTGCCTCCCGATCCCGGATCCTTCTGCTTGGGCGAGCTGCCGCCCTTCGGCTTGCGGGACGAGCTGCCCGAACCTTTCGGTTTGCCTGCCGTGCCGCCGCGAGGGTTGCCCCGCGACCCGCCAGACCCCTTGGGCCGTGGCCGCGGGTTCGATCCCCCGGAGCTCCCGCCCTTGGACGCCGAGCCGCGCCCTGCGTTCCCACCCTGACGCTGTTTCCGTTCTTCCTCGGCTCGCTCCATCATCCCGGCCAGGAACCCACGCCGCTTGGGCTTGTCCGCGTTCGCCGCCTGCCGTGCCTTCTGCTCGGCGATCCGCTTGTCCAGGGCATCCGGGCCGATGTGGCCCGCACGGAGCAGCATCGTCTGCTGCCCGATCTGGAACAGGTTCGAGGTGGTCCAGTACAGCACGAGGCCAGCGGGGAAGTTGAACCCGATGAACCCGAAGAACAGCGGCATGAACTTCATGATGGCCTGCTGCTGCTGCGATGCCGCGCCCGGCGGGCTGGCCTTCTGCATCTGGCGCTGTTGGTAGAACGCCGTCCCGACCATGACCAGCAGCAACCCGATGTAGGCCACCTTGGCGCTACCCCCGCTCCCGCAGTCGAGCGTGGCCTTCGACTTCGGCTCGCCGGGGAGTGGGACGCGGTCGTCGTTCAGCAGGGTTTCACCGGCAACGACCGGGTTCCGCTCCGTGTCGTTGATCACCGCCTGGGTCCCCGCCTGCACGGCCGAACACTGCAGGTTCACGAAGATGATGCCGGTGTTCTCGTGGGTGATGACGTCGGAGAAGAGCTCGCTGTCGACGGGGAGGTGGTTGTTCTTGACGATGTACGCCTGCTTCCCCTGATACGTGGTGGCCTCGAGCTGCGGTGCTCGGATCACGGCGTACATCGCGATCAGGATCGGGAACTGCGCCAGGACGGGCAAGCACCCGCTCAACGGGTTGACCCCCGCCTCGCGGTAGAGCTTCATCTGCTCTTCCTGGGCCTTCTGCTTGTTGTTCTTGTACTTCTTCTGGATCTCCTTCACCTTCGGCTGGATCGCCTGCATGTGCTGCATCGACTTGATCTGCTTCATCCCGAGTGGGAACAGGATGAGGCGGATCAACAAGGTGAGGATGATGATCGACACGCCGTAGTTGGGGATCAGGTCGAAGATCCGTGCGAGGACCCATCCCAGCGAGTCCAGCAGGACCTGGAAGACCTCGGAGATAACGGGGATGGCGCCCAGCATCTAGCGCGTGCCCCCTCTGGCCTCGCTCACACGCGCACCGCCAGGGTGCGGCGGTATGATACCCTCATACGGAAGCGCATCCTTCGCGCGCCCCATCGTGGTCGACGGGACGCGATCCACGCCGCCGGCCCCGAAGGGGTTGCAGCGCAGAACTCTCCATGTGGCCATGGCGCTCCCGCGGACGGCCCCGTGCACACGGATCGCTTCCTCCGCGTAGTGCGAGCAGGACGGGTAGAAGCGGCACTGACCCCCCAGCCATCCGGACAGGAGGGTCCGATAGACGTGGATCGCAGCGATCAGCACCGCTCGCACCGGCGTGCCCAGCCACCACATCACGCGGCGTCCGCTGCTCATGCCGGCTCCGCGAGGTCGCGCAGCAGGTCGTTCATCTCGGCCACCAGATCCTGGGTCATGGCGCCCCGGATCCCTTCGCGGGCCACCAGGACGGCATCGAAATCGCCTTTGACCTGCGGCGACACCTGTCGCCAAGCCTCCCGCAGGATGCGCCTCGCTCGGTTCCTGTCGACCGCGCCACCGACACGACGGTTGGCGACCACAGCGGCGTCCCCGGAGCCGGGCGCGAGCAACACTACCACCCGCTTCCCGCCGATCCGCCGACCGACGCGTGAGATCCGTCGCACCTCGGCCGCACGCACGAGGTCAGTGCGTGGGGGTGAGCCTCGCACGGCCCTTCCGCCGGCGCTTCGCCAAGATCGCCCGGCCGGCCCGGGTCCGCATGCGCAGCCGGAACCCGTGCCGACGAGCCCGGCGGCGATTGTTCGGTTGATAGGTCCTCTTGCCCTTGGCCATGGTTCGGGGTGTCCTCGTGTTCGGCGTTGAGAAAGCCGGCGCGGCGGCCGGCCGGATCGAGTATACGGGCGAGCATCGACGCAGGACAAAGGCCTTGACAACAGAAAGAGTGTCAAGACCCTGCCCCGACCGGGGAGGCCGGAAATCGGCTGTGCTATCGTGCGCCCCGCCTTCCTCCCGGCGATCCGGACCCTCATCCGGTGCGGCGCCACGACGGCCTCCCCCGAACGGTCTGGCCATGATTTCGAGTTTTCCACCGGTGTGGAAAGGTCCTGTGGATACGGATGGCGCTCGCCTCGTCTGAACACGAAGCCCGGCAGGCGTGGTCCCAGGTGATGGAGCGTGCCCAGGCGGATCTCCCCGAGACGACGGTCGTGATGTGGTTCGCCGACGTGCGCCCCGTGGGGCTCTCGGACGACGCGCTCTCGTTGGCCGTCCCGAGTCGCCTCGTCAAAGAGCGACTCCAACACCACCACCTGATGCTGATCGAGGACGCCGCCGCGGTCGCCGCGGGTCATCCGATCAAGGTGCAGCTCGAGGTCGACGAACACCTGCGCCCCACGAGCGAGGCGCCTCAGGAGGATCCGGCGTCCTCGATGCTCACGCCCTCACCTCCCCGGGAGATCCCCGCATCGCACGATGACACGGACCCGGCGTCCTCGTCAGGATCCGGGCCAGGATCCGGGCCGGCATCGGGGTCGAGGCGGGGATCCCGGCCGATGGGTGCCCCGGGGCTGCCGTTCCCGAACTACACGTTCGACGCGTTCGTCCCGGGACCGAGCAACCGCTTCGCGCACGCCGCGGCGATGGCGGTCGCCGAGGCGCCGCCCTCGACCGCATACAACCCCTTGTTCATCTACGGCGGGGTGGGCCTGGGCAAGACGCACCTGCTGATCGCGGTCGGGCATCACATGTATCGCCTCGCCCCCAGCCTGCGCGTGAAGTACGTGACGTCGGAGCAGTTCGTGACCGAGTTCATCAAGGCCGTGCGCGAGCGGATGGGCGATAGCTTCCGCCAGCGCTACCGCGAGGTCGACGTGCTGCTCGTCGACGACATCCAGTTCCTGGCCAAGCGCGAGGAGACCCAGACCGAGTTCTTCCACACGTTCAACCACCTGCACGGTTCGGGCAAGCAGATCGTGATCGCGTCCGATCGCCCGCCGCATGAGCTCTCCGGACTCGAGGAACGTCTGGTCAGCCGCTTCCGCTGGGGGTTGTGCGTCGACGTGCAGCCACCCGACCTCGAGACGCGGATCGCGATCCTGCAGCTCAAGGCGGAGCGCGAGGGCATCCGCGTCCCACCCGACGTGGTGGAGTTCGTCGCCTCGAAGTTCGATCAGAGCGTCCGGGAACTCGAAGGGGCGCTCGTGCGCGTCGTGGCTTGGTCGGAGCTCACCGGCCAGCAGATCGATACCGTCCTCACCGAACGCGCACTGCAGGACCTCATCCCCCAGACGGAGAACGAGATCCCGCCCCCGATGATCCTCGAGGAGACCGCGAAGTATTTCGCCCTGTCGACCGGCGATCTCATCTCGAAGTCGCGTTCTCGTCCGCTGACGCAGGCCCGTCACATCGCCATGTACCTCACCAGGGAGTGCACCGGCCTCTCGCTCGTGAAGATCGGCGAGATCTTCGGAGGACGCGATCACACCACGGTCTTGCACGGGATCAACAAGGTCGAGGACGAGATGCGAGCCCGTGACGCTACGTTCCGCCAGGTTCAGGACCTCACCCGGATCATCCGGGGACGCGTACGAGGTGCCGCGTGAACGTTGTGGAGAACCGACGGAGAGCCTGTGGGCGATCCGTGTCTCTCTGTCCTCGTGACGCAGCGAATGACCAGTTCCTCACCGGCCGTCCACATGTCGGACGCCCCCGGTACGCTGCGACGATGCAGGGTTCTTGCACCTTTCCACAGCCCCCACTACCACTGGGTTCCAAGAGATACTTCAAGACGGTGACAGCAGGAGGTGGACAGCGTGAAGTTCCGATGTGACCGCGATGCGCTCTCGGAGGCATTGCAGACCGTGCAGCGCGGCGTGTCATCACGCCCCGGGATCCCCGCTCTCACGGGCGTCCTGATCGAGGCATCCGACGATGGACGGCTCACCCTGACCACCACGGATCTCGAGGTCTCCGCGCGCCTCAGCACCGAGGTGCAGGTGTCGGAGCCCGGCATCGCGCTCGTCCCCGCGCGGTTGTTGGGCGACACCGTGAAGTCGCTCTCGGCCGCGCCCGTCGATGTCGAGACCGACCGATCCCAGGCGCACATCCGCTGCGCGGCGTACGAGGGCACGCTCCGGCTGCTGCCCGCCGAGGATTTCCCGGGATTGCAGGAGCCCTCGGGCACGCACATCACGGCAGAGGCCGGTGCGTTCTCCGAGGCGGTCGGGCAGGCGGCCCGCGGCGCGTCGCGGGACGAGGCTCGGCCGGTCCTCACCGGGGTGCTCCTCGAGGTCAGCCGGGAGGGGATGGTCATGGTGGCCACGGACTCCTATCGGCTCGCGGTGCGCGATCTAGTGGCGACCGCCGACGGCGAGGCACGGGCGATCGTGCCCGAACGGGCCCTGTCCGAGGCGGGGCGCGCCGCCACGGTCGATGAGAAGGGATCGATCGAGATCTTCGTCGACGCCTCGCAGGTGGCGTTCCGGGTCGGCGAGCTCACGCTCACGTCGCGCTTGATCGAGGGAGAGTTCCCGAACTACCGCACGCTGTTGCCCGAAGCGCACGAGAGCCGTCTCACGGTCTCCCGTCAGCAGCTGCTCGATGCGGTCCGCCGCGTGGGCTTGTTGGCGCGCGACACGACGCCGGTGCGCCTCGAGTTCAATGCGCTCGGTGTGAAGCTCTCGAGCTCGAGCCCCGATCTCGGCCAGGCGGTGGAAACGGTGGAGGCTCGGTACGAAGGGGAAGACCTCACGGTGGCGTTCAATCCGCAGTACCTGGCCGACGGACTCACGGCGGCCACCGGCGAGTCGATCCGTCTCGACGTGCGCGACGGTCTGAAGCCGGGCGTCGTGCGAGGCGAAGGCGACGAGTTCACGTACCTGGTGATGCCGGTGCGGCTGCCCGCCGCGGTGGGGTGACGGCACGCTCGCTCGACGAAGGCGTTCCCCGTGCACCTGACCTGGGTCGAGCTGCGTGACTTCCGTAACCACACGCTGACCCGGCTCGATCCCATGTCCGACGGGCTGGCCGTCGCGGTCGGGCCCAACGGTGAGGGCAAGACGAACCTGCTTGAGGGGATGTACTACCTCTACGCCCTCGCTTCGCCTCGAACGTCGTCCAACGCCGCGCTGGTGCGTGAGGGCACCGGGGCGGCCTACGCGCGCGGGGAGTTCCAGACCGAGAACGGCAAGGTGCTGGTGGAGGTCGAGATCCCCGATCGTGGCGCGAGCCGCGTGAAGATGGACCGGTCGCCCGTCCGCCGCAAACGCGAGCTTCGACGACGGGTCCGCGCCGTGCTGTTCGGCCCGTTCGATCTCCCGATCGTGATCGGTGACCCGGCGAAACGTCGCACGTTCCTGGACGAGGCGGTGACCGCGTTATGGCCGCTGAAGGAGTCGCTCTACTCGGCCTACGACCGTGCGCTTCGACAACGCAATCGCCTCCTCAAGGAATGGGAGGGCTCCGGGACGCCGACGGGGATCGAGGCCTGGGACCAGGAGTTGGTAACCGCCGGAGCTGCGCTGATCCGGGCGCGCGCCGACGCGGTGGAGCGGATCGCCGGCCCGGCGGCCGAGGAGTTCGAACATCTCGCCGGGTACGAGCTCGCGTGTTCGTATGCCCCCAACGTCGGCGACGACGGTGACCTCGAGCGGGCCTTCCACGATCGGATCGAGGAGCGCCGGGGCGACGAGATCGTGCGGCGGACCACCCTCGTCGGGCCGCATCGCGACGACCTGTCCCTGGAGGTCCGCGAGCTCGGAGCGCGGACCGCCGGTTCGCACGGGGAGACCTGGGCGACCGCCTTGTGCCTGCGGGTCGGCCTCGCGACCGCGGTCACGAAGGAGCTCGGCGAACCACCCGTGCTGCTCGTCGACGACCCGTTCAGCGCGCTCGATCCGCGCCGCCGCGACCAGATCGGCGACCGCCTCGCCGCACGCGGTGGACAGATCGTGATCTCCGTCGCCGACGCGTCGCACGTCCCGGCGGCAGCCCGCTCCGTGTGGGATGTCCGGGCCGGGACGGTCACGCCGAGGGCTGCGTGATGCCGTCACGCCGATCCTCGGGCGGAGGCGATCCACGCGCTGAACGGCCCGTGGCGTTGGGTGAGATCGTGGACGAGCTCATGCGCCGTGAGGTCTTCAGCCGGGGCGTTCCGGTGGCCGAGCTCGCCTCGCGGTGGCCGTCCATCGTGGGGGAGCGCCTCGCGTCGGAGACCGCACCCGTCGCCCTGGACGAGGGCGTCCTGACGGTCCGAGTGACCACCGGACCATGGGGTGCGCAGGCGACGTTCCTGCAGGAACAGATCCGTCGCAGGGCCGACGAAGCGCTCGGCGGCGACGCTGTGCGCGCGATCCGCGTGATCGTGCGAAACCGCAGCTAGACAGGCCTTTTTCACACGTCGAAACCCGGTCGGCGTCGGCCCTATCGGGTAGAATGAACGTGTTCGTGCGTCCTTCCCGCGCACGCCCCCCGCACGTCGTGCCGGGAGTGCGGCGTGGGCTCGATCGGAGGTTCGTTGGCCACCACAACCACGCCCCAGAGGCCCCAGAAGAAGACGACCCGGCAACGCGGGAAGCGCACGACCGGCAGCGACTACGACTCCAGCAACATCCAGGTCCTCGAAGGCCTCGAGCCGGTCCGCAAGCGCCCGGGTATGTACATCGGCACCACCAGTTCCAGGGGCCTGCACCACTTGGTCTACGAGGTGGTCGACAACGCGATCGACGAGGCGATGGCGGGCCACGCCGACCGCATCGTCGTCACGATCCACGCCGACGGCTCAGTCAGCGTGCATGACAACGGCCGCGGCATCCCCGTCAAACCCATCCCCGGCGCGAAGGACCGCCGCCCCGCGGTCGAGGTCGTGCTCACGGTGCTCCACGCCGGCGGCAAGTTCGGTGGTGGCGGCTACGCGATCTCGGGCGGCCTCCACGGGGTCGGCGTCAGCGTGGTGAACGCGCTCAGCGAGAAGCTCGACGTCGAGGTGCGGCGCGACGGCTACGTGTGGACCCAGTCGTACGAGCGGGGCAAGCGGCTCGCAGCACTGAAGAAGGGCAAGCCAAGCACGAAGACCGGGACGATCGTGCGCTTCTGGCCCGACCCCGAGGTCTTCACCGAGACGCTCGAGTTCCGCTTCGACACGCTCGCCGAGCGCATGCGCGAGCTCGCCTTCCTGAACAAGGGAACGGAGATCACGCTCGCCGACGAGCGTCCCGACCATGTGCACAAGGAGACCTTCAAGGCGACCGGCGGTCTCGTGGACTTCGTGAAGTACCTCGCCCAGGGCAAGGACCCCGTGGACAAGATCATCGCGATCGAGACCGGTGCCACCGACGACGGCGAGGTCGAGCTCGCGATGCAGTGGAACACGGGCTACACGGAGTCCCTCTACTCGTTCGCGAACACGATCAACACGCACGAGGGCGGCATGCACGAGGAGGGCCTCAAGAAGGCGCTCACGAACGTGCTCAACCGCTACGCACGGCAGAAGGGGCTCCTGAAGGAGAAGGATGACAACCTGATCGGCGAGGACGTTCGCGAGGGCCTCATCGCGATCATCTCGGTGAAGCTGCGCGACCCGCAGTTCGAAGGACAGACCAAGACCAAGCTCGGCAATGCCTCCATGCGCTCGCTCGTCGAGACCACCGTCAACGCACGGTTCGCCACGTGGCTCGAGGAGCATCCCGGTGATGCCAAGCGCATCTTCACGAAGGCCTCGAGCGCGGCCAAGGCGCGCATCGCTGCCCGCCAGGCCCGAGACCTGACGCGGCGCAAGTCGTTCCTCGAGGGCGGCTCGCTCCCTGGCAAGCTCGCCGACTGCCAGCTCAACGACCCCGGCTCGTGCGAGCTGTACATCGTCGAGGGCGACTCGGCCGGCGGCTCGGCCAAGAGCGCGCGCAACCCGGCCACTCAGGCGATCCTCCCGATCCGCGGCAAGATCCTGAACGTCGAGAAGGCTCGGCTGCACAAGATCCTGGAGAACCAGGAGATCCAGGCGCTGATCACCGCGATCGGCACGGGCGTCGGTGACGAGTTCGATCGGGAGAAGGCCCGGTACCACCGCATCGTGATCATGGCCGACGCCGACGTGGATGGCGCGCACATCCGGACGCTGCTGCTGACGTTCTTCTTCCGGAACATGCGCGAATTGATCGATGCGGGGTTCGTCTACCTGGCCCAGCCGCCGCTGTACCTCGTCACGATGGATCGGAAGCCGCTCTACTTCTACAGCGAGCGCGAGTGGGAGGCCTTCCGCAAGCAGAACGGCAACGGGAAGAAGAACCTCGAGCCGCAGCGGTTCAAGGGCCTGGCCGAGATGGACGCCTCCCAGCTCTGGGAGACGACGATGGACCCCGATCGACGGACGCTCCTCCAGGTCACGCTCGAGGATGCTGCCACCGCCGATCACCTATTCACGGTGCTGATGGGCGAGGACGTGCCCGCGCGGAAGGAGTTCATCGAGACCAACGCGGAGTACGTCCAGAACCTCGACGTGTAGAACGAAGGAAGGCCTGAGCCGTGTCGCAGAACCTGTTCGCCGGGCGCGTCGAGCCCATCCAGCTCGAGGAGGAGATCCAGCGCTCCTACCTCGACTACGCGATGTCGGTCATCGTCGGGCGTGCGCTGCCCGATGTGCGTGACGGCCTCAAGCCCGTTCATCGCCGCATCCTGTGGTCGATGTACGAGTCGGGCATCCGGCCCGATCGTCCGCATCGCAAGTCCTCGAGCGCCGTCGGTGACGTCATGGGCCGGTACCACCCCCACGGCGATGGGGCCATCTACGACGCGTTGGTGCGCATGGCGCAGGACTTCTCGCTGCGCTACCCGTTGATCGATCCGCACGGGAACTTCGGCTCGGTCGACGGCGATCCCGCGGGCGCTATGCGCTACACCGAGGCTCGGCTCGGACCGTTCGCGATGGAGATGCTCCGCGATATCGACGCCGAAACCGTCGACTTCGTCCCGAACTACGACGGCGAGCGCCAACAGCCGGTCGTGCTGCCGTCACGGTTCCCGAACCTGCTGGTGAACGGCTCGGGGGGTATCGCGGTCGGGATGGCGACGAACATCCCACCGCACAACCTGGTGGAGGTCGTCGATGCCGCGATCCACTTCATCGACCACCCCGATGCCACGCCGACCGACCTCATGAAGTTCGTCAAGGGCCCTGACTTCCCCACCGGCGCCGTGATCCTCGGGAGGGATGGGATCCGTGATGCCTACACGACCGGCCGTGGCTCCATCAAGGTCCGTGCCGTCTGCTCGATCGAGGAAGGCAGTGGAGGCCGTCCGCGCATCGTCGTGACCGAGCTGCCCTACCAGGTGAACAAGGCGCGGCTCGCCGAGAAGATCGCCGACATCGTGAAGGTCGGTCGCGTCAAGGAGATCGCCGACATCCAGGACCACTCGAGCGGCCGGGAGGGCATGCGCCTGGTCATCGATCTCAAGCGCAACGCGAACCCGCAGGTCGTGCTGAACCAGCTCTACAAACACACCCAGCTCCAGGACAACTTCGGGGTCATCATGCTGGCCCTCGTCGATGGGGTGCAGCCGCGCACGCTCAACCTCGCGGAGATGATCGGGTACTACGTCGACCACCAGGTCGAGGTCGTGACCCGGCGTACCCAGTTCGACAAGCGCAGAGCCGAGGAACGCGACCATATCGTCCAGGGCCTGCTGATCGCGCTCGACAACCTCGACGAGGTCATCAAGATCATCCGCGGGTCGCAGGACGCGGACGAGGCACGTACCAAGCTCATGCGGAAGTTCAAGCTGAGCGAGGCCCAGACCAACCACATCCTGGACATGCCGCTGCGCCGGCTCACGCGGCTGGCCCGGGCCGAGCTCGACCAAGAGCACAAGGATCTGGTCGCGAAGATCAAGTACCTCGACTCGCTGCTGCGCAGCCCCAAGAAGATGCGCGGCGTGATCAAGGACGAGCTCGAGGCGATCAAGAAGAAGTACGGCGACGAACGACGCACGGCGATCAAGGCCGACGAAGGCGAGTTCGACGTCGAGGACCTGATCGCGGAGGAAGACGTCATCATCAGTGTGAGCCGCGCCGGCTACGTGAAGCGGCTCCCGGTCGACGCCTTCAAGCGGCAAGGGCGTGGCGGCAAGGGCGTCCGGGGGCAGAACCTCAAGGAAGAGGACGTCGTGAAGCACGTCTTCACGACCACGACGCACCACTGGATGTTGTTCTTCACGACGAAGGGCCGGGTCTACCGGGTGAAGGCCCACGAGATCCCCGAGTCGAGCCGAACGGCGCGCGGCCTGTACGCGGCGAACCTGCCCGGGGTCGCGCTCGACGGTGACGAGCGGATCAGCGCGGTGATCGACCTCAAGGACTACTCGGACGGCCGGTTCCTGCTGTTCGCCACGAAGAACGGCATCGTGAAGAAGACGAAGCTCGCCGGATACGACTCCCCCCGCACGGGCCTGATCGCCGTCGGGCTGAAGCCGGGTGACGAGCTGATCGATGTCCGACTCACCGATGGCAGCGACGACGTCTTCCTCGTCTCGCGACAGGGACAGGCGATCCGCTTCAAGGAATCACTGGTTCGGCCCATGGGGCGTGGAGCCGCCGGCGTGATCGGCATGCGGCTGACCGACGACGATCGCGTGCTCGCGGTGGCGCTCGCCTCCGACGGCGAGGAGATGATCAGCGTCACCGAGCAGGGCTACGGGAAGCGCTCGAAGCTGGCCGACTACCCCACGAAGGGCCGGGGAGGCAAGGGGGTCATCGGGCACCAGCTCACCAACAAGACGGGCCTGCTGGCCGGGGCGTACGTCGGGTCCAAGGACATGGACATGTTCGTGATCTCGTCGAGCGGTCAGGTCGTGCGCGTCGGCGCCGGCGACATCCGCCGCGTGGGACGATCGAGTCAGGGAGTGCGGACGATGCGGGTGGAAGACGACGCGACCGTGGTCGCGCTCGCCCCCGTGATCACCCAGATGGACGAGGACTGAGCGGCGCTCAACGAGCGAGAACCGGGGGACGATCCTCGGACACCGAGCGAGGGGCGCCATCGGCGCCCCCCCGCTGGTCCCCTTCTTGTGATCCGCGCCGGCTAGCAGACCGACATCAGCAGGTCGTGCGGGTCCACGGCTGCACCGTCGCCCGGGTGCCACTCGAAGTGGTCGTGCGGCGAGGTCGCGTCTCCGGTGGAACCGACGTAGCCGATCACGTCGCCCGCGGAGACGTGGCCCAGCTTCCCGTAGGCGGACAGGTGCGCGTTGTACACGTATCCCGCGTCGCCGTAGACCTTGACCGCCTCGCCCCCGAGCTCGTTCGAGGAGGACACGGCCGTTCCGTCGAACGGGGCAACGATGGGCGTCCCGGTCGCCGCGGCCATGTCGTTGCCCTGGTGGATGTGCTTGGGCACGCCGGGGATGTTGACCATGACCCCGAAGTTGTCGGCGACGTTCACGGGGCCGGCCACCGGGCAGGCCTGGAACGGCAACGAGTCGATCCAGTCAGTGATCTGGGTCCGACGATCGCGCAGGGCGTGCACGCGGCCGGCCAGAGAACGGATGAGCATGCGCTCTCGCGCGTTGAGCCGCCGGATCTGTCGCTGCAGCTTCTCCTTGCTGCGGCTGTACCGTTCGTGGTTCGCGGACACCCCCCGCACCGCGAGCTGCGCGAGGCTGCGCTCGGCCAATCGCACCTGCTGGTGGATCTCGACCCGGCGCGTGTTGCGGAGCTCATGCAATGCCTCGATCCGCGCCTGGAGGTCGCGCCTGGCCTTCGCTGCGACGCGGAGCGACGACTCGGCATGCGCTCCCACGATCAATCCGCCCGTCACCAACGAGCCCGCCACCACGACCGCGGCGATCCGACGCCCCCTGTTGCCGATCATCCGGTTCCCCTTCGTTGCTCGCTCCGTCGAACCCGGTTATCGGCCGAAAGGGGACGGCAACTTGAGCGACCGGGGGATGCCCACGTAGTCAGCTAGGAGGGCTGTGGATGGTCATGCGGCGAGGTCGCCTATGCTGCGCAACGTGGAACCCGCCTGGGGCATCGTCCTGATCATGGTGTCGTCGGTCGTGATCGGCTCCAGCCCGTTCCTCGTGAGGAACCGCTGGTCGGGCCACGCGTTCAACGCGGTCCTCGCGGCGGGCGGTGCTGGGATCGGGATCGGGGCCCTGATGCTCCAGACCGACGTCGGCACGGCATCGTGGGTGTTGACCCCGATCGCGTTGGCGGTCCTGTCGGTGGCGCATGTCCGAGCGTTGTTCGCTGCGGGCGGACCGTTCAGGACGTGAAGCACTGCAGGACGGTTCACCTGTGACCGACTGATCATGGAACGTCGGGTGCTTGCCTCCACGAGGGCGTACCCTTAGAAACTCTCCCGAGGAGATGGCACACACGGCTGAACATCCGACCCCCGTCGATCCACCGGCGCAACGTCGGGGTGCTGCGCCCGCGAGCGCCCCGCCGGCGGCCGCGCCGACGCCGACGCGCGCGCCGGCGACGTCGCCGACCCCTTCCCCCACGCCCACGGGTCCCCAGCCCAGCGGGAACGGCGACACGGCGTTGCCGCAGGGTCGGCGCCCGTCGTGGCTGCCGCGCTACGAGCGCGCGGCGCGGGGGGTTGAGCGCGGGCCACGCCGTGCCGCGCGACGAACGCGCGTCGTCGTCCGCAAGGTGGGACCGCTGTCGGTGTTGAAGTTCTCTCTGATCTTCTACTTCTGCGTGTTCCTGATCGTGTTCCTGGCGCTGTTGATCATCTATCTGATCCTGTCGGCGGCCGGGGCGATCGATTCGCTCGCCAAGATCCTGGGGTACGTGTTCGGGACGGGTGACACCGGCACGCACGATCCGGAGCCGATCAAGATCGACGGCCAGCAGCTGTTCACCTGGCTCTTCATCGGCGGGCTCGTGCTCACGGTGGTCTGGTCGGTGATCAACGTGTTCGTGGCGTTCCTGTACAACCTGATCAGCGACATCATCGGCGGTGTCGAGGTGACCCTCGCCGAGAAGCCCCAGCGCTAGGTGTCCCGGAGCGCCCGAGGCACGTGCTCGATTGACACCCGTTTCAGGCCGTGGCTACGCTGCGCTGAGGCCGCTGTGGCCCGCGAGGGCCTGTAGCTCAGCTCGGTTAGAGCGCTTCCCTGATAAGGAAGAGGTCGATGGTTCAAGTCCATCCAGGCCCACTCGCGACCTCCGCTGTGGCCCGTTGAGGCCCCGAGAATCGTCGGACGCACCCCAGGATCACGGACACCGCGACGATCAGGGCCGCTGGGCCGAGCGGCCGGTCGATCTCGAGGAGATCGGGTCTCACAGCCGCATGAAACGAGCGACGTGGCGGCCACCGCGACGCAGATCGCGAGCGCTGGCGTCTCTTCAGCCCAACCGGTGCCGGTGGGGGTCGCACCGCACGGCAGGGTCAGGAGCATCGCGAAGCCCGAGCTGCGTTGCTGGACCAAAGATGTGGGGCTGCTGTCGAGAAGAACGGCGCCGCCGCCGAGCCAGGGCCGCGTCGGCGAGGCAGCTGACGAAGGTGATCCATCGCTCCGCTCGGATGGGGAACGTTCGGCCGTGGGTCAGCTCGACGAGGCACGCCACGCACGCAAGGGTCATCGCCACCGACATCGCCGCGGCCGCCACGTCGAGGAAGGTGAGGTTCGAAGAGTCGGCGAACGAGCCCTGTGAGGCGACCCAATGCTTCGTGGCGACCAGCCCGGTTCCGAGGAGCTGACCGCCACCACGACGCGGGCTCCGGCCGCGACGCTGCGAAGGCCTCCCCGACAGCAACGATGAGAACGATCCCCAAGCACGCGAGAGCGGCCGTGAGCATGGCAGGAGCTACGCCGTAGACCGAGGAGGTCGCCGCCGAGGTGCCCACCAGGCGACCCTTGATCATCAGGATCGGGGTTGCGAGGAGGCACGCCGCGATGACCACGACGCCGAGCCAACGCTAGGGGCGAGGATCCGAGGCCGCATGTTGAACCTGACCGAGACCAGGCGTCATCAGGCCACGGGCCCCTTCCACGTGACGATCCTGTGACGGCACCACCCGGGTGGCCGGCTGACCGGCCAGGATGCGGATCGCGACGACGGGCTAGTATCGAGGTTCAGGAAGCGGTCGGCGGTCCGAGGTGATCCCGGCCCACTCCCCGGAAGGAGGGCTTCTCCATGGCAGATGAGGCGTCCGACACCGCCGACACGGGCGAGAAGAAGGGCGGCTTCTTCAGGAAGCTCCTCAAGATCGCGGTGATCGGCGCGATCGTGGCGGCGGTCGTGCAGTTCTTCCGTCGTCGCAAGGGCGATGATCTGGACGACGTTGAGTGGCAGGAGCTTCCCCCGCCGGCCGGCGGGTAGCGCGTCCAGGATCGGCGTTCCAACGAGGCCCGCGCGGAGCGCGGGCCTCGCCCGTTCCACCAGGACTGGGATGATCGGCGGCGGCGAACGGGGTCGACGGGCGTCTTACACTGCCGCGCATGGAAGGTGAGGCGTGGGAACGCGCGCACCAAGCGGCCGCATCGGCCGGTGTGACCCTCCGGGCCCTGACCTCACTCGACGACGGCGACCGCATGCTGCACGTGATGCGGGAGACCTGGGGCGCGCACGACCTCATGCCCCGCGAGCTCCTGCGGGCGTTCGCCGAGAGCGGGAACCTGCCGTGGGGAGCCTTCGACGGTGAGGACCTCGTCGGCTACGTGCTGGGGTGGGCAGGCGTCGATCCCGAGGACGGCCTGCACGTGCATTCGCACATGCTGGCGGCGCTTCCCGGTCGGCGCCATGCCGGCGTCGGGTTCGCGCTCAAACTCGCGCAACGTGCGATGGCGCTCGATCAGGGGATCTCGCTCGTGCGCTGGACCTTCGATCCGCTGATCGCGCGGAACGCCCACTTCAACGTCTTCAAGCTCGGCGCGCAGTGCGACCGATTCCATCGCAACTTCTACGGCGAGATGTCCGACACGATCAACGCGGGTGACCGGAGCGACCGCCTGGTCGTGCGGTGGCGGCTCGAACGCGAACCCGGGCCTTGGCCGATCCCCCCCGGCCCGGCCCAGGTAGCGCTCCGCGCGGCCGGCCCCGCCGAGCTGCCACGGCCCGAGCGATCCGCCGAACCGTTGGACGTCGGCGAGGGCGGGATCCGGGTCGGGGTTCCGCGCGACTACCTCGGTCTTCGCCGGGCGGACCTGGGGCTGGCCGAGGCGTGGCGGGATGCGACCGGCGAGGTCCTGGCCTGGTGCTTCACCCAGGGGTTGCACGTCGTCGCCTTCGATGCGGACCTGCGCGGGGGATACCCGGTGTACGCGCTGGCCCAGCCCGGCGAGCCCGTCGACTGGCCCGACGACGTGGCCTGACCAACGGGCGATGCACGCGTCATGCGGCTCGGAACGAGGCGCGCGGATCTCACCGATCCGCTGGATCGACGGGGATAAGCTCCGGCCAGCATGTACGACGAGCCGCCCCCCCCGATCGGCCCGCCCGAGCCGGCCGCCGCATCGGAGCCGCCGCCCCCGTCGGCTCCACCGCCTCCACCGTCTCGGAGGGGGCCACGCACGTGGCTCGTGGTGGTCGCAGCGGTGGCGATCCTGGCGATCGCGGGCGGGGCAGCCGCGTACTTCCTGCTCCGAGGATCCGGCGAGCAGCTCCTGGGTCAGATCCCCGAGGGGACGGATGTGGTCGTGACCGTCTACCTCGATCCGTCCGCGGGCCAGAAGGTGAATCTGCTCCGGATGGTCGACGACCTCCCAGCCCTCGGGTCACGTGACGAGCTCACGGATCGGATCGACGGGCTGATCGATGGGGCGCTGTCCGGGAGTGGACTCGACCACCGCGACTTGGACTGGGTGGGGTCGCAGGTCGCGATCGTCGTCGACGCCCCGGCCGAGGGCGGCGGCCCCACCGGTGTCGGTCTGTTGATCGTGACCGACGACGAGGACGCAGCCGCCGAGAGCCTGGAACACCTGCGTTCGGAGACGCCGACCGGAACGTGGTCGTCACAGGAGCGAGATGGTGTCGAGCTGTGGTCGCACGCGACGGATGTCACGGTGGACAGCGCCTATGCGATGGTCGACGGTGTGGTCGTCGTGGGGTCCACGACCGAGGTCGTCGACGGAGTGATCGCGACCACGAACGGTGAGCGGACGCCGATCGAGGATTCTGCCGACTTCCAGGCGACGACGCAGGGACTGCCGGAAGGGAGGCTCGGGTTCGCGTACGTGGATCCCACGGATCTGCTGACGGCGATCCAGACCCTACCCGGCTTCGACGCGGCCGCCATCGGAACGGGCATCGGTGACCTCGAGGTGTATCGGGGGTTCGCCGTGTCCGTGTCCGCCGAGCCCGACGGCCTGGCC
>Ga0081455_10002055_pt1 | contig 24067 bp, 20 predicted proteins | sample TabmetS3T2R1_FD_70207 | JGI IMG/M metagenome (GOLD analysis project Ga0081455, IMG submission 70207) | Tabebuia heterophylla rhizosphere microbial communities from the University of Puerto Rico - S3T2R1 | ecosystem: Host-associated > Plants > Roots > Rhizosphere ...
GCGGGATCGGCGGCCGCGGCGGCGCCACCGTGGTCGGCATGATCGCCGCCGGCGGCACCGGTTGCGCGCTGCACGCGGTGCCGGCCAGGACGCACGCCGCCGCCAGCAGCGCGCCGGCCAGCCTCACCCGCCTGCCGATGCGTTCCCTCACGTATCCCCTCAGCGCGCCAGCGACCCGAGCCGCGCGGAACCGTACCAACTCCGCCGGCTAGTGTCCGGCATCGTCCCATGTACGGCCGATACCGACCGAGACGTCCAGCGGTGCGGCGAGGTCGTAGGCGGCGGCCATCTCGCGGCGTACCAGCTCCTCCAGCCGTTCGAGCTCGCCCGACGCGACCTCGAAGACCAGCTCGTCGTGCACCTGGAGCAGCAGCCGCGAGGCGAGCCCCGCCTCCCGCACCGCGGTGTCCGTGCGCAGCATAGCGATCTTGATGATGTCCGCGGCCGAACCCTGGATCGGCGCGTTGAGCGCCATCCGCTCGGCCATCTCGCGGCGCTGCCGGTTGTCGCTGGTCAGGTCCGGCAGGTACCGCCGGCGGCCCATCATGGTCTCGGTGTAGCCCTCCTGCCGGGCCCGGTCGACCACGCCGTCCAGGTATTCGCGCACGTTGCGGAACTGGGTGTAGTACTCCCCGATCAGCTCGCGTGCCTCCTCCGAGCTGATCCGCAGCTGGGAGGCCAGCCCGAAGGCGGACAACCCGTACGCCAGCCCGAAGTTCATCGCCTTCACCCGGCGGCGCAGCTCCGGGTCGACCGCGTCCGGCGGCAGCCCGAAGACCCGCGCCGCGGTGGCCGCGTGGAAGTCGGCGCCGGAGCGGAACGCCTCGATCAGCCCGGCGTCCTCCGACAGGTGCGCCATGATCCGCATCTCGATCTGGCTGTAGTCGGCGGTCAGCAGCGTCTCGTACCCGGCGCCGACGATGAACGCCTTGCGGATGCGCCGGCCCTGCTCGGTCCGGATCGGGATGTTCTGCAGGTTGGGGTCGGTGGAGGACAGCCGGCCGGTCGCCGCGACGGTCTGGTTGAAGGTCGTGTGGACGCGCCCGCCGTCGTCGACCATCGGGATGAGCCCGTCCACCACGGTCTTCAGCCGGGACCAGTCCCGGTGGTGCATCAGGTGCGCCAGGAACTCGTTGCCGGTCTGCTCCAGCAGCGTCATGAGGGAGTCGGCGTCGGTGGTGTAGCCGGTCTTGATCCGCTTGGTCTTCGGCAGGCCCAGCTCCTCGAACAGCACCACCTGCAACTGCTTCGGCGAGCCGAGGTTGATCTCCTTGCCGATTTCCTTGTATGCCGCCTGCGCCGCCTCCTTCACCTGGCCGCCGTACTCGGCCGACAGCGCCGCTAGCTCGTCGCCGTCGACGGCGATGCCGACGGCCTCCATCCGGGCCAGCACGTCGACCAGCGGCAGCTCGATCTCGGCCAGCAGCCGGGTGCCGCCGCGGGTCTCCAGGTCGTCGTCCAGCGCGCGGGCCAGGTCGACCACGGCGCGGGCCCGGACCACCTCGGTGGTGGCGATCGCCTCGTCCGCCTCGTCCTCGCCACCGTCCAGGGTCAGCTGCCCGCCGGCCGCCTCGCCGTCGTCGGCGCGCAGCTCCCGACGCAGGTACCGCAGGGCCAGGTCGGCCAGGTCGAAGGTGCGCTGCCCGGGCAGCGCCAGGTACGCGGCCAGCGCGGTGTCGCTGGTGACCCCGACCAGGTCCAGGCCGTGGTCGCGCAGGGCCAGCAGCGGCCCCTTCAGGTCGTGCACGGCCTTCGGCCTGGTCGGGTCGGCGAGCCAGGTGGCCAGGGCGGTCGAGTCGCTGTCGGTGAGCGCGGCCGGGTCGAGGAACGCGCCCTCAGACTCGCCGTCGTCGGCTCCGCCCGACGCCACCGCGAGCGCGATGCCGGTGAGCTGCCCGTGCCCGCGGCCCCAGCTGCCGCGCAGGGACAGCCCGACCCGCCGCCCGTCGCTGGCGTGCTCCTCCAGCCAGCCGGCCACCTCGTCCGGGCCGAGCCGCCGCGCGCTCACCTCGAAGCCGGAATCGGCCTCCGGCTGCGGCGCGGCCAGGGTCTGGAACAGCCGGTCGCGCAGCACCCGGAACTGCATGTTGTCGAACAGCTTGTGCACCTCGTCGCGGTCCCAGCTGCCGCGGTGCAGGTCGTGCGGCCCGATCGGCAGCGCGACGTCGCGGACGAGCTGGGTGAGCTGACGGTTGCGCAGCACGCTGGACAGCGCCTCGCGCAGCGCGTCGCCGGCCTTGCCCTTCACCTCGTCCACCCGGGTCGCCAGCTGCTCCAGCGAGCCGAACTCGCGGATCCATTTCGCCGCGGTCTTCTCGCCCACCCCGGGGATGCTGGGCAGGTTGTCGCTTGGGTCGCCCCGTACCGCGGCGAAGTCCGGGTACTGCCCCGGCGACAGGCCGTACTTCTCCTGCACCTCACCCGGGGTGAACCGGGTCATGTCCGAGACGCCGCGGCGCGGGTACAGCACGGTGACGTGGTCGGTGACCAGCTGCAGCGCGTCCCGGTCGCCGGTGCAGATGAGCACGTCCAGGCCCTCGGCCTCGGCCTGGGTGGTCAGCGTGGCGATGATGTCGTCCGCCTCGTACCCCTCGGCGGTGAGGACCGGGATCGCCAGCGCGCGCAGCACCTCCTCGATCAGGCTCACCTGACCCTTGAAGTCGGTCGGCGTGGACCCCCGGTTCGCCTTGTACTCCGCGTACGCCTGCGAGCGGAACGTGGCGCGGGACAGGTCGAAGGCGACCCCGACGTGGCTGGGCTCCTCATCGCGCAGCAGGTTGATGAGCATCGAGGTGAAGCCGTACACGGCGTTGGTCGGCTGGCCGGTGGTGGTGGAGAAGTTCTCCACCGGCAGCGCGTAGAACGCCCGGTACGCGAGCGAGTGCCCGTCGAGCAGGAGCAGCCGAGGCCGTGCGGAGTCCGTCACGAGCCCGAGTCTAGGGTCGGGTACCGACACAAACGGGAGGCGGTATGCGGGCAGCGGACCTGGACGACGCGATGGGTGAGCTGAACACCCGGCTCGGCATCGCGATCGTCGACTGGACGCCGGAGCGGGTGGTGGCGACGATGCCGGTCGAGGGCAACCGCCAGCCGTACGGCGTGCTGCACGGCGGCGCGTCCTGTGCCCTGGCCGAGGCGGTCGGTTCCACCGCCGCCGCCCTCAACGCGGGGCCGGAGCAGTACCCGGTGGGGGTGGACATCAACGCCACCCACCACCGCTCGGTCACCGCCGGTACGGTCACCGCGGTGGGTACGCCGCTGCACGTCGGGCGGTCCACGGCCACGTTCCTGATCGAAATCACAGACGAGGAAAATCGGCGCGTGTGCAGCGCGCGGATCACCTGTCTCTACCGCGACAACCGCCCAGCCGTGCCGAAACACGGCGCGTGAGGCCGACTCACATAACGGTCAGCATTCACCCGGAAGCGCTACGCAGCCGGGGTTGCGGAACGCCTCTTCTGCTGCCCCTTCGGCCGTTTGACGGCACCGCCGGTCGGCCCTACTTTCTCCTGGCGACCCGGCGCGCCCAGTAGAGAACGTCCCGGAGCGGGGAAGTCCGGTACGGCACCAACGGCCCGCCGGGTCGCGCCTGCCTATTGCTCCGAGCCGGGTGTGGGCGACGCAGGGAGTCACCCACACCCGGGGTCGGTCAGCCGGCGGCGATGTCCTCTCCGAGGTACGACGCGCGGACCCGGTCATCGGCGAGCAGCGTTGAGGCGCGGTCCTCCATGACGATGCTGCCGGTCTCCAGGACGTATCCGCGGTGGGCCAGTTGGAGGGCCTGCGCGGCGTTCTGCTCCACGAGGAGCACAGTAGTGCCCTGGGCATTGATCTCGCGGATGATCTCGAATATCTGTTGGACGATCAGCGGCGCCAGGCCCATGGACGGCTCGTCCAGCAGGAGCAGGCGCGGCTCGCCCATCAGCCCCCGCCCGATCGCGAGCATCTGCTGCTCGCCGCCGGACAGGGTGCCGGCCAGTTGCTTGCGCCGCTCCTGGAGCCGGGGGAACAGCCCGAACACGCGGTCGATGGAGGCGTGCGGCACCCGGCGGAACCGGTACGCCCCCATCTCCAGGTTCTCCATCACCGTCATCCGTGCGAACACCCGCCGGCCCTCGGGGACGTGGCAGATGCCGAGCCGCACGATGTCGTGCGCCGGTACGCCGTCGATGCGCTCCCCCTCGTACCGGATCTGGCCGCGGGCGGGCCGCAGGATGCCGGACACGGTCGCCTGGGTGGTCGTCTTGCCCGCCCCGTTCGCGCCGAGCAGGGTGACGATCTCGCCGCGCCGCACCTGGAAGGTGATGCCCTTCAGGGCCCGGATCGCGCCGTACCGGACCTCGATGTCGTCGACCTCGAGCAGGACTTCGTCGGTCTGCGTCATGCCTCTCCCCCGGCCCCGGTTCCGGCCGCCTCGTCGGGCGCCACGCCGAGGTACGCCGCGACCACCACCGGGTCGCGCTGGATCTCGTGCGGCGTGCCGGCCGCGATGAGCTGCCCGAAGTTGAGCACCATCACCCGGTCGGCGACCGACATGACCAGCTTCATGTCGTGCTCGATGAGCAGGACCGAGACGGCCATCTCGCGGTTGATCTGCTTGATCAGGTCGCCCAGCTCGCGCTTCTCCGACGGGTTGGTGCCGGCGGCGGGCTCGTCCAGGAGCAGTACGGACGGGCTGGTGCCGAGCGCCCGGGCGATCTCCAGCCGCCGCTGGGCGCCGTAGGACAGCGCGTGCGCGATGGTGTTGGCCTCCTTGCGCAGGCCCACGAACGACAGCAGTTCGAGGGCGCGCGCGACGCTGGCCTTCTGGTCGCGGCGGGAGTTCGGCAGGCCGAGCATGGAGGAGATCGGGCCGGAACGCTGCCGGGTCTCCACGCCGATCTGGACGTTCTCCAGCGCGGTCAGCGCCGGGAACAGCCGGATGTTCTGGAAGGTCCGCGCGACGCCCAGGTGGTTGATGGTGTGGGTCTTGCGCCCCACCACCGACACCGGCGCGCTCTCCCGGCCGGCACGGAACAGGATCCGGCCCTCCTGCGGCCGGTACACCCCGGTCAGGCAGTTGAACAGGCTGGTCTTGCCGGCCCCGTTCGGCCCGATGATGGCCAGGATCTCGCCCCGGGTCATGGACAGCGTCACATCCGACAGGCTGACCACACCGCCGAAGCGCAGCGTGATGTGCTGCACGTCGAAGATCGGGTCCGCAACCGGTGGAGCCTCGATCGTTGTCACGAGCCCTCCACGTGGCCGATGGAGCCGGCGGGCGCGACCGCGACGGCTTCGGCGGACGGTGTGTCGTGCTGGCCCAGTTCCATCCGGCGCCGCTTGGCCGGGATCAGGCCCGCCGGGCGGAAGATCATCATGATCACCAGGATCGCCCCGAAGTAGATCGGCTGGTCGGCGGTGGGCAGGTAGTTCTTGAGCACCTCGGGCAGCAGGGTGAGGACGGCCGTACCGACGATCACGCCGAGCATCGAGCCCATGCCGCCGAACACCACGTACGCCACGATCAGGATCGAGACGTTCAGGATGAAGTTGTTCGGCGCGAACGCGCTGTTCTTGCTCACGTTCACCACACCGGACAGCCCAGCGGTCGATGCGCCGATCGCGAACGCGAGCAGCTTCATCTGCACGGTCTTCACCCCGGTCGCCTGCGCGGCCACCTCGTCCTCGCGGATCGCGGTCCAGGCGCGGCCGATGCGGGAGTGTTCCAGCTTGCGGAAGAGCACCACGACGATCGCCAGCAGCACCAGGACGGTGTACCAGTACGGCAGTTGCCCGCTCCCCCACTCGTACTTGATCGGCCCGAGGTGGACCGAGAAGTGCGGCAGGTTCGAGGCGCCGCGCGGGCCGTTGGTGATCTCCTCGGAGTTGTTCGCGGTGATCCGGACGATCTCCCCGAAGCCCAGCGTCACGATCGCCAGGTAGTCGCCGCGCAGCCGCAGCGTCGGCGCGCCGAGCAGCACGCCCGCGAGCAGGCACGCGCCCACCGCGAACGGGATGGTGAGGAAGGGGTTGACGTGGAACGGCGGCTGCACCGGCAGGTGCCCGGTCCAGTACGCCGCCATGTACGAGCCGATCGCGTAGAAGGCGACGTACCCGAGGTCGAGCAGGCCGGCCCAGCCGACCACGACGTTCAGCCCGAGCGCGAGCAGGACGACGATGCTGACGTTGGTCACCAGGACCTCGCGCCAGAAGGGCGCCACCAGCAGCGGTACGACGATCAGCCCGGCGGCGACCAGCACGCCGGTGCCCAGCTTGACCACGGGCCGGTCCAGGGACTGGGCGACCACGTCGCTGCGCTCTATCCGCAGCCGCGCGGTCAGCTGCGACCCGTACGTGATCAGCGCCCAGACCACCACGCCGATCAGCAGGCAGACGATGACCCGTACGCTCGGCACCGGCGGCTTGCCGTCGTGGAACAGCGAGTGCTTGATGCCGAACCCGTAGTCCTTCTGCGTCCCGGTCGTACCGGTCACCAGCGCGAACAGCACGCCGGTGAACAGGCACCCGATGAGCCGGCGGAAGCTGTCGTTGTACCAGAGCCCGGTCTGCCGCTTCGCCTTGACAACACTGGTCACGCAGACCTCCCCAGGCGCTCGCCGAGCAGGCCCGTCGGCCGGAACATGAGCACGAGGACCAGCACGATGAACGCTACGACGTTGGTCCACTCGGTGCCGATGAAAAGCCCGACCCAGTTCTCCACCAGACCCAGCAGCAGCCCGCCGAGCATGGCGCCGCGGATGTTCCCGATGCCGCCGAGAACGGCAGCCGCGAACGCCTTCACCCCGGGCAGGAAGCCCATCGTGTACGTCACCGAGGACTGGAAGATGCCGAACATGAGGCCGGCGGCACCGCCGAGGATGCCGCCGATCACGAACGTACGGGAGATGGTCTTGTTGATGTCCACGCCCATCAGCGCCGCGGTCGAGGCGTCCTGGGCGACCGCCCGTACCCCCTGGCCGAGCTTGGTCCGCGAAACGATCATGTCCAGGAAGACCAGCATCACCAGCGCGACGCCGACGATGATCACCTGCTTGAGGGTCATCACCGTGTTGCCGATCTGGAAGATCGGCTTGTTGCCGTTGAAGAACTCCGGGACGGAGTTGGCGTCGCGCGACCACAGCTTGCCGGCCAGGTTGAACAGGAAGATCGAGGCGCCGATCGCGCTGATCAGGAAGGCCAGCCGGGGCGCGCCGCGGCGGCGCAACGGCCGGTAGGCGACGCGCTCCAGGGTCCACGCGGTGGCGCCCCCGGCGGCGCTCGCGGCGGCGAAGGCGGCCAGCAGGATGAAGGGGTACGTGGAGGCGTAGTCGGCGAACTTGGGGTTCGGCCCGACCATGGCGCGCAGGGCGAACATGCCGGCGAACCCGCCCATCATGAACACCTCGCTGTGCGCGAAGTTGATGAGCTGCAGCACGCCGTACACCAGCGTGTAGCCGAGCGCGATCAGCGCGTACAGCGACCCCAGCACCAGTCCGATGACGGTGAACTGGAGGAACAGGTCCATCGTTACGTCGTTCATGGGCAGCGGTACCTCGTACGGCACCGCTTGCGGTACGTCATCGGCATCGGCGGGAGCTCCTCAGCGGGCGAACGTGACAGGGGCGATCAGCGAAGAGGGGGCGCCCGTGCCCGGGCACCCCCTCCTGGCTGTCGATCAACGGTGCCGTGTTACTTCAGCAGGTCCTCGGTCGAGCCCATCAGGTCGCGCTTGCCGCTGGCCACCTTGAAGACGTTGACCTTGCCGCCCGCGACCTCACCGTTGGCCTCGAACTTCACGTTCACGGTCAGGCCCTGGTAGTCGACCGCCTTGATCGCGGCCAGCACCGACTCGCGGGTCACGTCGCCGCTGATGCCGTTGATGGCGGTGATGATCGCGTTGGTCGCGTCGTACGCCTCGGCGGAGTAGGTCGACGGGTCGGTGTTCCACTTCGCCTTGTACGCCGCGACGAAGTCCTGACCACCGGGGATCAGCTTGGAGTCGGCGCACGGGCAGGACAGCAGCCAGTTCTCGGCCGCGGAGCCACCCAGGGCGATGAGCTGGTCATCGTTGGAGCCGTCGCCGGACATCGACAGGCAGTCGTAGCCGGCGGACTGCAGGGCCTTGGCGAACTTGGCCAGGTCGCTGTAGTACCCGGCGTAGTACAGCGCGCCGGCGTTGGAGCCCTTGACCTTGGTCGCGATGCCGGAGTAGTCGGTGCTGCCGGCCTCGATGCCCTCGTGCACGACCTCGATCTTGTCGGCCTTCAGCTTGTCCTCGATGACCTTGGCCAGGCCGACGCCGTACTCGCTCTTGTCATCGACCAGGTACACCTTCTTGGCGTACTTCTCCAGGAACTTGGCCGCCTCGACACCCTGGGCGTCGTCCGGCGGAACCACCCGGAAGAAGGTGCTCCAGTTGTTCTTGGACAGGTCCGGGTTGGTCGCCGACGGGCTGATGGCGGCCAGGTGCGCGTCGTTGAACTTCGGCTGGGCGTTCTTGGTCACGCCGGAGAACGCCGGGCCGACGGCCGCGATGACATCCTTCTGGTCGATCAGCTTCTGCGCGGCGGCGGGGGCCTTGGCCTGGTCACCCTCGTCGTCGGAGATCGCGTACTTCAGCTTGAACGGGTACTTGCCCGAGGCGTTGGCCTGCTCGATGGCAAGCTGGACCGAGTTGGACTCGTTCAGCCCGAGCTGGGCGTTCGGACCGCTCTGCGGCAGGATCGCGCCGATCGTGTAGGTCTTGCCGTTCGGCGTCGCGGTCCCGCCGCCGGATCCGGTGGCGCTGGCCGAGGTGGTCGCAGCACCGCCACCACCCGCCGCCGCCTTGATGTCGGCGCCCTTGGTGCAGCTGGCGGCGTTGTTACCGCCGCCACCACCGTTGTTGTTGTCTTTCGCGCAGCCGGCCAGCGCTACAGCGCCCAGCAACGGGAGCAGTACCGCGGCGGCAAGTGGACGGTGACGCACGAGATGTCCCTTCTAGCAGGGGGCACGCAACCGGTACACCGCCGGGCGCGCGCGAAACCTGGCTTTCTGAGTGGCGAAGAGTAGCGTGCCGCCGACAAACGCGAGCAGGACGCGCCCAACTCGTGACGTTACGGGCCGTCAAACGGGTTACCAGCGATGCGTACGTGCTGGTAGTGAGCCCGTGCGGCCGGTGCGACGCGCGGCGCCCGCCGTCGACAGAACCTCGTTCGGTGCCCCGCCCTACCGGCCGAGCTCGCCGGTGGGCACCTCCGCGGACAGCACCTTCTCGGCCACCTCACGCATGGTCGTACGCCGGTCCATGGCGGCACGCTGGATCCAGCGGAACGCTTGCGGCTCGGTCATCCCGTGCTCGGTCATCAGCACACCCTTGGCCCGCTCCACCACCTTGCGGGCCTCCAGGCGCTCGCTGAGCCCGTGCACCTCCTGCTCCAGCGCCACGATCTCGGCGAACCGGGAGGCGGCCATCTCGATCGTCGGCAGCAGATCCTTCTTCTGGAACGGCTTCACCAGGTACGCCATGGCGCCGGCGTCCCGGGCCCGCTCCACCAGGTCCCGCTGGCTGAACGCGGTGAGGATCACCACCGGGGCGATCCGGCCGGTCGCGATCGCCTCGGCCGCGGCGATCCCGTCGACCCGCGGCATCTTCACATCCAGGATCACCAGATCCGGCCGCAACTCCCCCGCGAGCTCGATGGCCTCCGCTCCGTCGGCGGCCTCGCCGACCACGGCGTAGCCCTCCTCTTCCAGCATCTCCTTCAGATCGAGGCGGATCAGCGCCTCGTCCTCGGCGATGAGAACGCGACGGGCAGGGGCGTCGGACACGGGGCACTCCTGTCGAGCCGGTAACCTGTTCGGCACTGCGTAGCGTACCGGCCCTGTGCCGCTACGCCCCGTATCGCCCCGGTAGCCCAATCGGCAGAGGCAGCGGCCTCAAAAACCGCACGGTGTGGGTTCGAATCCCACCCGGGGCACGTACAACATCTACACCCTGCCGCGCGTGCGGCAGGGTGGCGTGGGCGGCGCCACCGACCTCCCCGAGCCCGTCGGCGGGGATCCTGATGGAGATTGGTCGCTTCCCGGGCGGCCAGGTGGAGCTGTCTGCCGTGGGCCGATGGTGAATGGATCGCCGGGGGTCGCCGTCCTTGACTTCGAGCGTGGTTCAGCTGGCAGAGTGGCCGGTTGTGAGGGTGTTGGGTCGCGGTGGTGTCGGGGTGAGCGGGATCGGGTTGGGGGCGTGGGCGATCGGTGGCCCGTTCAGTGCCAACGGTCGGGAGGCGGGGTGGGGCGAGGTCGATGACCAGGAGTCGATCGCCGCGGTGCGCCAGGCACTCGATCTCGGTGTCACGCTGATCGACACGGCGGACACCTACGGCGCGGGGCACAGCGAGCGGGTGCTGGGGCGGGCGCTGGCCGGGCGCCGCGACGAGGTGGTGATCGCCACGAAGTTCGGCAACACCTTCGACGAGGCGAGGCGCACGCGGATCGGAACCGACGTGTCCGCCGGCTACATCCGGGCGGCCTGCCAGGCGTCCCTGGACCGGCTCGGCACCGATCGGATCGACCTGTACCAGTTGCACTGTGACGCCGAGCCGGAGCAGGTCGACGACATCGTGGCCACCCTCGAGTCCCTTGCAGATAGTGGGCTGATCCGGGGCTACGGGTGGAGCACCGACGATCCGGCCAAGGCCGCCGCGTTCGCCAAGGGCCCGCACTGCACGGCCACCCAGCACGTGCTCAACGTGTTCGAGGACGCCCCGGACATGCTGGCCGTCTGCGACAAGCAAAACCTGGCCAGCATCAACCGGGCTCCGCTGGCGATGGGCCTGCTCGGCGGAAAGTACGACCAGCACACCCAGCTGGCGGCCCGGGACGTGCGCGGCACGGGCGGGCAGCGGTGGGTGGCGTACTTCCGCGATGGCCGCCCGTCACCGCAGTTCCTGCGCCGCCTCAACGCCATCCGGGACATCCTGACCAGTGACGGTCGCACACTCGCGCAGGGTGCGCTGGGCTGGATCCTGGCCCGCAGCCCGCGCACGATCCCGATCCCCGGCATCCGCACCCCGGCCCAGGCCAAGGACAACGCCGGCACACTTGCCGCCGGACCACTGACACCGACCCAACTCGCCGAGATCGACCGACTGCTCGACCGCCACCAGACCTCGAACGGGCTACCAACTACCGATCCTGGTGCGTGATAAGCCGGCGGCACACCGCGCGCACTCCCGACGCGGCGCTGGCCGCGTTCGAGGGAGTTCGAACAACAGTGGGCAGCAAGTACCGGGCGATCACCCGGCTATGGCGTAACGCTTGGACCAAGTTCATACCGTTCCTCGACTACGACGTGGAGATCCGCAAGGTGATCTGCACGACCAACGCCATCGAATCACTCAACGCCCGCTACCGCCGCGCGGGCCCGGCTACGTGAGCCGCCGCGGGCACGGCAGACGGAGAGCAGTCCGGCAACATTTCCACAACATCCCCGGAGCAGAGTGCTGGAAAAGACACGTTGCGTAGAAGGAGTGTTTCATGCTCGGCACCATCCGCGTTCGCCTCGGTATGGCGACTGCCGCTCTGCTGTTGGCCGGCAGCGCCGCGGGCGCCATTCCGGCGAGCGCCGCCACAGCTCTCGCTCCCGCACCGGCGGGCACCGTCCGACCGCAACTCACGATCTACACATTCATCGGACTGTATTCCGACCCCAACGGCATGAAGAAGTGCAAGCAGAAGGGCGAGGAGTTGGTCTTCTCGGGCCAATATGACCGCTTCAAGTGCGGCCCGTTTCCGGGAATCCCCGGCACATTCGAACTAGACGGCGGCACCGACATCTGACCGCCTCGGCTCGCCGTTGCTACGGCAACGGCGAGCCACGCCAGTTGGTGGGCATGCGGTGCCGCCGTCGACCTGAGTGGACGTGCCGATCACGGTGGTGGGGGCGACGCCGGGTTGGGTGGACGATGCCGGATAACTCGCCGGGGCGTTGCGCCGGTAGAAACCCAGGGAGCAGACATCACCAATGGGACAGGCGGAGCCAGCATCGGAGGTGGGATAAGGGAGCGGTCGTGGCGGCGCAGCCGCATACACGCCGATCGCGATGGGGTCCACAATCTCGCGAACCAGCAAACGCGCCGGCCCGACCGCATCGTCCGGGCCCTTCGCCGCGCGGTCGGACAACACCTTCGAAACCACCAGACCGGCCGACACGGCGGCCGATGCGCTGGTCGCGCTTGAGGCTACCATTCGACACGATATCGACCGTTCGGCCTGGCGGGTCCCGCGCTGAACCGCAAGCGGGGACGGTGGTGCGGATGTCGGAGGCGGCGACCTGGGTGGTGGCGTTGACGTAGCAGGCTTCGTGGAGTGTCAATGACGTTCTCGCCAGTTTCGCCGGCCCGGCGTCGTGAGGTGGGTGGTGATGGTCGCCGAGGACGTGTTCGTGTCGCTGCCAATGCTGTCCACCACGCGGCTGCGGCTGCGCGGGATGAGCGAGGAGGACACCGACGGGCTGTTCGACCTTTTCGGCGATGAAGAGGTGTGCAGGTACTACGCGTGGGATACGTTCACCGACCGCGAGCAGGCCCGCGAGCTCGCCCGTCACAGCGCGGAGCTGTACCGGCAGCGGCAGGCGATGCGCTGGGGACTTGTCCTGCCCGGCGCTGACCGGATCATCGGCACGTGCGGCTACACCCGCTGGGACCGGGACAACCGGTACGCCGTGTTGGGCTACGACCTCGCCCGCCCGTACTGGCGGCAGGGCCTGATGTCGGAGGCCGTCGCCGCGGTGCTGCGATTCGGGTTCGAGCACCTGAACCTGAATCGCGTGGAAGCCACCATGCTCCTGGGCAACACCGCCTCGGCCGCCGTACTACTTCGGGCCGGCTTTCAACTGGAAGGCCAGATGACCCAACGCCACTGGCACCGTGGCACTTTCCACGACATGCAGATGTACGGCCTGCTCAGATCGCACGGCCGGCCCGGTGCGTGATCTATCCGGCGGGCGCCTGCATTCCGGTGGCCAGCGCGGCGGCGGCCGGGCCGTCCGAAGAACGACGAACTCCACTGCCCTTCCCCCTCATGGGCAACTGCCTCAGGCTGTTCTCTTCAGCTGTCCCACCGGTTGTGCCGCAGATAGCCGACGATCAACGCTGCCGCGGTCCACGCGAGCACCACGGCGAATCCGGTGACCGCGTCATGCGCACCGACAGTGACCATCCGCATACCGGCCTGGTCGGGAAAATATCGGGCCAGGTCCTTTGTGGCGCCCAGTAGGGACAGCAGGTGGGAGCCGATGAGCACCACGGGAATCAGGATGGCCAGCGGTACGACGGCGTTGCGCGCTATCGCCGCCACTCCTGCCGCGAAGAGGGTTATCAGGGTCAGATAGAAGACGGCGCCCACCAGGGCCGCGGGAACACCGGTCGCGCCGATCGAGGCACCATGGGTTCCCAGCGCCGCCTGCGTCGCCAGGTAGCTGGCCACGGTAACCGGAATCGCGACGACGGTGGCGGTGAACCCGGCGGCGACCATTTTCGCCCCGTACAGCCGACCTCGCCGCGGTACGGCGAGCAGTGAGACCCGCATCATGCCGGAGCCGTACTCGCTGGCGACGACGAGCGCACCGAACACGATCAGCGCGAGCTGGCCGTACTGGATTCCGTCGAGACCGGCCTGCTGGGGTGTGAAGTCTGCCCGGAGCAGCGGGTTGTGCGATTCGATGGCCGTCCTCGCCGACCAGCCGTCCAGCGCGGCGACAACGACGCTGAGCGGCACGAACAGCAGCAACGCGATGAACGTGCTGCGGACGTATCGCAATTTGGTGAGTTCGGCGTGGACGGCCGCGCCGGTCTCAGCCATTGCTGCCACCCTGCCCGCCGACCAGGCCGAGGAAAATCTCCTCCAGGGAGCCGGTCTGGGTGCTCAACTCGTCGAGCACCAGCCCGCTTCTGGCGGCGAGCCGGTTGATTTCCGCCGCTGACATGCCGCCGACCTGCAGGCTGCCATCCGGTGCCAGCCACGCCGCGGCGCCATTCCGGTCCAGCTCGTCGTGCAGCCGGCCGACGTCGGGTGTCCGCACTCGGACGTACGCCTGGCCGTGCCGCTGGATAAAGGCGGCCATGCTCATGTCCGCAAGGATGCGGCCGCGGTCGATGACGATCAGATGGTCTGCGAGTACGGACATTTCCGCCATCAGATGACTGGAGAGGAGAACGGTACGGCCTTCGGCGGCCATCGCGCGCAGCAGTTCGCGCAGCCACCGGATTCCCTCCGCGTCGAGGCCGTTGGCCGGCTCGTCGAGTACGAGGATCGGCGGATCGCCCAACAGTGCGGCGGCCAAGGCAAGGCGCTGGTTCATGCCGAGCGAGAAAGTGCCGACCCGCTGCCGTCCGGCGCCGGTCAGGCCCACGACCTCCAGTACTTCGCCGACCCTGCGGCCGGGGAGTCTACTGCACTGCGTGAGCCAACGGAGATGGTGAATGGCCGTGAGGCTGCGATGCGGCGCCGAGCTCTCCAACACGGCGCCGACGTGACGGGTCGGATACCGCAATTGTTGATAGGTGTGCCCATCGATCCGGGTAGCTCCGGCGTCCGGACGGGTCAGGCCGAGCATCATGCGCATGGTGGTCGACTTGCCGGCTCCGTTGGGGCCGAGAAACCCGGTGACCGCCCCCGAACGTACGGTAAAAGTGAGATCATTGACGGCGGTTTGCCCGCCGTACCTTTTCGTCAGGTGCGAGACGTCAATCACGCGTCGATTCTGGGCCGGGCGGGCCGCATGCACATCAGTCCCGAGACGGAGATACAACCTCGGGTACGGAAGCGGATCGCTGCTGCGGTCCGGGTTGCAGCGGCAGCACCGCGACGACCCGGAACCCGCCGTCCGCCAGCGGTCCCGCGGTCAGGGTGCCGCCGTGTGCCGCGGCCCGCTCCCGCATCCCGACCAGGCCCAGCCCGCCGGACCTGACCGGTCCGGGCGTGGCCCCGCCACCCTCGTCGACGACCTCGATCGTCAGCGCGCTCGGGTCCGCGACCAGGCGTACCCGGCATCGCGTCGGCGCCGCGTGCTTGACGACGTTCGCCAGGGCCTCCTGGACGATCCGGAACGCGGACAGCGCGACGCCGTCCGGAAGATCCGCACCCGCACAGGTCAACAGCTGGACCCGTACGCCTGCTGCCTCCGCCATCGTGACCAGCGCCGGCAGGTCCGACATCCCGGGCAGCGGGCTGACCCGCCGGTCCTGCTCGTTCTCGTCGAGTCGACGCAGCTCCATGAGGGTGGTTCGCACCTCGCGCAGGGCCGTACGGCTGACATCTTCGATCGCCGCCAGCGTCTGCTGCGCCTCAGCTGGCCAGTTGGAGGCGACGTGGCTGGCGATGGCGGCCTTCACCGCGATCAGGCCGACGCTGCTGGAGACGATGTCGTGCATGTCGCGAGCGATGCGCAGCCGCTCCTCGAGGGTCGCCTGCTCGGCGGCGCGCTCCAGAGCGCTCCTGGCACGCTCGCGCCGCTGCCTGATGGCTGCCCCGGACGCCCAGGCGATGCCCAGGGTCAGCAACCCGAGAAGAACGTCGACGACCCGCGTGGCATCCGTGTGCCGTTGGGTTCCCGACGCGGCCAGCGCCACGGCAACCGCCGCGCAGAGCCCTGCGATGAGGACCGGCGACGGCTCCGTTCGCGGCGTGCGCGTCACCGCCACCTGGTACAAGGCGTACGCGGCCGCCGCGAAGGCCGAGACGGACGGCAGCCCGAGCGGCACCGCCAGGCAGGCGACGGCGAGGACGAGCCCGAAGGTGGGCACGGGCCAGACGCTCCGGACGGTGAGCGGCAGCGCGGCGAGCAGCGACAGCAGCCATATCCTGGCGGCACCAGCTCCGCTGCCGGCATCCGGACTCCCCAGAAACACCATGGGGAGCAGTACGAACCCGAGCGCAGCCATCGCGTCGAGCGTGAGGCGCCGGCGCGAGACACCACTCATGCCGTGAATGTATTCCGTCGAGCCGAGAAGTGCGAGCCCTTGTCGCCGAACACAAGGCCAGGCTGATCTTGCTACAATGGATCGCGCTGGGGGTTCTGTAGACGCGGGCGAGGGACGCGAATGGCCGAGGCGATCCGGGTGCTGATCGCAGACGATCAGGTTCAGTTGCGGGAGAGTTTTCGGCTGCTCATCGACTCGACCCCGGGAATGACGGTTGTCGGCGAGGCGGGTGACGGCGCGATGGCGGTCGCGCATACCCGCGAAATGGAGCCGGACGTCGTGCTGATGGACCTGCGCATGCCGGTCATGGACGGTATAACCGCTACCCGTACGATCTGCGCCGACCAGGCAATGCGCTCCGTACGGATCCTGGTTCTCACGATGTTCGACATGGATGACTACGTATATCCTGCCCTGCAGGCTGGCGCGAGCGGGTTCATCCTGAAGGGCATCGCACCCGGCGATCTCATCACCGGAATCCGGGCCATCGCCACCGGGAACGGTCTTCTGGCACCGACCATCACACGCCGCCTCGTGGCGAACTTCGCACGCCCCAGAGAAACACTCCGGCCCACGTTCGGACTGGCGCGACTCACGAACCGCGAACGGGAAGTCCTGGTGCTCGTCTCGAAAGGAATGTCGAACGCGGAAATCTCCGACAGTTTGGTGATCAGCCTCGCCACCGTGAAGACACATGTGAGCAGTCTGCTGGCCAAGTTGAGTGCGCGGGATCGCGCGCAACTTGTCATGGTCGCGTACGAGAGTGGCATCACCGAACGCGGTACGTCTCGATAGCTGCCGCCTTTCAGCCGGGCGGCTTGCCGCGGTTGCGGCGGGGCAGACCCCGGACATTCGCACGGGCCCGGCGACGTGGCTCCACCCGCGCAAACAACTCGTCAGAACCCTCGACCCACGAATCAAGATCCTCATCCACCAACACAAGATCAACAGCCGGCGCAGCGAAGATCACGCAATCCGCTTGGCCGCCCGCCGGACGGGCACGTTGATCAGGTGGCCGCGGATGGTGGAGGTGGTCGCTTGGGCATGAGACCTGCCGGGGACGCGGGTGAGATTGTGCGCGATGACCCGCAGCACGCTCTGGCGTTGAACGCGCCCGAGGGGCAGGCCTGCGCGGGGACGATGGCGATGAGTTGCCGACGATGACGTGGATTCTGTAGTCGTACCTGACGATGTGCGGGTCACCCGGCGGCCTGACGGCGCCCGCCCGATCGGGGAGAAACCGTGGCGCCCAGAGCGGCCCTTTCCGGTCGCGAACGGTAATTGTCTGCGGCATCGGCGCGCACCGCGGCTCCATTCGGGTGCACGCCATTCGTCGGTGTTGTCCGGCCCCGGAATGGATGCCTACTATTGACTCCGCCAAGGGGCGAAGCCGGCGGAGAATGGGGGCCGTCGGGCCGATAACCATCGGCCAAGTTTTCGCGGACGCAGCCGTGGGCCTTGTCCCCCGCCCGCTGTTGTTCCGCATTCGAACGGTTATCCGGAGGTAACTCCAGCGCCGTGGAGTGCCTACCGCCTCCGTTTTGGCGCAATGGCGGATACCGCGCCGGATCCCCTTGTTGCGCGCCCATCCATGTTGCCAGGAGGACTGATGTCAAAAACCTGCCGCACACTCGGCCGCCGGACAGCGATACTGGCCGCGGCCGTTACCGCAATGGCGTTTGCCACCCCGAACGCGCTGGCCGCACCGGCCGCCGCGGCCGGGACATCCGCCCTGCCGGTGAATGCCGCGGCCCGGCCGGTTCTGGTGGACACCACCGCGAAGGAGTTGGCCGGCCGCACCGGTATGAGCCTGGCCGCCGCCACCGCGCATGTCCGGGCGCAGGGCCGGTTGGTCGGCGTGGCCGCCCGGCTGACCCGCCAACTCGGCTCGGCCTCCGGCGGCGCGTACCTCGACGGCTCCGGCCGGCTGGTGGTGAACGTGACGACGGTGGCCGCCGCGGCCACCGCGACCAGGGCGGGCGCCACCGCCCGGATGGTCCGGCGCAGCACGGCGCAGCTGACGGCGGTCTCCGCCGACCTGCGCCGGCAGCCGGCCGTCGTAGGCAGCTACTGGTCCATCGACCCGGCCACCGACCAGGTCACGCTGGGCATCCCGACCGGCGCCCCGGCGGCCGCCACCCGCGGCCTGCTGGCCGCCGCCGCCCGGCACGGCGACGCGGTCCGGGTGGTCCGCGGCGTAGCGCCGATGCACACCGATCTCAGCGCGATGATCGGCGGGTTACCGATCTACCACGCGGCCACCGGCGCCCGCTGCTCGGCCGGCTTCACGGTCCGGGCCGGCTCGGTGTTCCACGTGCTCGACGCCGGCCACTGCACGATCCTCGGCGGGCTCTGGCTGAACTTCGACGGTACCCCGATCGGCAACTCCACCGCTGCCGCGTTCCCGGGCGTCGACACCGGCCTGATCGGGATCCAGAGCGGCCAGATCAGCATTGTCCGCGGGGTGTACCTCTACAACACCGGCGGCGTCCAGCCCATCACCGGCGCCGGCCAGGCCTTCCCCGGCCTGTTCGCCTGCAAGAGCGGCAGCACGACCGGCGTCACCTGCGGCACAGTGCTGGCCGTCAACGCCTGCGTGGCCTACGTCGAGGGCCTCGTCTGCGGCCTGGACCAGACCAACATCGCCGCCGGCCCAGGCGACAGCGGCGGCTCGTACTTCACCGGGCCGACCGGCCTGGGCACGGTCTCCGGCGGCGGCAACGGGATCACCTTCTTCCAACCGCTGATCCCGGCACTGGCCCGATGGGGAGTGGCCCTGGCCTAGCCCGCCGACCCACCTTCCCCGACGCGGGTGGGTGCCCGACCCCGGCACCCACCCGCCCACGCCACGCCACGTCGAGCTTGGCGTACAGGTCTCCCAGTAGACGGAACATCGTCCGCTCGGAATAGCCTTCGCGGTCGGCCAGGCTGAGTCCGTTCGACAGGCTTTGGAGCCAGCTGATCTTGCTGTGCGGCGGTATCGTCGCTTCGGTGGCGGAGGTGTTCATCAGCTATCGGGTGGACGACGCGGCGTACGCGGCGGCCGCCATCGAGGAACGGCTGGTGCAGCGGCTGGGGCCGGCGCAGGTGTTCCGGGACTGTGTGGGGATGAGCCCGGGCGCCCGGTACCCGCAGGCCATCCGGGAGGTGTTGCACCGGTGCGCGGCGATGGTCGCGGTGATCGGTCCCGCGTGGTTGACGCTCACCGACCTGGAGGGCCGGCGGCGCATCGACAACCCGCGCGACTGGGTGCGGATGGAGCTGGCGGCGGCGTTGCGGCGCGGGATCTATCTCGTACCGCTGTTGCTGGACCGGGCCAGGATGCCGGTGCCCGACGACCTGCCGGGCGACATCGACGGATTGGCGTTACGGCAGTACGCCACGGTCCGTCACGCGCACCTGGCCCATGACGTCGACCGGGTGGCCGATGCCCTGGAGCAGGCGGTCCCCGAGTTGCTGGCCCGGCCCCGGCCGCCGGCCGCACCTGACGCGGTCCCGGCCGCCCACAGCTGGCGGGCGCAGACCCTGGTACGGCTGGAGGCCGTACGGGCCGAGGCGCTGTCGGAGGCTGCTGAGCCGGCGACCGCGGTGCTGCGGCTGCGCGAACTGGTGGCCGAGGCGAGCCGGGTCCTCGGGAGCCGGGATCCGCTGGTCCCGGCGCTGCGGCACGAGCTGGCGTTGTGGACCGACCGGGCCGGCGACCCGGCCGCGGCCATGCGGTTGTACGACCAGGCCTGGCGGGAACGGGTCACGATCCTCGGCGGCAACCACCCGGACACCAACAGCAGCCTGACCGCTCGGAACGACCCGCGACTGGCGCGCCGGGCCCGCGGCTGAATTGGCCATTTCCGAACTGGTCACAAAATGGCTAGTCCGCGACCAGTAGGGCACGCCTGGAACCCTCGATGAGATCTTGGTACGTGACGACCTCAATACCGGCCAGGTGGCTGTTGTACGTACGGATCGCGTCGCGTACGGCCTGGTCGACGGCCGCGTCCCGGTCGGCCAGGTAATGTGGGTGTCCGATCACGACAGTGCCAAAAGCGCGACGGCATTCCACCAGCAGTTCGGTACGGATCTCGGCGGCGTGCTGGTCCAGCAGTCGCAGCTGGGATATCAGCCTGTCGACCGCGGCGTGGACGGCCGGGCCCACGGCGTAGTGGTCGTCGACCCGGCGGACCAGGTCGGGCAGGTTGGCCACCTCGACACCGACGGCGTGGATGGCGCCGTCGAGGCGGACCAGCGGCACGTCGATGCGGTCGAGCACCGGCAGCCGGCTGCGCAGGTACGGCGGCGCGAACCGGGCACCGAAGATCCAGCACTCGTCGCCGACGATAACCTGCAGGTCAGCGGCTGTGGTGGCCGGGTCGGCCACGGCGGCGGCCAGCCGGTCGAGCCCGGCGTGCTGGTGCCAGCGCTCGACCAGGCCGCTCAGCGCGCCGGCCGCCTCGAGCCCCGCCACGGCCTCGGCCAGCGCCGGGTCCGCCGCGATCGCGGTGATCAGGCGCTGCGCCGCGTCGGCGCCGATGTCGCCTGTCACGAATTGGTCCAGCACGGTGTCGACAGTTGTCCGGACGCTGGCCGGCGCAGCCGGTAACCGCCCGCCGACCAACTGCTGGAGCCGGCGGATTTCCCGGTCGGACCACGGCGGCACCGGCGCCGGCGGGACGCGTACACCGTGGTCGAATGTATTTACGACGTCGTGTGACGCCGTGTCGTCGTCGGGCAATTCGATCATCATGGCCGCCGCGTCGAGCATATTCAACTATTACCACGGAACCCGACGGCAGTGCCGGCATCACGCTAATATCGCCGCTGGGGGCGAGTCCGCATGGAATCGGGGGTCCATGGAAACCGACGATGAATTGCTGGTCGAGGTGCACGCCGCCGAAGCGGGCGAACACCGGACCGGACTGCTGATCGCGCCTCGAACAGTGCTGGCCGCCGCCCCGGGCGCGACGCTGGTGTCCCGATCCGGCGGGCGGTACCGGTGCCGCCCGGTCGGGCCGTGGGCGCTGGAGATCACCGACCCGGACTGGCCGGCGATCCACGTGCCGGCCAGCCGCTGGGGGGCGACCACCGGCTGGTACCCGGCGCGGCTGGCTGGCGTACCCGGTGCCGAGGTGCTGCTCGACCAGGGCGCGGCGCGGGTACGCGCGTGGCCGGAGGGCGCCCCGGCGGCCGGGTCCGCGCCGGTGCTGGTGGGCGACACGATCGTGGGGCTGGCCAGTTGGGGAGCCGATGCGGCCCGGTTCGACCTCGTCCCCGCCTCGGCGATCATCGCCGACGGGCTGAGTCCCTGCCTTCCCGCGCCGGTGCTGGAGACGGCCGAGTTGGACGGGCTGCTGCGCCGGTGGGAGCACGCCGATCCGGCGGACCCGCCACCGGCGGAGCTGACCCGGTGGTGCCATTCGGCCGCGCGGCTGTCCGGCCTGCTCGTGACCGGGCCCGGCGGGACCCGGCTCGGCGTGGCCCTCGCGCAGCGCCTGCGGGATGAGGGTTGGGACGCCGGGCTGCTGTCCTCGGCCGATCCGGACCGGTGGGGTGAGGTGCTGCGTACGCTGCGCCGGCCGCTGCTGGTGATCGTGCCCCGCGCCGGCTGGCGGCAGCCGCAGGTCACCGCGCTGCTACGCCAGCTCCTGGCGGCCCGTACCGGCAACCCGGTACGGCTGCTGCTCGCCGCCGACTCCGCCCAGGGGTGGTGGCCCCGGTTCCGCGCCAGCCTCGGAGCCGGCGCCGGTGCCTTCCGCGCCGCGCCCGTACCAGTTCAGGACCTGGCGGCGGCGGACCCGGAGGATGCCACCCAGGCGATCGCCGCCGAGGCACAGCGGTGGAGCGAGCACGCCGAGCGGTTGCCGAGCGCCCTGCGCCCCGCCTGGCCGGAAGCGGTGCTGGCCGCTGTCGTGTGCGGCCCGTGCACCCGCGCCGAGGCCGAGGCGGCGCTGCCACCGGTGGCGGACCGCGAGGAGCTGCTGCGCGCCGTACGCCGGCTGTACCCGCCGGCCGAGCCGGGATACGAATATTGGGGTACGTGCCGACTGACGCACGCGTACGTGGCTGGCGCGGACGCCGACCTGCTCCGCCGAGTGCTCGCCAGGCTCAGCGGGCGTAACGCCGCCGCGGCGACCTACCTGCTCGCGCGGGCCGACCGGTCCGTGCTGCTGGCCGACCTGCTCGGCAGCCTCCCGGACCGCTACGGTCCCGCCGTCGCAGCGGTGCTGGAACGGGGTGGCCCGGAGGGGCCGCTGGCCCGCGCCCTGGGCGCCTTCGCCGGCAGCGATCCCACCGTGGCCGCCTGCGAGGAGGTCACCGCCGCCATCCCGCGCCCGACCGGCCGCGTCGCCGAACCATGGCTGCGGCTCAGCGAACGGCTGATCACGGCCTACCGCGACGCGGACGCCTCGCCCCAGCTGGCCGCCGCCCTCGCCGCCCAGTCGCCGGTACGCGCGGAGTGCGGGGACGCCGCCGCGGCGCTCGAGGCGATCACCGAGGCGGTCGACCACTACAGGCGACTCGCCGGGCAGGCGCCCGCCGCGTACCGGCCGTTCTGCGCGGCCGCGCTGCTGGCGCTCGCCCAGCGGCGCGCCGAGGCCGGCGAACCGGCCGGCGCCGAGGCCGCCGAGGCGCTCGACCACTGGCGCGAGCTCGCCGATCACGACCCGGTACGGCACCTCCTGGAGCTGGCCGCCGCCCTGCGGGTCGCCGCCGCCATCGCCCCCACCGTGGCCATCCACGCCGAGGCCGTCGCCGCCCACCAGCGGCTCGCACTCATCGACGCCAGCGCCGGCGCCGGACTCGGCCAGGCCGCCCGATCGCTGGCCGCCGCGTACCGCCGCGACGGCCAGGCCACCCGGGCGGCCGGCGCGCTGGACCTGGCGCGGGATGCGTACGAACAGCTGGCCGAGGTCGACCCGTGGACGGCGTTGCCGGATCTGGCCGCGGTGCTACTCGACCTGGCCGCCGACCACCAGGCGGCCGGGCGGCACCCGCTGGCCGCCGCGGCCGCCGAGCGCGCGGTCGCCAGCCGCCGCCGGTTGGCCGAGCACGACCCGGACGGCCAGCTGCTCCCGCTCGTACACGCGATGCGCCGGCTGTCCGAATTCCGCGCCGCCGCCGGGCAGCACGACCGTGCCCTGTCCGTGGCCGAGGACGCGGTGCTCCGGTGCCGCTCGCACCAGCCGGGACCCGCCCTGTACGCCGCGCTGCACACGCTGGCCATCCGCCGGCTCGGCCGGGGCGACCACGCCGGCGCCACACTCGTCGCCGACCAGGCGGCCGACGGCTACCGGCGGTTGTTCGAGGACGGCCAGCGTGGCTACCGCGGCCACTACGCCGCCGCGCTCACCAACCTGGCCGTCTGCCACGGCGCGGCGGGGGACGGTACGCGGCAGGAACGCCTGGCCACGACCGCCGCCGCGGTCGGTCACCCGCCGGCCGCCGCTCAGGCCACGCTCGTCCTCGCCGACGCGTACGCCGCCCAGGGCAGGCTGGCCGACAGCGCGCACCAGGCCGAGCTGGCCGCCACCGCGTACGTCCAGCTGGCACGTACGCAACCCGGACAGCACCTGCCCCGGCTGGTTGAGGCGTTGCTGTTCCACTCCGAACGGCTGGCGGCCGCGGACCGCCCGGTCGACGCCGTGGCACCGGCCAGGCTGGCCGAGTCCCTGTGCCGCGCCCGGGCCGAACGCGGCGGCGACGCGGGCCAGCACCCGGCGGCGCTGCGTACGCTCGGAAAGCGGCTGGTCGGCGCCGGCCACTGGGCGGAGAGCCTGCCCGTACTCGACGCCGCGATCGAGGCGTACCGGCTCTCGCCGGACCCGGGCGAGCCGGCCGAGTTGGCGATGGAGCAGGCGCTGGCGCTCACGGAGCTGGGCCGGACCGCGGCGGCGGTCGACTCGGCGGACCGCGCTGTCGCGTTGTACCGGTCGGCGGCGGCGCACGGAGACCCTGCGACCACCGCACGGCTGGCGGCCGCGCTGGACCGCCGGCTCGACCTGACCGCGCCCGACGCACCCGGCTGGCTCACCGCCGCGGCCGAGGCGGCCCGGACGTGGGCGCGGCTGGCGGGCCTGGACACGCGCGAGACGGCACCGCTGATCGCCGCACTGGGCCGGCTCGCCGGCGGC
>Ga0081455_10002056_pt1 | contig 24066 bp, 16 predicted proteins | sample TabmetS3T2R1_FD_70207 | JGI IMG/M metagenome (GOLD analysis project Ga0081455, IMG submission 70207) | Tabebuia heterophylla rhizosphere microbial communities from the University of Puerto Rico - S3T2R1 | ecosystem: Host-associated > Plants > Roots > Rhizosphere ...
CGAGGTCCACCGGCGCGTCATGGAAATCACCGGCGACCCGCTCCCCTACGGCATCGGCCCGAACCGCAAGGTCCTCGACGAGCTCATCTGCCACGCGCTGACGCAAGGCATCGTCAGCAAACCGGTGACTGCGGACGAGCTGTTCGCACCGAGCACGCGCGCGCTGGTGGGGTGAGGCATCTTGTTTTTCTTAAGCGCGTGGCAACGCCATCGATGACCGCGCTCGCAACCGATCAGCTCTTGATCTGGCGGCCGGCGCGCACGTCTGCGATCAGAGCGCTCAAGGCTTCAAGGGTGATCTTGGCGACATTGGCGTAGCTCTCGGCCTTGGAGTCGATCCAGGTCTCGGCATAGCCGATGGCGGCGTGAGCCATGCGCATGCGGCCGTCGAGCCAGGGGCCGCCGCCGAAACCGCCGAGCACGGGGATCGCGACCGCGCGCACGACCGCGGCGCCTGCGACCGGTCCGGAATTGGTGAAGTCGAGGAGCGAGGCGCCGGCATCTTCCAGGAGCTTCGCCTGCTCCACCAGCGTCGCCGTCATCTCCGGAGGCGCCTGCGCTCCGGGTGCAGACTGAGCGCCGTAGGGAATACCGTATCGCAGCGCAGTCTGCGGGGTGATGCCGAATTGGGCGAACACCGGGACGCCGGCGCGAACGAGCGCGCGCACGGTCTCGGGAAAATCGGCGGCGCCGTCGAGCTTGACCATGTCCGCGCCGCCCTCCTTGATCACGCGAATGGCGGCGCGCAGCGCGCTCTCGCTTCCCTCCTGCAGCGGACCAAACGGCAAGTCGCAGCTCACCAGCGCGCGCGTCACGCCGCGGCGCACCGCTTTGCAGACGACGAGCATCTCGTCCATGGTCACTTCGAGCGGATTGGAGTGGCCCCAGAGATTGACGCCGACTGAATCCCCGACCGATACGATGTCCACCCCGGCGCGGTCGGCGATGCGCGCGATTTGATAATCCCAGGCGACCACGCCCACGCTCTTGTGCCCCTCGCGTTTCATCTGCAGCAGCGCGGGGATCGTAACCTTGGCCGCCATGCTCCCCTCTTTCTTTGACGATGTACGCGCCGTCAGAATTTCTCCACCCACGGTCGCAGCTCGATCTCCCATGCCCAGGCGCTGCGGGGCTGATGGATGAGATGCATGTAGCTGCCGGCGATTGCGTCGGGATCGAGCGTGCTGTCCGGACTGTCAGCCGGATCTCGCCGGTGCGCGCTCCTGATGCCGCCGTCGACCACGACGTGCGCCACATGAATGCCTTGCGGCGAAAGCTCGCGCGCCATGCTCTGGGCGAGCCCGCGCAGCGCGAACTTGCCCATCGCGAAGGGGGCCGACTGCGGATAGCCCTTGACCCCGGCGGAGGCGCCGGTGAGCAGGATCGCACCGTGCTTCTTCGGCAGCATGCGGCGCGCCGCCTGTTGGGCGACGAGGAAGGCGCCATAGGCGGTGACCGCGAGCGCTTTCTCCACGTCGAGCGGATCGATCTCGACGAACGGCCCGCGGGTACGAAAGCTTGCATTGTAGATGACGATGTCCGGCGCGCCGAGGGAGGCATCGACATCGGCAAACAGCTTATCGACGTCCCCGCGCTCGGTTGCGTCGCAGGCGAATGCCCGCGCGCCGACGTCTTTGACGAGACCATCGAGGTCGCCGGTAGTGCGCGCAGCAAGCGCCACTTTGATCCCGTCTTTGGCCAGCGCCCGCGCGAGCGAGGCGCTCAGCCCGGGACCTACGCCCACGATGAGGGCGGTATTGAATTTGACATTCGTCATGGTGAGATCCGGGTCCTTAGATAAGGGACGAAACTAGCACGGCGGGTCGAGCGATGGCGCGCTTTCTGATCGTGCTCGGACTTGTGATCCTGGTGGTCGGGCTGTTGTGGCCGTATCTGAGCAAGCTCGGGCTCGGCCGCTTGCCTGGCGACATCGTCATCGAGCGGGAAAATACGACGTTCTATTTCCCGCTGGTGACGTGCTTGCTGCTGAGCCTGGTGCTGAGCCTCATCTTGTGGGTCGCAAACCGATGATGGCGCTGTAGCCCGCATGAGCGCAGCGAAATGCCGGGTTTGCCAACGCAAGAGTCCCGGATTTCGCCCCGGTCATCCGGGCTACGACGCTGTGAGGGTTTGCGACTCATCATTGTCGCCCCGCGAGGGGGCGACGCTCGCGTCGCGGGGACCCCGTTGCGGGGACCCATGAGGACTGGCCGCTGGAATATGGGGTTCCCCGCATCCGCGGGGGCGATGGTCAGGGGGTTTACTGCCGGTACTGCTGAATGCGCGTGGTGCGCAGGCCGGCCAAGCCGTGCTGGTCGATCGAGTATTGCCAGGAGAGGAATTCCTCGACCGTGAGCGTGTAGCGGCTGCAGGCTTCTTCGAGCGAAAGCAGCCCCCCGCGCACGGCGGCAACGACCTCGGCCTTGCGCCGGATGACCCAGCGCTTGGTGCCCGGTGCGGGCAGATCGGCGATGGTCAGCGGGCTGCCATCAGGCCCGATGACGTATTTGGCCCGCGGTCGAAGGGGCTCGCTCATCAATGATCTCACGCACTCCACCGGCAAATCAGGGCGAAGGTACCGGCCGGCACTTAAGATTTGCCTAAGTTCCGGGCCGTGGCGGCCGCATTGCTGCCACCAGACCGCGCCGGCGGCGGCCTAGGGCGGATCAACCCGGCCGAGACCCTTCCGTTCGTCTTTCTGGCCGAGCCGCGGCGGCGAGAGCAATCCATAACCACCGACCGTGGTTATGGATTCCGGCCTCGCGGCCTTCGCCCCCGCCCGGAACGACGGGTCAGATATCGTTTCCAATGACCTGGGGCAGGGCGGTCCCGGCGCGCGATCCAGGACCGCGTGCGTGCGATCCGGGCGGCGAGTGCCTATAATAAATGGATAAAGGTGCGTGAGGCCCCAGCCCATCCGCGCTGGGGCGCGTAGATGGTCGTGCCGGAAATGCGCAACAGCCTGGACCTCGAAGGCTCCCCCTGCGAGACCCGCGTGGTCGTCGCCATGTCGGGTGGTGTCGATTCGTCGGTCACGGCGGCGCTGCTCAAGGCCGAGGGCTACGATGTCGTCGGCGTCACGCTGCAGCTCTACGACCACGGCGCCGCCACCCATCGCAAGGGGGCGTGCTGCGCGGGCCAGGACGTCTACGACGCGCGCGCGGTGGCGGAGCGGATCGGCATTCCCCATTACGTGCTCGACTACGAGAGCCGCTTCAAGGAAGCGGTGATCGACCGCTTTGCCGAGAGCTATGTGGCGGGCGAGACGCCGGTGCCGTGCATCGATTGCAACCAGTCGATCAAGTTTCGCGATCTGCTCTCGACCGCGCGCGAGCTGGGCGCCGAGGTGCTGGCCACCGGCCATTACGTCGCTTCGCGGCGGCTGCCGGGAGGCGGCCGCGCGCTCTACCGCGCCCGCGACGAAGAGCGCGATCAGAGCTATTTCCTGTTTGCCACCACGCGCGAGCAGCTCGGGGTGTTGCGCTTTCCGCTCGGCGACAAGACCAAGGCGGAGACGCGAGAGCTTGCCCGCCGGTTCGGCCTCTCGGTTGCCGACAAGCACGACAGCCAGGACATCTGCTTCGTGCCCTCGGGCCGCTATACCGAGGTGATCGAGCGGCTCAAGCCCGGCGCCGCCGAGCCTGGCGACATCGTCGATCTCCAGGGCCGGCTGCTCGGCCGTCATTCCGGCATCATCCATTTCACCGTCGGCCAGCGCCGCGGGATCGGGATTGCCGCCGGCCATCCGCTCTATGTGGTGCGGCTCGATGCAGCTTCACGCCGCGTGGTGGTCGGGCCGCGCGAGGCGCTGCGCACCAGCCGGATGCGGCTGCGCGAGGTCAATTGGCTGGGCGAGGACAGCATCGACCATGCCCTGTGCGCCGGCTGGCACGAGGTGTTCGTCAAGGTGCGCTCCACGCGGACGCCGCAGCCGGCATGGCTGAGCCGGGGAGCCCACGGCGTGGAGGTCGACCTGCTCGACGGCGAGGACGGCGTGTCGCCGGGCCAGGCGTGCGTGTTCTACGACGCGGCCGAAGGACAGGCGCGCGTCCTCGGCGGCGGTTTTATCCAAAGCGCGGTCGCGGCGACGCGCCTTCCGGTAATGCGGGAGACCCGCGTGGCCTCGGGCGTGTGATACGAACCGTCCTTAATTCGTCATGCCCGGCAACCGGGTCCGGCCTCCGGCCGGCCCGAGTGTAAACCTTGTGCCGGGCATCCAAGTCTTGTTTCTTGGCGCAGTGAAGACGTCATGGCCGGGACATAAGCGCGTTTACGCGCGTCTTCCGACGCGCTATGCCCGGCCATAACGGCGCGGACGATTGTTCGTGCGGCGTTGCGTGAGTTGACGTAGCGGGGGGCGATGGCGGGCGAAATCGATATCGACACGGTTGCGAAGGCCTACGCACGCTGGGCGCCGGTCTACGATTTCGTGTTCGGGGCGGTGTTCGATGCCGGCCGCAAGGCCTCGATCGCGGCCGCCGAGCGCGTCGGCGGGCGCATCCTCGACGTTGGCATCGGCACCGGCATTTCACTGACCGATTATGCGCCGGCGCTGCGGATCGTCGGCGTCGACTACTGTGAGCCGATGCTGCGCAAGGCGCACGAGCGCCTCACCGAATACAAGCTCGCCCATGTCGAGGCGCTGGCGGTGATGGACGCGCAGCATCTCGGTTTTCCCGACGCTTTCTTCGACGCGGTCGTCGCGCAATACGTCATCACCACAGTGCCGGATCCCGAGGCGGCGCTGAACGAGTTTGCCCGCGTGACGAAGCCGGGCGGCGAGATCATCCTGGTCAACCATCTCGGCGCCGAGGCGGGACCGCGCCGCGTCTTGGAGCAGAGCTTTGCGCCGGTCGCGCGGCGGCTCGGCTGGCGGCCGGAATTCCGCTGGCAGCGGCTGGCGCAATGGGCCGATCGCCACGGCGGCGTGCGCGTGCTCGAACGCCGCGCGATGCCGCCGCTCGGGCACTTCTCGCTGATTCGCTTCGCGCGACTCGCTGCGGGTGCAGATGGCCGGGGGAGGGCAGGAGTGGATGGCAGTCGCGGAGGGTGAGTCGTCCGACGGTGGGCCCCGTCGGCACCTGAGATCCCCACTGGGTTGCGTCTTGGACTCTGATGAGTGGCTTGTAGATGTCCCCGCGATGTCTCAGAGCGGTCTCTAGGGCCCGCAGTCTGGGGTGGGAGGATCAGGTGTGATCATGCATGTTCCCATCCCCGAGAGGAAGCAATCGCATTCATGCCGGCTGACCTGCACCTGATCAGCGGCCAGGGGACATATCGTCATGAGCGCCGGGGGCTCGCTTCGGTGCTTCAGGCCTGTCAGATGTCCAAACTCGTGCGCCCATACGAGATGGCGAAGCCGCCCGGGCGTAACAATTATCGACCGACGCTCGTTCGGCCATGAACATCCCGCGAATCTCCCCGTCATACCCTTGCAGAAATGGATCGCCTTGACGATTTTGATGTCAGAAGGCTCGCTGTGTACCGCGTCGACATCGGCCTCTGTATTTATGACTGCTGGCGTGTGACGCGATGCAAAGACATTGAGTCGACCTTCCCGTCTGAACCTCACGCGGCACGCGACGTTGTCCGTACTATCTATGTGACCAGGGGCTTTCTTTAGCATCCTCGAGGCGTCGGACAAGATTTTGTCTATGGCCTGCCTGCTCACCTCAACACTGCGATGATGACTGATCTTCAAGGAGTACGTGCTCTGCGCGCTGGCCGGAGCAGCCCATATCAGCAAAGCAAAGCACACGAGGGCAAGCGTTGATTTCATTCTCATGAGAAGATTTCTCCACCGGCCGACCAATGAGACTGGTCGTACGAGGCAGGTAGTTACGTTTCATCCAGTTCGGCGTGCGGCGTCGCCGCTCGAAGTTATTTCTTCCGCCGCCGGCGCTTCAATCGACTGTGCATGCCGCGCAATTTCGCTCTAAGCTTCTTGCGGACCTTCGGATCCTTCTTAATGATGGCCCGGATCGCTGGAGAAGTTCGTACGAGGCGTATAGCCTGTTTTTTGAGGGCCTCGCGCTGTTTCCGATCCAGCGCCTTCAACTCCTTATCCGAGAATACAAGGTCTATCTTTGCCATGGAGATGGCTCCTTAGAAGTGGGTTGGAGGTACGTCGAGAACGAAGCTTACTTACGCTTTAATTGCTTGTATCGAGGGAGGAGTTTTCGTCTAAGTATCCTGTGAATCTTTGGCTCGTGCTTTACTACTTTCCGGACCTCTGAAGAAGTTCGTACGAGACGTCGAGCCTCGTTCAGGAGGGTCGCGTGGTATTTCTTGGGGAGTGCCTTCAACTCCCGGGCGGTAAAAAGATAGCCGATGATTGCCATGGGTGTGTCTCCTGGGAATTAAGTTGACGACTGCATCACGAAGAAAGGACAAGCACGTACTCACGCAACCGACAGTTTCTCATTTATTGAGATCGGGATTGTCGAGATTGGTCGCTCCGGCTGAGTCAGCATACGCTCGAGCACTTTGCGGAAATCTCGAAGCAGCCGATCGATCGCCGTGGCGCGGAATAGGTGCGGTTTGTAGACACAGCATCCCGCCAGCCCATGAGTGCTTTCCCGCAGCACCAACATAACATCGAATGTCGTTACCGTCACCAGAGGCGACAGCATACTGGGATTTGCCTCCTCGAAAGCGAGCTTGTGTCCGGAGGTCGCTAAGGGGCGCAATGTCGCGTTCTGAAGCAAAATCATCACTTGAGCCAGGGCCGCTGGTTCGAGAGCGCGCTCGTGCTCGAGCGTCGCAACAAGCTCTTCGAAAGGAAGATCCTGGTGGGCGAACGCCGCGAGGGTCGTCGCACGAACCCGACGCAAGACCTCACGAGGACTGGGATCGCCACCGAAACTGGTGCGGAGAATCACTGTATTGGCCAGTGGGCCAATGAGGTGCTCGGTTCCCGGCCGGTTGCGATTGGCGACGAGCGTGGCCACACGCAAGTCCTCCTCACCCACGTAGCGATGCAACAGCGTTTTGAAGGCAGCGACGAGCGTCATGAACAATGTGCTGCCTTGTTCACGGCTGAAGCGTTTAGCCGCCTCCGACAGCGTTGCGGGCAATGCCACCTCGCGTCTCGCGGTGCGGAAGCCGTCTATCGCCCGTTTCCGACGAGGGGTGCCAAGCTTCATCACAGGTAGCGGGTCGTGCAGCTGCTCACGCCAGTATGTCAGCTGCGAAACGATGTCCGGATGTGAATTCCATTTCCGCTGCCATGATGCAAAGTCCGCGTATTGGATCGACAGCGGGGAGAGCGGCATCGGTTGGCCGGCGGAGAAGGCGTCGTACACGGCGGTAAGCTCCTCGATGAGCACCCCGAGCGACCAGCCGTCGCAAACGACCTGGTGCATGGTGATGAGCAAGAGGTGTTCCCGCTCGCGCAGACGCACCAGGCGAGTCCTCAATAACGGCCCCTGTGCGAGGTCGAACGAATGAAGCACTTCGTCTTGAACAAGGCGCTGTGCGGCGCTCTCTTTCTTGGATGCGGGCAACGCCTGCAAATCGTCGAATGTCAGCGGTACGGTCAACTGCGGCGCAATGATCTGCACGTGTCGGCCGTCACGGCAGGAAAAAGTCGTGCGTAGAATGTCGTGCCTGCGCACGATGTCGTTGATGCTCCGCTCCAGAACCGCCACCTCGACTGACGATGTCACTCGGAGCGCGTAGAGGATATTCAAAAAAGGCAAATCCGGTAGCGCGTGTTGAAACTCCCACAGACGTTCCTGGGCGACGGAGGCGGGGGCCCAATGTTTTCGGGCCGATCGCGCAATGGCTAAAGAAGGCCGTCGTGCTTTGCCAGCTTCCATCAACGTCTCGAGATGGCGAGCTATCTCCGCGATAGTGGGTGTCTCGAAAAAGCGGGAGACCTCGACTTCAAGATGCATGATGTCGCGTATGCGCGAGAGAACGTGGACAGCCAGAAGAGAATCTCCTCCCAGTGCGAAGAAGTCATCATCGATACTGACCTCTTCGATTTGAAAGATGCTTGTCCAAATGCCCGCCAGCTCTTTCTCAAGGGGGGTCCGCGGCGCGAGGACCGTCCGCGACATGCCGCCGTCGTTTGCCAGCCCCAGCTTCGCCGCCAAGCCGACGCGCTTTAATTTGCCCGTAGGACCTTTCGGAAGCTCGGGTAGGATGAGCACTTGACGCGGGACCTTGAATTCAGCCATGCGACCGCTGGCGAACTGACGTATGTCTTTCGGCGTCGCGAGCGAGTGGGGCCGCAACACGACGGCCGAAGCGATGTCTTCCCCTAGAGACGCATGCGGGACGGCAAAGGTTACGGCCTCTGCCACCGCCGGATGGTCCAACAGCACTTCGTCGATCTCCTGAGGGGCGACTTTCTCGCCACCGCGATTGATGATCTCCCGTATTCGGCCGACGAGAAACAGATAGCCGTCTGTATCGAAGTAACCGAGATCTCCTGTCTTGAACCAACCGCCTGCAAAGGCGGCCTTGGTCGCGCTCGGATTGCCATCGTAGCCGGCGGTGACGTTTGCTCCCCGGACTACGACTTCGCCTGTCCGGCCGCTGGGCAGCAAAGCGCCCCCCTCGTCCATGATTGCGGCGTCCAAGCTCACGGGTACGCCGACCGAACCTGCTTTGCGCTGACGCGGCGGTAGCGGATTGCAGGCAATGGGCGAGGAAGTGACTTCCGTCATCCCGTACCATTCGATGACGGGGGCGTCGAAGGTCTGCTCAAGCTCCGCAAAGGCGCGGGGCGGTAGCGGGGCTGACGAGGAGCGCACAAAGCGGAGCCGATAGCTTGCCAATCGCTCGCCATTGTGCCGGGCCTGGGCGAGCATCGCCTGATGCATAGTAGGCACGGCGGAGTACCAAGTCGGCTGAAACGTGGTTAGCCACGCAGAGAAGCTGTTGACGTCGAATCCGGAGGTACATACGACGCTCGCCCCCGCCGCCAGCGATGCCGCCAGCGTAGCGTGCAGACCATGCCCATGAAACAGGGGCAGGACATTCAAGCATCTATCCGTTTCTTTCAGCGCCAGTGCCACACCATGCGCATAAGCTGACATACAGATGCTAGCGTGTGTCTGCGGGACAATCTTCGGTCGCGAGGTCGTGCCTGACGTAGGCAGCAGCACCGCCACGTCGTCGGGGCTGATCGACTGCTGACTCGGCGCAAGGCGCTCGTCTTCATTGAACATGAAGAGACCGGCCTCTCCATCGACTTGAGCCGACAGTTCAATCACTCGAATGCCGCGCGAGAGCGCCACACGCTGCGCCGGCGAATCGACTCCTGACTGCGTGATCAACGCCCGAGGCTGCAGATCGGCAAAATATTTCTCCACTTCCTCTGTCGTATAGGCGGGATTCATCGGAACACAGGCCGCGATCGCTACGACGGTAAGCACGGCAACCGCCATCTCAGGACCGTTCGGCAGCACCACTGCGACCCGATCGCGACGCCCTATCCCCAAGGCTCGCAGCATGCGTCCCATATGATCGACGTGCTGATAGAGGCGCCCATAGGTCAGCGGTGCGCGTCCAACAGCGAAGATTGCCGGTGCGTCTGGAATACGCTTAGCCTGATGTTCCAATACGAGCGGGAGGCACAGAAACGGACCTGGGCCACTTCCGTTCACGGAACGTCCATTCGGCATGTTTCCCGCTCACAAGCCAGGCGAATTACGGATCTCGATTTACGAGATACATAGTCCCCCGCCGTGCTCCCATCGAAAAAGGCCTCGCAATGTTTCCATTTGTAATAAGTGATCCGCAAATAGCCAAGCACAGTGAGCGCGAGCTTGTCGACGGATAACGCGTATGGGAATAGCGGATCAAAAAATCTCATCTGAGTATGAAGTAGTTCACACATCACCTCCTTAGCGGAAGCGACATGCTTATCGGCCACTTCGAATTGTCCGACATGGTCGACGTACATCCTTCTAAATGAATTCATATTCTCGGCGGCAGCCTCAATTGGATTCTCGCTGAGTTGGTAATCGCGATCCAGCCCCTATCGCACCCGAGTTGTCAGGGCCAGAAAGTCGCACGACCTTCCAGTTGTGCAGCCGACCAAATTGGAGTTATTGAAAGGCCGCCTCGTGCCAACGAAGTGATGGAGTGAGGTAGTGAACGCAACGAAACTTCCGCGCCGACAGTTTCTGCAACTCATAGCGAGTGCTGCCGCGGTCCCAGCCGCGCCAATCGTCGCAAGGTCGCAGGAAAGCTATCCTACGAGACCGGTGCGCTTGCTAGTGGGTTATCCCGCCGGCGGCCCCGCTGACACCGTGGCGCGCTTAACAGCGCAATGGCTCTCCGATCGGCTCGGCCAGCAGGTCGTGGTCGAAAATCGGGCGGGTGCTGCCAGCAATATTGCCGCGGAGGCGGTCGTGAGATCACCGCCCGACGGCTACACGCTCCTCTACGTTACGATCTCTAACGCGGTGAATACGACGCTCTACGACAAGCTTAGCTTCGACCTAATGCGCGACCTTGTGCCGATCGCGAGCATCACACGCTCGCCGGGCGTCTTGGAAGTCCATCCCTCGTTCCCAGCACAGACGGTTCCCGAGTTCATCGCGTATGCAAAAGCCAATCCGGGCAAGATCAATATGGCCTCAGCCGGCCCAGGGAGCGCGCCGCATCTTTACACCGAGTTGTTCAAGATGATGACGGGCGTCGACGTGGTCCAGGTGCACTACCGCGGCTCCGGCCCCGCGCTGCCCGATCTCATCAGCGGCCAGGTCGATGCCATGTTCGACCCCATCGCTTCGTCGATCGCACACATCAGGGCCGGCAAGCTTCGGCCTCTGGCGGTGACCACCGGGACACGATTGGAGGTGTTGCCAGACGTGCCGACGGTCGGTGATTTTGTACCGGGCTACGAGGCGAGCGGCTGGTACGGCATTGCCGCGCCCAAAAACACGCCGGCCGAAGTCGTCGCTAGGCTTAACGCGGAAGTCAACGCCGCTCTCGTCGATTCTAGGATGAGGGCATTGTTTGCTGATGTGGGGACTGATGTGCTTCCTGGCTCGCCCGCCGACTTCGGCAAACTGCTTGCCGATGACACCGAGAGGTGGGGCAAGGTGATTCGTGCGGCCAACCTCAAAGCGGAGTGAGTAGCCTTCCGTGGCGTGGAGCTTCGTCGTGTTTTTGGAGATGGCTTTCGATGCGACGGGTGAATGTCGGGGCTGTCAAGCCAGGTCGTTCCCACCATTGCCTGCGCCAAACGCTTTTTGGGCCTCTAGCCTCGCAGCGGCGAGCTCGCATCAACGGGTCGGATCCAGCGGGAGCGGTCGCATGCCGAGCTCCCGATAGATTGCAGTGGCGGCGGCATCGAGTTTCTGCGCCCTGATCTGGTCGCCGCGCCGGCCCTGGATCCCGCAAAGTGTCGTGTAGCAAAAGGCGGCCAGCGGGCGGGCTTCGCACTCGGCGGCGAGGCGAAGGACGATGTTAAGCTGTCCCTCCGATTCGTCGAGATCCTTCGGATCAGACGCCCAGCAAGCCCGGCCGATCAGGAATCTCGCCCACGCCTCGTCTCCTTTCGCGTCGTGCGCCACCGCGATCTCCACCGCCTGCTTTCCGAGCGTCAGAGCTGCTTCAACCCGGCCCGCTATTAGGGAAACCTGTCCGAGACGCACTAGCAATCCAGGCCTGTCCACGATTAGGTGCATCAGTTCAGCGCCGCTGACTGCCTGTTGGGCGAGTTCGAGTCCTTCTTTCGCGCGGCCCAAGCGGGCATAGGCAACACCAAGGTCAGACACGAGGCGGGGGCGCCAGACTTGAAGCGACCAGCGATCGCACAGGTCTAGACCGCGTTCTAAGGCACTGACCGCGTCATCGATCTCACCTTTGCGCAGGAGCACGTGCCCGATTGAAAGCCAGCCTAGCACCTCGCTCAATGGATGCTCGGCGCCTTCCGCCGTTTCGAGTGCGCGCTTTGCATGACTCATGGCAGCGTCGAAATGGCCGCATTCGACCAGTGCCATCACCAACCACGTCCGCTTGACCACGGAAGGAACCGTGAATTGGTTGAAGCGGTCGCGACCGGAAACATCGGCATTGAATTCGAGACTTTGCTCGAGCAGCATGATCGCCTGCCGATACTCCCCGAGTGCGTTATAGCTCTGCCCAAGACGGTAGAGTGATTCGCCAAGCACGCCGCGGTCGCCGTGTTCGCGAGCGAGGCGAATGGCGGTCTCGGCAAATTCGATGGCACGACGCTGTTCGCCGATCAGAAAATGGTGATTGCATCGGTATGCAGCGTATTGCGCACTTCGCAGCTTATCCCCGAGGCAGGCGAGAATGGGATCAAGTTCATCCAGAGAGCGCAGGACCCGATCGGTCTCACCTAACGGCAGCAGGGCGTTACGAAGTTGGAAGCGAATATCCACGGCCCGCTCGAGATTGTCGCGGGTCTCCGGCAATTTCTGCAGGAGTGTTAAGGCGCTCTCGAAAAAGCGCACGGCATCTTGGTTCGCGTAAAGCGAGTACGCCTTTTCGCCAGCTCTGAGCCAATAATCGATGGCGGGGTCAACTAGACCGGCTTCTGTGAAGTGGTGCGCCACGATTTCCGGCTGGCTTGCCACGACATCGGGAAATCTCTCCTCGAGTGTGCGTGCAATCCGCCCGTGCAACTGATGCCGGCGGCTCTTGAGCAGGCTCTCATAGGCCGCATCACGCACCAGCGCGTGCTTGAAGCTGTAGACGGCTTCCGGCGGTTCGCCACGGCGGAACACCAGTTCCGCCTGGTCGAGTTGGGCGAGTGCATGCTTCAATGCGGTCTCGTTGCGTCCAACCAATGCGCGCACCAAAGAATAGGAGAATTCACGCCCAATGGCGGCGCCGATTTGCGCGATCTCCTTCACCGGCGCCATGTGGTCGAGCCGCGCCATCAAAGAGTCTTGAAGAGTCTCCGGAATGGCGAGCGGCGGCAGAGGCCCATCGAGCCGGTAGCCCTCGGCATCCTCCACCAGGATGCCCGCCTCCAGCACCGCCTTGGTCAGTTCTTCGATGAACAGCGGGTTCCCATCAGTCTTATCGACGATCTGTTTCAACACTTCGGCGGGCAGCACGCGCCCGCCCGTCACCCGCGCGATCATGCTTTCAACGTCGCTGTGGTCGAGACGGCCGAGCGTCAAGGTGCCGACGTCGGGCAGCCCAACCCAGGGCGGCTCGAACTCAGGTCGGAAGGTGAACAGTGCAAGGACCGGGAGTTGGCGCACCCGTTCCACCATCAGATCGAGTAGCTCAAGGGAGGTGGCATCCGCCCAGTGCGCATCCTCGAACGAGAGCAGGATCGGTTGTCGGCGGGCGAGACCTTCGAATTGATCGAGCAGTGCCGCAAGCGTCCGGCGGCGCTGCTGCGTGGGGCTATGCTCCAGCGATGCGTACCGCTCGCCAAACGGGATGGACAGCAGCGCAGCGAAAAGCGGAGCTGCGGCTTCAAGCCCCGATGTGTCCATAGCGAGGAGCGCTTCCAACTTGTCGAGCCGTTGCTCGGGCGTATCGCCTGCCTTGAACCCCGCCGCTCGCTCCAATTGGGTGAGGAACGGACGAAGGGCGCTGTTGGTGTGATAGGGCGAGCATTGGTAACGCAACCGTGTGTACGGCTCGCCAGTGATGCGCTCGGCTAGCGCCGCCGCAAGGCGCGACTTGCCGATTCCCGGTTCGCCTGAGATCAGCACGATCTGCCCTTCGCCCTTCCAGGCGCGGCGTTGGCGTTCCAGTAGGAGGTCGATCTCGTTCTCGCGGCCGATGAGATCGGTCAGACTCGCGGCGCGCACCGCCTCGAAACGGCTTTCCGAAGCGGACACGCCCTCGACCGCCCACGCCGCAACCGGCTCGGCAATACCCTTCACCTCATGGGAGCCGAGGTCGCGCAGACGGAATAGATCGCCGAGCAAGCGGCGCGTGGAGGCGGCAACGACCACCGTCCCAGGCTCGGCCAAAGCCTGAAGGCGGGCTGCAACGTTCGGCGTGTCCCCGACCACAGCATGTCCCCACAACGCACCCTCGCCGCTGAAGTCGCCGACCACCACCAAGCCAGTCGCGATGCCAATGCGAACAGCGAGCGGTTCCGCCGCGTGTGTCTCGAGTTGTGCAACAGCGGCAATGATATCGAGCCCCGCCCGCACGGTTCGCTCGGCGTCGTCTTCGTGCGCGCGGGGATAGCCGAAATAGGCCAATATTCCGTCGCCCCGGAAATCGCCGAGGAAGCCGTCATAAGCCTGCACGATACGAACGCAGGCGGCGTGATAGGCTTCCATCACGGCGCCCATGTCCTCCGGATCGAGGCGGGCCGATAGCGCGGTCGAGCCCACCAGATCGCAGATCATCACGGTGAGGTGACGGCGCTCGGCAGCAGCCAAGCGCGGTTGCCCGCTTTGTGTATCCTCCCTAGCTCCGCTCGCGATGACCGCATCAGGAGAGTCGACCAGCCTCGCCCTAATCGCCTTAATGAGGCGCTTCCTGTCGCCTACCGGTATCCCGAGCTTTTCGAGATCGCCTTCCGTCAACTCCGACAGCACATCGCCGTCGATCGCGTTCTCGACGAAGCGTTGGGTGTACCTTTCCAGGCCGATCGATGCGAGCCACTGGGCAATGCCTTTCATGGCACTTACCATCGATTGCGCGCGATGGGGGAAAGTAACAACGATCCGATCAGCGCCTCCTGACAGTGATAGTGTATCTCCGCGCACGGTCCGACTGGAAGGCGATCAACTCGCCTTTCCAGGGCTGCTGCCAATTAGCCCAAGATGCGACACGGGCGAAGGACGTATCGAAATTGCCTCGTATTCGAACGCAACGATTGCATCTTGATCTAGATCAAGGACGGACGGCGCGCCAGGGCTTCCTCCCGGCCCGGTCCGCGGCAAGCCGCCGGTCAATTTCAGCGCGCTTGATATGTTGGCAGGTACGGTATTTTCTCGTCACACTACTCAACCCTAGTCATTACCAGTCACTCAAAGTGGCCGGGGGACGTACCTCCGGAATATCTTGTTATGCGAAAGCCATCCCACAACCATTATAAAGCCATCCCGCACCCATTTTTCGGGACGCGTCATCGCCATTCCCCTTGAATGAGCTAACTCCGTATAGTTATCAGGATCTTAATCGGCCAGGATTCGGAAGAACCGAGGCCTTGTTTCGTTAAATTCCGTAATCAGGGGCTAAGCTTTCGTTGCCAAAACGCATCCGGCAAGTCTGCTACCCCGATCGAGCCAACCCGGAGCAGCCACATGCTAAAACTTCCCGGCCACAGCCGATACGCCTATTCGCCGATCGTCGAGCGCAAAGACTACAGTTGGCCCCAAGGCAAACGGCTCGCCTTCTACGTCGCGCTCAATATCGAGCATTTCGCGTTCGGCGCCGGGCTGGGGATGGATCCGGTCCGCAGCGGCCAACAGACCACGCGCAATTTCGCCTGGCGCGACTACGGCAACCGGATCGGCAATTGGCGCCTGTTCGAGATCCTCGACGAGCTGAAGCTGCCCGCCACGATCCTCTTGAACAGCAGCGTCTGCTATCACTACCCGCAGATCGTCGAAAAGATCAAAGCCCGCGGCGATGACGTGCTCGGCCATGGCCGCACCAATGCCGAGCTGCTGCGGGGCATGTGGGAGCACGACGAAGCGCGCGCCATTCTGGAATGCACCGAGGTCATCGAGAAACACGTCGGCGTGCGGCCGACCGGTTGGATGGGACCGGGCGCGCTCGAATCCAACCTAACGCCCGATCTGCTCAAAGAGGCGGGCTACACGCATCTGCTCGATTGGCCGGTCGATGACCAGCCGATCTGGATGCAAACGCGCGCGGGGCCGCTGCTCTCCGTCCCCTACCCCATGGAGTTGAACGACGCGGGCTCCCAGGCGCATCGCGATCACACCGGTCGCCAGTTCGCCGAGATGATCGTCGATCAGTTCGAGGAGATGCTGGAGCAGTCGGAGCGCCAGCCGCTCGTCTATGCACTCTCTCTGCATGGCTTCATCGTCGGGCAGCCGTTCCGGCTGCGGCCGGTGCGTCAAGCCATCAAGCATTGCGTCGAGCACAAACATAAGGATCGCGTCTGGTACACGCGCGCGGGCGACATCGCGAAATACTGCTTCTCGCTGCCGAAGGGCCTCATCCCGGGTAGTTGAAGCTCGGCGTATCTCAGCCAAAACAAGCTCGATTGCACGACTTTGGGGCGAACGCGGCATGTCACCCGGGTCGCTTGCGGATCGGCATCGATACCGGCGGCACCTTGATGGATGTGGCTTGCGTCGACAGCGGCTTGGCGCCTTGTCGGTTAAGCCCGAACGCAGACCGGATTGAAACCCGGCAGCGCAGCAGTCTCCCGCCCTATCTGAGTGTGATATCCTTTCTGCTGCAGGCGTTGAGGCGCTCACACGTCTCGAGAGGCAGGTAGCGGTGATCGTTGGCAATCTCTCGGCAGAGCGTTTTTGGGAAGTGTCATGAGAGGCATCGCCGAGTGGCTCGCATCAATCGGTCTGGATAGATACGCCCAACGTTTCGCCGAGAACGCGATCGACGGCGATGTCCTGCCGGAGTTGACAGAAAGCGATCTCGAAAAGCTCGGAGTACCGCTGGGCGACAGGAAGCGCCTCATTAAGGCGATCGCGGCGACGCTTGCCGACTCCCCCGGTGCGCTCACCACGAGCGGCGGTGAGGATGATGGGCAAAGCGGCGAACCCCGCCCGGCCACCGCCGAGCGTCGTCACCTCACCGTGATGATCTGCGATCTGGTGGGCCCGGCTGCGCTATCGGGGCGGCTCGATCCGGAGGAAATGGGCGCTGTGATGAATGCCTATCATGCCACCTGCGCCCGTATCGTGCAGGCCTATGATGGCTTCGTCGGCGATTTTCGGGGCGACGGGATATTGGCGTATTTCGGCTATCCCCGCGCGCACGAAGACGATGCCGAGCGCACCGTGCGTGCGGCGCTCGATATCATTGCCGCTGTTGCACGGCTCGAGACGCGCGCCGCCGAACCGCTAGCGGTCCGCATTGGCATTGCAACCGGCGTGGTCGTGGTCGGCGACCTCGGCGGAGAAGGTGCATTGTGGGAGAACGCTCCGATCGGGGAGACGCCAAACCTTGCAGGCCGTCTTCAGGCCTTGGCAGAGCCCGGCATGATCGTCATCGCGGGCTCCACGCGCCGGTTGCTCGGCGATCTGTTCCGTCTGCGCGACCTCGGTTGGCACGACGTCAAGGGTATTGCCGAGCCGGTCGCAGCGTGGGCGGTCGAAGACCTATCCGATTCCGAGAGCCGCTTCGAGGCGGTGCACGCGGTGGGTCTGACCGATCTCATCGGCCGTGAGGACGAGATCGACTTCCTGCTGGAACGCCAACGGCTGGCCTGGAAGGGCGACGGACAGATTGTGCTGATCTCGGGCGAGCCGGGGATCGGCAAGTCGCGCCTTGCTGCCGCACTCGCCGAGCGCATCGCCAGTGAGCGCTACACGCGCTTGCGTTATCAATGCTCGCCCTACCACACCAACAGCGCCCTCCACCCGTTCATTGCACAGCTGGAACGAGCGGCGGGGTTCAAGGCAGACGATACGTTCGAGCAGCGCCTCGACAAGTTGGAAGCGGTGCTGGCCATGGGCGCGTCGCAGGTCGAGGCCATAGCACCGCTTTTGGCTGCGCTGCTGGCGATCCCGTTCGGCGAACGATATGCGCCGCTGACACTGAGCCCCACGCAACAGCGCCGCCGGACGCTGGCGGCACTGCTCGATCAATTCGAAGGCCTCGCCCGCCGGCAACCGATCTTGCTCTTGTTCGAAGACCTACACTGGGCGGATGCCACTTCGCTCGAGCTACTCAATCTCACCGTCGAACGGGTGCGCCGCCTCCCGGTCCTTGCCCTGTTCACCTTCCGATCGGAATTCGAGCCGCCTTGGGTTGGTCTGCGCAACGTGGGCACGTTGACGCTCGGTCGTCTCGACCGCGACGACGTTGAAAGCATAGTCGCGAAGGTGACGGGCGGGCGCGCGCTGCCCGCTGAAGTGATGAAACAGATCGTCGCCAAGACCGACGGGAACCCGCTATTCGTCGAAGAACTGACCAAGGCCGTGCTGGAAGCGGGCATCCTGATCGCGGATGCCGAGGGCTATCGGCTTGACGGGCCTCTGCCGCCGCTCGCCATTCCGGAGACTCTGCAAGACTCTTTGATGGCGCGGCTCGACCGGCTGGCGCCTGTGCGGGAGATCGCCCAAATCGGCGCCGCCGTCGGACGCGAGTTCTCTTATTCCTTGATACGGACCTTGGTGGGACGCGACGAGAGCGCATTGAAGCAAGCACTCGCCCAGCTCGAGCAAGCGGAGCTCGTGTTCCGCCGCGACGAGCCGCCGGAAGCCGTTTACAGTTTCAAGCACGCCTTAGTGCGGGATGCGGCTTATGAGAGCCTGCTCAAGAGTCGCCGGCATCAGCTGCACGGGCAGATTGCACGCATACTCGAGGAGAGATTCCCCGATGTGGTGGCGATCCAGCCGGAAATCGTGGCGCACCACTTCACGCAAGCCGGTCTAGTTGAGCGCGCCAGCGATTACTGGCTCAAGGCTGGACAGCAGGCAGCCCGACGGTCTGCCAATGCCGAGGCACTAAACCATCTTGCTCGTGGTTTAGAACTCGTTCCCAATATCAACGACCCGATGCTCCGCAACAAGTCGGAGTTGCTGCTGCAAACATCGCTCGGCAACTCGCTGCGGGCGACTAAGGGCTGGAGCATTGACAGTGTGAAGCATGCGTATACGCGAGCACTCCAGCTGTGCAAAGAGAGTGGGCTTGACGAACATACCTTTCCTGCGGTGTTTGGTTTGTGGTCCTGGAATTTCGTTCGTGCAGCGCTTGGTGAAGCTCAAGCTCTTGCCGAACATTTGCTGAATACAGCCGAGAGGGTAGACGACCCGGTTTACAAGGTTCTTGCCCATGAAGCTCTGGGGTTCACCTTGTTTGCACATGGCAGATTTGCGGCTGCCCACGCGGAGCTGGAACGCAGCATTGCCATGTGTGAGGACACCGACGCCGCGCCCTATCTCGACCTGTCGGCGCAAGACCCGCGAGTTCACGTACGATTGTACGACAGCATGGCATTGTGGTTGCTCGGCTATCCCGATCAGGCCTTGCACATTTGCGCGCAGGCCCGCGGTTATGCAGATGCATCTCAACATCCGTTCAGCGACGCGATGGCAAGAACGATAACGCTGCGGGTGCATCAGCTTCGCGGTGAAGCTGCCGCGGTCACAGCCCAGGCCGACGCGGCGATCGCACTGTGCGAAGAGCAAGAGTTTGTGCACTATCTGGCCATGGCTTTGATTTTGCGCGGATGGGCAAGTGCCCAGCAAGGTGAGTTTGAGAATGGTATTGCCGAGATGCAGGCAGGTTTGGAGAGAGAACGGGCCACCGGCGCCTTGTTGTATGAGTCGTATACTTTGGGCTTGCTGGCGGATGCATGCATAAAGAATGAACGTTACCAGCAAGCGTTCGACTTTTTGAATCAAGCGCAATTGCGGCTCGATGAACCGGACTCCGAACGCTTTTACGCCGCTGAAATATATCGATTGCTTGGAGAAACATACCTCCGATCACACCGAGATCTGGACCAGGCCAACCGTTGTTTTTGTAAAGGCCTTGAGATCGCGCGGGATCAGAAAGCCAAATCCCTTGTACTTAGGCTTTGCCTGAGCAGTTATGATCTCTACGAACTCAAACAAAGCGCCGACAAGTATCGCCCGCATCTTCATGAGATCTACAGAACTTTTACGGAGGGTTTTGACACCATGGATCTCGTCATAGCCAAAGCAAGGCTGAAAAATGCGTGATGAGGAGATATTCGATTAGCTGACAGTCGATGTTTCGATTCTCAGTGCATGTTTGATCTTGTCGCCTATAGCGTCTGCCTATCGACGTCGAGCGCCGGATTGCCCTCGCGGTTTACTCTACGGCGGATGATGGCTATCCTGCCGTAAGGCGAGCCGGTTGTCGCAGCCGCAGGCGGCCTGGCCACATGATTTACGCAGGCGGGGGCTCCAGACGAACGACGTGCCGCGGCGCGTCCGCGGCCGCAAGCCGATCCAGCGTTTCTCTAACTGACATACGGGCCCGCAGGCCTATTTCGGGCTTCGCCCGGGCAGTTTGCGGCATGCCCGCCGGGGCGTCCATGAAGCAGCTGCGCCAAAAGCACGGAGGTCGCTCAGATGCCAAATGACGCAGACAAAACCTCGGGTGACGTTCGAGGTGGCGCGGGCCGGCTGTTGAGAAATCTCATTCTGCTGGCATTGCCTTGCGTGTCCTTCCAGCGGGAGATACTGGCGATAATCAAAGAAGGCCTGGCTAAAGACAAAAAAAACTCTCTCGAGCCGTTTCAGAACTTAGTATCGCGTGAGTTGCATGCTCTGATGATGATCTTGGATCGTTCGCAAGAGCTGAGAAGTCTCCTCGGCGAGAATCTTGAAAGAGAACTACAGGCTGAGCTTCCAAAAATATTCAGCAAATTGGCCGCTGGCTCGGTCAGTTTGATCGAGGCTCAAGAGGCATTGTTGAAGGCTGTGTCCGAGATTTTACTTCAACTAAAGAACGGCAACAAACCTAAAAGCCAAGCAAATGCAAGATGAGACTGCTCGATCTGCTTATCTTGCGAGCCCACGCTAGCTTTCAAACACTTGGTGGGTCGCTAGGGCAAACGAGGTGTCACGATGAATAGCCCCCGCCGGAACGTCGATATCGCGATCATTGGCCTGTCCTGTCGATTTCCCGGAGCGGCCACAGCCGAAGAATATTGGAAGAACTTATGTGACGGCGTCGAATCCATTAGCTTTTTCTCCGATCAAGAACTTGTGGCAGCCGGTGTCGACCCGGCCCTCATTGCCAATCCCAGTTACGTGAAGGCTGCACCGATGTTGCGGGACGTCGAGACGTTCGACGCCGCGTTCTTCGGTTACTCCCCCAAAGACGCAGCGCTGATGGACCCGCAGCAGCGGCTATTCCTTGAGGTGTGCTGGGAGGCGTTCGAAAGCGCGGGTTATGACCCTGCGGCTTACCCGGGGAAGGTTGGCGTTCTCTCGACCGCTGGCGGCGTCGTTACCAGCTATCTGCTGGCCAAACTGCACCATGCGGAGCTTCCCGGTCAGACAGCAAGCATTTCGCACATCAACAACGACAAGGATTTTTTGAGCACCCGTGTTTCCTTCAAGCTGAATCTCACGGGTCCCAGCTTCACAGTTCAGTCTGCGTGCTCCTCGTCCTTGGTGGCGGTCCACCAGGCGTGCCAGTACCTGAGGTTCGAAGAGTGCGACATGATGTTGGCGGGAGGTTCTGTGGTGCGCGTCCCGCAAGTCGACGGATACCTGGCGGAAAAGCGGAATCTTCATTCTCTCGACGGGCACTGCCGCCCCTTCGACTCGGTTGGCCAGGGAACGATCTTCGGCAGCGGCGTCGGCGCCGTGTTGCTCAAGCCGTTGGCGCAAGCTGTCGCCGATCGCGACCACATCTTCGCCGTCATCAAAGCGACCGCGGCCAATAACGACGGTTCAGGCAAGAGCAGCTACACCGCCCCGAGTCTGGGACAGCAGTCGGAAGCGGTGGTCGACGCGCTGAAGCTGGCCGGGGTCAGCGCGGACAGCGTCGGCTATATCGAATGCCACTCGACCGGCACGATCGTCGGCGATCCGCTGGAACTCGAAGCGCTGACCATGGCATTTCGAAAGGAAACCGAGCGCAAGCAGTACTGCGCGATCGGCTCGGTCAAGGCCAATATCGGCCATCCGGAGCAGGCGGCGGGAATTGCCGGCGTGATCAAAACCGCGCTCGTGCTGCATCACAAGCGAATCCCGCCGAGCATCAATTATGAAACGCCGAATCCTGCCATCGACTTCGCATCGTCACCCTTCTACGTCAACACGAAGCTGCGGGATTTTCCGCGCGCGGACACACCGCGGCGCGCCGGGCTCAACAGCCTTGGGATCGGCGGCACGAATGTCTTCGCGGTGCTCGAAGAGGCGCCGCCGTCCGCGACCACCGAGACCCAGTCACCGGACCTTTTCCCGTGTCTGGTCACGCTTTCCGCCAAAAGCGCTGACGCCTTGGTGGCACGTGTCGAGCAGTTGCTGAACTGGCTGAATGATCATGCCGACGCACCCATTGGCGACCTTTGCCACACCACGAACGTCAGCAGAAGCCAGTTTGCATTTCGCTTTGCCACGCCCGCCCGATCGGTCGCGGAGCTGAAACAGCATCTCGCAGCATGGCTGCGAACGGCGAGGGAAGAAGCGTCGACCCTGAAGCCCACCAGTCGTGCGCCAATCGCTTTCATGTTTTCCGGTCAGGGCCCGCAGCATGCCGGAATGGCGGCGCAGTTATATCAGACGCACTCCATTTTCCGGAATGCGATGGATCGTTGCGATGCTTTGGCGCAACAGTATCTCGAGCAGGGTCTGCTCGACGTGATTTTTGCCGAGGGCAGCGACGATGCGCTGGTCAACCGCACCGATTACACCCAGCCTGCGCTGTTTGCGGTCGAGTACGCGCTGGGCGAGCTTCTGAAATCCTGGGGCATCGCGCCTGATGCAGTGATCGGGCACAGCCTGGGAGAAATTGTGGCTGCCTGTGCCGCGGATGTCATCGCGCTCGAAGACGCGATGCGACTGGTCACAGCCCGCGGTGCATTGATGCACCGACTGCCGAGCGGCGGGGCCATGGTCGCGATCATGGCCGACGAAGCATTGGTGCGCCCTCTCATCGACAAGATCGCTCCCGACATTGCCGTCGCCGCAATGAACGGACCGCTGAATACCGTCGTGTCCGGTGACCGGGAACCGTTGAAAATGCTGTCAGAGGAGTTGGACCGGCAGGGTATCACCTATCGGGAATTGCGAATTTCCAACGCCTTTCACTCGCCGCGTACCGAGCCCATTCTCGATGATTTCGAAAAAGTTGCAGGCGAGATCAAGCATAACGCGCCCAGAGTGCCCCTGATCTCCAACCTCACGGGCGATTTGCTGTCGGGCGCACCGGACAAAATTTATTGGCGCCGACACATGCGCGAAGGGGTGCGCTTCGGAGACGGGATGCTTGCGCTTGGCAAACTTGAGTGCCGGACCTTTCTCGAGATCGGGCCGCACCCGGTGTTGCTGCCCATGGCGCAAGCCTGTCTTCAGGCACAAGGCAAGTCCGCCACTTGGATCGCGACGCTCAACCGTCAAAAGTCCGACGCCGAGTCGATGAGCGAGATGTTGGCCGCGCTGTATCTCGCCGGCCACACGATCAATTGGTCTGCCGTGCACGGCGATGCGTCGTGGCGGCGAGTACCGTTGCCCACCTATCCCTTTCAGCGCAAGCGGCACTGGCTCGAGGAGAATACGACCTACACGGAACGTCCCCGGAATGTTGCCGGACAAATCCATCCGTTGGTCGGCAAGCGCATCAATTCGACCAACGGAGAGGTGCGTTATGAAACACGTTACGGCGTGCAGCACGCAGCCTATTTCTCCGATCATAGAGTGGTTGGGACGATCGTCCTGCCGACCACCGCTGAACTGGAGGCGGCCACCGTCGTCGGCCGGATGCATTTCGGGACGCCCCGAGTCAGTTTCGATGATGCGATGCATCACCAAGCGATGTCGTTTACTAATGGGGAAGATCGGATCGTGCGGGTGATGGTCGCTCCGCTGAAAGCCGACAAGGCAAGTTTCAGCCTGGTAAGTGCAGCTACTGAAGACTCCGAGATTTGGCATACGCATATGACAGGCACCCTGCGCAAGTCAGATGTGCCGTCGTGGTCGACGGGTTTTTCGACGCAGCAGGTTCGGGCCCGATGCCAGCAAACACTGCCCGTTGCTGATTTGTATGACTGGCTCGAGAAGCTCGGGCTTGAATACGGGCCTAGTTTTCGTGGCGTCCGCGAATTGTACTTTGGTGAACATGAGGCGCTTACCAAAGTGCGGCTTCCGGACGGTCTGGCAGAGACGCAATACGTGGTGCACCCCGCGTTCCTGGATGCGTGCCTGCATGCCTATCCGCTTGTGCTTGATGGTGCGCAGCAGGCGAGAAGCGATGGCCGCTACTCTTACCTGCCAGTCTCGCTGATGG
>Ga0081455_10002058_pt1 | contig 24054 bp, 21 predicted proteins | sample TabmetS3T2R1_FD_70207 | JGI IMG/M metagenome (GOLD analysis project Ga0081455, IMG submission 70207) | Tabebuia heterophylla rhizosphere microbial communities from the University of Puerto Rico - S3T2R1 | ecosystem: Host-associated > Plants > Roots > Rhizosphere ...
GTGCGCACCTGCTCGACGAGCGGCATCACCGATCGGCCATAGTCCGTGAGCGCATAGATCACGGGCTTCGGCGCCTTGCCGGTCGGCGTGCGCACGACGAGCTCGTCGGCGACGAGCTCCGCGAGCTGCTCGGTGAGCACCTTCTGCGATACCGACGGCATGAGCGCACGCAGCGTCGCGAAATTGCGCTGCTCCTGCGCGAGCCAGTAGATGATGATCATCTTCCACTTGCCGCTGATCGCAGCGAGCGCGGCGGTGAGCGGACAGTCGCTCACGGGATTGCGGCGGCGCCGATTCATCGTTACCTCCAGGTAACTTCTTTACGGGGTCCGGCGCGCAGTCTAAGACGGAGGCCCGACCATTCACGAGGATCTCCCGATGAAATCGCGTTCTCGCCACGCGCTGCTCGCATCGCTGTCGCTCCTGCTCTGCTGGTCCGCACGCGCTCCCGCGGATGCACCCGCCCCAGCGGCCGCGCTCGCGCGTCCCGATGGCCAGCACGACTTCGATTTCGAGTTCGGCGACTGGCGTGCGCACGTGAAGCGCCGCGTCAAACCGCTGTCGGGATCCGACGAGTGGATCGAGTATTCGGGGCCGTCGATCGTCCGCAAGGCCTGGAATGGCGCCGCCAATATCGGCGAGATCGATCTCACGGGGCCAAAAGGAGAGCGGCTGCAGGGGATGAGCGTGCGGCTCTACGATCCGACCACGCACGAGTGGCGCATCCACTGGGCGAACCGCAACGAAGGCTCGATCGGTCCTGCGATGGTCGGCGGCTTCCGCAACGGTCGCGGCGAGTTCTACGACCAGGAGACCTTCCAGGGACGGTCTATCTACGTGCGCTTCATCTTCTCGGACATCACCGCGAAGTCGTTCCGCATCGAGCAGGCCTTCTCACCGGACGGCGGGAAGACCTGGGAGACGAACTGGATCGCGACGTTCGAGCGCTAGCGAACTACAGGCCCGGTTTGAGCCGGCTGCCGGGCTGATCCTCGACGCGGCGTTTGGCGCGCGCGTCATCGAGATCGCTTTCCTTCGCGTGCGAGCGATCGGCTTCCTGCGCTTCATCGTCGTCGGGCGAGGTCTTGCCGGGATCGTGAATCTCCCGAGTGTCGGGCGACTGCGGATTTCGGGGTGTCATGTGCGCTCCTGGATCGCGTTTTCCCGACCGTACCGCGCGGGCCGCGCGCGGGCAGTCCGCCGCGGCTGCCGCTCCGCATGCGTTGCCGTCCGACACGGGGTCGGAGCGCGGCGGCACAACTCGCGCTTGTCGCCGTTCGCCGGGCTGTCGAAACTGCGCCTCGCCATTCGTTTGGAGACGTACCGGCAATCCGCCGGCCCGAATGAGGACCTGGCATGAAACAGTACCTTCTCAGCGTGTGTTATCCCGCCGGCGCGCAGATGCCGCCGCCCGACGTGCTTCAGCGCATCACGCGCGACGTGCGCGCGATCCAGTCGGAGATGCAGGCCGCCGGCCTGTGGATCTTCAGCGGCGGGCTCACGCCCGCGGCCAGCGCAACCGTCGTGCGCGAGCAGGCAGCCGGCATCGTGACCACCGACGGCCCGTTCATCGAGAGCAAGGAGCAGATCGGCGGCGTCACGATCATGAAGGCGCCGGATCTCGACGTTGCGCTCGACTGGGGCCGGAAGCTCACGCGCGCGATCGGCGTGCCGATCGAAGTTCGCGCATTCATGGAGCATCACTGAAAGAGCAGATCGACCGGGTCTTCAGGCGCGAGTACGGCCGCGCCGTGGCCGTACTCGCGCGGTCGCTCGGCGACATCTCCCTCGCCGAAGAGGCGGTCCAGGATGCATTCGTCTTCGCGCTGCAACGCTGGCCCGAGAGCGGCATTCCGCCTGCGCCCGCGGGCTGGATCATCACGACCGCGCGCAACCGCGCCATCGACCGCCTGCGACGTGAAGCGACGCGCGACGAACGTCAGCTCGCCGCCATGGACCTGCTCGAACCCGCCGAAAGCGAGGAGCACGCCGTGAAGGACGACCAGCTGCGCATGATCTTCACGTGCTGCCATCCCGCGATTGCGCCCGAGGCGCGCCTTGCGCTCACGCTGCGGCTCGTCGCGGGACTCTCGACGGCCGAGATCGCGCGCGCGTTCCTCGTGCCCGAGCCCACGCTCGGACAACGCATCTCGCGCGCGAAGGCCAAGATCCGCGAAGCCGGCATCCCGTATCGCATTCCCGAGGCGAACGAGCTGCCGGAGCGGCTGAACGCCGTGCTCACGGTGATCTACCTCGTGTTCAACGAGGGCTACGCGGCCACGAGCGGCCCCGAGTTGCTGCGCGAGGACCTGTGCGACGAGGCGCTGCGCCTCGGACGTCTGGTCGTGGAATTGCTGCCCGAAGAATCCGAAGCGCTCGGATTGCTCGCGCTGATGCTGCTCGTCGATGCACGGCGCCCGGCGCGCACGAACGATGCCGGCGCATTCGTGCAGCTCGCGGCGCAGGACCGCTCGCGCTGGAATCGCGCGCGCATCGACGAGGGCGAGCTTTGCTTGCGCGAATGCCTGCGACGCAATCGACCGGGGCCCTATCAACTGCAGGCGGCGATCAACGCCGTGCACAGCGACGCGATCGATGCCGGGCACACCGACTGGGCGCAGATCCGCGTGCTGTACGACCAGCTCTACGCGTTGCAACCGAGCGCCGTCGTCGCGCTGAATCGCGCGGTCGCGATCGCGGAGCTCGAAGGTCCGGAGGCAGCGCTCGCGCTCGTCGACGGACTCGATCTGCCTCACTACCACCTGTTCCACGCGGTGCGCGCCGACCTGTTGCGCAGGCTCGGACGCACGGCAGACGCGGCCGAGGCGTACGCGCGCGCCATCGCGCTGTGCGCGAACGAACGCGAGCGCGAGTTCCTCGAAGCCCGCTATCGGGCGATCGCGCGCAATTGAATCCGTGGCGGAAAGTCAGGCGAGCAGCGAACGCTGCGGCGCCTCGAGCGCGAGCAGCCGCGCCTTGGCCGGGAGTCCGCCGCCGAAGCCCGTGAGCTCGCCGCTCGCACCGATCACGCGGTGACACGGCACGATGATCGAAATCGGGTTGCGTCCGTTCGCGGCGCCGACGGCGCGTACCGCATCGGGCCTGCCGATCTGTCGCGCCATCTGCGCATAGCTGCGAGTTTCACCGTACGGGATCGTGAGCAGCGCGTTCCACGCGAGCTTCTGGAAATCCGTGCCGCGGAACTCGAGCGGCACGTCGAAGGACTGACGTTGGCCGGCGAAGTATTCATCGAGCTGTGTTGCGGCCGCGAGCAGGACGGGATGCCCGGGCCTATCCTGCGCATCGTCGAAGGGAATCTGCGGCGTGGATTCGATGCGCCAGACGAGCGCGACCAGCGCGGCGTCGGTGGCGACGAGGTGCAGCGGGCCTACGGGTGAGGCGATGGAGTGGCGGTAATGAAGTGAGGGCACGTGACAGAAGAGACTCAGAGGAAGATTTAAGAGTACTTCGTCAGGCCGGTACGGAGAGGGTGAGATTATTCGTGGCTGGGGACAGCCACTCACCCCTCGCAAAGCGAGGGGCCAGCAGCGCTTCGCGCCGCTGTTCAACTTTGCTCCGCAAAGTTGTGTTCTCGGGCCAAATGGCCCCTAAGCGGCGCGGCGCCGCTGTCCAGCTTTGCTCTGCAAAGCTGTCGAACTCTTCTCGATTCATGCACGTGAGTTCGAATCTCACGCGAGTGCAGCGTAAAAAGATTGGCGGAGAGGGTGAGATTCGAACTCACGTGCCGGAATTACCCGACCATCCGATTTCGAGTCGGCGCCGTTATGACCGCTTCGGTACCTCTCCGCGCGCGGGAACCTGTTTTCGATTAGGGCCGCCCCAGCGGGGGCGCGTATTCTAGCGAAGCGATGAACAAAGCCAAGGGGCGGAAAAACCTGACGAATCGGCGGGGTTTCGTGGCCCTCGCCCTCGCTGCTCTGGGGCATGCGCTCCCGGCGGGCGCGGCTGCGCCCAAGCCGGCCACCGCGAAGGCTCCGGTCCAGCGGGCCCGCCTGCCCCGACGCCTGGCTGCGGATTTCCACGGCCACATCGAGACGCGCCTGCCGCGCCTGCGCGAGTCTTTCGAGGCCGCGGCCCGGGAAACCGGGATCACCTGGCGGATGCTGGCCGCGCTTGCGTACCAGGAATCCCGATGGCGCCCGACGGCGGTGTCCCCGCGCGGCGCCCAGGGCGTCATGATGCTCATGCCCGTGACCGCCAGGAAGATGGGCGTGAGCAACGTATTCGTCGCCGAGGAGAACATCCTGGGCGGCGCGCGCTACCTGAGCTACATGAAAGAGCGCATCCCGAAGCGCATCGTCGATCCCGATCGCACGTGGCTCGCCATCGCCGCGTACAACGTCGGCATCGGGCACCTCGAAGACGCGCGCATCATCACGCAGACGCGCAAGAAGAATCCCGATCACTGGCCCGACGTGCGCGCGAACCTGCCGCGGCTCGCCGACCCGCGCTGGCATTCACGCGTGAAGCACGGGTACGCGAACGGCTCGGAGACCGTGCAGTTCGTCGAGCGCGTGACGCAGTTCGCCGCGATCCTCGAGACGTCCGTGCCGGACCCCGTCGTCGCGCAGGATTAGAGCGGCCGGATCTTGATGCTGCGGAAGCTCACGGCGTCGCCGTGATCCTGCAGCAGGATGCGGCCTTTCTCGGCCGAACCGAATCCCGTCGTCGCCTTGAATTTGCTCGCCGCCACGCGCGTCTTGAAATCGGCCGAGTGGCGGTTGAATTCGAGCACCTTCACGCCGTTGAGCCAGTGCTCGACCGAGCCATCGGCGCGCGCGACGATGCGCGCGTGCTGCCACACGTCGAGCTTCGGCGCGACGCCGACGTTCGTCATGAGCTTCGCGCGCGGATAGACGTCGTAGAGCGATGCGAGCGTGCGGTTGCCGTCGATGCCGAGCTTCGCGTCGGGATGGCGCTCGTCGTCGAGGATCTGGTATTCGAGGCCCAGCGGCGCATTGCTCGCGGCATCGTGCGCCGCCGTGAGTAGATAGATGATGCCGCTGTTCGCGCCGGCGGACACCTTGAACTCCAGCTGCAGCTCGAACGCGCCGAATTCCTCCTCGGTCACGATGTCGCCGCCACCGCCGTGCGATTGCACCTCGAGAGCGCCGTTCGTCGTCACCCAGCCCTTGTCGGGAAAAGCGGCGCCGGTCGCGCTGCGCCAACCCTTCGTGGTCTTGCCGTCCCACAGCAGCCGCCAGCCCATGGCCTTCTCTTCGGGGTCGAGATCGTTCGGCAGGTTGTTGCGGATGAAGATGCCCATCGGCGGTTTCCGTTCGAGGTTCTTCGTCTGGACGAGGAGGTTCTTCCACGTCGTCGTGCGGCCCGCTTCCTCCGGTCCCTTGATCTCGTGGATCTGCAGCCCGAAGAAGCCCGACTTCGTCACGTCGTCGATCACGTCCGCCGCGGCGCCGTTGTTGATCCACACGCGCAGGCGCGGCCCGATCGCCTCGATGCGGTAGTGGTTCCACTCGCCGAACTTGTAGAGCGACTTGCCCTGGGGATTCATCTCGCCCGTGTAGAACCAGCCGCGTTGCGCCTCTTCATAGATGCCGCCACTCCACTGCCGTTCGGACGGATCGATGTCGGCCTGGTAGCCATGCACGCGGCCGTTCTCGAAATCGGGAGTGCTCAGGCTGCGGAACTGCACGCCGGAGTTCGTCGGCGCGACGTCCTGGCGCACGTCGAACTCGAGGATGAAATCGCCGTAGTCTTTTTCAGTGACGAGGAAGCTGTTCTTCTCGCCGGGCACGGACTGGCCGACGATGGTGCCGTCGACCGCGCGGTAATCGGCCTTGCCGCCGAGTTGCTTCCAGCCCGCGAGCGTCTTGCCGTCGAACAGCGGCGTGCCCTTGTCCGCGGCCATCGCGACCGATCCGATCGCCGCGAGACCCAGCGCGAATATTCCCGTCTTCGACATTCGACCCCCGGCAGTGATGATCATTTCGCGACGTCGGTCTCGACCTGGATCGCGAGCTTGGTGTCCATCCCGAATCCGAAATTCTTGCCCCACACCATTCCGAATTCGCTGCGATCGATCATCGCGGCGGCGTCGGCGCCGCAGAACTCCTTCTTGTTCTTCAACGGGTGCGGCATGCACTTGAGCGATCGGATCGTGAGGACCACGGGCCGCGTCACGCCGTGCATCGTGAGCGAACCTTGCACTTCCGTCGGCTTGCCGTCCACGAAATTCGTGAACTTTCCCTGGTAGGTCGCCGTGGGATATTTCGCGACGTCGAAGAAGTCCGGCGAGCGCAGGTGCTTTTCGAGATCCTCGATTCCGACGCTCACCGAGCTCGTGTCGATCGTGACGTCGACGCTGCCGGATTTCGCCGCGCGATCGAGCGTGATCGAGCCCGACGTCTTCGTGAACTTGCCGCGCCAGATCGACATGCCGCCGAAATGATCGGCCTCGAAGCTCGGATACGTGTGCTTCGGATCGATCTTGTAGGTGACGGGCTCGGCGAGAGCCGTCGCCGCGAGCGTGGCCGCGAGGCCCGCGATGAGAAACGTGCGCATGGAAAGCTCCGGGCGGAACCGATGAAAGGTCCGGGACGCTATCACAGCGGCGCCGACACGGCCCACAGCGGAACGCGCTATGTCGGTTCCCGCCGACGCGCGGCGAAGAAACCGTTCAACAGGCGCGCGCTCTCTTCCATGAGCACGCCGCCGAACACATCGACGCGATGGTTCACGTGGGCCATCGTGAACACGTTGACGACGCTGCCGGCAGCACCGGCCTTCGGATCCCACGCCCCGAAGACGAGCCGTGCCACGCGCGCGTGGATGATCGCCGATGCGCACATCACGCAGGGCTCGAGCGTCACGTACAGCGTCGTGCCATTGAGCCGATAACCCCCGAGCGCGAGGCCCCCGGCGCGCAGCGCCTCGATCTCGGCGTGTGCCGTCGGGTCGTGACCGTTGATCGGCCGGTTGGCGGCGACCGCGAGGATGGCATCGCCCTGGGCGAGCACTGCTCCCACGGGCACTTCGCCCGCCGCCTCGGCGCCGCGCGCGGCCTCGAGGGCGAGCCGCATGAAATCGATGTCGCCGCGTAGAGCCATCGCTTGGGGGAACTCCCTAGTGATTTGACCCGATCAAACTACTACTGTTCGAAGCGCTTGTAACCGGTCCAGCGTGGCGAATCGCTCCACCGGTCGAACTCAGGAGGGGCAATGTCCGCGGCTCGCTTCCGGTCCGATTCTCTTTCAATGGGTCCGCGGGCTAACAAGCCCGGGCGGATTCGCCCATGAACGCCGCGGCCCGCGACGTCGCCGCACCCACGCACTGGGTGCTGTTCGCGCTCGACGCCGGCCGCTACGCCCTGCCCCTCGCCGCCGTGGAACGCATCGTGCGCGCCGCGGAGGTCACGCCGCTGCCGCTCGCGCCGCCCGTCGTGCTCGGTGCGCTCGACGTCGGCGGACGCATCCTGCCGGTGTTCGACCTCAGGCAGCGCTTCCGGTTGCCGCGCCGACCCGTCGGGCTCAACGACGAATTCGTCATCGCCCGTACGGCGACTCGCGAGGTCGTACTCGCCGTCGACGGCGCACTCGGCGTCGTCGAGTACGCCGCGCCGCCCGTGGCGACGGCGGCACTCGCGCCGGATCTCGGCCACCTGCGCGGGATCATTTCGCACCCGGACGGCCTCGTGCTGATCCAGGATCTCGAGCACCTGTTGTCGCCCGCCGAATCGGATGCGCTCGACGGCGCACTGCGCGCCGCGGAGGGCCGCCGTGCGACTTGAGAACCTCCAGCCGCCGACGCTCACGCGCGTGAGCGAGATCATCGCCGAACGCACGGGTCTGCACTTCCCGCCCGAGCGCCACTCCGATCTGCGCCGCGCGCTCGACGAAGCCGCGCCTGCGCTCGGTTGCCACGACGGAGCCGCGTGCGTCGAACGTCTGCTCGCATCGCCGCCGTCCACCGCGGAGCTGCGCCTGCTCGCGCGGCACCTGACGATCGGCGAAACCTATTTCTTCCGCGAGCGGCCGAGCTTCAACGCGCTTGCGACGCACGTGCTGCCGCCGCTGATCCATCGCAAGCGCGCGGGCGAGAAGCGACTGCGACTCTGGAGCGCCGCGTGCAGCACGGGCGAGGAGGCCTATTCGCTCGCGATCCTCATCCAGCAGGTCCTGCCCGACTGGCGCGACTGGAACATCAGCATCCTCGGAACCGACATCAATGCGGAATACCTGCGCAAGGCCGAGTCGGCCGTCTACGGTCCGTGGTCGTTCCGTGAATCGCCGCCCGACTTCCGCGACCGTTATTTCGAGATCGCGGGCAATCGCACCCATCGCGTGCGCGCCGACGTGCGCGAGCTCGTGACGTTCGCGGAGCTCAACCTCGCACAAGACCACTTCCCCTCCATCGCGACGGACACCAACGCGATGGATCTGATCCTGTGCCGCAACCTGCTCATCTACTTCACGCCCGCGCACGCGCGTCGTCTCGTCACGGGCCTGCGCAACGCGCTCGTCGAGGACGGCTGGCTCATCGTGAGCCCGAGCGAGTGCTCGCAGGGTCTCTTCACTGGCTTCGTGCCCGTGAACCTCCCGGGCAGCATCCTCTATCGCAAACGTCGCGCGGACGAAACGGAGCTGCCGGACCCGTTCGCTGCCGTTTCCGGACTGCCGGCTCCGCTCACGCAGCAGGCCGTGGCGTCGCTGCTGGAAACGGCGATCGTCGCCGCACCACTCGACATGCCCGTGGCGCCGGAAGATCCGCACGCCGCGGTGCTCGCCGAAGCGCGCGCGCTATATGACTCGGGCAGATATCCGGAATGTGCCGCGCGGCTGCAGCCGGCGCTCGGTGAAGGGTCGGATGCGCGCCTGCTCGCGTTGTACGCACACGCACTCGCGAACCAGGGAGATCTCGACGCAGCACTCGCCGCCAGCGCGCGCTGGATCGCCGCGGACAAGCTCGATCCGGCTGCGCACTACCTGCATGCCATGGTCCTCCAGGAGCTCGGCCAGCGCGCGCCGGCGCGCGCGGCGCTGCAGCGCGCGATCTACCTGCAGCCCGATTTCGCACTCGCGCATTTCGCGCTCGGCAACGCCGCGCGCGCGGAGGCGCGGCACCCCGAAGCAGAGCGTCATTTCGCGAACGCCGCGCAGTTGTTGCGCGGGCATTCGGCGGATGAAATCGTGCCGGAATCCGAAGGGCTCAACGTGGGCCGGTTGCGCGAGATCATCACCGCGCTCCTGCGCGGAGCCGATGCATGAACGACACGGCCGCCATCCTGCGCAGCCGTGCGCGCGCACTCGCACGCAGCACAGCGCCGCTCGCGGCGGATGTGGATTCGCTCGAGCTCGTGGAATTCCGCCTCGCGACTGAGCGCTACGCGCTCGAGACGCGTCACGTGCACGAAGTACACGTGCTGCGCGATCTCACGCCGTTGCCGGGCACGCCGGCCTTCGTGCGCGGCATCGTGAACCTGCGCGGCCGCATCGTGCCGGTGTTCGATCTCAAGCGCTTCTTCGGCCTGCCCGAGCAGGGCTTGACCGACCTGCACCGGATCATCGTCGTGCGCGGCCGCGATCTCGAGCTCGGCCTGCTCGCCGACGTCGTGACGGGCGTACGCACGCTCGCACGTGCGGCATTGCAGGCATCGTTGCCGACGCTGTCGGACATCGCCGGCGACTACCTGCTCGGCGTGAGCGCGGACCGCGTCGTCGTGCTCGATCTCGAACGCATCCTCGCCGATCCGAAGATCGTCGTGGACGATTCCGTCGAAAGTCAGGACCCGGGGGCATATTCATGAAATGGAACGTGGGGACCAAGATCGCGGCCGGGTTCGGGCTCGTGCTCGCGATCTTCGTCGTGGTGGGCTTCGTGTCGTGGCGCAACCTGCAGCAGCAGATCGAAGACATCGACTGGGTCACGCACACGCACGAGGTGATCGGGACGCTCGATCGCCTGCAGGCGGCGTTGCAGGACGCCGAAGGCGGCGAACGCGGCTACATCATCACGGGCGACGAACGCTACCTCGAAACCTATCGCGCCGGCATCGCAGCGCTGCCCGCGCTCGAGCGGCAGCTCGCGGACCTCGTCGCCGACAACTCGCGGCAGTCGGCGCGCACGGAGTCGCTGCAGCCTCTCATCAGCGCACGGCTCGCGACTTTTACGGAGGCAATCGATGCGCGGCGCACACGCGACTTCGCCGCGGCGCAGTCGATCGTCGTCGCCGGGCACGGCAACCAGATCATGACCGAGCTGCGCGCCATCATGTCGGCCATTCACGACGAGGAGCAGCGGCTACTCGTCGAGCGGGCGCGCGTCGCCGAGGGCGCGCGCAGCACATCCAACTACACCATCGTCTACGGCACGCTGCTCGCTCTCGTCATCGGCGGACTCGCGGGCATTCTGATCACGAACGGCGTCGCGGGCCCGCTGCGCCAGCTCACGTCCGCGGCCGATCGCATCACGGTGGGCGACCTCGGCGGGAGCGTCGGCCTCGGCGAGCGCTCCGACGAGGTCGGCGTGCTCGCACGCTCGTTCGAACGCATGATCGCCTCGCTGCGTTCGATGGCGGGCTTCGCCGGACAGATTGCCGACGGCGACCTGCGCGCTGCGCTCACGCCGCAGTCGCCGAACGACGTCCTCGGGCACGCGTTGGCGAAGATGGTCGCGAACCTCCGTTCGCAGATCGGTGGCCTCGTCGAAGGCGCATCGGTGCTCGGCTCCGCCGCGACGGAAATCGTCGCATCCACCGCGCAGCTCGCTTCGGGCGCCAGCGAATCCGCCGCGGCCGTGAGCCAGACCACGACGACGGTCGAGGAAATCCGCCAGACCGCGCAGATGGCGAGCCAGAAGGCGCGCACCGTATCGGAATCAGCGCAGCGCGCGCTGCAGGTTTCGAACAACGGGCGCAAGGCCACCGAGGAGGCGACCGCGGGCATGAACCGCATCCGCGGACAGATGGAGGCGATCGGACAGAGCATGATGCGGCTGTCGGAACAGACGCAGGCAATCGGACAGATCATCGCAAGCGTCGAGGATCTCTCCGCTCAGTCGAACCTGCTCGCGGTGAACGCGGCCATCGAGGCGGCCAAAGCCGGCGAACAGGGCAAGGGCTTCGCAGTCGTCGCGCAGGAAGTGAAGAGTCTCGCCGAGCAGTCGCGCCAGGCCACCGATCGCGTACGCGGCATCCTCGGCGACATCCAGAAGGCGACGACGGCCGCCGTCATGGCGACCGAACAGGGCACCAAGGCCGTCGAGGCGGGCGACCGGCAGACGCAGTCGGACGGGGATGCGATACAGGGGCTCGCGGGCAGCGTCGCGGAGGCCGCGCAGTCGGCGACGCAGATCGCGGCGTCGAGCCAGCAGCAGCTCGTCGGCATGGACCAGGTCGCGGGCGCGATGGAGAGCATCAAGCAGGCGAGCACGCAGAACGTCGCGAGCGCGCGGCAGCTCGAGGCGTCGGCTCGCAACCTGAGCGATCTCGGGCAACGCCTGAAGGCGCTCGTCGAGAACTACGCGGTGTGACGCGATGAGCCCGGGCGACGAGGAATTCCTGCGGCAGCTGCGCGCGACGTTTCGCGTCGAGGCGGCCGAGCACTTGCAGGCGATCGCGCGCGGCCTCGTCGAGCTCGAGAAACCGGGCGGCGAAGGTCACCGCGTGCTCATCGAGTCCATCTACCGCGCGGCGCACAGCCTCAAGGGCGCCGCGCGCGCCGTCGATTTCGCCGACATCGAATCGCTGTGCCAATCGCTCGAGAGCCTGTTCGCCGCGTGGAAGCGCGCCGAGAGCGCCCCGACGGCGCCCGCGCTCGACACCGCGCATCGCGCGCTCGACCAGATGGTCGCGGCCATCGAAGGTCCCGCGGTCGCGATAGCGGCGACCACGCCCGCGAGCGCGAAGCCCGCTGCGACGCCGGCGCGAGCGCCAGCCCGTTCGCCGACACGCGCGCCCGGGGCGGGCAACGACGGCGATCCCGCCGCCGCGGCGCGCGCGATGCCCGCGCCCGCGGAAGACACGGTGCGCGTGCCCGTTCGCGCGCTCGACGAGCGGCTCCTCGAATCGGAGGAGATGCTCGCCGCGAAGATCGCGGCGAGCCAGCGCGCCGCGGATCTCAACGGGCTCGCGAGCGTGTTCGAACAGTGGCGCGCGGAGTGGTCGCGCGTACAGGGCGAGCTGCGCGCGCTGCCCGGCGAATACCGCGGGCTCTCCGAATTCCTCGAATGGAATCACGACTGGCTGCGCGCGCTCGAGACGCGCGTCGCGGGCGTGGCGCGCGCGGCCGAGCAGGATCGCCACGCGGTCGACAAGCTCGTGGGCGACCTGCTCGAGAACTCGAAGAAGCTGCTGATGCTGCCGCTCGCGACGATCACGGCCGGATTGCCGAAGGTCGTCCGCGACCTCACGCGCGAGCTCGGCAAGGAAGCCGATCTCGTGATCCGCGGCGAGGAAGTGCGCGTCGACAAGCGCATCCTCGAGGAGATGAAGGACCCGCTCGTGCACCTGCTGCGCAACTGCGTCGATCACGGCGTCGAAGTGCCCGAGCAGCGCCGTGCGGCGCGCAAGCCGGCGCGCGCCACAATCGCGCTGTCGGTCGCGCAGGTGAACGGTAACCAGGTGGAAATCGCCGTGAGCGACGATGGCGCAGGTGTGGACCTGGAACGCGTGAAATCGCAGGCCGTCGCACGCGGTCTCGTCTCCGCGGACTCCGCGCGCGTCATGGACGAGGTCACGGCTCGCCGCCTCGTCTTCGAGACCGACCTGTCGACGAGCCCGATGATCACGCAGCTCTCGGGGCGCGGTCTCGGGCTCGCCATCGTGCGCGAGAAGGCCGAGAAGCTCGGCGGCCACGTCGACATCGAGAGCGGGCCGCGCGCCGGCACCACGATCCGCATGACGCTGCCGCTGACGCTCGCGACGTTCCGCGGCGTGCTCGTGCGCGCGGCGCGGCACACGTTCGTCGTCCCCACCGCGCAGGTCGAACGCGTCACGCGCTTCGCGCGCGACGAAATCAGGACCGTCGAGGGACGCGACACTCTCGCCCACCAGGGCCGTGCGCTCGCGCTCACCGAACTGTCGCGCGTGCTGCAACTGCCCGCCGCGCCGCGCGACGCCGAGCCGGCCGCCCTGCCCGCACTGATCCTCGGCAGCGGCGCCGAACGCATCGCGTTCGCGGTCGACGCGGTGCTCGACGAGCGCGAGGTCCTCGTGAAGCGCTTCGCGAAACCGCTCGTGCGCGTGCGCAACATCGCGGGCGCCACCGTGCTCGGCAACGGCGAAGTCGCGCCGATCCTCAACGTGACGGACCTCCTGAAGGCGGCGCGCCGTGCGCCGCAGGCGTCGCGCGAGACGGCGACGCCGCGCGCCGCCGCGGCCGCGAGGCGCGTGCTCGTGGCGGAGGATTCGATCACTTCGCGCATGCTCATCAAGGGCATCCTCGAGTCGGCGGGCTACGAGGTGAAGACCGCCGTCGACGGCATCGACGCGTTCACGCTGCTGCGCTCGGAGAAGTTCGACGTGCTCGTCTCCGACGTCGAGATGCCGCGACTCAACGGCTTCGATCTCGCGGCGCGCGTGCGCGCCGATTCCGCGCTCGGCGAGCTGCCGATCGTGCTCGTGACGGCCCTCGCCTCGCGCGAGGATCGCGAGCGCGGCATCGAGGTCGGCGCGAACGCCTATCTCGTGAAGAGCAATCTCGACCAGAGCAACCTGCTCGAAGCGCTGCGGAGACTCGCGTGAGGCGCATCGACGTGCTGCTCGTCGACGATTCTCCGAGCATGCGGTTGCTACTGACCCACCTGCTCGAGCGCGACGGACGCATCGCGGTCGTCGCGTCCGTCGACAATGGCCGCGCCGCCATCGACTACCTGCAGGCGAATACGAACCGGCCCGACGTCGTGCTCATGGACATCCACATGCCCGAGCTCGACGGCTTCGAGGCGACGCGCCGGATCATGGAAACGACGCCGCTGCCCATCGTCATCTGCACCGCGACGGCGGACCCGCGCGAGCTCGCCGTCGCGTTTCGCTCGATGGAGGCAGGCGCCGTCGCCTGCGTCGAAAAGCCCGTCGGCCCCGCCGATCCCGAGTTCCGGGCGCGCTGCGAGAATCTCTGCCAGACCGTCTACCTCATGTCCGAGGTCAAGGTCGTGCGTCGCTGGGCGAAGCCCCGCACCGGCCGCCCGGGCGCCCCGGTCGCGGTTCCGGCCCCGGGCACCAAACTACCGCTGCCGCGCGTCGTGGGGATCGGCGCGTCGACGGGCGGGCCGCCCGTGCTGCAGGCGATCCTTTCGGGTCTGCCGCGCGACTTCGGCGCGCCGTTGCTCATCGTGCAGCACATCGCGCGCGGCTTCCTGCCCGGCATGGTCGAGTGGCTCAACCAGACGACCGGGCTGCACGTGCACATCGCGGCGCACGGCACCTTGCCGACGCCGGGGCATGCCTACATCGCTCCCGACGATTTCCATCTCGGCGTGAGCGCCACCGGCCGCCTGCTGCTCGCACGCGAACCGGCCGAGAACGGATTGCGGCCCTCCGTGTCGTTCCTCTTTCGTTCGCTCGCCGCGCACTGCGCCGAGACCGCCGTGGGCGTGATCCTCACGGGCATGGGCAAGGATGGCGCGGTCGAGCTGCGCACGATGCGCGAGCGCGGTTCGATGACCATCGCGCAGGATCGCGAGACCTCGGTGGTCCATGGAATGCCAGGCGAAGCCATCGCGCTCGGCGCTGCCGTCCAGGTGCTGCCCGCGGACCGCATCGCCGGCGCCATCATCACGGAGCTCGCGCGGCGGCTCCCGAACGCCGGAGGAGCGGAAGTATGAATGCAACGGATGCCCGCAAGCCGGGGCCGCTCGTGCAGATCGCCGAGGACAGCGCGACGCAGGCGCAGCGGCTCACGCATCTGCTCGAACAGGGCGGCTACCGCGTCTCGACCGCACCCAACGGTCGCGTCGCGCTCGAACGCGCGCGTCGCGAGAAACCCGCACTCATCATCAGCGACGTCATCATGCCGGAGATGAACGGCTACGAGCTGTGTGCCGAGGTGAAGAACGATCCCGTGCTCGCCGACGTGCCCGTGATCCTCGTGACGACGCTCGCCGATCCGCAGGACGTGATCCGCGGCCTCGAATGCCGGGCCGACAACTTCATCCTCAAGCCCTACGACGCCGATCACCTCATGCGCCGCGTGCAGTTCGTTCTCGTGAACAGCGAGATGCACCAGGCCGAACAGCCCGGCATGGGTCTCGAGATCGTGTTCGCGGGCCAGAAGCATTTCATCACCGCGGACCGGCTGCAGATCCTCAACCTGCTGCTGTCGACGTACGAGGCGGCGATCCAGCGCAACCGCGAGCTGTCCTCGACGCGCGATACGCTGCACGAGACCAACAAGGAGCTGCAGCAGCTCACGCACGAGCTCGAGGACCGCGTACGCATGCGCACGCGCGAGCTCGAGCAGAGCAACGAGGCGCTGCGCCAGGCGCAACATGCGCTCATCCAGCAGGAGCGACTGCGCGCGCTCGGCCAGATGGCGAGCGGCATCGCGCACGACATCAACAACGCGATCTCGCCGATCGCGCTGTACACCGAGGCGATGCTCGAGCGCGAGAAGGGACTCTCCGAGCGCGGGCGCAATTACCTCACGACGATCCAGCGCGCCATCGACGACGTGGGCCAGACCGTGGGCCGCATGCGCGAGTTCTACCGGCCGCGCGAACAGGAGCTGCATCTCGCCGACGTCGAGCTCAATCCGCTCGTGCAACAGGTCATCGACCTCACGCGTGCGCGCTGGAACGATCTCGCACAGCAGCGCGGCATCATGATCGAGCTCAAGGCGACGCTCGACGACAGCCTCGTCACGATTCGCGGCGCCGAGAACGAGATCCGCGACGCATTGACCAACCTCATCTTCAACGCCGTCGACGCGTTGCCCCAGGGCGGCGTCATCGAAGTCCGCACGCGTAACGACACGCTCCAAGCCGCGTCGGGCGACGGCTGCGCGCATCTCGAAGTGATCGACAACGGCGTCGGCATGGACGAGGAGACGCGCCGCCGCTGTCTCGAGCCGTTTTTCACGACGAAGGGCGATCGCGGCACGGGTCTCGGGCTCGCGATGGTGTACGGCATGGCGAAGCGCCACAGCGCGGGCCTCGACATCGACAGCGGCCTCGGTCGCGGCACGACGATTCGGCTCACGTTCCGCGCCGGCGCTTCGAAGCTCGCGGCGACGGGCCGCAATCCCGCCCCGCTCTTTCCGATGCGCAGCCTCAGGGTCCTGCTCGTCGACGACGACCCGTCGCTGCTCGAATCGCTGCGCTCCTCGCTCGAGGACGAGGGGCACAAGGTCACGACCGCGAGCGGCGGGCAGGCCGGCATCGATGCATTCCGCAGCGCGCAGCAGGCGGGCAAGCTCTTCGACATCGTGATCACCGATCTCGGCATGCCTTACGTCGACGGCCGGCAGGTGGTTGCTTCACTACGCGCGATGTCGCCGGGCACGCCGATCATCCTGCTCACGGGCTGGGGCCAGCACGTGTCGAGCGACAGCGAGAAGACGCCGCAGGTGGATCGCCTGCTCGGAAAGCCGCCCCGCATCCGCGAGCTGCGTTCGGCGCTCGCGGAGCTCACGGGACGGCGCGCGACCGATCGGCTCGGCTGACGCGAGTTTCGCGAGCCCTCAGCCCGCCAGCGCGAGCGCGATCACGCCGGACACGATGAGTCCGGCGCCGACGATGCGCCACGGCCCCGAGCTCTCGCGCAGCATTCGCGATCCGAACCACGCGCCGACGAGCGTCGACAGCTCGCGCGCAGGCGCCACGTGGCTCACGGGAGCGAGTCGCATCGCGAACAGCACGAGGATGTAGCCGAGCGGCCCGAGCACGCTCACGATGATCACGGGCTTGCGGTAGAGCCGCGCCTCCGCGGCGACACGCGCACGATCGCGCCACGCAGGTGTCGCGAGCACGAGCATGCGGAACGCGTTGCCCGTGAAGTCGATGAGAAAGGGTGAGACGAGCAACGCCTTCACGGCCCAGCCGTCGTTGAGCGTGTAAGCCGCGATCAATCCACCCGTGAGCAATCCGTAGGCCACACCAATGCCCGGTGCGCGCCGGTGATGGCCAACTATTCCGGCAACCAACAGGATGCCGCCGACGATGAGCAGCATCGCGATCAGCGACTGGGCCGTCACACCTTCGCCCAACAGGAGCGCCGCGCCGCAGAACGACAATAGCGGACCCGTACCACGCGCGATGGGATAGACGACCGAAAGATCCGACGCGCGATATCCCGCCTGCAACGACAGCGAATACAGCAGGTGCAACACCGAGGTCGCGCCGAGCGCGAGGAAGTGTCGCGTCTCGAAATGCGGTCGCTCGACGAGCAGCACGGCGAGCACGATGGGTCCATAGACGAGGACGGAGCCCGCCGAATACAGGAAGACGAAATGGCGCGCTTCGGCGGCGACTTTCGCGGAAATGTTCCAGCTCGCGTGACTCACGGCCGCGAGCAGCACGAGCGCGAGGGCGAAGGTACTCAACGGAACGGAACGGGTTTCATCGGGCCGCGCATGTTGCGCGGTCGGCACGTTATGGGAAAGACCGCACGCGCAGTTCGCAAACGACGCGAGCCCGAGTGCGTGCCGGTGAATTGCCAATGAAAACGTCGACTTCGCCCGGGGAGAAACGCCACGCGGCTTGTCAGCCGCCGGCGCCATCGTGAATTGGCAATTGGTCGCGCGGCTTTTGTCATTGACACCGGGCGCACGAAACTCCAACATCAAAAGCAATCAAATGCGATCAACATTGGTCGCATCAGATGCGGTGACGTCATCGGCTCACAGAAGCCCGGGCGTCAGGGGAGCAGAAAAAGTTTCGCCGCTGCAGCGGCATACGGGTCTCGGCCTCGCGTTTGGCCGCTTCCCGCACATCGAATTGAAGCGCGCAAATCTTTGCACTCGGGGGAGCAGCAAATGGCGGATTCATCGCGCAAGCGACTCAATCATCACGTCGCCTCGGCCGTCGCGGCCGTACTGATGGCCGCGTCCGGCAAGGCCGCGTTGGCACAGAACGCAAAGCCATCGACACCAGCGCCGGCGCCAGCCGCGCAACCCTCGCCGGCCGCGCAGTCGACGGACGCAACCGAGCTGACCGAAGTCGTCGTCACCGGTACACGCGCGAGCCAGCGCGCTTCGATCGACCGCAAGAAGAATGCCGCAACGGCGATGGACTCCATCACCTCCGAAGACGTCGGCAAATTTCCCGATCAGAACGTCAATGAAGCGATCTCGCGCGTCGCCGGCGTTGCGCTCGATCGCGGCGACAACGGCGAAGGCCAGGGCGTCTCGATCCGCGGCAACGGCATGGAGACGACGCGCATCGACATCGACGGCATGACCGTCCTGAATTCCAACGGCTCGCTGGCCGATGGCGCTGCCTCCAGCACCGGCGGCCGCTCGGCGGACCTGCGCGAGTTGCCGGCCGCGATGATCAAGAGCATCGACATCATCAAGGGCACGACGGCGGACATGACCGAAGGTTCGCTTGGCGGCTCGGTGCACATCGAGACGCGCAGCGGCCTCGATTTCGAGAAGCCCTATCTACAGCTCTCCATGGACGGCCAGGAGAATTCCATCACCCGGGAAATAACGCCCAGCGGTTCGGCCATTTTCGGCCGCAGCTTCATGGACGGCCGCCTCGGCATCATCGCCAACCTCAACTATTCGGAGTTCGAGACGCTGGCGGATCAACAGCAGCCGCAGACCTCCGGCAATTCCGGCCCCTTCCGCAGTGCCGACTTCGATCAATCGCCGGACAAGACCTTCACCTACGATCCGAGCATCGCCGATCCGACCGCGACTGGCGGAAACTTCCGCGTGTTCGGCGCCGGCGGTGTGCCGATCTACGCGTCGGCGTCCCCCATCGACATCCTGACGAGGTCGGCTGCGGCTGCGTCTCCGGCAGCGTGCCTCGCGGCGTTTCCGGCGCTCACGACCGCGCAGTTGAACGCGATTCCGGCGGGCGACAACATCCTCGGCACCGTTCCGACGTCCGCGCAGACCGCCGCGAACAACCGCACTGCGGCGCAATTGGAACAGACGAACGAACTGCAGTCGTGTCTCAACCAATGGAACGACTACGCGCCCTCGCTCATCCGCGCCTTCGAGAAACGCGCGTCGGAGAAGAGAGTCGCCGGCCAGTTCCGCGTCGATTTCAAGGTGACGGATGAGCTGCAGGTCTACGCCGCCTATCAGCAGGCGAATCGGCACGCGACCAACGTCGACAACACTCTCAATCTCGGCAGCCCGGCCTACAACCAGGCGGGCTCCTTCGTCCAGGCGACTCCCCCGGCAAACTCGAACGCGCTGATCACGCCGCGAACCGTTCTGACCGGACTTGGCGCCGGGTTCTACTCGACCGGCCTGTGCGGCGCTCCGACCGTCTCCGGAACCGGGGCCACGCAAACGACCACCGGTTGCGGCGTAGCGAGCGACATGACGAACGTCGTGGTCGATGACTCTCACCACGTCACGTCGTTTCACCTGGCCGACGGCAACGCCAACATCGATGCCATCAACTACGACACGCTCGTCGACACCTGGAACTGGCAGACCGGTCTCAAGTTCGAGCACGAGAATTTCCGGGTGGATCTGTTGCTCGGAGATTCCGGTTCCACTTTCGAGCGCGCCCAGCTGCGTACTGCCGTCAACTTCACGTATGGCGGAGTCGACGCGCACATCACGCCGTCCGGCATCTGGAGCTATGACCTGCCGTCGGGGCTCGATCTCGGGAACTTGCCCTACGCAAATCTCAATCCCGTCATCGCGCGAAACGTATCGAACGCGTCGACGGTGCAGGCTGGCTCGCCGGCCTATACGGCGGCTCAAGCAGCCCAGTGGGGCAACAACTTCACGCTCACGTGGCGCCCGAGGATGTCGGACGACGCCGAAAAGCAGGGCAAGCTCGATTTCACCTGGGATGTCTCGGAGAAGCTGCCGTTCCTGAGCGGAATCAAGACGGGCTTTCAGCGCCGCGACCACACGGGCAATGCGTGGGCCGGCGGCGGTTACACGGTGCGACCCGGCAACGGACAGAACGTCGGCACGGCCGGATATGTGGCGCCGGTCGTGGTGCCCACCGAAAACCTCACCGTCAACTATCGCTCGTGCATGCCGACGGCAACCTCCACTCAACCCTGCCAGTACGGCTTCGTCCCGGGAACGACGATCGGTACCAACAACAGCCCCGTCACCAATCTGAACAACTCGCTGTTCGGCACGATGACATTCAACCCGACGGATCTCGCGGCCCTGATCTCGAGCTCCCTGTACACGAAGAACTATCCGTTCCTCGGGGACTATCCGGACAAGGGCGATGTGCTGACTAACTGGCCGCTCATCAATCCAGCCGCCATCGCCGCGGGCATTCCCGATCAGGTGTTCGACCTGCACTGCATGAAGAAGTGCACGGGCAGCGATGGCCAGGTGTACGAACAGCCGCACTTCGCCTTCAACGAAGTGAACGACGCCGCGTACTTCATGGTCGACTTCGACCAGAAGCTCCCCTTGGGTCTGCGATTCAGCGGCAACCTCGGCGAGCGCTATGTCATCACCGAGACGAACGCGACGGGCTTCATGACATTGGCCCACACGGCGGTGACGTCTACCTACAACCCGATCACCAATCCCACCGCCGTGGTCACGACGACGCTCGCGCTCAACACGTCGCTCACGAACGAGACCCGGGACTGGCTGCCGTCCGGCAATCTCAACCTGTGGATGTTCAAGGACGAGCTCGTGCTCCGGTACTACCAGGGTCGCGTGATGTCGCGCCCGCCGCCGGGCGCGCTGCTGCCGTCGGGAACCTGCACCGTTGACGAACGCAACAACGCCGACGTGAACGGGACGTCCGACGCACCGAACACCTGTTCGGGGCGCGTCGGCAATCCCGGTCTGCTGCCGTTCAGGGCGGACAACCACAACCTCTCGCTCGAGTGGTACCCGACGCAGGACCTGATGTTCTCCGTCGGCCACTATCGCAACGAGATCATCGTGGGCGCGCCGATCAACGCCAACATTCCAGCCTCGAACCTGTTCGCGGGCAGCGATGCGGCGGTCGATCCGGTGACGGGGCAGCCGCTGTCGGACCTGAGCTTCACCTACCCGTCTTACGTCAACGGCCCGTCCGGGACGCAACTGGGTTGGGAATACACCGCGAAGGTCGCATTCACTTTCCTGCCGTCGATCCTCAGTCATACCGGCGTGGACTTGAACTACTCGAAATTGTCGTTCGAGAATTTCGCGACCTCGCGTGACCTCGTGACGGGCGACTTCAATCCGCCGCAGGGTCAGCGTTCGTACTTCAAGAATTTCGCGGTGTGGTACGACGACGGCAAGTTCAGTGCGCGCCTGTCCTACCAGGGCCAATCGGAGTTCTTCGACTTCATCTCGTCGTGCTCGAACGCCATCAACAACTATCCAACGTCGTTCGCGCAATGCTCGGGCCAGACGATCCGTACGCCTTACAACCCGGGTGGAACGAACTACCGCGAGGCCACGGCGTTCTACGATCTGAAGCTGGGCTACCAGTTCAACCCGCACTGGAACCTCTTCTTCACGGGACGCAACATCACTCGCGAGGCGACCTACCGGAGCTTCCAGCCGAACAACGTCTATTCCGACGGAGCGCCGACCCTCGAACAGTTCAGCTACGGCGGCGCACGTTGGCAGCTGGGCCTGACCTGGCAGAACTGACGTGACACACCCGGCAAGCGCTGGCGCTTGCCGGGTGATCGATTCGACCCCCGCGGGCGATCGACGCCCGCGCCCGATGTGCCACACTCGCCGCCCATGGGCGGGGAGAAGGTGTCGCAGGCGGTGTGGCTCGACTGGCTGCGCAAGCAGGTCGAGCTCGGTGCAGATTTCGAGCAGACCTACTCCCAGCTTCACCAGGCGGGCGTGCCCGACAAGGCCATCGCGGCCGCGCTCGACCTCGTCCGGCCGCGGAACACCGCGCTCGAGAACGGCCGTCTCGCGCCACCGCCGCTCATCGTGCGCGCGCCGCCCACGCTCCGACGAGTCGACGCGCGCAGCCTCGACGTCTACACGCTCGACGATTTTCTCGCCGCTGCCGATTGCGAGGCGGTGATGGCGCTCGCGGAGCGGCATCTCATGCCCTCGCCGCTGTCTCACTACTCGGCCGATCCCGAATTCCGCACGAGCCGCACCTGCCTGCTCGCGCACCTCGACGACCCGGTGGCGGCGGCGCTCGACGATCGCATCTGCCGGACGCTCGGCATTCGCGCGAGCTACGGTGAAGGGATTCAGGCGCAGCGCTACGACGTCGGCCAGCAGTTCAAGCCCCACATGGACCTGTTCTCGCCGGGATCGCGTTCGTACCTGCGTCATGCGGGAATTCGCGGCAATCGGACGTGGACCTTCATGGTCTATCTCAACGACGGCATGGAAGGCGGCGCGACGCGATTCACGCGCGCCGCCTGTTCGGTCGCGCCACGACGCGGCATGGCGCTGCTGTGGAATAACCTGCACGACGACGGCTCGCCGAACCTGGGCTCCGAGCATTGCGGCGAGCCTGTGACTCGCGGCTTCAAGTTCATCATCACGAAGTGGTTTCGCGTGCTCGGTGACGGGCCGGTCTTCCATGACTGAGACCACGCGCGGCGACACAGCTCTCAATGAGCGCTGGCTCGCGTGGCTGCGCGAGAACGTCGACAACGGCGCGGACTTCCGCGCGGCCTATCACGTGCTGCGTGAGGCCGGATTCTCGGACAAGGCCATCGCGCGCGCAGTCGACGTGGTGCGGCCGCCCGACAGCGCGCTCGCGGACGGCACGCTGCCCACACCGCCGCTCATCGCGCGTGCGCCGGCCAATCTGCGCCGGCTCGACGAGCGCATCGAGTTGTACGCGCTCGACGGATTCCTCGATGCGCGCGAATGCGCGGATCTCATGGCCATCGTGAGCGACCATCTCGCGCCCTCGCCCGTCGCGTCCGACGGCAGCGACTACGGCTTCCGCACGAGCCGCACGTGCCAGTTCTCGCCGCTGCGCAACCCGCTCGCGGCGGCGGTCGATGCGAAGATCTGCACGACGTTCGGGTATCGCGCTTCGTACGGCGAAGGCATCCAGGCGCAGTGGTACGACGTCGGGCAACAGTTCAAGGCGCACACCGATTTCTTTCCGCCCGGCACGCGCGTGTACCTGCGCTTCGCGGGCGTGCGTGGCAATCGCACATGGACTTTCATGGTCTATCTCAACGACGGCATGCAAGGCGGCGGCACCCGTTTCCCCGACCTCGGGCTCACCGTGCAGCCACGCGCGGGCATGGCGCTGCTCTGGAACAACCTGTTCCCGAACGGCACGCCGAATCCGGCCACTCAACACGCGGGTGAGCCCGTGACGGCCGGTCACAAGGTCGTCATCACCAAGTGGTTCCGCGTTCAAGGCTCGGGCGCACTGCTCGTGTAACCCTCGGCACCGTTCCGCGCATTTCAAGTCCGAGCGCGCACGACCGAGTGCAACCGTTTCGGCGCCGGCGACGTCTAAGTGGAGATTGATCGCTCCGTGGAGAAAACCCGCGGTGCGACCATCGCCACCGCATCCCGACCGCGAGGCAACGCCGTGCACGAGAATACGAACTTCCTGTCCCGTGCTTCCGGTCGCGCCGTCCTTGCGCTGAGTCTGATCGCGTGCTGCGCCGCATTCGCCGGCTGCCAAAGTCTGCCGCCTCCGCCCGCGACCGGCCTGCTCGTCGGTCGCGTGAACTCCCTGTCGAAGCTCGCCGCGCCGATCGTCGTGGTGGCCCTCGACGGGACGACCGGCCGCATCGTGCATCGCGCCTTCCTCGAGACGAACCGCGCGTTCCGGCTGCCGATGGATGCGGGGCGATACAAGTTCTACGCGTTCGCCGACGTGAATCGCAACGGCGAGCTCGGCATCGACGAGCCCGTGAGCGTGGTCTACGCGCTCAGCGACGAGATCCGCGCGGGCGAAAGCCTCGAACTGCCGACCCTGGATGTGAAACCACCGGCGCAATTCGCCGGTCGCTGACGCGCGCCCCCC
>Ga0081455_10002059_pt1 | contig 24053 bp, 24 predicted proteins | sample TabmetS3T2R1_FD_70207 | JGI IMG/M metagenome (GOLD analysis project Ga0081455, IMG submission 70207) | Tabebuia heterophylla rhizosphere microbial communities from the University of Puerto Rico - S3T2R1 | ecosystem: Host-associated > Plants > Roots > Rhizosphere ...
CCGCTGCCACGCCAAGATTGATGTGTCATTTCCCGGAGAACCGTGTCGGATTTGCCTGTCGCCGTTCGTGGGGTAGGTGAACGCGGACCATTGGGTCCGCCAGAGCAGAAGGAGCAGTCGTGGCCGAGTACCTCCTCTACTTCAACCAGCAGTGGGTGGGCGACCACTCCGAGGAGTGGTTCCGCGGGCGCGGACCGCTCGCCATGGCGGTCGTCGCCGAGATGAAGGCTGCCGGCGTGTACGTCTTCGCCGGGGGGCTCGAAGAGGAGGACGGCCCGGTCTACAGCGCCGACCCCACCAGCGGCACCGTGATGATCACCGACGGACCCTACGTCGAGACCAAGGAGTTTCTGGGCGGGTTCGCCGTGGTGGACGTGGCCGACGACGAGGCCGCCACGATGTGGGCGGGCAAGATCGCGGAGGCATGCGGCTGGCCCCATGAGGTTCGCCGCTTCAAGCCGCAGCCCAAGGTCGAGTGACTCCATTGTCGAGTTCGGTTTGGAGACCCGCGCTCTTCCGGCTCGAGCAGCACCAGCGCGGCGCGGCGGACATACCGACGAGATCGCCGGACCCCGCCCCGACTGGACGCTGGCATCACTTCGTGCGGCGCTTCGGTATCGACGGGATCCTGTCGCTCCGGCTCGGCACGGGCTAGGTTCGGATCTTGTCGGATCTCGTGGAGAGGTCACCAGATGACCGGTGGGATCGTCGTTGGCGTCGACGGCTCACAGCAGAGCGGCAACGCGCTCGAATGGGCGGTGGCCCGCGCACGTCTCGGGGGCGAGCAGCTCGAGCTGGTCAACGCCTACAGCCTTGCTCCCGACCTTGACTTCTACGGCTACCACGGCCTCGCAGCGAGCCAGCCCGTGGACTGGTACATCGAGTTCTCCCAGCAGGTGCTCGACGCTGCGGCGGCGCGGGTACACGAGCTGGCGCCCGACCTGGTCTGCACACTGACATCGAAGATGGGCCACCCCGCCCACTTGCTGGCGGTGGCGTCCGAGACCGCAGATGCCGTCGTCGTCGGTCGACGCGGATTGGGCAGCGCCGCAAGCGCCCTACTGGGTTCGGTGAGCAACCGGCTGACGACCCAAGCGAGATGCCCGTTGGTCGTCGTCGGAGAGGGCGAGCTTCCGACGACCGGACCCATCGTCGTGGGCGTCGACGAGTCGGAGTTCGGCACGAACGCGCTCCGCTACGCAATCGTGGAGGCGACCGTTCGTGAGACCACCGTGAGAGCCGTTGCCGCCTTCGAGGTTCTGCACCACGCGTTCCGCGCTGACCCGGAGCTGGTCGCGCGGATGCGGGCGGACGTCGCGGCGGAGGCCGCCGACTCCATCACCCGGGCGCTCGCGGAGGTGCAGGGGCCGGGCTCCGCGACAGCGAGCGTGGAGCATGTCGCAGTGGAGGATCGCGCCGCCGACGCGATCCTGGGCCACTCCGACGACGCGCAGCTGATCGTCGTCGGCACACACGGAAAGGGCCTGGTCCGCCGCGTCTTGCTCGGGTCCGTGAGCCGGCAGGTCCTCAATGATGCCGACCGACCGGTCGCGGTCGTCGATCTTCCGGACAGCTGATCCCGCCGGGCAACGCTGCGCGCCTCCGACGACGGAGGGGCGTCTTCAGTACCGCTGCGCCGGATCCGCTCTTGGGCGGTCAGACCTCCTCCGTCTCTGCTTGTCCCGCCTCACTCACAATGTCCTCTGCTGATAGCTCACCCGGCACGTACTTCGGCAATCTCGCGGCTGGGAGGATCGACAACAACGAGATGCCCGCCACGATCAAGAACGAAGCCCGCAACGCGCGGAGCTGGGCGTCCTCGTTGATCGCGACCGCTTCTGCCACCTGCTGCGGCGTCGCCGAGGTCGCACCGAGCTCGCTCCTCAGCTCGTCGCTGGTCACGAAGTCGATGTCGTGGAAAACGGCCTCAGCATGGAGTTCGGGCGGCAGCTCGGACTGGCTGAAGACCGAGGCGAGGAACACACCCAACAAGCCGACCGCCACAACGCCGGCCAACGCCGCGCCCAGCGCGTTCGAGACGTTGTTCGCGACGCCGCGCAATGCGCCAACGTCGCCGGCCAGTCGCTTGGGAGACGCGGACACGAGCACGTTGAACAGGAGCGTGAGCAACGTGCCCTCACCGATACCGACCAGGAGCAGGCCCAGGATGACCGCGACGCTGCTCCAGTCGTCGCCAACGGTGAATGCGACCACCACCAGACCGATCGCGATCAGAATGAACGAGGTGATACCGAGATTGCGCGGCGAGAAGCGATCGTACAGTCGCACCGAGAGAACGCCCGCGACCGCGATTGCCACCGCGTACGGGAGGATGGCCACCGCCGAGTACATGGGAGTGCGGTCCTGGATGATCTGGACGTAGAGCGGAATAAGGAAACCCACCGCGAGACCCAGGCTCCCCGCGACGAGAAACGCGATGACCGCACTTTTCTCCTCCCTGCTCTCGAGCACCTCCATCGCGAGCAACGGCTGCTTGTTGGCTGCCACGCGCCGGTTGGACCACGCGAAGAATGCTTGACCGAGCACGATCCCGACCAGGATGAGCATCGGCGCCGGCGACAGCCGCAGCAGCGAAAACGGCGCCTCGTCCGTCGCCACCAGCGGGCCCCACGTCTGGAGGTTGCGCAACCCGAACAGGATGAGCGCGATCGCGACAGCCGACAGCACGACCCCGACGGCGTCGATCCTGATGCCGGGTTGCCGAGGGATCGGCCTCAGGCGAAAGCTCAAGAACAGGACGACGACCGCCATAACGACGATCAGCCAATAGGAGTATCGCCAGCTCAGCGCCGTCGCAAGGAAGCCGGCGACGACGAAGGTCAACGCGCTGGCAACCGCGGGGATGCCTGCCAGCACGCCCAGCCCGGTCTCCTGTTGCCGACCGTGGTAGTTCGCAGCGATCAGCACGACGAACGTCGGCACGGCAGCCGCTGCGGCAACACCAGCTATCGCCTGCGCCGTGTTCATCATGTCCGCGTCGGTGCTGATGGCCACCAGCCCCATCGCCAAGCCGTGCGCGACGACACCGATCTGAAACACCAGCCGCTCGCCCATGAGCTTGCCGATCTTCGCGCCCAGCATGACGAACGCGGCGACGAACAGTGAGTAGATGAGAAGCGCCGTCGCCGCCACCGTCGCCGGCGCATCGAGATCCTGGGAGATCGGCCCCAGCGACACGGGCAAAGCACTGATGTTGATGGCCATCTGAAGTTGAGCGAGGACGATGATGATCAATGGCAACCAGGGCGCCCCGGTGACGCGTGTGTTGGTCATACGCGTCCCAACGCTCTTCGACCTCCAGCGCCCGCCGAACCGATCGATCGACCCGCCGCGTCAGCCATACGAGGACCGTCGACTTCGGTACACGACGAAAGAGTCCCACAGGCCACCCAAACCGCCTAGTCGTCAGGACGACGCGATCGGCCGCGCAGGATCGGCTTCACGCACGCAGTGACCCACCTCTCCCCCGGCTAGGTTGGGGTGGTGGTGCGACGGATCGTGGTCATCGGTGCTGACGCCGCCGGCATGAGCGCGGCGAACCAGGCGTTACGGGTTGCCGCCCGACACAGCGAGAGGATCGAGGTGGTTGCCTTCGAACGCAGCCACCACACGTCGTACTCCGCTTGCGGCATCCCCTACTGGGTCGCCGGTGACGTTGCGGACCAGCAGGCACTGGTCGCGCGTACCGCGGAGCAGCACCGCCGCAACGGGATCGACTTGCGGCTCAGGCAGGAGGCGACCGTCCTCGACATCGACAGCCAGACCGTAGAAGCGCGCGACGTCGACGCCGGTACGACTTCGACGCTTGGATTCGACGAGGTCGTCGTTGCCACGGGTGCGGAACCGGTGCGCCCGGACGTGCCCGGCGCCGATGCGGCCGGCGTGATCGGCATCCAGACGCTGGATGACGGCGCGCGGCTGTTGGGCTGGCTCGACACCGCCAAGCGTCGCCGCAGCGCCCCGTGCCGCGCGGTTGTCGTCGGGGCCGGCTATATCGGCGTCGAGATGGCCGAGGCGCTCCTGAGGCATGGCTGCGAGGTCCGCCTGGTGGATCGCGCGCAGCAGCCCATGACGACGCTCGACCCCGACATGGGCGCCCTCGTCCGGTCCGCGATCGAGGATCTGGGCGTTGAGGTTGTCACCGACGCCAGCCTGCTCGGGTTCGAGGTCGAGAGCGACGACGACAACAGTCGCGTGCGGACGGTCGTCACCGATCGAGCCTCGTACGACGCAGATGTCGTCGTGCTCGGCATGGGCGTACGCCCGAACACCGACATGGCAGCGGCAGCCGGCTTGCCGACGGGCACGCACGGCGGCATCTCGACTGACCCACGGATGGCCGTGCACGGACACGACGGAGTGTGGGCTGCCGGCGACTGCGTCGAGTCGTTCGACCGGGTCTCACAGCGGTGGGTGCACGTCGCCTTGGGCACACACGCCAACAAGCAGGGTCGCGTGCTCGGCACCAATCTGGGTGGCGGCTATGCGACGTTTCCGGGCATCGTCGGCTCGGCCGCATCGAAGATCTGTGCCCTTGAGATCGCCCGGACCGGGCTTCGGGAGGCGGATGCTCTGGAGGCCGGCTATCGGTATGTCGTCGGACGTGCGGAGTCCACGACGCGGGCAGGCTACTTCCCAGGCTCGAAGCCAGTCACCGTCAAGGTGCTCGCGGAGCAGGGGACGGGCCGGCTGCTCGGGGCGCAGATCGTCGGGCACGGCGCGGGATCGGCCCAGCGCATCGATGCATGCGCGATCGCGGTGTGGAACGAGATGACGGCCGCCGAACTGATGATGGCTGATTTGTCGTACGCGCCACCGTTCTCACCGGTATGGGATCCGGTGCAGATCGCGGCCCGGCGCGCCACTGAGGCACTGGACGGCTGATATGTAGTGGCGTCTTGTCAAGGGCATGAGGTGCTGTCTGCGTCGCCGGTCGTCGGGCCTAGTCCGTGGACCGTGAGCTTGGCGGGTCGCTTGGCGGCGCAAGATGGTTCGGTGTGCTGGGACGTTGATCGTTCAGGTCACGGACGGCGTCGCGGACTTGCTCCAGTCCCCATTCGAGGTCCGCGGTTTCGATGGTGAGCGGCGGTGAGAGGCGGGCTGTCGACCCGTGGGTGTCCTTCGCCAGGACGCCTCGCTCCGCGAGTGCTTCACACAGGTCTCGCCCAGTCCCCAGCGCGGGGTCGAGATCGAGGCCCGCCCACAGACCCCGCGCTCGAACCTCGAGCAGTCCGCTACCCAGCAGCGGCATCAGCCCGTCGCGGAGGGTGGTCTCCAGGTCGGCGGCCCTTTTCTGGGGCTCACCTGTTTGGAGCAGCCGGATGACCGCTCGCCCGACCGCGCATGCAAGCGGGTTACCGCCGAAGGTGCTCCCGTGGCTACCAGGCGTGAGCACGCCGAGGACGTCAGCGTCGGCGGCCACTGCCGACAGGGCCACGATGCCGCCACCGAGCGCCTTTCCCAGGACGTAGACGTCCGGCACGACGCCCTCAAGATCGCAGGCGAACGTGGCCCCGGCGCGGCCCAGTCCCGACTGCACCTCGTCAGCGATCATCAGCACACCGTGCTGGGTGCAGATCCGCCGAACCTCGGGCAAGTAGTCGGCCGGCGGGAGAATGACGCCCGCCTCGCCCTGCACAGGCTCGACCAGCACAGCGACGGTCGTCTCATCGATCGCGCTCTCGAGCGCCTCCGCGTCGCCGTACGGGACCGAACGAAAGCCCGGCGTATACGGGCCGTAATGGGCCTTGGCCACATGGTCGCCGGAGAAACTGACGATGCTAATCGTGCGGCCGTGGAAGTTGCCGTCCATCACGACGACCGACGCTTGCCCGTCAGCCACGCCCTTGACCTCGTGCCCCCACCGGCGAGCCACCTTGAGAGCGGTCTCCACAGCCTCGGTGCCCGAGTTCATCGGCAGCACCATCCCCTTGCCCGTGAGGGCAGCGAGCTCGGCGCAGAACGGCCCCATGAGGTCGTGGTGGAACGCCCGGCTGGTCAAGGTGAGCCGGTCGAGCTGTCCGTGTGCGGCAGCAACGAGGTCGGGGTGCCGATGGCCGAAGTTAAGCGCCGAGTAGGCCGACAGGAAGTCCAGGTAGCGGTGTCCCTCCTCGTCCCACACCCACGACCCCTCCCCGTGAGAGACGACGACGTCGAGCGGGTGGTAGTTGTGGGCACCGTAGGTGTTCTCGAGCTCAACAGGAGTCGCAACAGCAGACATGGTGGCCTCTCAAGTCCGGGGCTTATAACAGTAGGCGCTGATCGAGAACGGCCGACGGGTCAGCAGTGACACGAGCCGTGCCACGACTCGACGTTGGCAGGCGTCACCAATGTGGCGCCTGACAACGTCGTCCGGTGCCTGCGTCAGCGGACGCCACATCCCGGGACTGCCCTCGACAGCCCACTCCGATCCGGCCGCCCTTGACGGAGAACCGCATTCCGGCGAAGCCGGCCCTATGGGCGGCCACCTACTGGTCGGCGCAGACGAGCATCGCAGCTAAACACCGGCCTGCGGATCTCCGTGCAGGCCCACTGCCCGGCGTTTCCCTGGCCGCTGGTTAGCCGGCGCGGTAGGCGAGCCAGGAATCGCTCATCCGCTGGGCTTGGCCGGGGGTGAACTGGTCCATGCAGTTGTCCTGCGTGTAGTCCATGAAGTTGTGGATCGGGTCGAGGCCGGGGTCTTTCAGGCAGGTATCGCGGCCGACCGGGCAGTCGAAGGCGGGGCTCTGCTCCGGTGCGGTGTCATCGACCATGTCACCGGTGTTCGAGCAGCCGTTCTGGAACGTGTGGTAGAGCCCGAGCCAGTGCCCGACCTCGTGGGTGGCGGTGTCGCCCTCGCTGTAGATGTCGGTGTTGCCGCCTGGCATCGACTCGTCGAGGATGACCACGCCGTCCTTGGTCTGCTGATCCTGGAAGTTCTGCGGGAACGTCGCCCAGCCGAGCAGACCGGCGCCGATATTGGCGGAGTAGATGTTGAGGGTGTCCGCTCCGCCTTCCCGCAGGGCCGCCTTGGCAGCGCGCTCGGCAGTGCTGTTCGGCACCATCGTGTACCAGTCGGCATTGACGGTCCAGGTGATCTTCACCTGGTCGAAGCGGAACGCGGTGTCCGCCGCGTCCGGGGAGGTCTCACCAGCGAACGACTCGTTGAGCACATCGGTCTGTGCGCCGACCAGCCGGATCCAGCGGTTGCGCTCGCGGTTGCTCAGCACATGGTCACTGATCACGTGGTAGATCGTCGGGATCGTGACCGATCCGGCGGCGAGGGCGTTGCGGTGCGCCGGGTTGCCAAGCTTGCCGGCCTGCTCTGAGGTCAGCGAGTTGGGGTCGGCCTTGCCGTGACCGGGGCGGACCCGCGCGTCGTCGGGAGCAGTGTGCATCGAGGCACACAGGTTGGACGATCCGGCCAGCACCGCGGGCGCCGTCGGTGTCGCGGCGGCAGCAAGCAGACCCCCAGCCAGGGCCACTCCCCCACCCACAACTGCGACTCGTCGGCGAAGCCTGATGAATGACGACATGACGCCTCCCCGCGGCAGAGGCCGCACAGCCCAACCACCGCCTCAGGCGCTACAGCCCCACGAAAGCCGAATCGGCTCGGCCCGCAAACGCACTCGTGGACGGACCGTAGGCCCGCCCGGCGCCGACGGTGCACGGCCAGAGGCCCGATTTCGTGGTGACCAACGTCCCGACCCAATCCAAAGCAGACGGCACGTCTCATCACAAGCTCTCACCGGCGCTCGGCGGGCGGGACCGAACCCGCTCCCAAGGGATTACAAGAAGGATGGGAGTCATTGACTCCCTGGTTCGACCGAGCCCGAGGGTTTGTGTTGGCCTCGGCGTCCGTTGCGGTTGATCACACGTTCAACTAGGCCCGCCAGACTCTCTCGCGGCCGCCGCCCGCGCGGCTGGACGAGGAGCGAACCGTCATGGACAATTCCGAGGCTTCGACCGACTCGCAGCAGCTCTCGAGGCGGAAGCTGCTGACCTACGCCGGAGTCGGCGCAACCCTGGTCGCCGCCGAGCCGCTCATCGGTGCCCAGGCGGTGGGTGCCGAGGCCGCTCAGCGGGCCGAAGCCCAGCGGCGTGGGGATGCCCGAAACCGCGTGTGGCGTCCCGGTGACCATCACATCCATTCCGAGTACAGCGGCGACTTCGACACCAGCACCAACCCGCCTACGTTCTTCAAGGGCGCCGATGCGGTCTACCCGATCGTGACCAACGCGATCATGGCGAAGTTCTTCGGCCTCACCTGGGTGATGTGCACCGACCACGGCGGCCCGACCCACTCGAAGGTGAACCTCGAATTGGCCTACCCGGATCTGCTGCGCTCGCGGACGCTGGTGCCGGAGGTGTTGCAGTTTTGGGGCATGGAGTTCGACGCGCCGGCCCAAGATCACCACACCCTGATGATTCCCCGCCACGACGACGAGGCCCAGCAGCTGTTCGAACTGGAGAGCCGGTTCGCCAAGCGCGACCCGTTCCCGGCCGACCCGTCGAGCGACACCGAAGCGAAGATGCTGGAGTTCCTGGCCACCGCAAAGAACATGTCGCCGCAACCGCTGGTCATCGCCCACCACACCGCCCGTTCGGCGCCCGGACTTGGCGTGTACGGCCAGGACACACCACGCGAGTTCCGCGCCGGCAACGACCTCGCGCCGGAGATCTACGTCGGCTTCGAGGGCGCGCCCGGTCACCAGGCCGGCCCCCTAGTCGGCGGCGCCCGCGGCGCCTACGGCAACTACCCCACCCACGGCGGATTCGACCAGATGACCGCCCGCCTCGGTGGCCTGTGGGACTCCCTGCTCGGCGAGGGACGCCGCTGGTGGATCACGGCGACCTCGGACTCCCACGTGCACTGGACCCGCGGCGGCAGCGACTTCTGGCCCGGCGAGTACTCCAAGACCTACGTCAACGCCCGGCAGGATTACGGCGACATCATGCACGCCCTGCGCAACGGCCGGATCTTCGTCACCACCGGCGACCTCGTCACCGGCCTGGATCTCACCGCTCAGGGCGGAAACAGCGTCGCCGCTGCAGGAGAATCCCTGATCGTACGCCGCGGCCAGGACGTCCGGGTGGAGATCGCCTTCACGCCGCTGACCGGTGAGAACGGCAACGGTGACCGGCCCGAGGTGTCGCGCGTCGACCTCATCGTCGGCCAGATCACCGGACCGGTCTCCGACCCCAGCGTCGACACCAACCCGACCACCCAGGTCGTCGCCCGGTACGGACCCAACGACTGGGACCGCCGCGGCGACACCCTCGTCATGCGCCACATCCTGCGCGACGTCGAGACCGACACCTACATCCGGGTACGCGGCACGAACACCGACGAGATGGAACCACTCCCCGACGCCGACGAGGACCCCTGGACCGACCTCTGGTTCTACTCCAACCCCGTCTTCATCCAGACCCACTGACCCAACAGCTCACCGCGCCCGGCCAGTCGATCCTGGCCGGGCGCGTCGGCAGTCTAGGGTCGCGGAGTCACGTGCCAGGTGCTGTCCGTGGCGAGCCCTACGCCGACTCGGTATCGCCGGGCCGGGCCCAGCCGGATTCGTAGGCGAGCACCACCAGTTGCGGCCGCGTTCGACTGTCGAGCTTGGTGATCACGCGGTTGACGTGGGTCTTCACGGTTGCCTTGCTCACCGTGAGATGTGCGGCGATTTCGTCGTTGGAGAGTCCGCGTGCGATCAGGCCGAAGACCTCCAGCTCCCGCTCGGTCAGCCCACGCAGTTCCGGCGGCACAGCGTCGCTGGGTGGCGGTCGGCGTACGTGCTCTTCGATCGGCCGTCGGGTGAGCGAGGGCGCGCCAGCAGTGCCTCGCCGGCGGCCACCGTGCGTACGCCGTCGGCGAGCCGGTCGGGTGGGGTGGTCTTGAGCAGGAACCCGGCGGCTCCGGCCCGCAGCGCGTCATAGACGTAGGCGTCGAGGTCGTAGGTCGTCAGGACCAGGATTCGGCTCGGCAGCCCGGCCCGAGTGATCTCGCGGGTGGCGGCGGTGCCGTCGAGCACCGGCATCCGCACGTCCATCAGCGCGACATCGGGCCGCGCTCGTCGGACGAGATCGACAGCCTCGCGCCCGTTCGCCGCCTCGCCGCGCACCTCCAGGCCGCGCGCCGCGAGCACCATCGCGAGTCCGCTGCGCACCAGGTCCTGGTCGTCGGCGACGACGACGCTCGTCACGCCAGCTCCCGGTCTGGAGCGGCAGTTGCACGACCAGCTCATAGGTCCCGTTGTTGGTGGGGCCGTGCTTCAGGGAGCCGCCGAGCAGGTCGACCCGCTCGGCCAGGCCGGCGATGCCGAGCCGGAGCCGAGGCCGGTGCGCACGTCGCTGGGGTTCACCGCCCGGATCGTCAGTGCCGACGGCGTCCCGAGCACCTCCACCCCCACCTGGTGGGTGGGTGAGTAGCGCAATGCGTTGGTGAGCGCCTCCCGGACGATCCGGTACGCCGACATGTCGACCGCGACGGGCAGGTCGTCGGGCACCGCCTCGACAGGGTCGATGTCCAGGCCGTCGCGCCGGAACTCCCCGACGAGCGCGTCGATGTCGCCGAGCCCCGGCGTCGGCGGAAGCCCGAGCTCGTTGTCGGTGTCGCGGATGACATGCAGCAGCCGGCCGGTCTCCGCGATCGCCCGGCGGCCGGTCTCGGCCACCCGGCCCAGCGCCCGCTCGGCGAGCTCCGCACCAGGTCCTGGGCGGCGGCGACCTGCACCACCATCGCACTGACCGAGTGGGCCACCGGTCAGTCTGGTCTCGTCGACGAACGCGCCGTCCCGCATCGAGATCAGCCGGTCGGCGGTCGCCGCGATCCGGGAGTCGTGCGTGACGATCAGTAGTGTCTGTCCCGCCTCATGCAGACTCTCGAACAGGCGCAGGACCTCGAGGGTGGCGGCGCTGTCGAGATTGCCGGTCGGCTCGTCGGCCAGGACGACGGCCGGCTCGTTGCTCAACGCGCGGGCAATTGCGACCCGCTGACGCTGGCCACCCGACAGCGCCGATGGGAGGAAACCTGCCCGTCGGCGAGCCCGACCCGCTCTAGCAGGTCGATCGCCCGCCGCCGTGCCGCCCGCGGTGAGCTTCCGGCCAACAGCGCCGACAGCTCCACGTTCTCGACCGCGGTGAGCTCGTCCATCAGATGGAAGGCCTGGAACACGAACCCGACCGCGTTCCGGCGCATCCGCGCCAGCGCCTTCTCTCCGATCCGGTCGATCCGGCGCCCGGCGAGCGACACCTCGCCACCCGACGGCCGATCCAGCCCGCCGAGCAGATGCAACAGGGTGGACTTCCCGCAGCCGCTCGGCCCCATCACCGCCACCGTCTCGCCTGCGGTGACCTCGAGATCGACAACGTCGACCGCGCGCACCAACCCCTCCCCCTTGCCGTACTCCTTGCGCAACCTGCTGGCCCGCAACACCAACCCGTCGGCGATGTCACTCACGATCCGTTCCCTCGGCCGTTCCAGTTCCGCTCGCACTCCTCCAGCCAGCGCAGATCCGCCTGAAGCCGAAGCACAATCCCCTCCAACAACAACGCGGCATCCGAACCGTCCGGCTCGGCCATCGCCGCGCGCTGCGCCTCCCGCAACCGTCGTAGGAGCTCTCGGCGCTGCGTGTCCACGATGGTGAGCGGGTCGGCCAGCCCGGCCGCGGCAGCCGCTACCAGCTTGAGATGGAACTCCGCCAGATCCGGCTTCGGCCAACTCACCTCGGCCAGCCAACCGGCGACGCGTTGCTGGCCCTCTGGGGTCAGCGCGTAGAGCTTGCGGTCCGGCCGATCGGCCAAACCGGACGCCCGCTCCGACGCCACCAGACCGGCCCGCTCCAACCGGGTCAAGGTCACGTAGATCTGCCCCGGGTTCATCTCCTCACCGAGCGGCCCGAGGGCCTCCCGCAGCCGGGCTCGTAAGTCGTACCCATGCGACGGCTCCTTCGCCAGCAGAGCCAACACCATTTCCTGCCGCATCGATCCTCCAGATAACGGTTAGCTATATGTATAACGGTTATCCTTCCGAGAAATCAAGGGCCAGCAAACAGCTCGAGATCGCGAACCCGTGGCCCAGACACCGTCTGTCAATGCGTGGCTGTGGATTCCGGCTCATTGGGTGTCAGGGGCACCCTTCGTGCGCGCCGGGCGGGTGGCCCGCTCGCGGGGACATACCACCGGCGGCCGTCCTCGCTCGCGCCGCCGGCCCACTAACAGGACACTTCACGACCGAGTGCCATTCGGCACACCGGCTCGTCCGAGCCAGTCGAGCATCCCTAGGTCCCCGAGGCCGACGGCAGGTGCGGACTGACGGCCCTGACTAGGGTGCCCTACCGGCGACCACTGCGTGAGATCTAGCCGGGCAGGCAAGCGCGTTGGTGACGCGTCGGCCGGTCATCTCGGTTGCTGACCGTCGTCGGCGGTGACCATCGTGGGCGGCTCGACCTCGATCGCGTGTAGTGCGGCCGCCAGGTTCGGCAGCGGTCCAATGCGCTGGTCGGCGGTCACGGGCCCCTGTGGTGTGCCGGTGGAGACGAGCAGGTCGACGATCTGCCGCGCGGCCCAGGGCGGCCGCCCGGTGGCCTCGAGGTAGGACTGGATGGCGACCACCGCGCCGGCGACGATTGCCGCGGCGGACGAGGTGCCGGCGAACGAACTCGTGTACCGGGTCTCACGGGATGGGTCGCTGAAGCCGAGGAGGTCGCCGTTTCCGCCGGTGGTGACGACGTTGTGGCCCCAGCCTTGGAGGTCCAACCGGGTGCCGTAGTTGGAGAAGCTCAGCCGCTCGTGGCCGTTGCTGCTGCCCGCGCCGACAACGATGGCGCCGGAGTCGTGCACGGATCGGTCGAACCAGGGGGTGCCGTTGCGCACGAATGCGGGGTCGTCGAGGTTGTGGCTGCCGTTCGCGCTGGGCTCGACGACCACCACCCCGAGGCCGGTCAGCAGCCGGATCGCGTCGAAGACCGACGGTATCCACTCCACGGGGGCGAAGTTGGTGTTGCCTCCGGGGCCCTTCGCCTGCTGTTCGAGCAGCACAGCGTCGCCGGCTTCGAGCACGCCGAGCCCGGCGAGGTACACCAGCGCTGGCCCGGGGCGGAACTTAAGCGTTCCGTTGGACAGCTGGAACATTGGCGAGATGCCGTACATGGTGGCGTCCGGCACGATGCCGGTCACGCCGAAGCCGTTGTCCCTGGCGACCAGCTCACCGAAGACCGCGGTGCCGTGGTCGACGAAGGTCGGGAAGCGGGTGAACACGGTCCCGCCCAGGTCGCTGGAGGAGTCGAGCTGAAGGTCCTCATGGGACATCGTCCAGTCGAACTCCATGTCCACGATGGTGGTCCCGGCACCTCGTGCCCGGGGATCCTGGTGGGAGAAATCAGCGTCAATACCCTGCGGCGCGGGTCGCAGGTACTCCTGCAGAGCCGTGAGGTCGGGCGTCGAGGACGCGACCGCCGGCACGTCTGGCGCCAGCACCGGGGAAGCCGGTGGCTGGACGGGCTCCGGAGCCGGGTAGGCGTAGACCACCTCGGGCAACGAACGCAGCCGCGCGGCGATCGCCGCAGCGTCTGCCGCGTCGGGCAGCGTGACGCCATACCACGACGCCAGGTCCGGAGCCGGGCGGCCCGACCGTGCCCGCGCGGCCTCACCGAGCTGGTCGATCCGCTCCACGGCGATCCCCTGCACCAGCGGCCTCACCTTGCTCGCCCCGACGCTCGCAAGGACGTCACGCACTCGCGCCAGGCTCTGACCGCGGCTGCTGTGCAGGGCGGCTCCTGAACCGCGAACGCGGAGGCTTTCGGCGAACTTCACCTCGAGCTGCGGCGACACATCAAAGCCACCCGACGCGACGCCCGCCGTGTCGACCGGCTCAACGGACGCCGATGCCGGGCCCTGCACGACGGCGCCCATCGACACCACGAGCACGGCGAATGCCGCGGCTACCGTGCCACGCCTGCGCACGAGGACAGACCTTTCCTTGAACCCCCGGCGAACGATGACGGCGCCTGAGTCATCGGCGCGACCAGTCCTTTCGGTCGGTTCGCCACTCGTCGATATGACCATGTGGCCGTCGCACCAGCGGATACGGCGCCAGGTCGCGCAACCGAACCGACGACTACGCAGACGAAAGAGGAGACTGATGCGGTCATGGCAGTTCCCCAATCGGAAGGGGTACGGGCCCACAGCCCCACATCCCATCTCCGGGACGGCGGGCAGGACAACACCCCGGTCGCATCGTTCACCAATCCGTAAGAACAGACCCAGACACGCCTCCCGCCGACCGATATTGCGCACCAGTGGCTGCGCGTCCGGCGAGTCCATCACAGCCTGCCGACAACGGGGACGTCGCGCGTCAGGTGGCCGCACCAAACCTGCTCGACCTAGTCGCACCGACCCACAGCGCATCCAGCGGATCCAGTGCCGACGAACCGATCGGCCCAGCCACCGACCAGCAGCGCGTCAAATCCGCCGCGAGCAGCCGTCGGAATGCTCCCTCATGCCGAATAGCGGGCGCTTTGGTGACGCCGGCGTGGGCCTCAGTCCTCCCCGACGTAGCCCGTCGACGGGTCCACCCGCCGACGCGCTCTGCCGTCGATTGCGCAAATGGCGGGGTGCCGCGAGGGTGTACTTTGCGGCGGGAATCCTTGGGCTCGCAAGTGGAGGGGACTCACATGGTCGGCACGAGGTCCGTCAGCGCCGCATTGGTCGTATTGGTGGTAACGGTGGTCGGCTGCGGGGGCGACGGTTCGGAGCCGGACGCTGCCCCGTCACCGTCAGAGGTGGCCGAGTCGACCAAGACCACAGGCGAGCCCAGCACGGCGTCGGGTGACGCGCCGAAGGTCGTAGTCCTGGACCAGGGGAGTCAGCCTCGGCGGCTGCTCGAACTCGACGTCGAGGAGGGGCACACCGAGTCGTCGACGTTGACGATGACGGCGACTCAGCGGGGTAAGGGCGAGACGGTGCACGTACCGCCGATGTCCTTCGACCTCACCTCGACCGTCGAGTCCGTCGACGGTGACGAGATCGAGGTATCGCAGGCGTACGACGACGTGCGTGTCGAGGGTCGGGAGTACGACCCCGAGCTGGTCCGGCAGCAGCGGGCGGAGATCGAGTCGCTGGCTGGTGTCACCGGCACCGTGTGGCTAACACCCAGTGGGGCGGCTGTGCGTACGCAGTTTGACATCCCTGCCGCCGCGCCGACGACGACGCGTTCGATCATCCAGGAGTTCGGCAACCAGGCGAGTGCGGTGAACTTGCCGTACCCGGACCAGCCGGTGGGCCCGGGCGCTCGCTGGATGTCCACCACCCAGACCGAGTCGAGCGGGGTCACGGTCGAGCAGGTAGCGACGTACAGCCTCAAAGCGTTCCACGGCAACGCCTTTCGGGTGGCTGTCGAGATCCACCACCACGTCCTTCCCGGGTCCACCACCGCCGCGGGCCTCGAAGTGATCTCCGCCAAGGGAGCCAGGACGGGAATGATCCGCGGCTCGACGAAAACGCTCGCGCCGCTGCGTTCAACTGTCCACGGAGCCACGCAGTGGGTTGTCAAGGCCGACGGTCAGCGGATCCGGACCGTCACCGAGCAGACCATAGACATCACCACGACGGTGCGATGACTGGCCACGCGGGAAAGTGCCCGGACATGCCGCGATGCGCGCGGCGGCAGTGTCAAGGATCTACCGACACTCAACATCACCCGCGACAAACTGGTGACGGCGAGCATCGTGCTGCGCTGGGGTGACGTGCGACAGAATCTCGCCACCTGATGCGCGACACGATGTGTCGAGCTAGATCGGCCAGCTGAACTCCGTCGAGCGCACGAGGCGAAGAGCCGAGATGCACTCTCGCTGATGTCAGCGCACGGATCCATGGCGTGGGCCTGTCTGCCAGACTGAGGCGCCGTGGGTGCGCCGATTGTTCTCCCTGTGCGTAGTTGACGATGGGTCTGCTTCGCCGTCCGGGGCCTGACAGCCTGTGGCGTAACCGAGACTTCAACCTGCTCTGGGGTGGCCAGGCGCTGTCCAGTCTGGGCAGTTCGATGGCGGACCTTGCGTTTCCGTTGCTGGTCCTTGCGCTCACAGGCTCGCCGGTGACGGCCGGGTGGGTGGGGACCATCGTGCTGGCTGTGCAGGTCGTCGTCAGCCTCCCGTCCGGGGTTCTCGTGGACCGCGTCAACCGTCGCCGCCTGATGATGGGCTGCGATGTCGTCCGGATGGTCGCCTTCGGGGTTCTGGCCGTCGCGTTGGTGACGGGTCGAGGCGGTGTCGCCCTTGTGCTGGTGGTCGCGGTGATCGACGCCCTGTGCGAGACCCCCTTCTTCAACGCGGCCATGGCGGCCGTTCGCAACCTGGTACCGCCCGCGCAGGTATCGCCGGCGGTCGCGCGCAACGAGGCGAGGCAGTACGCCGTCACGCTGGTCGGCCCTCCGCTCGGCGGCGCCGCATTCGGGCTGGGCCACGCCGTCCCGTTCGCCGCGAATGCCGTCAGCTTCACCCTGTCCCTCGGAGGGCTGCTGCTCATCAAGCGACCGATGCAGGAACCCGCCAGCGTGGAGCCGTCGTCGCCGCTGCGCGAGCTCGGCGAGGGCATCCGGTACGCAGTGACCCACCCGTTCGTGCGGGCTGCGATGCTGATCGCCGCCCCACTGAACGTCGCCATCAACGGCGTGCTGTTCGGGGTCGTGCTGATTCTGCAGGAGAACGGCACCGCGCCGGCCCTGATCGGCTCGGCCGCAACCATCTTCGGCGTCGGCGGCCTGGTCGGCGCCCTGTTTGCGTCGACGCTGATGCGGCGATTCACAGTCACGACGCTGATCCGGGGGATCTGCGTGGCCGGTGTACCGCTGTTCCTCGCCGTCCTGCCCCTATCCAGTTCCCCTCTGGCCACCGTCCCGGTCGCGCTACTCGCCCTCCTGGCCCCGGCCCTGAACGCAAGCCTGTTCGGTCACCTGGCGAAAGTCGTACCGGACCGTCTCCAGGGCCGCGTGATCAGTGCTCTGCTGACCTCAGCCATGGCGCTGACCGCACTGGCACCACTGGCCGTCGGACTGCTCGTCCACAGCTACGGAGCCCTCGGCATGGTCCTCGGCACGACCGCCGCAATGGCAATCTCCGCCGCCGTCGCCGTCACCAGCAAAGGCATCCGGGAGATCGAACCCGAACCGAACTGAGATCGACCCTCACACCGAGGAGGGCTACCCGTCCGGTCATGCCGCCGACAGGGCAGCATCGAGTGTGGTCGCACTAGCCTCGGACCATGTGGATGCGTCGCCGTTCGAGGCAGCAGACCGTGCGACTGATGGTGACGGCGAATGCGGAGTCGCCCTACACACTCATGATCGAGCCCTGGGGCATGACGTACGAGCTCACAGGGACTGGCCAGATGTTCGTTGACATGGAGGTGCCAATGGGCGATCAGCCCGAACTCGTTGCATGGCCCGGCGGGTTCTCGATCTTCGCGTGCGGCCGCGCTGCCACACGAGACGCCGGAGGCAGGGTGCTGCACGAGTTCTGATCGTCCGCTCCTGCCGCGATCCGGGCTCGGGTCACGCTGGTGGGAGCAGCTCGCGTTCTCTGCGATATTCGAGGGTGTGCGACACGGTATACGAACCGCACCGACCGGATCGCGAACGGGCTGCGCAAGACCTACGAAGGCCCTGGCGCCCGGAAGCGGGCCCGGGCTGAGTACGTGGCCTTGATGGGGCTGGCTGGCAGGATGCCCGTTCCCGCGGTGCTAGAGCGGAGCGACGTCGCCGTTGTCATTGAGTTCATCGAGGGTACACATGGCCAAGACGAGATCGATGCTGGCCACGGGGCCGAGGTGCTGTCATCCTGCGGAGCGCTGCTGCGGCGCGTCCACGACCTCGACCCAGCGCTCGTCGGCTCGTCTTGCTCGGCCGGAGTCATCTGCCACGGGGACTTCGGCCCGAACAACGTTCTGCTGGATCCCGCCACCTACGAGGTAGCCGCGCTGCTCGACTGGGAGTTCTGCGGAGTGGGCAAGGCCATCGTAGACGTCGCCTGGTGTGAATGGATCGTGCGCATGCACCACCCAGCCGCCGCCGATTCTCTACCCGCGTTCTTCGAAGCCTACGGTGCGCGGCCGACCTGGCCGATCCGACAGCAGGCCATGCTAGACCGCTGCCGCTGGCTGGAGGCCCTCTGCCGCCAAGGGGACGACAGCGACGGCGTACGCCTCTGGCGAGACCGCGCCCAAGCTACCGCCAACTGGACCGAGTGAAGGCGTCCGGACACGCCGCTCTGATGTCGTGCCGATGTGCGCACCAGCCCGGGGTTGCATTCCTGCTCATCAGCGTTGACATGGTGTGACCATGGAGAATTCACCGGACGGCTACGCGTTGCACGCAGGAGTACCGACTCCAGCGGCGTACTTGCGACTGCGAGAGGAATCTGGCCTCACCCCCCGCACTCTGGAGCAAGCCAACCGTGCGCTGTCCGGGAGTTGGGCGTCATGTCATGTCGTCGACATCGTGGACGGCGCGACAGTGGGGATGGGGCGACTGATCGGCGACGGCGGCTGGTACTTCCACATTGTTGATATGGCGGTGCTGCCTGCTCACCAGCGACGAGGCATCGGTGACCGCATTCTCACCTGGCTGCTTGGCCAAGTACGCGCGCAGGCCCCGCCGGGTGCCTTTGTATCGCTCATGGCAGATCCGCCAGGGCGACGGCTGTACGCCCGCCACGGCTTCACCGAGAGACGAGACCTGTCAATTGGCATGGCGATGTGGTTGTGACAGAACAGTTGCGAATTGCGCCAGGGCCGGTGGTGTGGGCGCTCGCTCATGGCGCGATCCGTGCTTGGTCGCAGCCAAGTTGGGTGCGTCCTGTGTTGGTCCGTTGCATGCGCTCTACGCTGCTCTGGTGTCAACGCGCCAGGAGAAGCAGAAGGTCCTCTGCTACATCGTCCGAAGCCGACGGCTGCTCGTCTTCAAGCACCTTGACGAGCCCTGGGAGGAGTCCGGACTGCAGGTCCCTGCAGGGAGCATCAAGCCTGAGGGGTCTCCAGAGGCCGCAGCTCTGCGAGAAGCACAAGAGGAAACCGGGCTAGGCGCGTTCCGGCTCGTGCGGAAGGTCGGAGAGACGACATACGACATGGCTCCGTACCGTCCTGAGCTGCAGCACAGGCACGTGTTCCACCTGGAGGTGGACGAGGAGGCACCAGATCGGTGGATCAGCCATGAGAACGACCCAGACGGTGGCTCAGGACCCAGGCGCTTCGAGTGCTACTGGATTCCGTTGGCCCAGGGTCACGCGCTGTCAGCCGGTCAAGGTGCGCTCCTTGGCCAGCTCTGACGTGTCAAGCGCGACGTACGGACATACCGCGTTCCGCGCTGTCCTGTCGATGATCGGATGTACGAGTCACACCGCACCGGTGTGGATGCAGAACTCGTTGCCCTCGGGGTCGGCCATCGTCACATTGGTGTCGATCCGGTACAGCTCCACGGCCCCGCGGTCGACGAGCCGGGTGACCTCAGCCTCGAGATCGTCGCTGCGCAGATCCAGGTGCAGTCGGTTCTTGTGTCGCTTCGGCTCAGGAACTCGCATGAACAAATAGCGGGGCCCCTCACCGAGCGCCGGTTCCACCACGACGCTTGGATCGTCCTCAAGGTCGAAGACGCCCACGTCGCGCAATCTCGCCAACTCTGCGGAGTCATACGGTGCGACCCGGTATCCGTCGAGCGTCGATGCCCACCAGCGCGCCAGCGAAGCTGGCCTCTCACAGTCGAAGACGATGTCAGCCAGCCGAGCCACCGACTCAGGATAACGCCGCTCCGTGACCGCGTGACGCCGTGTTTCTACGCGTGCCACGCCCCAATCCAAGGCACTCTCATGCCGCCGACCGCGCTGTCCCGCAGGCATGCGCTCCTCGCGGTGGAACCTCCGCAGAGACGCCTTCGTCGGAGGATCATGGACACCGTGAGGCAGGTGGTTACAACCCTGCCGCTCCTTGCCGTCTTGTCACTAGCTGGGTGTGGGGACGATGATGTTCCCCCACCGCAGACGGATCTGGTTGGCGAGCTGGCGGCTCACAACGGGCGGGCTTGTCCACACCAACTGCCAGTCGGCGAAGACCCGGACGGCTACGGATTTGGTACCGAGGAGCCCGCTGATGAAAGGCCCTCCCTCTTGACGCCCGACGCGGCGTGGGTTTGCCGCTACCTCGCCCGTCCAGGTCTCGGGCCGAACGGAGACGGATCGACGTTCCGGTGGCAACGCGACGGAAAGCCGAAGCCAGTTGCCCCGACCCGACTTGCAGCACTGACTGAACACCTGGACGAACTCAAGCCAGCAGACGCCGGCCGAATCTGTACCGACGATTTGGGTCCGCGTTGGATGCTCGTCTCTACCCATGACGGTGACCTGACTGGTGTCGTGGTGGATGACTACGGGTGCCGCAGCATCCGCCTGACCGATGAGCCCTTTGAAACTGCACCTGGTGATCCCGGCCAACCAGACACGGTACCCGGCGTACTTAGCGCCCCGGCTCAATTGCTCGCAGACCTCAAGGCCGCATAGCGTCCGGGCACCGGATCTGCCGCCGACCGTGCGTGGCTGCGGCCCAGCGGTGCATCCTCAAGTCGCCTCGAGTACGCCTAGGAGGCGCTCGTAGGACGCATCTTCTCCAAGGCCAGTTGTATCGAGCCGGATCGTGTGCGGGCGCTCAGCCAGGTACTCGTCCAAGTGTTGGCGGACTCTGTCGACCAGGTCGCTGTCGGGATCTTCGAGCCAGGTCTGGATCTGTGTCTCGACCTCGTTGGTGGGCTGCTTGCCGCGCAGGCGTTGAAGGTGCTCCTCGTCGTCGACCAACAAAGCCACCTCGAGGTAGGTCGCGTCGGCCTCGCAGGCTGTTTCCTCGAGCCCGGGGTCTGGGTCTCGGTCATGGACTGTGACCAGCTGCGGGAGGACCACGTCGTACCCCTCGCGCAGGTGGCGTATCGCCAACACCCGCCCATGGGCTCGGGCCACGTCCAAAACAGCGGAGAAGTTCTCCCGCCAGCCGCCGATCAGTCCTGCGAGTACGTCCAGATCGAGTACGAGCGCCCCCGGGTGCTCGTCGACGTACCGGCGAGCCAGCGTCGTCTTTCCGACGCGGGAGGGACCGTTGAGGTGGATCAGGCGTGGCATGGGGCGACGATAGCGTTCGGACACGGCCAACAGGACGCCCCAACCAACCGCCCGCTCATGCCGCGATCCGCGCGGTCGTGCCGATGTGCGGTTGCCGCTTCCCTTGCGCGTCCTGACCGTAGCTAGTGCAGCAGCGCTCACATCCGTATCTTGCGGTTCGCCGGCGATGACCGCCTCGAGTCTCGTTTGACGCCGAAGCTAGGGTCTCGCTCCCTTGAGAACATTCCGGATTGCCGCTAGCGAGAGCACCGCCATGAAGGCGCATACCGGGATCCCGACAAGCCCTATCACCACGAAGACGATGTCGCCGCCCCCGAAAGCCCTCGGGAGGCCAATCACACACACAACCACGCCCAGCGAGAAGAAGACCGCCCCTGATGCCAGGAAGGCGACCAGTGGAATCACGGACTGCTTACCGCTGGATCGCACCATGCAAAGGAGCATGCCCCTCGCCGACCGCACGTAGCGTCGCCCCCGTTCACGCGGCAATGCCCGCTCATGCCGCTGCGTGTGCGGGGTGGGGCAGTCGGGCCGCTTCGCTGTGTACCGTGGCGACGCGCTAGAAAGGGTCAGCCTGATGGCGGCATGCTGGCGCGTCGTGGAGCCCGGATCGTGCCTGATGTTGGGTGTCACCACGCCTACTCTGGCCGGAGCCGTGCCTGCATAGCGGCCGGCGGCGGATCCACGGAGGCAACGGAGGAACGCTCGATGGCCTGGTATGGGCCTGCCGGACAACGCATCTACTACGAGAGCACGGGCTCTGGTGAGCCGGTTCTGATGATGCCTGGCTGGGGAGGCCGCATCACCGACCTGAATCGACTTCGGCATGAGATCGGCCCGGGATCCCGCGTGATCGCCGCCGACCTGCCGGGCTCGGGGAACTCCGAGCCGCAGCCACGGGACTACCCGGCCAGCTTCTACCTCGACGACGCGCGCAGACTGCTCGGCCTGCTCGATGAGGTCGGTGTCGACTCGGCGCATCTGGTGGGCTTCAGCGATGGCGGGGAGACCGCCCTGCTGATAGCGGCGCTCGAGCCCAGACGGGTCAAGTCAGTCGTCACCTGGGGAGCTGCCGGTCAGGTCGTGGCCGCACCGGGTAGCCTCGATGCGCTGGAGCATCTTGTGGACGATCCGAGCGAGTCGTTCATCCGCCTGGCTGCCTACCTGGTCGACTCCTACGGTGTGCAGAACGCTCGCGCGATGGCCGCCAGCTGGGCCCGAGCGCTTCGCGCAATCACCGAGGCAGGCGGCGACGTGAGCAGATCTCGGGCCACGCTGATCCCGTGCCCTGTCCTTCTGATGGCCGGGACCTACGACCCGTTCTGCCCCCCGCGCCTGGTCCGCGAGATGGCTGACGCGGTGCCAGCCGGAAGGTATCTCGAGATACCCGGCGGTCACGACCTACACAACTCAGACCTTCGCGTGGTGGCCACGGCAATCGCGGACTGGCTGTCCGATCACTAGCCACATCCGAACTCGGAGCGCCGACGTATCCATCCGCGCACTCATGCCGCTGACCGCGCGGTCGCGGCGATAGGCGGACGGGTTGTGGCAGTCTTCTTGCGTGGTGACCAGCAGCGCCGATAGAAGGAGATCAAGAGCCCCGCGCGCCGCCGCAAGCGTCTTTGGTCAGCAAGCAGACGCGGCGCTCGACGCGCTCGCGCTGCTCGGCCCCGTCGGACCAGATCATCGAAGACATCTGGGTCGTGGCCAATGGCGACCTTGCGTGGTTCGTCTCTGCTTGTCACCTTGCCGTCATTGACTTCCGGGACTTACGCATGGATGCAGACGCGTCCCGACGCAGCCGCTGACCGCCTCGGACGCGATCCGCCCGCTCATGCCGCAGGTCGCGCCGATGAGTCTGTAGTCAGGTGCGGCCCTCAGGACCGGTGAAGGCGGGGTTGGGAATGTGTACACATCGCCGCCTGGCTTCGTCTCTGCCTCGGCGATGAGGACCTCTGGCAGGGTGGCGCTTCCGTCTACGCACGCCCGACGTCCTCTCATGCCGCTTGACCGAGCGCTCGTGCCGACGCGTCCAAGCGAACTGCGCCCGGAAGTCATCGAAGCCGGACTTTGATCCCAGGCTGATGGTGTTGCCCCTCGGCGACGGACGAGGCGTCCGTGAGGATGACGCGCTGAAGAATCGTCATCCTCAGTGACGACGCCGACTACGAGACCATGCTGCGACTGTCGGACCAACGGGCCAGTCAGACACCGGATCGAAAGGACGCAGGGCCATGGTGCGGACATCGACAAAGATAGTCAGAACACTTGAACGTGCGCTCAAGAATCCACGCTGGTCGTACCCCATGTTGTGGTACTTCCCGCTCAAGCTGGGTCCGATGCCACGACGCCCTTCGGGAGACGCCCAGTCGCCACCGGAGCGGACAGGTCGGAGATGCATCCGCCGAGCGACGAAACAACTACCAGGACCACGACTCCGAATCGCACCCTCCTCAGCACATGCTCAGCATGAGTCACCGCCCAGCAAAGGCGCCGGCTCGTGATCGTGTCGCAACGTCCGGTCATGCCGCGATCCGCTCGTGGCGCCCTTCTGTGTCGTGCCGTGCCGGTCCAGGAGGCGAGGTGGATGCGGTGGGAACCGGGTGATGTCGCCGACCTCGACCAAAGCACCCGCACGACAACTAGGTGTGGTGTTCAGGGACGTCGTTGTGTGACACGGCCCTGAGGTGCCGGATGGCGAAGGCCTCCGGACGCCTCGGACACTAATCGCCCGGTCGGCTGAGGGAGAGGCTCATGACACGGCCGTCACATGCGCTCGGAAACCCTCCAGGGTCGGCCGGAGTCGCCTGGGAGCAGCACCGTCTGGTACCGCTCCGCCACCGCAGCAACGCTATCCGGTGCAGGCTCAGCTCCGAGTTCGCCGAGCTCGAGGAACATCTC
>Ga0081455_10002060_pt1 | contig 24051 bp, 15 predicted proteins | sample TabmetS3T2R1_FD_70207 | JGI IMG/M metagenome (GOLD analysis project Ga0081455, IMG submission 70207) | Tabebuia heterophylla rhizosphere microbial communities from the University of Puerto Rico - S3T2R1 | ecosystem: Host-associated > Plants > Roots > Rhizosphere ...
CATCGCGATGGCGCTGGCCGACACCGGGCTTCCGTTCGACGACGCATTGGCCGACTGGGAGAACGTCTCCGTCTACTACGCCGCCATCCGCAGCGAGGGCAGTGGACGGGTCCTGGCGGTACCGGGCCTGGTATCGCCCGTCGTCACCTACAAGCTCACCGACGGCGACCTGAGCCGCCTGGCCCGAGGCATCGTCCACCTGGGCGAGCTGCTGCTGGCGGCGGGCGCCACCGAGCTGCACCCGTCGATCCTGGGAGGACCGGTGGTCCGCCGCATCGACGAGCTGGGTGCGTGGTGGGATGCCCTCACCCGGAGCCGCGCCAACCTCATGACCGTGCATCTCACGTCGACGGTGCGCATGGGCGAGGACCGCCAACGCACGGGGGCCGACAGCTTCGGGCGCGTGTGGGACCACCGCAACCTGCGGGTCAACGACGCGTCGCTGCTCCCCGACGCCCCTGGCGTCAACCCCCAGGCGGCGATCATGGCCATCGCCGCCCGCAACTGCGACGAGTTCCTCGCGTCGTGAGCGCGCCCTCGGTTCCCGCCGGCACGCCGGCGCCGGTCGCCGTCGTCACCGGCGCATCGGGCTGGCTGGGACAGAACCTCGTCCGCGCCCTGGCGGCCCATGGCCGCGAGCGGGTGCGGTGCCTGGTGGCGGCGCCCGACGAGGCGCCGCCCCTCGAGCTGGTCTCGCCCAGCATCGAGACGGTGAGCGGCGACGTACGGGACCCGGCCACCGTGGACCAGCTGTTCGAGGGGGTCGGCCCCGAGGCAGCGGTGTTCCACGCCGCCGCGGTGATCCATCCCCGCCGGAGCGTCCGCGAGCTGTTCGACGTCAACGTGGGCGGCACCCAGCTCATGCTGGACCGGGCGCGGCGCGCCAGCGCCGCCGGCTTCGTGCACGTGTCGTCGAACTCACCGTTCGGCGTCAACCCGGGACCCGACGACGTGTTCACCGAGGAGTCGCCCTACCACCCCTACATGGGCTACGGCCGTTCCAAGCAGGAGGCGGAACAGCTGGTCAAGCTGGCCCACGATCGCGGCGACCTCGGCACCGTGACGGTGCGGGCGCCGTGGTTCTACGGCCCGTACCAGCCGCCCCGCCAGAGCCGGTTCTTCTCCGCCATCCGCAGAGGCCGCTTTCCCCTGGTGGGCGACGGCACCCAGAGGCGGTCGATGGTCTACATCGACAACCTGGTGCAGGGCCTGCTGCGGGCGGAGGTGGCCGACAAGGCCCCCGGCAACGCGTACTGGGTGGCCGACGCCGAGCCCTACGAGCTCCGCGAGATCCTCGCCACGGTGCGCCGGGCGTTGGCGGCCGAGGGGTTGGCCGTGTCCGGCCCCGAGCGGGTGCCAGTGCCCCGGGCGGCGGCCCGGGCGGCGGAGCTGGCGGACGCCCTGATCCAGGGTCGCGGGCGCTACTCCCAGGCCCTGCACGTCCTGGGCGAGCTCAACCACACGATCGCCTGCGACATCACCCGGGCCCGCGAGGAGCTCGGCTACGAGCCCACGGTCGGGCTGGAGGAGGGCATGCGGGCCAGCATCCGCTGGTGCCTCGAGCACGGGGAGCAGCTGTAGTGCCTCCGACCGTCCTGGTGACCGGGGGCAGCGGCTACTTCGGCTCGATCCTGGCGGGCATGGCCATCGAGCGCGGCGACCGGGTCCGCGTCTTCGACCTCAACCCGCCGCTGCCGCGCCCCGGCATCGAGTACTTCCCCGGAGACGTGCGGGACCGGGCTGCGGTCACCGCCGCCTGTCGCGGAGCGGACGTCGTGCTGCACAACGTCGCCCAGGTACCGCTGGCGCGGGACCGCGACCTGTTCTGGTCGGTCAACGTGACTGGCACCGCCAACGTGCTCCTGGCCGCCCGCGACTGTGGGGTGGCCAAGCTGGTCCACACGTCGTCGAGCGCCATCTTCGGCATCCCCGAACGCAACCCGGTCACGGAGGACACGCCAGCCCGGCCGCTCGAGGCCTACGGCAAGGCCAAGCTCGAGGCCGAGCTCCTGTGCCGCGAGGCCGCCGAGGGCGGCGTCGACGTCACCATCGTCCGCCCCCGGACCATCCTCGGGCATGGCCGTCTGGGCATCATGGCGGTCCTGTTCGAGTTCGTCGCCGCGGGCGCCCCCGTGTACGTGCTGGGCCGGGGCGACAACCGGTACCAGTTCGTCCATGCCAACGACCTGGCGGACGCTTGCCTGCGGGCCGCGGGCCGCGAGAAGCCGGCGGTCTACAACATCGGCGCCGGGGAGTTCGGGACCATGCGCGAGACCCTGGAGGCGCTGGTCGAGCACGCCGGCACGGGGTCCCGGGTCCGGTCTCTGCCGGCCGGCGCCGCCCGAGCGGCGATGCGAACCTTGTCGAAGGCCGGCGCCGCCCCGTTCGCGCCCTACCACTGGCTGCTGTACGCCGAGTCGCTGTGGTTCGACACCACCAAGGCCCGGGCGGAGCTCGGCTGGGAGCCCCAGTACTCGAACGCGTCGGCCGTGATCGAGTCGTACGACTGGTTCCTGGCCCACCGCGACGAACCGGACACGGCGCCGCGCTCCCACCACCAGTCGCCGGTCAAGCTGGGCCTGTTGGAGGTCCTCAAGCGCCTGCCATGAGAGCGTGCGCGGGTAGGCACGCCCTCTCGACTCACGGTGGTCAGAGTTGCCGGGAGGCCGTGGTGTGTAGCTGGGGCTTGCGCTGCAAATTCCGTACTGTGCGGTGCCACCCCCCTGCCTATCCGCTCGGCCTCCGAAGCCCCTGCCTGGGGGAATGGGTTCGCAGCCGCGCCAGAGCGATCCGCTAACCTGAGCCGACCCTTCGTGGGGACCTCGGGCAACGGCGCCCGCTTCGCTTCAGCGACGAGCGGATCAGACGTCCCCACCAGCCGGCCCGAGCACTCTCGATCGCTGGCGTCCCAACCCCGCAGGAGGTGCGCCGTTGCTCTCCCCCACGACCCGTGAGCTTGACGCCTGCGGCATCGGCTTCGTCGCCGATGCCAGGGGCCGCTCGTCGCGTGCCATTGTGGCCGCCGCGCTCGACGGGTTGGCGTGCGTCAAGCACCGCGGGGCGGTCGCCGCCGACGCCAGGACGGCCGACGGGGCGGGCCTTCTGGTGCCCATCCCCCGGGCGCTGTTCGGCGACGACACCGGGGTTGCGGTGCTGTTCGTGCGGGGGGAGGACCCTAGGCCCGCGGTCGAGGCCGCCGCCGCCCTCGACAGGCTGGACATCGTGGACTGGCGCCAGCCGCCGGTCGACGTGGGAGCGCTCGGCGAGCTGGCTCGCGCCACCGCGCCGCGCATCGTGCAGGCCCTGTTTCGCAGCCGGGGCGGCCCCAACCGTGCCGACGTGGAGCGCCGGGCCCTGCGGCTGCGCCGGCGCATCGAGCGCACCACCAACGGCACGTACGTCGTGTCGTGCTCGTTCCGCACGATGGTCTACAAGGGCCTGGCCCCCGCCGACGCCCTGGCCGACTTCTATCCCGACCTGGCCGACGACCGCTTCGGGGCGCCGTTCGCGATCTTCCACCAGCGGTTCTCGACCAACACGCTCCCCACCTGGGAACGCGCCCAGCCGTACCGCACGCTGTGCCACAACGGCGAGATCAATGCCTTGTGGGGCAACGAGCACCGCATGCGCGGTCGAGCCCGGCTCGGCACCGAGCCGGCGGGCCTCGGCGACGAGGACCTGTTCTTCCCGGTGCTCGACCCCCAGGACTCCGACTCGGGGAAGCTCGACGCCATCGTCGAGCTGCTCATGCGCGCGGGGCGCGACCCCCGCCACGTGATGGCGATGGTGATGCCCGAGGCGTGGGAGAACGCCCGCGACCTCGATCCCGAGGTGCGGGGCTTCTATCGCTACCACTCGGCCCTCATGGAGCCCTGGGACGGCCCGGCCGGCGTGATCTTCACCGACGGCGTGGGCGTGGGTGCCCGCCTCGACCGCAACGGCCTGCGCCCTCTCCGCTACCAGGTGTGCGACGACGGCTTCGTGGCGGTGTGCTCCGAGGTCGGCGCCATCGACGTCGGCGGCCACGGCGAGGTGACGCGGGGGCGGCTCGGGCCGGGCCAGATGCTGTTCGTCGACCCGACCCGGGGCTTCCTCGACGACCACGCGTGCAAGGAGCGGATCGCCGCCGCCGCGTCCTACGGGCACTGGGCCGCCGACGGCTTCTACCGCCTGTCACCCGGCGAGCCGGCGCTGGAGGTCCCCGACGACCTGGTGGAGCGCCAGGTGATGCACGGGCTGACGAAGGAGGACCTGGCCATGGTGGTGCGCCCCATGGCCGACGACGCCAAGGAGCCCACGTTCTCGATGGGCGACGACTCGCCGCTGCCCAACCTCGCGCCGCGCGCCCGCCCGGTGAGCCATTTCCTGCGCCAGCGGTTCGCGCAGGTGACCAACCCACCCATCGACCCCCTCCGCGAGCGCCTGGTCATGAGCCTGCGCACGATCCTGGGTCCCCGGCTGCCACTCCTGGCCGAGTCCCGCGACGCCGCCCGCCTGCTGACGCTGCCCTCCTTCTTCCTGTACCCCTCGGGCGTGGCCGGGCTGGAGCTCACGGATCGCGCCCCGTGGCCGGTGATCCCCCTCGACGCCACGTTCCCGGTCGCGGAGGGCCCGGCGGGACTGCGAGCGGCGGTCGAGCGCCTCCGCGACGAGGCGGTCGCCGCGGTGGCGGGCGGGGCCGGCACACTCGTCCTGGAGGGCGAGGACGCCGGACCGGAGCGTGCGCCGGTGCCGGCGATGCTGGCGTGCGGGGCGGTCCACCAGGCGCTCAGCGACGCCCGCCAGCGCTCGCGCACGTCCCTGGTGGTGGTGGCCGACGACGTGTTCGACGTGCACGGGTTCGCCGCGCTGCTGGGCTACGGCGCCGACGCCATCTGCCCGCGCCTGGCGCTGGCCACGGTGGCCGCCGAGGCCGACGCCGCCGACGACGGCGACCTCACCAGCCCGGAGGCCCAACGGAACCTGCAGGCGGCGGTCGAGGCCGGCGTGCTCAAGATCATGTCCAAGATGGGCATCAGCACCGTCGACTCCTACCGCGGCGCCCAGATCTTCGAGGTCGTGGGGCTCGATCGCGAGGTCGTGCGCGTGTGCTTCACCGCCACCCCCAACGTCGTCGGTGGCATGGGCTGGCACGACCTGGGCGAGGACGTGCTCGCCCGCCACGGCGCTGCCTGGGGCGATCGGGCCGACCTGGCGTCGCCGGGCTTCTTCCGGGTGCGCAAGGGCGGCGAGCCCCACGCCAAGGACAAGGACACGGTCCAGGCCCTCAACGACCTGTCCCTCGTGCAGGAGCCGCCCGCGGACGGGCAGACCCGGGAGATGCTCACCGCCCACCTGCTGCAGGCGGCCATCCGCTCCGAGTCGTCGGAGCGCTACGACGCGTTCGCCAAGCTCGCCAACGACCGGACGCTCATCGAGCTCCACGACCTGCTCGAGCTGGTCCCGGGCACAGACCCGGTCCCGGTCGACGAGGTCGAGCCGGCCCGGGCCATCGCCAAGCGCTTCTCGACCGGCGCGATGTCCCACGGGGCGCTCTCGAAGGAGGCGCACGAGACGCTCGCCCAGGCCATGAACCTGCTGGGTGCCATGTCCAACTGCGGCGAGGGTGGCGAGGACCCCTACCGCTACCGCACCCGCGGCCGGGGCCGCGACGACAAGAACTCCAAGATCAAGCAGGTGGCCTCGGGCCGCTTCGGCGTCACCCCCGAGTACCTGGCCCACGCCGACGAGCTGCAGATCAAGATGGCGCAGGGCTCCAAGCCGGGCGAGGGCGGCCAGCTCCCCGGGCACAAGGTGTCGGCCGAGATCGCCCGCCTGCGCCACACGCAGCCGGGGGTGGGCCTGATCTCTCCGCCGCCACACCACGACATCTACTCGATCGAGGACCTGGCGCAGCTCATCTACGACCTCAAGCAGGTCAACGCCGCCCAGGTCTCGGTGAAGCTGGTGGCCGAGGACGGCGTCGGCACCATCGCCGCCGGCTGTGTCAAGGCGCTGGCCGACGTCATCCACATCTCCGGCCAGAACGGGGGCACCGGCGCCAGCCCCCTGTCGTCGATCAAGTACGCCGGCATGCCGTGGGAGCTCGGCCTGGCGGACACCCAGCGGGCGCTCGTCGACAACGGCCTGCGGAGTCGCGTGCGCGTCCGGGTCGACGGCGGCTTCCTCACCGGCCGCCAGGTCATCGTCGCCGCCCTCCTGGGCGCCGACGAGTACAGCTTCGGCACCGCGGCGATGATCGCCGAGGGCTGCATCATGCTCCGAGCCTGCCACCGCGACACCTGCAAGCCCGGGGTCGCCACCCAGCGGCCGCACCTGCGCGCCAACTTCACCGGCACGCCCGAGGGTGTGGCCGCCTACTTCCTGTTCATCGCGGAGGAGGTACGCGGCTACCTGGCCACGCTCGGGCTGCGGTCGATCGACGAGGCGGTGGGCCGGGTCGACCTGTTGCGCCAGAGGGTCACGGGCAACCGGCGGGCCGACGCCATGGACCTGTCGCCGCTGCTCGCGCCCGCCACCGGCCCCGGACCACGGCACTTCGTCGAGCGCGTCGAGCTGCAGGACCCCCGGGCCGACCTCGGCGACCAGCTCCTCGCCGACGCCTTCCGTGCCATCTGGGACGGCGACGACGTCGACCTGGCATACGAGATCCGCAACGCCGACCGTGCGATCGGCGCCGCCCTGTCGGGCGCCATCGCCCTCGAGTACGGCGAGCAAGCCCCGAGGGGCACCGCCCGGGTGCGGCTCTCCGGCACCGCCGGACAGAGCTTCGCGGCGTTCCTGACCCGCGGCGTCGAGCTCGACCTCATCGGCGACGCCAACGACTACGTGGGCAAGGGCATGGGCGGCGGCCTGGTCGTCATCCGCCCGCCCGCCAACGACCGCTCCGACCTGCCGATCCTGGCCGGCAACACGTGCCTGTACGGCGCCACGGCGGGCGAGCTGTACATCGCCGGCGGCGTGGGCGAGCGGTTCGGTGTCCGCAACTCGGGCGCAGTGGCGGTCGTGGAGAGCGCCGGCGACCACTGCTGCGAGTACATGACGGGGGGCACGATCGTGGTCACCGGCCCGGTGGGCTGGAACCTGGGTGCCGGCATGACCGGCGGCCAGGCCTTCGTCTTCGACAGCGACGCGGAGCGCCTCATCTCCCGGCTCAACCCCGACCTGGTCGACGCCGTACGGCCCGACGCCGTCGCCCAGGAGGAGGTGCGTTGGCTGGTCGAGCGGCACGCAGCGCTCACCGGCTCGCCACGCTCCGCCCGGCTGCTCGACGAGTGGGCCCGGGCGGTGGGCCACGTGTGGCACGTCCTGCCCAAGGACGAGGTCCGGCGCATCGAGGGCCGCCAGGCCGGCCGCTTGGTCAGCGCCTGAGCCACCCCGACACGCCGTGCGAGCCCCGCCACGGCGCGCGCCGGGCCGCGGTGCGCCCGCATTTCCCGGGAGGTTGCCCCCCACGGCGAGGATCTGGGCGCCCGATCCGGGGTAGGGTCGCCCCCCGACATGGCTGGGAGATCCGTGCCACCCGTACCTCATTGTCGCGACCTCACTCCGGTCGGGGAGCGCTTGGCGTCGACGCTCTACTCCGCCCACAGCGACCTGCTCGGGCATCCGGTGACCGTCACGCTCTACCCCGCCCTGGCCGACGAGGACGCCCGGCGACGGTTCGACCGGGCCGCCGCCAGCGCGCAGCGGTTGGCGGCGCACCCGAGCGTGCTCACGATCCACGGTTGGGGCCACGGTGCCGACGGCCGTCCGTGGGTGATCACCGATCCTCAGCCGCCCGAGACCATCGACACGCTGCTCAGGGCCGGCGGGCCACGCCCCGTGGAGGAGGCGCTCCGGATCGGGGTGCTGGTCGCGGGCGCGCTCGAGACGGCCCACCAGGCCGGCATCGTCCACGGCGACCTCTCACCCGCCCGGCTGGTCCTCGGTCCGGAGGGGGAGCCGCTCGTGGCCGACATCGGCCTGACGGAGTTCGGCGACTTCCCGGGGTTCGGGGCGCTCTACAACCCGATCCGCTACCACGCCCCGCCCGAGGTGCTGGAACGCACGGGGGTGACCCCGGCATCCGACGTCTACTCGCTGGCAACCACGGTCTATGCGCTCCTGGCCGGTGGCGCCCCCCACGAGAAGCCGGCCGACATCACCGACAGCAATGCGTCGTTGCTGCTGCGGATCCTGCAGATCGAGGTGCCGCCGATCGAGCGGCCCGGCGAGGACATCGACGGCGTCGAGGCTGCCCTCGCCCCGGCCCTCGCCCACGCCCCCGACAGGCGCCCGGCCCGTGTCCTCGACCTCGCCCGGTCCCTCCAGGGCGTGCAGCGCAGCCTCGGCCTGGCCGTCATGGAGCCCGTGGTCCTCGACCTGGGCGACCCCGGGGCGGCGGCGACCCCGGCGCCGGCCCCGGCGCCGGCCGAGGAGCTCCCGGCACCACCGGAGCGCGTGCCACCGGTCCCGCCGGAGGCAGATGCGCTGCCGGCCTGGTACGCCGCCTCCGGCCCGGATCCGGCGCCGGCCGGCGGGACCGACCTGGTCCACCAGTTCGGCGAGACGGCGCCCGACCTTCCGGACCAGCCACACGGCGCGAGCGGCCACCATTGGGCGACCGGGCTCGGCCACCTGGCGCACCCGTCCGGAGCCGCCGCCTCCGGGGATCCGCGTGGGACCGCCGGGCCGCCGGACGAACCACACCAGCCCGAGGGCCCGCACCCCCCCGACGAACCGAACCTGCCGCCGGCCGCCGCGGAGGTCTGGGCCCCCACCAACGGATACCGGCCCAACGGGCGCACACCGGAGCCGCTCGGCGGATTGCCGCCCGCAGGGCTCGGGGGCGGCGGCAACGGCAACGGCCTCCGGCAGACCCCGACGGCGAGAGAGCAAGACCCGGGCCGATTCCACGGCCCACCGGGCGGTGCCGAGCCCCTGCGCGACCCGCCGTGGCGGCCCGCACCCGCTGCGCCGCCCGGGGGGGCCGATCCCCCGCTCCCGGCCCCCCAGCGCCGGCCACGCGTCGATGCCGACTCGGCGCGCACCGCCGAGGGCTGGTCCGTGCCTCCGATCGTGCCGCGCGAGCTGGGACCCGGCGGGCAGGCGACCCGGCCCCACCGGTCGCCAGGCCCCATCCGGCGCCGACCCATCACCGGTTCCGAGGCGCCCGGGCCCGGCGCCTTTCCGATCGCCGAACAAACCCGGACGGGTTCCGCGCTCGACCGTGCCCGCCAGGCCCGCCTGCGCCGCGACGCGGCGCCCGGCACAGGGGAGGACGAGCCCGACCATCGGGCGGAGGGCCCGAAGGCCAAGGGTCCCACAACCCCGTCGGAGGGAGCCCCGGCGGTGCCGGTCATCGTGTTGATCGTCGTGGTGGTGCTGCTGACCCTCGGCGTGGCCTACATGGTGATCACGGGTGATGGCACGTCCGAGCCCGTCGACGACCAGCCAGGCGCCAGCACGCCGAGCTCCGTTCTCTCACTCGACGAGGCGTAGCCCCGAGGGTCCCATCGACGGCTCGAACCTCGGCAGGTCCACCACGAACTCCGTGCGGTGTGCCGGGAAGACATGCTCGGACACCAGCAACGGTCGATCGTCGACGTCGCGCGTCACGCGCTCGCAGCGCAGCACGGGTGAGCCCACGGGCACCGCCAGCAGTTCGGCGTCCGCGGGACCGGCGACGGCCGCACCGATCGTCTGGGTGGCGCCACCGATTGGCACCCCCACGAGCTCATAGAACGGTGTGCGCTCCACGTCGGCGCGCGACAGGCGGGTGCCGACCTCCTCGGGGCACCAGACGGTCACGCGTGCGAAGGGCTGCCCGTCGGCAAGGTTGACCCGGCGTACCTCCAGCACGGCGTCGACGCCGAGCACCTGGCGCACCCGGGGCGGGGGCGCCACGAAGCGGAAGCCAACAATGCGCCGTTCCGAGGTCAGGCCCAGCTCGCGCAGCTGGTCCTCGATGGTGCCGAGCCTGCCCAGCGCCTGGCGGACCGGGTCGGCGGCCACGAACCAGCCGAAGCCCTGGCGCGCATCGATCAGGCCCTCGTCCCGTAGCAGGTCGAGCGCCGTGCGGACGGTGACCCGGCTGACCGCGTGCGTGCGCGAGAGCTCGGACTCGCTGGGCAGCAGGCGGCCCGGCCTCAGCTCGCCGGACTCGATCCGCCCACGCAGCTCCTCGGCGATCGCCCGGTACCGGACCTGACGCACTTGTCGGATACTTGTCTGCCCCCGGGGAGGGCGCAAGCGGACGCACGCCGACGCGGCGCAACCCTCGCGCCGATCACCATCGGATGGAGCCGGGCGGAGGTCCCGCGGTTACCAAATCGCAAGGTGGGCGTGCGTGACCGTGAGCCGATTGGCCAGAATCCTGGTGTGGCGCCACCCCAGGACGACGACGTTCGCCCGACATTCCTCGGCATCGACCACGTCCAGCTTGCGATGCCGCCGGGCCCGGCGGCTGAGGCGGAGGCCGACCGCTTCTACGGGTCGCTGCTCGGGTTCGAGCGGATCCCCAAGCCGCCGGTGCTGGCGGTGCGCGGTGGCTGCTGGTTCGGCGCGGGCGCGGTCCAGCTGCACCTCGGCGTCGAGGAGCCGTTCCATCCGGCCCGCAAGGCCCACCCGGCCCTGAAGGTCGACCAGCTGGGCCCGATGGTGGCGGCACTGGAAGCCGCCGGCATCGAGGTCAGGCCGGCCGAGGACGTCGACGGGCGACCCCGGGTCCACCTCGACGATCCGTTCGGCAACCGCATCGAGCTGGTCGAGACCCGCGAGCTGTCGCCGGACGTGTTCCGCGCCCTGGCCGACACGGCGGTCAACCCGTTCTGCATCATCGGCAAGGACGGGACGTTCGAGTGGGTCGGCGCCTCGATCGAGGAGCTCCTCGGCTGGACCCCGGAGGAGGTCGCCAGCAAGCGCCTGGACGAGCTCGTGAGCCCGGCGTCGCTGCCCGAGGCAGTGGAGGGCCTGGCGGCCCTTGACGACGTGCCCGAGGACTACCCCCGCGCCGGCGCCGGTGTGCCCGCCGAGCTGCTGCGCAGGGACGGCACCTGGACGCCGGTCGACCTGATCGGCGCACCCGCCAAGCTGACGGGCCTGCCCTGGCACATCGTGTTCGCGCAGCGTGCCGGGTATCAGCGGGCGCTCGACCGGGCCCTGGAGGCGATGGCCGAGGACGCGGGGCTCCCCGACGTGCTCGTCCACCTGGGGGCCGCCATCGAGCAGGCGATCCCGTACAGCTCGGTGGCCGTGTGCGACCGCTGGCAGACGCCGCGCTTCCGGGTGGCGGCCGGCAGCGCCGTGGACCTCCTGCTCGCCGAGCCGGACACGCCCTGGGCAGCGGCGCTGGAGTCGGGCGAGGACGTCCAGATCGAATCCGCCGACGAGCTCTCGCCGGCGCTGGCGGCGCGGGCACGTGCCGCCGGGTTCGAGTCGTGCTGGGTGCACCCGGTGGCCGTGCCCGGCGAGCCGGACCCGGTCGCCGCCTTCGTGATCTGGCGGCCCCTCGCCGGGCCCCCGTCGCCTTTCAGCTGGAGCGCGGTGCAGCGCACCGGCAAGTTGCTGCGGCTCACGCTGCAATGGGATCGCAGCCACCGCGCCCTCGAGTACGCCGCCACCCACGACACGCTCACCGGGGTGGCCAACCGCAAGGTGTTCCTCGACCGCATCCGTGAGGTGAGCAATGCGGGTGCCGGGGTGTCGGCGGTGCTGTTCATCGACCTCGACCACTTCAAGCCCGTCAACGACGACCACGGCCATCCCGCGGGCGACGAGGTGCTCGCGGAGATCGCCGGACGCGTCGCGTCCGCCGTGCGGCCCGGCGACCTCGTGGCCCGCATCGGCGGTGACGAGTTCGCAGTGCTCTGCGAACGCCTCGCCGACGCCGCCGACGCCGAGCGTGTCGCCGACCGGCTGCTGGACGTGATCCGCCGGCCGGTCTCGGTGCCGCTCGGCGACGACACCCTGGACGTGGAGGTCGGCGCCAGCATCGGGCTCACCGAGCTGGGCCCGGGTCAGCCGGCCAAGAGCGTGATGGCCTGGGCCGACCGGGCGCTCCGGGAGGCCAAGAGGCTGGGGCGGGGCCGTTGGGTCCGCCGGCCCGCTCCCCGCTGAATCCCCGCCCGAGCTCGGCAGCGAGCGCGAGACGTCCCGGCTCAGGCCGCGTCGTGCCCGGGCGGATATGTGAGGGCGAGCTCCTCTGCGGTCGGATCGTGGCGGTGCCGAGCCTCGGCTGGGAGCAGGTCGGTGATCGCGGCCATGATCCGGCGGGTGTCGGCCTGCGGCGAGCGGTACTTGAGCTCGACGGGGTCGCCGACCTTCACCGTGACCGTGGGCGGGCTCGTGACGTTCCAGACGCGCGGTATGCGCTCCGACCGGGGCCACACCTTCTCGGTGCCCCAGAGCCCGATCGGCACCACCGGGACCCTGGTCTCGGCGGCCAGCCTTGCCGCCCCCCAGCGCCCCTCGAGCTCGGGGTCGAAGAACGCCGCCCCCCGGGGGATGGTCCCCTGGGGCAGGATCGCCACCAGCTCGCCGGCGGCGAGTGCCGCCGCCGCCTCGACCAGCGGCTGGTCGGAGCCGGTGGATCGCTCGACCCGGATCCCACCCATGGCCCGGGCGAGGGCACCGACCACCGGGGCATCGAAGACCTCGCGCTTGCCCAGGAAGCGCACGGCCCGTCCGCGGCGGGCGAGGGTGAACCCCAGCGCCAACGGGTCGAGGTAGCTGCGGTGGTTGGCCGCCAGGATGGCTGGTCCCGCCGCGGGAATGCGCTCGACCCCGTCGATGTCGAGTCGCACCCAGGGCAGGAACTCGGGCCGCACCAGCATCTGGAGTAAGCGCTGCGGCTCGATGCCGACGAGGGGCAGCTTGGGCACGCCGGCCGGGACGTCGAAGTGCACGACCGGCCAGCGGCGCACGAGGGCCACGCCCAGCAGGCGTGGATCGGGGTTGACCACCACCGGATGCCCGACGGCCCCCAGCAGGGCGCCGTCGTAGTAGCTGTCGCTGTACGCCCAGCTCTCGTCGAGGTCGACCCCGTGGCGCTCCGCCCACTCACGCACTGCTCGGAGCTTGCCGCGGCCCCACACGAACTCGCCGTCGATCGAACCGTCGTAGCGACCGTCACCGTCGACCCCGTAGCGGGTGGCCACCACGTCGTCGAAGCCCAGCCGGTCCGCCAGCGGTCTGATCATGTCGTCGGGCGTGGTCGTCGCCAGCACCAGTCGCCGGCCGGCAGCGCGATGGTCATCGATGATCGGGCGCGCGAACGGCTGCACCGCCTCGGCCAGCTGCCCGGCGGCCTTCTCCCCCGCGGCCTGCACCAGGTCCCGGTGCCAGCCCTTGGCGAACCGCGCCGCCATGCGGGTGAGGATCATCGAGGGGCGCGTCTCCCCGACCAGGTCGAACACCTGGTAGATGAGCGACTCGCCCGGGATGCCACGATCGGAGAGCACGCCGCTCGCCCGCAACGCATCGCTGATCACGGGGCCGGATGCGCCCCGCAGCAGGGTCCGGTCGAGATCGAAGAATGCGGCCGCGGGCACGCGCAGCAAGGTACCCGCCAGCGCCCGGGCGTTCCCCCGGAAAGACAAGAGCCGACCGGGGTGGATCGGTCGGCTCCTGCAGGTGCGCATAGCAAGAGGGGGGATCTGACTACGGCACTCTTGTGCGGACATTGTGCAAGTGCAGTGGGTGCACCGTCAAACAGTTGTTCGCGATAGCTGCCATCATTGTGAGTGATGGATCTGCGTCAGCTCGCCGCCCTCGCCGCCGTGGCCGACGCCGGCTCGTTCTCCGCCGCCGCCCGGCGCCTCCACACGGTTCAATCCAACGTCTCGACCCACATCGCCCGGCTCGAGCGCGAGCTGGGGGCCACCCTGGTCGACCGGGCCAACGGGGCCCTCACCGAGGAGGGCGAGGTCGTGGTCGACCGGGCCCGGCGCGTCCACCGCGAACTGGAGTCGCTGCGGTCCGACGTGTCCTCGATGCTCCACGAGGTGTCCGGCCAGGTGCGGCTCGGCTGCATCGGCACGGCCAGCCGCTGGCTCCTGCCCAACCTCCTCCGGGTCATGGCCGAGCGGCATCCACGCGTCCAGGTGGTGGTCGTCGACGCCACGACCACGTCGCTGGTGCCCCAGGTCGTGAGCGGTGCCCTCGACCTGGCCGTGGTCAACCTGCCCCTCGGCGAGGACGAGCTCGTCACCGAGCCGTTGTTCGACGAGCAGCGCATCCTCGCCGTGCCGTTCGCTCATCCGCTTGCCAGCCGCGAGCACGTCGAGCTGGCGGACCTGGCCGAGCACGAGCTGCTGCTCGAACCGCGCGGGACGCCGTTCCGCGACGAGCTCGACCACGAGGCTTCGCGCCTCGGGGTCGAGATGCGGGCCCAAGCGGAGATCGACGGCGTCAGCCTGCTGGCCTGGCTGGCGTTCCAGGGCTACGGCCCCGCCATCCTGCCGGCGACGGCGGCGTCGGGCTGGATCGACGTCTCGTGCCGGCGCATCGCCGTGGGTGGCCTGTCGCCACGGTCGGTCGGCATCGCCATCCCCCGCCGGGGCCGCCCGTCGGCGCCGGCGCGCGCGGTCAGGGCCGCCATCCGCGAGCTCGTGGAGGCCGCCGACCAGGAGGGCGTCCACCCGACCCTGACCACGGAGCGCGGGACCGAACCCTCGTGACGCCGACAAGTCGGCAGTAGCCTCGGCCACGAGAAGACCACATCAAGGAGCAACTCGCCGTGCCCGAGAGCATCACGATCACGGACAACCGCACGGGCGAATCCGTCGAGATACCTATCGCCGAGGGTGGTGTGGACGCCAGCGGCTGGCGCAAGCTCCTGCCGAACATCTGGTTCTACGACGAAGCGTTCATGACCACGGCGTGCACCCGCAGCGCGATCACCGAGATCGACGGTGACGCCGGCATCCTCCGCTACCGCGGCTACCCCATCGAGCAGCTCGCCGAGAGCTCCACGTACCTCGAGGTGGCCTACCTGCTCATCCACGGCGAACTGCCGACCCAGGCCGAGTACGACCACTGGGTGCGCGACATCACGTATCACACGTTCATCCACGAGAACGTGCGCAAGCGGTTCCTCGAGGGCTTCCACTACGACGCCCACCCCATGGGCATGCTGGTCTCGGCGGTCGCCGCGCTCTCGACCTTCTACCTCGACGCCAAGGACATCCACGACCCCGACAACCGCCTGAAGCAGATCGTCCGGCTCATCGCCAAGATGCCGACGCTCGCGGCCGCCTGCCACCGCTTCAGCGTCGGCATGCCCTTCGTGTACCCGGACAACTCCCTGGGCTTCTCGGCCAACTTCCTGTCGATGCTGTGGAAGGTGGCCGAGCCCCGCTACGACGCCAACCCGGCGCTGGCACGGGCGCTCGACGTGCTGTTCATCCTGCACGCCGACCACGAGCAGAACTGCGGCACCACCGCCATGCGCACGATCGCGTCCGCCCACGCAGACCCCTACAGCTGCGTCGCCGGTGCGGCCGCCGCCCTCTACGGCCCCCGCCACGGCGGCGCCAACGAGGCCGTCATCGCCATGCTCAAGCAGATCGGGAGCATCGACGAGGTCGACGCGTACGTCCAGCGCGTGAAGCGGGGCGAGGTCAGGCTCCAGGGCTTCGGGCACCGCGTGTACAAGAACTACGACCCCCGGGCGAAGATCATCAAGGACACGGCCGACGAGGTCTTCGCCATCACCGGTCGCAATCCCCTGCTCGACATCGCGCTCAAGCTCGAAGAGGTCGCCCTGAGCGACGAGTACTTCACCTCCCGCCGCCTGTACCCCAACGTCGACTTCTACTCGGGCCTGATCTACCAGGCCATGGGCTTCCCGGTGGAGATGTTCACGGTCCTCTTCGCCATCCCCCGGACGTCGGGGTGGCTCGCCCACTGGGTCGAGCTGCTGGAGCAGGACCAGAAGATCGCCCGCCCCCGCCAGCTCTACGTCGGCGCACCCGAGCGGCCCTACGTGCCGATTGGGCAGCGGGGCTGACGCCCCGGCCGTCCCCGCCGCCGGTCACTCCGATGCATGCGGTCACGATCGCCGACGGCGCCCTCGCCTGGCTCCCCCACCCGGACCCGGAGCCCGGCACGGGTGAGCTGCTGGTGCGGGTCCGGGCCGCCGGGGTGTGCCGCGGCGACCTGATGCAGCGGGACGGCCTCTACCCGCCGCCCCCCGGGACCGCCCCGCCGGAGCTCCCCGGCCTCGAGCTGGCCGGGGAGGTGGTGGCCTGCGGGCCGGGCGTGCGCCGGTTCGGCGAGGGCGACCGCGTGATGGCGGTCGTCCCGGGAGCCGGCCAGGCGGAGCTGGCGGTGGTCCCCGAGCCGCTCGCGGTGCCGGTGCCGGACGGCGTGGGCTGGGCCCAGGCCGGCGGCTTCCCCGAGAACTTCACGACGGCCCACGACGCGCTGTTCACCCAGTGCGGCCTCGCCATGGGCGAGCGTGTCTGCATCCACGGCGCCGCCGGGGGTGTGGGCACAGCGGCGGTCGAGCTGGCGGTCGCGGCCGGGAGCACGGTGGTGGCGACGGTGCGCAACGAGGCCATGCGTGACGGCGTCGCGGCGCTGGGTCCCGCGGTTGTCGCCCCGGAGGCGTTCGTGGACGCAGGGCCCTTCGACGTGATCCTGGAGCTCGTGGGGGCGCCCAACATGCCGGCCAACCTCGAGGCGCTGGCGACCGGGGGCCGGATCGCGGTCATCGGCGTGGGAGCGGGCCCCGTGGCCGAGCTCAACCTGCTGGCGCTGATGGGCAAGCGGGCACGGATCCACGGTTCGACCCTGCGGCCCCGTCCGCTGGAGGACAAGGCCCAGGCCGCGCGCCGGATCGAGCGCCAGGTGCTGCCACTGCTGGCCCGTGGCGCCGTCACGGTGCCGATCGCCGCGACGTTCCCGATGCCGGAGGCCGGGGCCGCGTACGAGCGGTTCGCCGCCGGCGGGAAGCTCGGCAAGATCGTGCTTCTCTCCGAGTAGGCCGGACGAACGTGCGGCGGAACGGGACCCCATGGGGTCGCCGGCCGCCCCACGTCACCGCGCTGGCGAGCCCTCGCCCGGCAGCGGCACGACCGTGGCGCTGGCCTGGACCGCGTCACGGACCGTGAACCAGACGGCGAGGTGGTCGTCGGCCTCCTCGACCAGCAGCTCCACCGCGTCCTCGGGCGCGATGCCCGGGCCGTACTCCATGACGGCCCGGTGGGGCCGGCCCAGCAGGCGGTGGGCGAAGGCCGTGCCCGGCTCCACCTGCTCCTCGATGGCGGCCCAGTAGGCGGCGTTGTTGACGTGGCCCAGGAGGTCGATGTCCACCGCCCGCAGGGGCCAAGGTTCGGCTGCGGCGCCCACCGGCGGATCGCCGAGCCACAGCCGGCTCGACACCCGGCGGCCGGCCGCCGCCTCGCCGTAGACATCGTGGAACGCCGGCGGCAGCCGCACGGGGGCGCCGCTGTCCACCTCGATGTGGATCCACAGCGTCGCGACCTCGACCCTGCCACCGCGCCGGCCGACCATCGACAGCCGGCGCTCCGCCCAGCGACCGCCCACTCCGGCGCACCAGGTCGCGAGCTCGAGCCATTCCCGCACCTGCACACGCCGGTGGACGTCGATGACGGCACGGCGCACCACCCAGGTCGTGCGCGGATCGTCGACGCCCGAGTCCGCCGTGTCGTCGTTGCCGATGTCCTGCAGGTACCGGGCACAGGCGTCGAGGCGGAGGCGTCCCGTGGGATCCGCGTCGGACAGCCGCACCCGCCGCCCGGCCCGGAAGACCCGTCCGCCGTCCGGCGGGGACGCGAGCGATTCGTCGAGCATGGCGACAGAATGTCCCACTTGATGCTCGGAACGCTGCCCTGGGTCCCCGCTCGCACCCGACCCGACCTGCTCGCCGACCCCGTGGTCGCCGCCCTCGACCGCGCGCCCGGTGACCCAGACTCGGTGCTGGTCGCACCCATCGACCCTCAGCTGGCCGACACGGCCGCCTTCTGCGACGCGTACGCCGTAGCGCTGGACGTGTCGGCCAACTGCGTGGTGGTGGCCGGACGCCGGTCTGGTGAGACCCGGCTCGCGGGGGTCGTCGTGCTCGCGACCACGCGCGCCGACGTCAACAACCTCGTGCGCCGGCGCATCGACGCCCGCAAGGCGTCGTTCGCACCGACGGACCTGGCGGTCTCCGCGACCGGCATGGAGTCCGGCGGCATCACACCGATCGGCCTGCCCCCCGACTGGCCGCTGCTGGTCGACCGGGCGGTCGTCGCCACGCCCGAGGTGATCGTGGGCAGTGGAGTACGCCGGTCCAAGCTCGCCCTGCCCGGCGCCTGGCTGGCCGGGCTGCCGGGCGCCGAGGTCGTCGACGGCCTGGGCCTCTAGGCGGGGCTCCCCACCTCCGAACGTGCGGCGACTGGGGGCCCCATGACGGCCCTAACCACCGCACGTTCGGGTCATCGGGTCAGTCGAGGCGCAGGCGGAAGCCGCGGAGCCAGAAGCCCGGCACCGGCTCCCAGTCGAGCGACACGTCGCGCGCGAAGCCGAGCCGCTCGTACAGGCGGTGGGCCGCGACCATTCGGTCGGTCGAGTGGAGCACGATTTGGCGTCTGCCGGCGGCGCGGGCCCGGTCGACGCAGGCCCTGCTGAGGGCCTCGCCGATCCCCCGGCCCTGCGCGTCCGGCGCCACCGCCAGCATGCGGATGCCCGCACCGTCGGGCTCGCTGAACTCGGCCCACGTCGAGCCGGGTCCGGGCACGTAGGTGACGCCGCCGAGCACCATGCCGCCGTCGCCGACTGCGACGAGGACCTCCGCATCGGCAACCCGCCCGGCCACATCGCGCAACTCGCCGGCGTAGCCGGCCTCCTCGACGACCGCAGGGTCGATGGCGGCGTACGCGGCGACGGTCAGCTCGCCGAGCACCTCGTGCTCCTGCGGTCGCACGGGCCGAATGTCCATCCCGCCGACCGTAGTGAGTACCGTCGCCGCCGATGGACTTCGCCCTGCCCCCCGAGCTCCGGGCGCTGCGCGAGGAGGCCCTGAAGGTCGGGCGCGAGGCGTCCGAGCGGGCGGACGTGCCCGACGACAGCTGGATCATCGGCCACGACCGCGCCTTTGCCCAGGAGCTCGGCGCCCGGGGCTGGCTGGGGATGACGTGGCCGGTCGAACACGGGGGCGGCGGCCGCAGCGCGCTCGAGCGCTTCGTGGTGTTCGAGGCACTGATCAGCACCGGGGCGCCGGTGGCGGCGGCCTGGTTCGCCGATCGCCAGATGGGCCCGAGCCTCCTGCAGTTCGGCACCGACGAGCAGCGCGCCCGCTGGCTCCCGGGCATCATCGCCGGCGCGTCCATGTGGTGCATCGGCATGAGCGAGCCGGACGCCGGCTCCAACGTGGCCGGCATCCGCACCCGCGCCGAGCGTGACGGCGACGAGTGGGTGGTCACCGGCCAGAAGATCTGGACCTCCGGCGCCGCCGACGCCGACTGGTGCTACCTCATCGCCCGCACCGACCCGGACGCCAAGCCCCACGAGGGCCTGTCGGAGCTCGTCGTGGACATGCGGTCGCCCGGGGTGTCGGTCCGTCCGATCGTGGACATGACCGGCAACCGGCACTTCTGCGAGGTCTTCTTCGAGAACGTGCGCGTGCCCCGCGCCCACCTCGTAGGCGAGCAGAACGGCTCATTCCGGCAGGTGATGAGGCAGATGGAGCACGAGCGGGGGGGCATCGACCGCCTGGTCTCCAACCGCCGCCTGTACGAGGACGTGCGGCCGTGGGCCGACGCCACCGATCCGCAGGTGCGCCAGGAGATCGCCGCGATCGAGTCCGGCTACCGCATCGGCCGCATCCTGGTGCTGCGCGAGACGCTCGGCCAGACGCCCCGCCAGTTCTCGGCGGCCACCAAGACCTTCTGCACCGAGCTCGAGCAGCGCATCGCCGCGTTCTGCGGCCGGGTGCTGGGCCCCTGGGCCCTGCTCGGGGAGGCCGGCCCGAGCGGCCGTGGGAGCGGGGGGACCGGCCCGAGCGGCCGTGGGAGCGGGGAGGCCGGCCCGAGCGGCCGTGGGAGCGGGGGGACCGGCCCGAGCGGCCGTGGGAGCGGGGAGAGCGTCCATGGCGACGGGGTAGAGGCCCTCGCCCGCCGCGTGAGCCGCAACCTGTGTTACGCGCCCGCCTACACGATCATGGGCGGCACGAGCCAGATCCTGCGCAACATCCTGGGCGAGCGCACGCTGGGACTCCCCCGCGAGCCCCGCTGACCCTGCCGACTCCCGGCCCGGGGCTCAGATCCGCCTCACGGGCGGCAGCGGGTCGCGCTCGATCGGCGCCACGCGCAGCCGCACGTCCGCCACCGCCGGGCCGGACGGCGCCACGATCACCGGGTTGAGCTCCAAGGCGACCACCTCGGGCGCCGCCTCGACCAGGGCACCCACCCGCAGGAGCACGTCCTCGACGCTTCGACGCCCGCCCTCGTCGAGCAGGCGCCCGAGCGACGACGACGCGACGAACCGGCGGGCGTCGAGGTCGGTCAGCGGGAGCACGTGCGCCTCGGTGGCCGCCAGGTCGGTGGCGACCCCACCGGCCCCGAGGCTCACGACCGGCCCCACCAGCTCGCTCTGGGCCACGGTCACGGCGACGTCGATGCCGGGGTCGACCATGGGCTGGACCAGGACCGGCCACACCGCGTCGCCGAGCGCCCCGGCCATCCGGTCCAGCGTCGCACCGAGCTCGTCGTGGTCGTGGACGTCGAGCGCGACGCCACCGGCCTCGGTCTTGGCGGACCGGCTCCGCGCCGCCGACTTGACCGCCACCGGGTAGCCCAGCTCGCGGGCCGCGGCCAGCGCCTGCCCGCGGTCGCGTGCCAGCCGCGACGGCACGATCGGCAGGCCGGCGGCCGTGAGCGCGTCGACCGCCACGTCGGTGGGCAACCAGCGGGCGCCATCCTCGGCGGCGTCCTCGGCCCCGCCCTGCGCCAGGGCCGCCGCCACCAGCGCGCGTCCGGCGGCCGGATCCGCCCCCGGAGGCACGACGGCCTCGCCCTCGGGCGCCCGCCGCCAGCGGGCGTACCGGGTCACCCGCCCCAACGCGTAGGCGGCCGCATCCGGGAAATCGAACACCGGCACGTCGGGTCCCGACCCCGGCGAGATGGACGTCGGGTGCGGACCGAACACGCACGCCAGCAGCGTCTTGTCGGGGCACGCCGCCCGAGCCGACGCCACCGCGCGCACCAGGTCGGCCGTCGGCTGGCGGGGCGCCGGCGCGCAGACGACGAGCACGCTGTCCACCCCCGGGTCGGCCAGCAGCGCCTTCAGCGCGCGCTCCAGGTCGTCGGCTCCGGCCTCGAACCCCAGGTCGACGGTGCTGGCCCGGACCCGCGTCACCGCCCGGGACCCCGGGTGGCCGGTGCCCAGCTGGCGGCGGACGCCCGTCCCCAGGTCGGCCAGCACCAGCCCGGCGTCGACGCAGGCGTCGGCCGCCAGGGCCAGGGACCCACCGCCGTTGCCCACGAGCGCCACCCGGTCGCCCTCGGGCAGCGGCTGGCACGCCAGGACCCGGGCGACGTCCAGCAGCTGCGACAGCGTGTCGACCCGCACCACGCCGGTCTGCTCGAGCAGCGCCTCGACCGCAGCCGGATGGGCGGCGTCGCGCCGCGCCGGCTCGGTCTCGGGGCCCCCATCGGTGGGATAGGCGCGCGCTGCGCCCCGGCTCTTGACCGCCACGATCGGCTTGGTGCGGCCCAGCTCGCGGGCGATGCGGCTGAACTTGCGGGCGTTGCCGAACGACTCGAGGTACAGCAGCACGAGCTCCGTGCGGGGGTCGTCGGCCCAGTACTGGAGCATGTCGTTTGCCGACACATCGGCCCGGTTCCCGATGGCGGCGAACGACGAGGCGCCCAGCCCGGCGTCGCCGATCCGATCGAGGACGAACCCGCCGATGGTGCCCGACTCGGTCAGCAGCGCGACGGGACCCGGGCTGGTGTCGGGGGTGGCGAACGTGGCGTGGAGCCGCACCTCGGGATCGGTGTTGATGACCCCCAGGCAGTTGGGGCCGAGGAGGCGGGTGCCGAACCGCCGCGCCGCACGCAGTGCGGTCGCCGACAGCGCCGCGCCCGCCGGTCCCACCTCGGCGAAGCCCGCTGAGATCACGATCACGGCCGGGACGCCCTTGCGGCCACATTCCTCCACCACCGCCGGCACCTGGCCCGCGGGCACGACGACGACTGCGAGGTCGACGGCCCCGTCGATGTCGCCGACGCTTGGGACGGCCCGGACCCCGGCCACCTGGTCGGCGGCCGGGTTGACCGCGTAGACCGGCCCGGCGAACCCATGGTCCACCACGTTGCGGAGCACGGCGTGCCCGACCCCGCCCGGGTCGCGCCCGGCGCCGATGACCGCCACCGAGCGGGGCGCCAGCAGCCGTCGCACCGCCTCGGCCTCCGCCCGCTGGGCCCGGCCCAGGATGGCCGCCTCGGCCTCGGGCGTGGGCCGCAGGTCCAGCCGGACCTCGATCACGCCGTCCCCGAAGCGACTAACGGTTGTGAAGCCGGCGTTGCGGAACACCGCCACCATGCGCCCGTTCGACGGCAGCACCGTCGCCGTGAAGGCGCTGATGCCCGTGCGGCGGGCGGCCTCGGCGAGGTACTCGAGGAGCACGGTGGCGAGGCCCCGACCCTGGTGGCGGTCGTCCACGAAGAACGCCACCTCGGCCTCCGACCGGGTTGGCAGGCGGTCGTAGCGGGCCACGCCCACCAGCACGTCGTCGAGCAGGGCGACGAAGGCCATGCGGTCGACATAGTCGATGTGGGTCAGCCGCTCGACCTCAGCCTCGGGCAGGTGGGGGCGGGGCGTGAAGTAGCGGAAGTAGATGCTCTCGGGGGACTGGCGCCCGTGGAAGTCGACGATCCGGGCGCCGTCGTCGGGGCGGATCGGCCGGATGTGCGCGGTGCCGCCGTCCGCGAGCACCACGTCGGCCTCCCATGCGGCCGGGTACCCGGGCGGAACCGGGCCGCTGGCTGCGGCGATGGTCGTCGGCTCGTCCACTGCGGTGAGGCTACGGGCGGCACGCCCGACCGGGGTGCTGGTCAGTTGTCACGTCGGCCGCGGTAGCGTCGGCCCTTGCGTCGATGGCGGGCGGAAATCGACGGGAGGCCCACTCGTGCAGCCTTGGGTTCGGTTCCGGCCACGATCCCGCGGCGTCGCGGCGACGACGGTGGCGCTGCTCGTCGTCGCCACCGGGGCGTGTGCGCAGGAGGCCGACGAGAACCCGCTGGCCGACGAACCCACCGAGGATCCCGGGCGGTCCGGCGATCGCGGCGCGTCTGGCGATGCCGACGCCGGCGGCTCCCGCCCGGCCCCGGCCGGCGACCTAGACGCACTCGTCGACGGTGCCATCGCCGACGTCGAGGCCTACTGGACCGAGACCTATCCCCGGGTCTACGACCGCCCCTTCGAACCACTGGCCGGCGGCTACCACCCCTACGGTCCCGGCACCGAGCTGCCCCGCTGCGGGCCAACGCCCATCAGCTACGCGGACATCCAGGGCAACGCCTTCTACTGCCCCTCCGAGGACCTGATCGCCTGGGACCGGGTGAACCTGATCCCCCAGATCAACGAGACGTACGGGGCCTTCACCGTGGGCATCGTGTTCGCCCACGAGTTCGCGCACGCCATCCAGGACCGGGCCGGCGTCCGGGGCCGCACGATCGACCTCGAGCTCCAGGCCGACTGCTACGCAGGCGCGTGGACCGCGCACGTGGCCGACGGCGGCGGCGACACCTTCGAGGTCACCGACCGCGAGCTCGACTCCAGCGTCGCCGGCATGGTGGCGATACGCGACCAGCCCGGAACCACCGAGAACAATCCCGGGGCCCACGGAAGTGGCTTCGACCGGATCGGCGCGTTCCAGGAGGGATTCGAGGGTGGCCCGGAACACTGCGCCGCCTACGAGGGCACGCCGCGCCGGACGTTCGACATCCCGTTCAGCCCCGAAGAGCTGGCGTCCCTCGACCCCGGCAACCTCGCGCCCGAAGACGTGCCGACCGCGCCGTGCCCGCCGGACCTCGACGACCTGGTGCTGTCTGGGCAGTT
>Ga0081455_10002061_pt1 | contig 24050 bp, 19 predicted proteins | sample TabmetS3T2R1_FD_70207 | JGI IMG/M metagenome (GOLD analysis project Ga0081455, IMG submission 70207) | Tabebuia heterophylla rhizosphere microbial communities from the University of Puerto Rico - S3T2R1 | ecosystem: Host-associated > Plants > Roots > Rhizosphere ...
TTCAAGGACATCCAGCGCATCTCGATCGTCGCCTGCGGCACCGCGAGCTATGCCGGCTATGTCGCCAAATACTGGCTGGAGCGGTTCGGCAGGATTCCGGTCGAGGTCGATGTCGCCTCCGAATTCCGCTATCGCGAGGTGCCGCTGCGCAAGGGCGATCTTGCGATCTTCATCTCGCAATCCGGCGAGACCGCCGATACGCTGGCGGCGCTGCGCTACGCCAGAGAGCAGGGCGCGCACACGCTCGCGGTCGTCAACGTGCCGACCTCGACGATCGCGCGCGAGGCCGAGACCGTGCTGCCTACCATCGCCGGCCCCGAAATCGGCGTGGCGTCGACCAAGGCCTTCACGTGTCAGCTGATGGTGCTTGCGGCGTTGTCGATTGCCGCGGGCAGGGCGCGCGGGCATGTGTCGGCCGACGAGGAAACCAAGCTCGTGCATGGCCTCGTCGAAGTCCCGCGGCTGATGGCGGCGGCGCTGACCTCGGAGCTGCAGATCGAGAAACTGGCCCGCGACATCGCCAAGTCGAAAGACGTGCTCTATCTCGGCCGCGGCACCAGCTATCCGCTGGCGCTGGAGGGCGCGCTGAAGCTGAAGGAGATCTCCTACATCCACGCCGAGGGCTATGCCGCGGGTGAGCTCAAGCATGGGCCGATCGCGCTGATCGACGAGAACATGCCGGTCGTGGTGATCGCGCCGCATGACCGGGTGTTCGAGAAGACCGTCTCCAACATGCAGGAGGTGGCCGCGCGCGGTGGCAAGATCATCCTGATGACCGACGCCAAGGGCGCGGCGGAAGCCACCATCGAATCGCTGGTGACGATTACAATGCCCGATATGGCCGCAGCCTTCACCCCGATGGTTTATGCCGTCCCGGTGCAGCTTTTGGCCTACCACACTGCCGTCATTATGGGCACTGACGTGGATCAGCCCCGGAATCTCGCTAAATCCGTCACGGTCGAGTAGGGGCGTTACGACGCCCCCTTCAAAAACCTGCTAGGATGGCTTAGCTGGAGCTTGCAGGGGCCCGTCCGGCCCGCGTGGAACCGCATGAACCGCGAAGAATTGCCGCCGACCGTGACCCCTGGTGAGTTGCCGTCGGACCACCCGCCGGGCCTGATGGCCCGCTTCCGCAACTATTTTCTGACCGGGCTGGTTGTCGCAGGTCCCATCGCGATCACCCTGTACCTGACGTGGTGGTTCGTGACCTGGGTGGACGGACTGGTGCGGCCGTTCGTGCCGGTCGCCTACCGCCCGGAAACCTACCTGCCGTTTCCCTTGCCCGGCACAGGCCTGGTCATCGCGATCTTTGCGCTGACCATGCTCGGCTTCCTTACCGCCAATCTGGTCGGCCGCAAGCTGGTCGATTACGGCGAGCGGCTGCTCGGCCGCATGCCCGTCGTGCGTGCGATCTATCGCAGCCTGAAGCAGGTGTTCGAAACGCTGTTCTCCGGCAACGGTTCAAGCCTGCGCCGCGTCGGCCTTGTTGAGTTTCCCTCGCCCGGCATGTGGTCGATCGTGCTGATCTCGCAGCCGCCGAGCGCCGATATCTCGACCCATCTGCCGAGCAAGGAAGAGCACATGTCGGTATTTCTTCCTTGCGCGCCGAACCCGACCACCGGCTTCTTCTTCTACGTCCCCAAGAGCAAGGTCATCGAGGTCGAGATGTCGGCCGAGGACGCTGCGACCCTGATCATGTCCGCCGGCGTGGTGCAGCCCGGCTCGGAAGCGCAAAAGAAGATCGCAGCCCTTGCCGGCATGGCGAATGCCGCGCGCGTGGCCAACAGCGCATCGCTGCAGCCCCAGCCGGCGAAGGTGGAGTAAGCGAAACCTGTTTCCGTCATTGCGAGGAGCGCAGCGACGAAGCAATCCAGCTTTGGGTAAAGCAAGCTGGATTGCTTCGCGAAGCCTGTCATCGGGCGCGCGTTCGCGCGACCCGTTGGCTCGCAATAACGAGGAGACTGATCACCCAGCACCAATCAACGGTACGGCTTCATCACGTTCATACAGATAGAGCAGGCAGCGCAGCGCCTCGCCGCGCTCGCCGGTCAGCTTCGGGTTGTCCTTCATGATCCGCAACGCCTCGTCGCGCGCCTGCGTGATCAGTTGGCCGTGCACGTCGGACCGCACGATGCGGTAGCCGGGCAGGCCGCTCTGGCGGACGCCAAGCACGTCGCCTTCGCCGCGCAATTTCAGGTCTTCCTCGGCGATCCGGAAGCCGTCGGTGGTTTCGCGGATCACGTTGAGCCGCGCCTTGGACATCTCGTTGAGCGGCTCCTTGTAGAGCAAAAGGCAGGTCGAGGCTTCCGAGCCGCGGCCGATGCGGCCGCGCAGCTGGTGCAGTTGCGCGAGCCCAAAGCGCTCGGCATTTTCGATCACCATGATGGACGCCGCCGGGACATCGACGCCGACCTCCACCACGGTGGTGGCGACGAGGAGACCGATCTCGCCCGAGGCGAATTGCGCCATCACGCGATCCTTCTCGGTGCCCTTCATCTGGCCGTGCACGAGTCCTGTGGCGTCGCCAAAACGCTTCCGCAGGCTCTCGAAGCGCTTTGTCGCATTGGTGAGGTGCTCGGTGCCCTCGGCTTCCGATTCCTCGACCAGCGGGCAGATCCAATAGACGCGCTTGCCCGACTTCAACGCCCGGCCGACGCCTTCCATCACCTCTTCGAGCCGGCTGAGCGGGATGGCGCGGGTATCGATGGGCTGCCGGCCGGCGGGCTTTTCGCGCAGTTCGGAAACGTCCATGTCACCGAAATAGGTCAGAACCAGCGTGCGCGGGATCGGCGTGGCGCTGAGCACGAGCACATCGACCGCCTCGCCCTTGGAAGTCAGCGCGAGGCGCTCACGCACGCCAAAGCGATGCTGCTCGTCGACGACGGCCAGCGCCAGGGCCCTGTACACGACGTCGTCCTGGATCAGCGCATGGGTGCCGACCAGAAGATCGATCTCGCCGGCCTCGAGGCGGGCGAGAACGTCACTGCGTTCCTTGCCCTTCTCGCGGCCGGTGAGAATGGCCACGCGCAAACCCGCACGCTCGGCCAGCGGCGCGATGGTCTTGATGTGCTGGCGCGCCAGAATTTCCGTCGGCGCCATCAGCGCCGCCTGCTTGCCGACCTCGGTGACGGCAGCGGCGGCGAGCAACGCCACCACGGTCTTGCCCGATCCGACGTCGCCTTGCAGCAACCGCAGCATGCGCACCGGCTGGCGCAAATCGTCGGTAATGGCGGCAACCGCCTTGCGCTGCGAGGCAGTCAGCGCATAGGGCAGCGCGTCGATGATCTGCTTGCGCAGATGGCCATCGCCGGCATTGCGGTCGCCGGCCGGCCGCCGCAACTGCGCGCGGATCAGCGCCAGCGCGAGCTGGCCGGCGAGCAGCTCGTCGAACGCAAGGCGCGACCAGAACGGTCCGTCGGGCAGGATGTCGGTCAATTCCACCGGCTGGTGGACGCGGCGCAGCGCTTCCGCGACAGGCGGAAACTTGCAGCGGCGGATCACCTCCGGGCTGATCCATTCCGGCAACGCGGGAAGCTTTTGCAGCGCCTGGCCGACCGCGCGGCGCAGCGAACCAAGCGCGAGGCCTTCGGTCAGGGGATAGACGGGATCGATGCCGGAGAGCTGGGCGAAGGCGGCCTCATCGACGATGCGGTCGGGATGCACCATTTGCGGCATGCCGTCGTAGAACTGCAGCGTGCCCGAGACGTAGCGCTTGGCGCCGACCGGCAGCAGCTTTTCGACATAGCCGGGCTTAGCGCGGAAGAAGGTCAGCACCACGTCGCCGGTCTCGTCGCTCGCATAGACGAGATACGGCGCGCGCGAGTTGCGGGGCGGCGGCGGACGATGGCGATCGACGGTGACCTCCAGCGTCACCACGGTCCCCGGCGAGGCGTCCCGTATCTTCGGCCGGGCGCGGCGGTCGATGACGCTCGCCGGCAGATGCATCAGCAGGTCGACCAGCCGCGGCGCCTCGTTGCGGTCGAGCAGATAGCGCAACAGCTTGTCCTGCTTCGGCCCGACGCCCGAAAGGCTCGTGACCGGCGCAAACAGCGGATTGAGCAGAGCAGGGCGCATCGCATCATCCGTCATGTGCGGGCGCTTTCCGTCAAGCCCGGCACGGATGTAACAGTTGATAATTCCGGCAACGGAAGGGCTGACATCGGCGCCCAGCGTCGCTATATCAAGCCCGCCCGGCACGTCCGGGCTTTTGGCGTTGGATTGGGCTTGAAGAATGACGGGTACGACGAGATCGAGCGGCGGGCTGGATGATCGCCGCAAGCGGCTGCTGTTTCGCTGCTGGCACCGCGGAACCCGCGAGATGGACCTGATCCTCGGCCGCTTTGCGGATGCCGAAGTAGGCACGCTTTCCCCGGATGAGCTGACCACGCTGGAGCGCCTGATCGAGGTGCCTGATCCCGACCTCTATGCTGCGCTGACTGGCGACAGGCCGTTGCCGCCAGAGCATGCAAGCGCGCTGTTCGAGCGCATCAAGGCGTTTCGCGCGACGGACCAGAGCGCATGAAATCGCCGGTCAAATCTCCCGCAGCACTGCTTGCGCCCGGCCGCGCACTCACCTTTGCCAATGTCGCCGAGGGCGCTGAAGGCCTCGTCGTATCGGATCTGGCGCGTGCCGTCGCGGCGCGGCCGAACCCGCCCGCGGTGAGCCTTGCCGTGGTCTGCCGCGATGGGCCGCGCATGCAGCAGCTGGCGCGGTCGCTGGAATTCTTCGCGCCGGATTTGCCGGTCATGCAGTTTCCGGCCTGGGACTGCCAGCCCTATGACCGCGTCTCGCCGCATGGCGGCGTCCTCGCGCAACGGCTGACCACGCTGGCAAAACTGTCGCGGCTGACCGGCAGCGACAAGCCGCTGATTGTGCTGACTACCGTCAACGCCATCACCCAGCGCGTGCCAACGCGCGACACGATCGCAGCACAGGCGTTGTCGGTCGCGCCGGGCAATGTGGTGCCGATGGATTCCATCGTCGCCTGGCTCGAGCACAACGGCTACAGCCGCTCTTCCACCGTGCGCGAGCCCGGCGAATATGCGGTGCGCGGCGGCATCCTCGACCTCTTTCCCGCCGGGCTCGACATGCCCGTGCGGTTCGATTTCTTCGGCGACTCCCTGGAATCGATCCGCAGTTTCGACGCCGAGACCCAGCGCACCATGCTTGACATGCGCGGGCTTGATCTCGTGCCGGTCTCGGAATTTCAGCTCGTCACCGAAACCATCCGCCGCTTCCGCATGGGCTATGTCGCAGCCTTCGGGGCGCCGGTACGCGACGACCACCTCTATGAGGCGGTCACCGAAGGCCGCCGCTATCCCGGCATGGAGCACTGGTTGCCGCTGTTCCAGGAGCAGCTGGACACGCTGTTCGACTATCTCGACGGCGCCCCGGTGGCGATCGAGCCGCTCGGCGAGGACGCCGCGCGCGAACGCTTCAAGCAGATCGCCGATTATTACGAGGCACGGCGCGAGGCGATGGAGCATCCAGGCGGCGGGGCGATCTACAAGCCGCTGCCGCCCGACCGGCTGTACCTGACCGAAGAGGAATGGAAGCAGCGTCTCGACGAGGCGGCGCTGGCGCGGCTGACGCCGTTTGCGATGCCGGAGGGTTCGACCGACGTGATCGACGCCGGTGCGCGGCAGGGCCGCAATTTTACGCCGGAGCGGGCGGATAGCTCGGTCAATGTGTTCGAAGCCGTTGTTGCCCACGTTCATGCCTTGCAGGCGCAACGCAAGAAAGTGGTGATCACGCTGTGGAGCGAAGGCTCGCGCGACCGCATGGCAAGCATGCTCGCCGACCACAAGCTCGCCAACATCACCGGCGTCAACACCTGGCGCACCGTGCAGGCGACACCCCGCAACGAGGCCATGCTCGCCGTGCTCGGCATGGAAAGCGGCTTCGAGACCGACGACGTCGCCGTCATCAGCGAGCAGGACATTCTGGGCGACCGCCTCGTTCGCCCGCGCAAGGCAAGCCGCAAGCTCGACAATTTCATCTCGGAGGTCACGAGCCTCACCGCGGGCGATATCGTCGTGCATGTCGACCACGGCATCGGCCGCTTCGTCGGCCTGCAGACGCTGGAAGTCTCGGGCGCGCCGCATGATTGCCTTGAGCTGCATTATGCCGGCGAGACAAAGCTGTTCCTGCCCGTCGAGAACATCGAGCTGTTGTCGCGCTACGGCTCGGACCAGACCAATGTCGATCTCGACCGGCTCGGCGGCAGCGGCTGGCAGGCGCGCAAAGCGCGGCTGAAGAACCGCATCCGCGAGATCGCGGGCGAGCTGATCAAGATCGCGGCCGAGCGCATGCTGCATGAGGCGCCGAAATTCCCCGTGCAGCCGCATGTCTATGACGAGTTCTGCGCGCGCTTCCCCTATGAGGAGACGGAGGACCAGCTCAACGCCATCAATGCCACGCTGAAGGACCTCGAAATCGGGCGCCCGATGGACCGCCTGATCTGCGGCGATGTCGGCTTCGGCAAGACCGAGGTGGCGTTGCGCGCGGCCTTTGCCACCGCGCTCGACGGCAAGCAGGTTGCCGTGGTCGTGCCGACCACGCTACTGGCGCGCCAGCACAGCAAGACGTTTGCCGAACGTTTCCGTGGCTTTCCCGTCAACGTCGCACAGGCGTCGCGGCTGATCCCAAACAAGGAGCTGAACCAGGTCAAAAAGGATCTAGCCGAGGGTGGCGTTGACATCGTAGTCGGTACCCATGCGCTGCTCGGCAAGTCCATCAAATTCCGCGATCTCGGCCTGCTCATCGTCGACGAGGAGCAGCATTTTGGCGTCAGCCACAAGGAGCGCTTAAAACAGCTTCGGGCGCAGGTGCATGTGCTGACGTTGTCAGCGACGCCGATCCCGCGCACGCTGCAACTGGCGCTAACCGGCGTCCGCGAACTCTCGATCATCGCGTCGCCTCCGGTGGACCGGCTGGCGGTGCGCACCTTCGTCGCACCGCACGATCCCCTGATGATCCGCGAAGCGTTGCTGCGCGAGCGTTATCGCGGCGGCCAGGCGTTTTACGTGGCGCCGCGGATCGAGGATCTCGCCGGCGTGAAGGATTTCCTCGACAAGAACGTGCCGGAGATGAAGGTCGCGGTCGCCCACGGCCAGATGGCTCCGACCGTGATCGAGGACATCATGTCGGCGTTCTACGACGGCAAGTACGACGTCCTGCTGTCGACCACGATCATCGAGTCCGGGCTCGACATTCCCAATGCTAATACATTGATCGTGCATCGCGCCGACATGTTCGGCCTGGCCCAGCTCTATCAGCTGCGCGGCCGGGTAGGGCGCTCGAAACTGCGCGCCTATGCGCTGTTCACGCTGCCGGCCCAGCAGAAGATCACGGCCCAGGCCGAGCGGCGGCTCAAGGTGCTGCAGTCGCTGGAGAACCTCGGCGCGGGATTCCAACTCGCGTCCCATGACCTCGACATCCGCGGCGCCGGCAATCTGCTCGGCGAGGAGCAGTCCGGCCATATCAAGGAAGTCGGCTTCGAGCTGTACCAGTCGATGCTGGAAGAGGCGATCGTCAACCTCAAGGCCGGTGTCGCCGAGCCCGCCGCCGATCGCTGGTCGCCGCAGATCACCGTCGGCATGCCGGTGCTGATCCCCGAGGATTACGTCAGCGACCTCGCGGTACGGCTGTCGCTGTATCGCCGGCTGGCCGATCTCGACACCGACGAGGAAATCGACAATTTCGCCGCCGAGTTGCGCGACCGCTTTGGCGTCTTGCCGGACGAGGTGCGCTATCTCTTCAAGGTCGCCGCGATCAAGGCCTATTGCCGGCGCGCCAATGTCGAGAAGGTCGATGCTGGCCCGAAGGGCGCGGTGATCTCATTCCGCGACAACAGTTTCGCCCAACCCGAGCGGCTCGTCGCCTTCATCCGCCAGCACGGGCAGGCGGCGCGGGTGCGGCCGGACATGAAGGTGGTGTTCTTCCAGGATTGGGAGACGCCGGAAGAGCGGCTCTCAGGCACCACGGATATCCTGCGCCAGCTCGCCAATCTCGCCGAGAGCAAGAAGGCAGCGTGAGACTTCAGGAAGCTGCGCGCCGCGGGTCGTCGTACAGCCGGGCAAGCAGAGATTTCGCGGTATCGTTCGGCAGCAAGGTTGCGGCGGTAATGACCGGTTCCGAACGCGCGTCGCGCATGCCATGGCCGGTGTGCCGTATCACGGCGGAGAGGCGGCGGGAGATCATGTGCGCATTGCGCAAGTCCGCCTCGGCATAGGCAACAACGATGGAACCATCGTCCTGCGCGACGCCGAAATCGCTCTGGCGCATCAGGCGGCTGATGATCCGCGCGCCATCGAACTGCGCGCGGGGATGCGCGGGGTCGAAGGCGAAGCGCGCCACCGACAGGCCGCCGCCGCGCGACTGGCTCTGGTAGATGGCGGTTGCGAAATCACGCTCGAAGGCGGCGCGGGTCAACAGACCCGTGCGGGCGTCGATCAGGCCGTTGGCGTCGATCGAGCGCAGCGTGCGGCTCAGATGCACCTCGAAGCCATGCTGGCGCACCATCGGCAGGATGGATGCAGCAACGCGCTCGGGATCGGCGACGACGATCTCGAGATTGGCGAGTTCGTAGGTCGCCGCGACCGTAGCAGACGTCGCGACAACGGGCAGGTTGCGGAAGCGCGAGTCCTCGGCCAGCACGGTGAGGAAGGCGTCGACCACACGATGGCTGAATCCATCTGCCAGCACGATTCCATCAATGTCGCGGCTATTGAGATGCTTTGCAGCGGCCTCGATGCTGAGTGCGCCGACCACACCCATGCGTTCGCCGAGTGCAACCGACAACGCGGGATAGGCGCTGCCGCGGCCGATCAGGAGCACGGTCGCATCGCGCGCGGGATCAATGTCCGACATCGCCACGCGCCGCGGTGGGTCCAGCCGGCGCATGACGGTGGCATGCAACGAGCGGACGCGTAGTGCGGCGCTGACGCGCGCCAGCAGACGCTCCGGGTGATCGTCACTATGGCTGAAGGGAATGGCGTTGTCGGGCAGTTTGGTTCTGGGATCGACCACAATCAGCGGCAGATAGGGTTCGCAGGCTGCGATTTGCCCAGCCAGCGTTTCAAGAGTGGGCCTATCGATCCCGAGAGCGGAAACGAGAACCGCGCCGGGCCGCAACTGCTCGGCTGCACGCGCGGCATCCGCCCAGTTGCTATCGATCACAGGAAACAGCTTTGTCTCGTCGAGCGCCGACGCAAATGACGGCCGTCCGCCAACGGAAACGACGAGGATCGGGCCTTGCTGGGACATCTGGGTCGCGACCTCTGAACCTGGGTCGCGATCCTAGATTTGGCGGCTTAATGCGAAGTCAACGCAGCCTCGTGGATTTCCCTCAGGTGGCGCTGGAGCGATCCCGAAAAGCTTCCACCATCAGCGGGTTAAGGCCCAATTCCGAAAGTGCTTCGCGAGCGCGGGAATTGTCGGGGGCCCGGCCGGCCAGCCGGTGGCCGCTCATGCGATCCGGCAACGCCGTGAGCAGCGCGCCCTGGCCGAGGCGCCTGGCCCATTCCTGCAGGTCCTGGGCGAGGAAGCGGTAGCCGCCGACCGCCATGACGCCGGATGGCGGCGCCGTGATGTTGATGGCCCCGGTGGCGCGGTCGAGCCGTGCGGCATAATCGGTATCAACATAGTCTCGCGGCGCGGCCGCGATCAGGGAGTCGCTGGGCGGAGGTGACGGGGCATAGGCCGCGACCGTCACCATCGGCCCGCGCAGGCCGAGCGTTCCGCGCGGGGTGAGCAGGATTTCGCCTGATATGGCCGAGCCCGGCAGCTCGCGTGGCGCACCATGCGGTCCGGGCTTGATCAGCGCCGCTGCGCCGTCCTTGCCACGACGGGCGCCGAACATGCCGGCCTCCCCGAACAGATAGACGTCGGTCAGGCTCGCCGTCTGCGAACTCCACGACGCGCTGGAAGCGACCTGCTCCGGCGAGCGCCAGAGCCCGATCACGTTGCGTAAGCGCGGCATCCGCGACGACAGGTCCATCTCGTCGAGCCGCAACGCCAATTGCGCCGGCGCCACCAGCGTGTCGCAGGAAACATCAATGACCTGCCGTTCCAGCACCTCGCCATCGAAGGGGTGATGCAGCGCCAGCGTTCCGCCGGTCAGGAGCCAAAGCGCAAGCGACGAGGCGACGCCGGCAAACGAGCAAGGCGTGAACGCCGACATGATGGTCGCGCCCTGCGGCACGTCGCTCTCCAGCGACAGCGCCAGACCGCCAGCGATCACGCTAAGATGGGTGCGCGGCACCGCGCGGAAACCATCCGAGGTCACGTCAAAGGAGACCAGCGCGGCTTTGCGTCCATCCTGGATCACAGGACGTGACGCGGAGGATTCCACAGCAATGGCGCGGTCGAGCGAGGCCATGCCTTCCGGCAGGTCGTCGCCAAAACCGCAGACATGGCGGATGGAAAAGCATTCCGCTGCCGCGTGCATGGCGATGTCGGCATGGGAGACGCCGTCGATGCGACCAGCGGTGACGACGGCCCGCGCGCCGGTGCGATTCAGCGCAACGGTGAGCTCGGCTTGCCGCCAGAGCAGCGGCAGCGCCGCGACCACGAGGCCCGCGCGATGGGCGGCGAGCGCGGTGAGCGCGAATTCGATCGTGTTCGGCAACTGCACCGCGATCACCGAATTGGCCGGCAGGCCGGATTCGATGAAATGCGCCGCCAGCGCCGAGATCGCGCGGTCGGCCTGCGCGAAGGTCAGCCGCCTTGTCGGCTGGCCGGTGATGCGTGGCTTGTTGAAGGGATCAAGCAGCGCCACTGCGTCCGGCTGCCGCGCCAGGATGCGCTGGAAGAGGATATCAAGTGTCGGCGAGGCGTTTGGATGGGTCACGGACTTCAGCTGCATCGCGTTGGGTTGCATCACTTCTGTTGATCGGGCTTGGGCTGCTCGAGCTTGGGCTGATCCGCCTTGTGCCACCAGGTTTCCGGCAGATAGCCCGTCAACGCGGTGACTGACGGCCGTTCTATCCGATTCCAGCGGGCAATCCATTGCTCCGGCACGTTAAACAGGGGGATAGCGTAGAAGCCCGACATCAGGACGCGGTCGAGGGCCCGCACCGCCGAGACGAAGGCCAGCCGCTCCCGCGCCTCGAGGATCGCCGCGATCAGCGCGTCGATCGCAGGCTCCTTGGCGCCCATGTAGTTCCGCGTGCCGGGAATGTCGGCGGCTTCGGTGCCCCAGTAGAACGACTGCTCATTGCCGGGCGAAAGCGACTGGTCCCAGCGGTTCTGGATCATGTCGAATTCATAGCCGAGGCGGCGCTGGTCGAACTGCACGGGATCGACGGCGCGGATGGTCACTTCGATGCCGGCGCGCTTGAGATCGCGCTGGTAGGCGAGCGCGATGCGCTCCTGGTCGCGCGTGGTCACCATGATCTCGAAGGTGAGCGGCGCTCTCGTGGTGCGCTGCTTGAGCACCGCGCCATCGAGGTCGTAGCCGGCTTCGGACAAGAGCGAGAGCGCCGCGCGCAGGGTCGCCCGATCTCGCCCCGATCCATCGGTGACGGGCAGGCGATAGCTGCCATCGAGAATATCGCCAGCTACAGCGGCACCGTACGGTTTCAGCAATTCGCGCTCGCGCTCGTCAGGCGCACGCTCATAGGCGGACAATTCCGAACCGGCAAAGAAGCTTCCGGACCGTCCATAGAGGCCGAAGAAGTAGTTCTTGTTGATCCATTCGAAGTCGAACAGCAGCGTCAGCGCGCGCCGCACGCGGATGTCGGAAAAAACGGGCCGCCGCGTGTTGAAGACCATGAATTCCGACGGCTGCGGCATCCCGGTCTTGATGGACTCGCGGATCAGCTCGCCGCTGCGGGCGGCAGGAAAATCGTAGCCGTCGTGCCAGCGCAGCGGCTCGTGCTCGACGCGGAAGTCGTAGAGGCTGCGCTTGAACGCTTCGAACTGGCCGTTGGCCTCGCGATAGAAATCGAGTCGGACCTCATCGAAGTTCCACAAGCCGCGATTGGCCGGGAGATCGCGGCCCCAGTAATCCGGGTTCCGGGTCAGCGTGACGCTGGCCCCTGGCCGCACCGCCGTGACGCGGTAGGGCCCGGAACCGATCGGGCCGGTCATTGTCGTCTCCTCGAAGGTCGCGGGGTCGACGACATGGCGCGGCAGCACCGGCATCAGCCCAAGGATCAACGGCAGCTCGCGGTCATTGGCCCCGGCCAGATCGAACCGCACCGTGAGCGGGTCGAGCGCCTCGGCCTTGGCGACCTTGGCGTAGTACTGGCGGTGGTTGGGCCGGCCCTTATCGCGCAACAGCGCCCACGAGAACAGCACGTCTTCCGCCGTGACAGGCTTTCCGTCAGAGAAGCGTGCGCGCGGATCGAGGCGGAAGGTGACATAAGTCCTGGCATCGTCGGTTTCGACGCTCCGTGCCAAGAGGCCGTAGAGCGTGAAGGGCTCGTCATTGCCGCGCGCCATCAGGCTTTCGATCACAAAGCCCCGCATCTGCTGGACGGCGAGCCCGCGCACGATCAGCGGGTTGAGGCTGTCAAAGGTTCCCGAAAGGCCCCAGACCAGCTTACCGCCTTTGGGCGCGCCAGGGTTGGCATAGGGCATATGGGTGAAATCAGGCGGCAGCTTTGGCGCGCCGTGCATGGCGATGGCGTAGTTTTCCGCTGCCGCCAGCCGATCCGGAACGAAGGCAAGTGCAAGCCAGGCCAAGCCTGCAATGCTGACGGCGGCACGCCGAAACAGGATGACTTTGGGATACAGAACTGATTCGAAAATTCTCACCCCGAAGCTTTACCATAGGCCCGTGGCCATCGCCGTGACATCGATCCAAGACGGTTGTCGATCCAAGACGGTTGTCGGCATTGATCTTTTTGTCCGCCGCTGTATTGAAGGCGGGCAATGATCAAGGCGGCGGGCTTGTCACGCAACCGCCTCAATTGGCTAAGAGACAGCCGCCCAAAACGGCGCAGGGATTTGGCAACCCGCAGCGGTTCGGGTGCCTGGCTTCAGAAAGGGTTTTCCGCAATGAATTTCCGTATCTTGGCCGCTTTGGTCCGGCCGCGTGGGCGGGCGCTCGCCCTGTTGGCGGCGACCAGCTTGTCGGCTTCGCTGGCGGTTTCCGCCGCCCTGGCTCAGACCCCAGCCCCGGCCCCGGGCGCACCGGCGCCGGCCGCTCCCAAGGCCCCTCCGAAGGCCCCCGCGGCTCCCCCCAAGGCGGCGCCGAAAGCCCCGCCTGCTGGGGCCCAGCAGCAGGCCCCGGCAGGCCAACAGCCGGCGCAGGCTCAGCAGCAGCCTCCGGAGCAGCAGATCCAGCTGATCTACGCGCCTTGGACCAAGTTCTGCCTCAAGGGTCAGGATGCCGGCGCAAAGCAGGTCTGCTTCACCGGCAAGGACGGCCGCATCGAGTCTGGCCAGCCCGTGATCGCCGCCGTCATCATCGAGCCGGAAGGCGAACCCAAGAAGATCCTGCGCGTGACGCTGCCGCTCGGCATGCAGCTGATCCATGGCACCCGCATCATCATCGACAGCAACCAGCCACAGCAGTCGCCCTACGTGATCTGCTTCCAGAACGGCTGCATGTCGGACTATGAAGCGACACCCGAAGTGATCGCCAGCCTGAAGAAGGGCCAGAACCTCGTGGTGCAGGCGATCAACTCCAACGGCGCGCCGCTGACGCTGCCGCTGCCCCTGGCCGGCGAGTTCGCCAAGGCCTATGACGGTCCGCCGACCGATCCGAAGGTGTTCGAGGAGAACCAGAAGAAGCTGCAGGAAGAGCTGCAGAAGCGCGCCGAAGACGCGCGCAAGAAGCTCGAGCAGAACCAGCCCGCAGGCGGGCAGCCCAATCCAGCGACAAAGTAAGTCGCGTCGACAGAACAAATGGAAAGGCGCCCAGGTCGGGCGCCTTTTTTGTTGCAGGTAATGTTGCTGGAGGGAAAACCGGCCTAGTTCAACGACGGGTTGCGCGGACGATAGGCACCGGACTTGTCCTTCACAAAAATCTCGGCGACCTGCGAATGGCGGATCGGCTCGCCGGAATCGTCGGGCAGCAGATTCTGCTCGGAGACATAGGCGACGTATTCGGTCTCCGAATTTTCTGCGAGCAGGTGATAGAACGGCTGGTCCTTGTGCGGCCGCACCTCTTCCGGGATCGACAGCCACCATTCCTCGGTGTTGTTGAACTCGGGATCGATATCGAAGATCACGCCCCGGAAGGAAAACACCCGGTGGCGGACAATCTGCCCGATCTGGAATTTGGCGGTACGCGCTTTAATCATAGCTCGTCGATAGACCATGATTGTGGCCGATGCTAGGGGCATGTGGACGAATTAACCTTCTTCGGCTTGGCAAGACTCGTCGCCACGCTGCGGAAAACATTCAGGAAACCTCATTTCCGCATCATCGATATTCTCAATCTGGCAATTCCCTATTTCAGCTTGATCTTCATCGGCTATGGCTGCGGTAAAGCCAAAGCGTTGCCGGAGTCCGGGCTCGCCTGGACGAACTTCTTCCTGCTCTACGTGTCACTGCCGGCGTTGTTGTTCGGCACCATGTTGCGAACGGCCTTTGCCGAGCTCAACAACCCACCGTTCCTGGTCGCGACGACACTCGGCACCATGATCGCGTTGCGCTCGCCATGATCGTCGGCAAGCTGACACATCGCAGCCTGATGTGGTTCATCCAAACGGAGAGACTGGTGTTCCCCTAAATCCGCCAGGACGGCGCCAGGCCTTCGCGCATGGCAAGCCGCCGCAACGGACCGATGGCGCCAATCAGGTGCAGGCCGGCGGCGCGCGCCGTCTGCACAGGCAACAGGTCGGACAGCAGCGAGCGGTTGGCGAGATCAATCACAAAAGTGCGGCTCGCGACATCGCTGCGTCGCGCGGCGGCGTAACGATCGAGCACCTGCGGCGAGCCCGGATCTTCGCCAAGGCCGAGCGCCTCGTGCACGATGTCAGCAAGGTCGGCGGCATCGCGCAGGCCCATGTTGAGGCCCTGGGCGCCGATCGGCGGCACGACATGGGCGGATTCGCCAACCAGCGCGATGCGGCTTTTGGCGATCCGTGCAGGCCGCTCGATCGCCAGCGGGAATTTGTGACGGCCCGGCTCGACCGTGGTGCGGCCGAGGATGGAGTGCGATTGCCTTTCAATGGCCTCGGATAGCTCCTGATCGCTCAGCGCCATCAGCCGCTCGGCCTCGCTCGGCGAGGTGACCCACACCACGCTGCAGCGATCGCCGGGCAAGGGGACGAACACGCATGGGCCCTGCGGCGTATGGAATTCAGTGGAGATGTTCTTGTGCGGCCTCGAATGGCCGATATTGAAGGTGAGCGCTGCCTGCTTGAGGTCGCTTCGCCGCACCTCGATGCCGGCGGCCTCGCGGCACAGCGATTGCCGTCCGTCGGCCCCGATCACCAGCCGCGCTCCCAGCGCCTTGTCCTGGCGTGTGACGATGGCGACGACACTGTCCTCCGGCACCACCATCGTCGCCTCGTCGTCCAGGCGCGTCAGGCCAGCAAGCTCGGCGGCACGCGCTTCCAGCGCGGCAACCAGCGTGCGGTTGTCGATATTGTAGCCGAACTGGTCGAGGCCGATTTCCTCGGAGACGAAGCGAACCTCGGGAGCGCGGATCAGACGGCCGGTATCGTCGACGAGCCGCATCACCTTGAGCGGCGCGGCGCTATCCTGGCAATGCCGCCAGACATCGAGCCGCTCGAGCAGGTCCACGGAGACGCCGAGCAGGGCGGTAGTACGGTTGTCCGAATATGGCGCGCGGCGGGCGAGCAGGGCGGTCTTGGCCCCGGCATCCGCAAGCGCAATCGCCGCCGTGAGGCCGGCCGGGCCGCCGCCCACTACAATCGTGTCAAACGTCATGGAAGCATCACTCATGCCAGAGACAATTGACGCTCGCAGCGGTAATTTCAAGGCTCGGATTGATTCAAAAAGTTCCAGAAAGTTACGCGGCCGAACGCCGCAATCGCTGATGTGCAAAGCCGCAGGATTCCTGATAGCACTGCCCGATCCATGGACCAGGTCAGCCCTCCCACAGCAAAGCCGTCGTCGCGAATGCTTGCCGCGGCTTTTTCCGTGCACGTCTTCACCGCGCTGGGTGCAGGCATTGCGTTGATCGCGATGCTGGAAGCGGTGCGCGAGCATTGGACCAACATGTTTGGCTGGCTTGGTGTCGCGCTCATCATCGACGCCATCGACGGCCCGCTTGCGCGACGGCTTGACGTGGTACGGCTGCAGCCAAACTGGTCGGGAGATGTCCTCGATCTCGTGGTCGACTTCCTGACCTATGTGTTCGTGCCGGCTTATGCGATCACCGCGAGCGGGCTGCTGCTGCCGCTTGCCGCGCCGATCCTGGGAATCGGCATCGTCGTCTCCAGCGCGCTCTATTTTGCGGACCGGCGCATGAAGGCCGCCGACAACCACTTTCGCGGCTTTCCGGCGCTGTGGAATGCGGCAGCGTTTTATCTGTTCCTGCTGCACATGCCGCCGGCGCTCTCAACACTGGCCGTCGCCATCCTGATCGCGCTGACCTTCGTTCCGATCCATGTGCTGCACCCCTTCCGCGTCGTCCGCCTGCGTTGGCTGACGCTCTGGCTGCTGGCGGCATGGGCCGTGCTCGCTGTGATCACGCTGGTCTATGACTTCAATGTCGGGCTGCCCATCACGTTCGGCCTCTGCGCCATCGCGGCCTATATCGTCGGCAGCAATGCCGCCATCCGCCTCATCAAGTCCTTGAAGGCATGATCGACCTCCTGACCAGCCCCGAAGCATGGGCGGCGCTGTTGACGCTGACTGCGCTCGAAGTCGTGCTTGGCATCGACAACGTCATCTTCATTTCGGTCCTGGTGTCGCGCGTTCCGGAGCCGCAGGCGACGCGCGCGCGTCAGATCGGGCTATTGCTCGCGCTGGTGTTTCGCATCGTCCTGCTCAGCCTGCTGGTCTGGCTGATCGGCCTGACCCAACCCGTCCTCACCGTGAAGGGCCTTGAACTGTCGTGGCGCGATATCATCCTGATCGCAGGCGGCCTGTTCCTGATCGCGAAGGCGACCCACGAGATTCACGCCGAGGTCGAGGCGGATGAAGCCGGGGATGACGAGCAGTCAGCCGCGAGCGCCTTCTTCTGGGTGATCATGCAGATCATCGTCGTCGACATGGTGTTCTCGCTCGATTCCATCATCACCGCGATCGGCATGGCGCAGGACCTGGAAATCATGGTCGCCGCTGTCGTGATCGCCTGCATCGTGATGTACATTTCCTCCGGCCCCGTGGCGCGTTTTGTCGCAGAGCATCCGACCACCAAGATGCTGGCGCTGGCCTTCCTGGTGTTGATCGGCGTGGCGCTGGTGGCGGATGGATTCAAATTCCATATCCCGCGCGGCTACATCTACTTCGCCATCCTGTTTGCAGCGGCGGTCGAGTTCTTCAATGTGCTCGCAAAGCGTAATCGGAGAAAGGCCAGGAAATAGGCAGGCCTCCCGCGTCCCGCCAAGGCGTCGGTTGACAAGACCTGCTCGCAGGCGTTCGGTTCGAACCGGGCGAATACCAGGGAGGAGCCGCCATGACCAAGGCCGTCCGCGTCCACAAGGTAGGAGGTCCGGAAGTCCTGACCTACGAAAGCGTGGACGTGCCGGCGCCGGGACCGGGCGAGATCCGCATTCGCCAGCACGCGGTCGGGCTCAATTTCATCGATGTCTATTTCCGCACTGGACTTTACAAGGCGCCGGGGCTGCCGTTCATCGCCGGCAACGAGGCGGCGGGCGAGGTGATCGCGGTCGGGCCGGGCGTGACGAATTTCCATCCCGGCGACCGCGTCGCCTATTATTTCAACCTCGGCGGCTACGCCTCAGAGCGCAACATCCCCTGGGACAAGCTGGTCAAGCTGCCGGACCACATCACCTACGAGCAGGGCGCGGTGCTGATGCTCAAGGGGCTGACCGTCTGGTATCTCCTGCACAAGACCTTCAAGGTTGAGCCCGGCCATCGCGTGCTGATCCATGCCGCCGCCGGCGGCATCGGACTGCTGGCTTGCCAGTGGGCGAGGGCGCTGGGCGCCCATGTCATCGGCACCGTCGGCTCCAGGGCGAAAGCCGATCTCGCGCTCTCGAATGGCTGCGATCACGTCATCAATTACAACGAGGAGGATTTCGTCGAGCGCGTGAAGCAGATCAGCCGCAATGAATTGTGCGACGTCGTCTATGACGGCGTCGGCAAGGCGACCTTTCCGGGGTCGCTATCATGCCTGCGGCGGCGCGGCATGTTCGTGAGTTTCGGCAATGCCTCGGGGCCGGTGCCTCCCTTTGCGATTGCTGAGCTCAATAACCACGGATCGTTGTTTGCGACCCGACCGAAGCTCAACGACTATGTCGCGACCCGCAAGGAGCTGCTGGAAGGTGCCGACACCGTGTTTGCCGCCGTCATCAACGGCAAGCTGCACGTGCCGATCAACCACGCCTACGCGCTGAAGGATGCGGCCAGGGCGCATACCGAGCTCGAGAACCGCGCGACCACGGGCGCGGCGATTTTGCGGCCGTAGCCCAACAAGATGGTGGTCCCGCGAGGACTCGAACCTCGAACCTTCGCGTCCGCAACGCAGCGCTCTGTCCAATTGAGCTACGGAACCATGCCATCATCGGCTGCGATCCGACCTGGCCTGTCTACGCGACTCGCCGCGCCACGCCGGCTTCGGTCAGGATCGCGTCGAGACCGTCGATCATGTCAGATATCTCCGCCCGCGTGACATTCAGCGCCGGCATGAAGCGCAGCGCGTCGGGCTGCGGCGAGTTGAGCAGCAAGCCCGCCTGAAATGCCTGGGCGACGATCGATGCGCCGACCGGCAGTTTCAGGTCAAGCGCCAGCAACAGCCCGCGGCCGCGGACTTCGCCGAGGCCGTGGCGTGCCGAGAGTTTTTGCAATTCGCTCTCGAGGAAATGGCCGGCCTCGCTGGCCGCCTTGAGGAATTCCGGCGTGCTGACCTCTTCGAGCACAGCAAGCCCGGCCGCGCACATCAGCGGATTGCCGTTGAACGTGCCGCCCTGATCGCCATGCTCGAAGCAGGAGGCTTGTTCCGTGGCAAGCAGCACGGCGAGCGGCACGCCGCCGCCGATGCCCTTGCCGAGCGTCATGATGTCGGGCTCGATGCCGGCGTGCTCGTAGTGGAACAGCTTTCCGGTACGGCCGACGCCGGTCTGGATCTCGTCGAAGATCAGCAGCAGACCGTGTTCTTTGGTCAGTGCCCGCAACTCCTGCAGAAACTGGTCGGTTGCGGGCCAGACACCGGCCTCGCCCTGGATCGGCTCCAGCATCACAGCAACGGTGGAAGGCGTGATCAGCGCCTTCACCGAATCCAGATCGTTCAGTCGCGCTTTCCGGAAGCCTGCCACCTTCGGCTCGAACAGCGGCTCGAACGCCTTCTTGCCCGACGCCGACATGGTCGCCAGCGTCCGGCCATGAAAGCCGCCCTCGAAGGTTATGATCTCATGCGCGCCGTCTTTGTGCAGCGCGCCGTATTTGCGCGCCAGCTTGATGGCGCCTTCATTGGCCTCCGCGCCGGAATTGCAGAAAAATACCTGATCGAAGCAACTGCGATCGACCAGCGCCTTGGCGAGCTTCAGACTCGGCGCATTGTAGAACGCCGGGCTCGGCGTCAGCAGTGAGGCCGATTGCACGACCAACGCGTCCGCAATCGCGTCGGGCGAATGGCCGAGGCAGTTCACCGCCCAGCCCTGCACGAAGTCGAGATAACGTTTGCCGGCCTCGTCCCAGAGATAGCTGCCCTTGCCGCGGACGAACACGACCTGCGGGCGTGCGGTGATGTCCATCAGCGCATCGAACGAATGGGTGGCGTGGGTCATGTCGATCTCCTCTTGAGTTTTGGGTGAAAAGGCAGGCCGAAAAGCAAGAAGGCCGCACTTTGCGGGTGCGGCCTTCTCGAAAACTTGGCTGATTTGTCTATTCAGCGTTGTCGTCGGACATGGCGCGACCCGGCATCGTCGTGGGTACGACGGCGGAAGCAGGCGCGGCGGTTGGTCCGGTTTGACATCATGAGGCGCGCTCATACACAGGGAGGGGAGGCGATGTCAAGATGGGCCGTGGTTGATCACCGCAAGGCGAGGGCGGAATACGCCCTCAAACTTGATTAACCCCGTCCCCGTCCTGCACTAACTTCGCTGGCGAAGGAGAGACCTGATGAAGCGACGTACCGTGATGGCGCTTCTCGCGGCGCTTGCGCTCGGCGGCGGTGCTGCGTTGCGCCGGGCGCTCGCAGCGCTCGGGCAGCAGGCGCCCGAGCCGACGATGGCGGCGATCGCCGATACCCTGTTTCCCGGCGGCGACGGACTTCCCGGCGCGTCTGCGCTGAAACTCCACGAACGCGTACTGGCCGTGTCCGACCTTCAGGATTCGATCGGCAAGGGCATCGCATGGCTCGACAAATACGCTGCCTCGCGAGGCGTTGATGCCTTTGTCGCACTAGACGAGGCCGGCAGGCTCGCCGCGATCGATGCGGCTTTTGCCTCGACCGATGACGGCATCCGGCCATTCGTCTTCGCCCTCCGACAATACCTTGGCCTCGCCTATTACGCCGATCCTGCGATCAAGAAGGCGTTTGCTTACACGGGCCCGCCGCAGCCGGACGGCTTTGCCGATTTCCAGGAGCGGCCGTCTTGAGCGACGAAGCCAAATGGGACGTGGTGGTCGTCGGCGCCGGTGCCGGTGGAGCCGCCGCGGCCTACGGCCTGTGCCGGCGCGGACTGTCCGTGCTGCTACTCGACGCCGGGCCGCATTTCGATCCGGCGACCGATTATCCGCTGACCGAGAGCGACTGGGAGACGCGAGGTTTTCCGGAAAAAGCCGGCAGCAAGGGCAAGGTGACCTTTGCGCCGGGACAAAAGCTGACCGGGCAGGAGCCGCTGCTGGCATCGGGAAGCCGTGGCCTCGGTCCGCTGGTGACCAACGGCGTCCGGTTCATGGACAGGTACGAACACGTTCGCGGCATCGGTGGCAGCACCCTGCATTTCACCGGGGAAGCCCATCGCCTTCATCCGGCGGCGATGAAGATGAAGAGCCGGTTCGGCGTCGCTGCCGACTGGCCGGTCGAATACGCCGAGCTGGAGCGCTACTACAGCGAAGCCGAGCAGTTGATCGGCGTCGCCGGCCCGGACAGCCAGGGCGCGCGATGGCGTTCGCAAAAATTCCCGCTGCCGCAGCATCCGCTATCTTACGCCGCGCAAACGCTGGGGAAGGGAGCCAAGGCGCTCGGCCTTGACTGGCAGGCCAACAGCCGCGCGGCGCTGTCGCAACCCTGGAACGGGCGACCGCCCTGCAACTATTGCGGGGCCTGCAACAACGGTTGTCCGCGCGCCGACAAGGGAAGCGCCGACGTCACCTTCATCCAGGCCGCGCTTGCAACCGGCCGCTGCACGATCCGCTCCGACAGCCCGGCGATCCGTATCGAGGCCAACCGTGATCGCGTGATCGCGGTTCTGGTCGGGCGCGCCGACGGCAGCATCGAGCGCATCGCCTGCCCCAATCTCGTGCTGGCCTGCGGCGCCGTCGAGACGCCGCGCCTGCTGCTGGCGTCCGATGGGCTTGGCAACGAAAGCGGCCAGGTCGGACAGAATTTCATGGACACGCTGTTCATAACCGTAGGCGCACTGCACCCCGAGCCGCAGCACGGACGGCGCGGCTTGCCGAACGACGCCATTTGCTGGGATTTCAACGCACCCGATGCCATTCCAGGCGTGATTGGTGGTTGCCGCTTCTATAACGGCGCCGGTGAAAATGAGCTTGGCGGGCTTGCCGCCTTCGCATTGCGCGCGATCCCGGGCTGGGGACGGGCGCATGCGCAATCGGTGCGGCGGCAGTGGGGGCACGCGCTGCATATCGGCGCCATCGGCGAGAAGCTCCCCAATCGCGACAGCCGCATCGATCTCGACCCGAAAGAGCGCGACCGGTTCGGAATGCCGCTGGCGCGCATTGCGTCCTCGCTCGCCGAGGCCGATATCGCCCGCCTGCGTTTCATGGCGAAGAAGTCGCACGAGGTGCTGGCTGCCAGCGGTGCGGAACGCATCTATGAAACCTATTCGAGCTGGGACTGGTTTTCCGCAACCCATGTGTTCGGCACCTGCCGGATGGGTAGCGACCCCGCAAGCTCGGTGGTCGATCCGTTCGGGCGCAGCCACCGTTGGCGGAACCTCTGGATCGCCGACGCCAGCGTGTTTCCCTCATCCGGCGGCGGCGAGGCGCCCGCACTGACCATCCATGCGCTGGCCTTGCGAACCGCTGAGCGAATTCAGAAGCAGTGAGCCCGCTGCGCGTCGGGACGCAACAGCGGTGCGTCGCGCGTGATGTCAGGTAACTCGAAAGCCGGGGCGTTCGCGATCAGACGCCGGCGGCTCGTACCAGATAGTGACGACCAGCCAGGGACCATCTGCGTCGCTGGGTTTCCCGGCACCTGCCGAGATTGCCGTTTCCGTCTTGATGATGCTCACCGACGTCTGCGAAGCCAGCCAAGCGTTGATCTGCTCTTCGATCACGTTGGCGCGGCTATCCGTGAAGATCTTGACTTGCAGTGGCCTTGTCATCTTGCTTGCCTCTGTCAGAACCCGGCGACGCTGCCATGCAGGTCGTATTGATCGGCGCGCTCGATCCTGGCAGTGACGATCTCGCCCACCTTCAGAGGCCGTCGGCTCGACAGGTAGACCGAGCCGTCGATCTCCGGCGCGTCGGCCTTTGAGCGGCCCTTTGCCACGGTCGGACCGACCTCGTCGACGATCACCTGCTGCCGCGTCCCCACCTTGCGCTTCAGCCGGCGCGAGGAAATCTTCTGCTGGCGCGCCATCAGCGCGTTCCAGCGCTCCTGCTTGACTTCATCGGGCACGGCGTTGCCGATCGCGTTCGAAGCGGCGCCCGCAACCGGCTCGTATTTGAAGCAGCCAAGGCGGTCGATCTCGGCTTCCTCCAGCCAGTCCAGCAGATAGGCGAAGTCGGAATCGGTCTCGCCGGGGAAACCGACGATGAAAGTCGACCGCAGCGTCAGCTCAGGACAGGCCTCGCGCCAGGCCTTGATCCGCGCCAGGGTCTTCTCCTGGGCCGCCGGCCGCTTCATCGCTTTCAGGATCTCGGGACTGGCGTGCTGAAAAGGGATGTCGAGATAGGGCAGCACCTTGCCTTCGGTCATCAGGGCAATGACCTCGTCGACATGCGGGTAGGGGTAGACATATTGCAGCCGCACCCAGGCGCCGAGTTCGCCGAGCTCCTTGGCAAGATCGAAGAATTTTGCCCGCACCTCGCGGTCCTGCCATTTGCTGGCGGCGTATTTGATGTCCACGCCATAGGCCGAGGTGTCCTGCGAGATGACCAGCAGCTCCTTCACGCCCGCCTTCACCAGCCGCTCGGCCTCGCGCAGCACGTCGGCGGCTGGGCGCGAGACGAGATCGCCGCGCAGCTTCGGGATGATGCAGAAGCTGCATCGGTTGTTGCAGCCTTCGGAAATCTTCAAATAGGCATAGTGCCGCGGCGTCAGCTTGACGCCCTGCGGCGGAACCAGGTCGATATGCGGATTGTGCGCCGGCGGCACCGCGCGGTGCACCGCTTCCAGCACGCTCTCATATTGCTGCGGTCCGGTGATTGAGAGGACGCCGGGATAGGCGGCCTCGATTTGCTCAGGCTCGGCGCCCATGCATCCGGTGACGATCACCTTGCCGTTCTCGGCCATGGCCTCGCCGATGGCGGAAAGCGATTCTTTCTTGGCACTGTCGAGGAAACCGCAGGTGTTGACGATGACGAGGTCGGCGCCATCGTGCTTGCGCGCGAGCTCGTAGCCTTCCGCGCGCAGGCGGGTGATGATCCGCTCGGAATCCACCAGCGCCTTGGGGCACCCAAGCGAAACAAAGCTGACTTTGGGCGCGTTGGCCTGCTGCATGTCCAAATTTGCCTGATTGATGGGCAGGAGCTAGTCCCATTCCGCCGCAAATACAAGGCTTTGCGGTCGCGTTTGGCGTGGGGTATGCATGCGCTGCCGGGTTATGAGTGAACGATGAGCGCCGAATCGTCTCCCAAG
>Ga0081455_10002062_pt1 | contig 24040 bp, 28 predicted proteins | sample TabmetS3T2R1_FD_70207 | JGI IMG/M metagenome (GOLD analysis project Ga0081455, IMG submission 70207) | Tabebuia heterophylla rhizosphere microbial communities from the University of Puerto Rico - S3T2R1 | ecosystem: Host-associated > Plants > Roots > Rhizosphere ...
CGGTTCGATGAGCGGGAGGTGGAAACGGAGCATGGCGAGACTACTGGGGCACCGGCTTACGAAAGCGCCGGCAACAGACAATGTCGTCGCCTAAACTACCGCGCCACCTCTCGACTCCACCCTTACAGATGACGGTGGTCAGGCGCGCGCTGCGGATGAGAGCCGCGGCGCGTGCCGCTTCGAATTCATGAATCGGTCGTTGCTCTTCCTTGCGATAACACCGGAAAAAGAGCCGAGCGAAAGCGCGGCGAACGGGTTTCATGCAGAAGGCTGCGGTCGGGACTGGAGAGGAGCCCGGCGGGGAAGCCGAGGACACCTCTGATCATCGACCGCGAGTGGGACGATACACCTCGACTTGGGTACTACTCAAGCCGAGTAGGATTGAGGCCGTTCAGTGGGACGCATAGGGTTCGCGCGACGGACGGAGGAAGAGTCACCGTGCGGAACGCGTCGAACGCACTCCTGAACGAGATTCTGGAGCGCAAAGACATCAAAACCGATTACCAGCTCGCGAAGCTGCTCAAGATTCGGCAGCAGATTCTTTCCAACTACCGCAGCGGCAGAACGCAGATGAGCGACGAGATGGTGCTCCGTTTCGCCGCGCTCATCGGCAAAGACCCCGCGCCGATCCTCGCGGATCTCGCGGCCGAGCGGTCGAAGAGCGCGGAAGTCGCGAAGGTATGGAAAGAAGCGGCGAGGCGACTGAGCCGACCTAAATAGTCCCGAGAAGATACGCGCGGCCGCCGAGCGAGGTCGCTGCTAGTGGCACGGTGCGCGCGTCCATCCCCTTGCGATCAGAATGAGCGGCTCGGGACAGAAGAGCAACGGGCTTTCGCGGCATAAACGGGTCCTTCCCCTAAGGGGCCGCTAACGCGTCCCCTCATGGGCCCCTTCCATTTATTCCACGATCCCATTGCTCTTCTACCCCGAGCCGATCGGAGGGTTCGCAAGAGGATGGCCGCCAGGTGTGGGCTGCGAGTGCGAGGTCGAGGCGTATGCACTTTAGCTGCGTTTCGGCGGGCGCTGCTTTGGACGCAGTAGGCATCGTCGGTACGATACGGCAGGGCTGACGAGGCGTTCCAGAACGCTTCTCACGAGTCCGAGTTTGCGATAGCAGCAGCCGCGACGCTCGCGGCTCTCGAGGGCTGAGAGGGAAGCATGAAGATATCCGCGGGTTCTTTCGCACCTCACATCAAGAATTTTCCGGTAGTCATCGGGCTGCTGGCTCTGTTGGGGTTCGCGAGTCCTTCATTCGGGGGAATGAGATGGTCTGCTCGAGCTATAGATCCCTCATTGATCGGCGCGATAAGCAGCGACAGCAACCTGCTTCGAGAGACATTGTTCGGGGTGCCGCCGAAGGCATTCACGGAAAAGCTGAAGAAGAATGGCATCGTCGATCTGTCTGACAAGCAGCTTTCGGACGAGTTGGAGGCGTGGGCAGCAAAGCGAAAGGCTGACGTGGGTGATACGGAAGTCGACCTCGACAAGGCCTGGCACGGAATTCACTACCTGCTGACCGGTAGGGCTGAACCGAACGGCACGCTTGCTTCCAAGGTGATCATGGGTGGGGAAAACATTGGGCCCGACCTCGGGTACGGGCCGGCGCAATTGTTGAAACCAGACGAGGTCAAGGCAATAGCAAAACTGCTTGAAGAAACCACCCCGGACACATTGCGGAAGCGATTTGAGCCAAAAGAAATGACGCGCGTGGGGATCTATCCCGACATCATTTGGGAGCGCGACGGAGATGAGGCCTTGAGGTTCGTCTTGCAGTACTACGAGAAGCTCGTTGCCTTCTACCGGCTCGCAGCGGATCGGGGGCAGGCGGTCATCTTCGCGATCTCGTGATGATCGGCTAACCCAATCTGCGTTCGTGACTACGCTGCCGCTGCACAGGCGGCGGTACTTGGGTCGACGGCGATGCGCAATCTCTAAGGCGACAGATCAAACAGGGCGCGGTCGTCTGCGCTCGACAGCGAGTCCGTTAGCCACTTGCGCAACGGCGGTCAGAGCACTGCGTAATTCGTCGTCGCTCACTCCGATTGTGGGCATCAAGGTTGACGGAGTGATGAGGCCAAGCGGCGACTCGGAGAATGAGCCAGAAGCGGTTGTGTAGTATGTGTTTGTGATGCCTAGTGGAGGAACTATGACTGCATCCGCGATGCCAGCCGATCGGTTCTGGCGAATCATCGAGCGCGCCGCCCGGTCCGACGGTGATCCCGACGCTCATATGGAGGCTCTGCGGGTGGTGCTGCGCGAGCTCTCTGCCGAGGAAGTTATATCGTTCGAGGTGGCCTTTCGCCGCTATCTTAACGAAGCATACACATGGGATCTCTGGGGTGCGGCATACGTGGTCCATGGCGGCTGCTCCGATGACGGCTTCGAGTACTTCCGGCGCTGGCTCATCTCAAGGGGACGGGATGCCTATGAGGCTGCGCTGGCCGATCCCGACAGCCTGGCGCGATTGGACGTGCGACCTGGTTCTGATGATGTATGGGAGTTCGAGGAGATCTATTACGTCGCGAAGTATGCCTTCGAGGAAAAAGGTGGCGAAGGCGACGTACGCGACTATTCCGAGCCGGAAGCCGGCATGGGTGGACCCGGTCCTTCCGGCGACCCTTTCGAGGAGAATGAGGAGCATCTGGCCAGGCGCTACCCGAATCTCTGGCGGCGGTTTGGGGCCGCACCGCTTGGCTGAGACGGTCATCTGAGCCATGGTTGATACACTCATCAGTGTCTCGAACCGGCCCAGCAGCGGACCTCAGCATAGCCGCCAGTCATCCATGCATCTGGATGATGCAAACAAGTAAAACGAAACCGGCTACATAAAGGACGAGCACCAGAAGTGCAGCGTCGGCCATGACTGTCAGCGCTCTGTCGCCGAGTTCACGATGAGCGCGAGTGAATAGGAAGCAAAGCGTTCTCCGTGCCCCCGATGCGGTGAAAAAATGAGGACGGCCCATTTCGTCGTACAGTGCGCCGTGTCTGGAGATGAGGCGCAGCCACACCGAAGCGAGTAGCACGAACCAAATCACGACGAGCGCGAACAGACCATAGAACAGTGGGCCCATACTCTGTGCGCTGGCGCTCATCCCGTGTTCCCAGTCCTTCATTCGCCCGCGATTGACGTACCACTAGATTTGGCCGCGAGGATCTTACCAGTGAAGGGGTTGGGTGCCCGCTTCGGGTCCTCTTGGGCCTTTCGTGAAAGACAAGAATCGGGCCACAGGCGGTCGGTTGACCACGGAAGGGAATTCGCGGATACGGGCAATTCATCCGATACAGCTCGCATGGCACGTCGCGCTCACGCTCGTTATCCGAACAGCTGTCCTACCCGCCCGTACATAACATCAGACCGCAGGACATACTTGATTCCCTCAGCGACCTCACCGCCTTCATGGATGAGTCCGTGCTCAAAGACTAGTGCCATGCCCGGTTGCCCCTGCACTTTCAAAGACTCGAAGTGGGTGGCACCTCCGTTGTACCCGCCATTGAGATAGATCATAAACGTGAGCAGAGACAGCTCGCCGTTCTCCCTGGCGAACGGCGCATCAGCGTGCCACGAAAACTTCTGACCCGGCTGATAGCGGTAGAAGCGGAAACGCTCATTGAGTCCTCGAACCTGGCGACCGAGGAGCATCCGAGGAATAAACTCGCCGACGCGATTCCAGACCCGCTTCGCGAGCTCGAAGTCATCCACAATGACGCGATCATTGTTCCGGGTTTCCTTGTCCAGCCGCGGACCGCCCCACGTGTTAATGGTCGCGGCATCGAATCTCCGCGCCTCGGCAGACGCAATCAATTGCTGACACTCAGCTGGCGTCAATACGCCGCTGATCGTAAAGATATGGGGGGTCAGAACTTGCCGTTCCATACCGGCTGACATTCGACGGAAGCGTCGGGTCAGGCCTCCTATCGGAATCACTCATCGGACGACACAATCATAGCTGGAACGCACTCGGTCAGTGTCCGCTCTTTCTTCTTGTGAACGAGTTCCCTAGGGTGAGAGATCGAAGAGGGCGCGGTCGTCTGCCCTGGACAGGGACTCTGTCAGCCACTTGAGCAGGAGCGCCTGCTGTAGTTCTCCCTGCTCAATCTTTGCTAGCACGATCGCACCGACCAAGATTTTCCGTCGCGTGTCGGCCTTGCGTGCTTTGCGCGATTCCAATGTGCGTCGCCGGAGCTCGAGGCGCTGCTGACGTGCCTTGAGTTGCTTGAGTCGCTCTTCGAGTGCGCCGATGCGCGTGTCTAGTTTTGGCATGCGCTCATTCTCGCGGCCTGCTGCACTATCCGCGAGACATTCGACGACTCACCTCAGTCGCACGGTCACTTTGAGCTGCGAAGACGAAGAGCCATACGCTTACGTCATGTCTAAACGAAGCACCACCCCGAAGCGACGTCCAGAGCGAAGGGCGCACTTATGCAACCCGAAGACGGGTTGCGTGCGGCAAGGGGGCGAAGACGCCCCCTTGCAACCCCCTACGCGCTCGACGCGCGCAGCAAAAGAACGGCGCCGTGCGGCGCCTGCTGACGGCGTCCGCCTGCTCGCTGTCCGCCCGCAGCGCTCACGCGCTGCTACGGCGGGCGCGGGCCGCGACGTTGTCGCGTGCCCCGCATCGAGAGGCGGCTCGCGATTCTGCGCAAACGCGTGCGATTCGCGGGCACACGCTCGTTCGACGATGCGATGGAATGCTGCCCGTGAATCCCCATGGCGAGCTACCACATCCACTGCAAGACGATCGGCCGAAGCGCCGGTCGCTCCGCGACGGCCGCGGCCGCATATCGCTCGGCCGAACGGATCCGCGATATGCGCACGGGTGAGGAGCATGACTACAGGCGAAAGCGCGGTGTCCTGCATCGGGAGATCGTGCTTCCGCCCGGAGCTCCGGCTTGGGCTGCGAATCGTGAGCAGCTGTGGAATGCCGCGGAAGCTGCGGAGACGCGGAAGAACTCGACCGTTGCTCGGGAGTTCGAGCTGTCGCTGCCGGCAGAGCTCGCACCGGAGCAGCGACAAACGCTGGCAGTCAGTTTTGCGCGTGAGCTTGTGGATCGACATGGCTGCGCGGTCGATGTGGCGATCCATGCGCCTCACCGAGACGGCGATGAGCGGAACCATCATGCGCACTTGCTCTGCTCGACGCGGCGGTTGAGACCTGAGGGGTTCAAGGAGAAGACGCGCGAGCTGGATGATCAGCGCTCGGGAGAGATCGTTCGCTGGCGAGAGCGCTGGGCCAGTCTTCAGAACGAGCAGCTGCAGAAGTATGGACACGACGTCCGCGTCGATCATCGCACTCTCGAGGAGCAGGGGATTGATCGCGCGCCTACCCATCATCGCGGGCCGGCGATCACCGCGATCGAACGTCGGGGCGAGCACAGTGTCGTTCGTGAGCGCTGGACCATCGAGGATCGCGAGGATGCGGTCAAGCGCCTGCAGAGAGCAGCCGAGCTCGGTCGCCTCGAGCGGGAAGCCGAGCAAGTGAGCCGCTCGATCATCGACCTCTCGAACAACATCCCTGCCGCTCGGCTAGCACGTGACGTCGCAGCGACTGCAGATCTCGCGCCGACGTCGTCGGCGCAGGTGCGCTCACGCGCCCAGGCGCTTTGGCAGCAGTTCCGAGCTCAGGACATCGGGGGCAAGAATCAGGAGCTGGATCTCACGAAGGACCGCACTCGCGGTCTCGGTGGTCCGGGCCATGGACACGGGTTTGATCCTTAGAAACACAACACCGGAGTAAGACTCATGGCGACGGAAGATCAGAAGATCGTGCTCGACGAAAAGACGACGCAGATCGGCTTCATGATGGAAGCGGCTATGGCTCAACAGAAGGCAGCCAAAGCATTGCAGAATGCCGCTGAGGTCAATCAGCAGCTTGCGCAGACGACGCTCGCGCAGCTGCAATATCACAACAAGACGCTGGTTCCTGCGGTGGTCGAGGGCTTCAAAGGAACGGTTCGTGAAGTGCTGCTCGACGGGATGGCCGGTGTGAGATCCGAGACGGGATTCGCGATCTCCGGCCTGCGAGGGTTGTACTCGAGAGCGCAATTCCGGCTGGCCTGGATCAGTGGAGGTTGCGTTGTGCTGAGCCTGCTGATGGGCATCGGTGTTTCCTCACTGTTTACGCCATCTGCGGAGGAGATCGCCGAGCTGCGGGCCACCGTGGACGAGCTCGTAGGCAAAGGCGGCCACGCTGATCTCAAAATGTGCCCGGTGCCTCACAAGCCCGATCGCCTCTGCATCAGGGTCGACGCGAAGGCGGGTACATACACCAAGGACGACGTCGACTACATGATCGTGTATGGCTACTAGGCGCTTTGGGCTAGCGCTCAACCGGTCCTCGCGATGAAGGCGATTAGGGCGCGCGGAGATTCGCACTGGACATCGACAGCCCCGTCCCACATGAATTACTGATCATGTCAAACAAGCCCGTCGTCATCGGTTGGGGATCGCTTATCTGGAGGCCGGAAAATTTCCCGGCGCTCGGGATATGGCAGCAGGACGGTCCCGCGCTGCCGATTGAGTTCGCGCGTCAGTCGTCCAACGGCGCGATGACGCTCGTCATCGTGGCGGGCGCTCCTGCGATTCCAACGCTTTGGACCGAACTCGGTGTCGATACGCTCAACGAAGCCAGAGAAGCTCTTCGCCGCCGCGAGAAGACCTCGAAAGTAAACGTAGGCTACTGGTCGCCAGCGACGCATTCGCATCACGAAGAAGCGAAGGTCATCGGCGAGTGGGCCAAGGCCAAAGGGGTTGAGGCCGTCGTCTGGACAGCGTTGCGCCCAAAGTTCAACGGTGAGGATGGCCGCGTCCCGACAGAGGGCGAAATGGTCGCCTATCTGAAAAGTCGGGACACGAGCGCGAAAGAGCTTGCAAGGGAGTATATCGAGCGTGCGCCCGAGCAAATCCGCACACCGTACCGTGCCGCAATCGAACGGGAACTCGGATGGAAGGCGCGTCCCAGCGGTACGCTGATTGTGGGACCGCTCGAGATTGACTCGAAAGCATGGGGTTTTGATGCCATACGTGGAGTAGATGCCGCCCGCGGCGACATGCTCGAACGCGCCGGATCTTCTGATGAGCTCGTTTCTGCCCTGATACATGTCCTGGACGAAGCGCAGCAGACCGGCGCGATCAGGCTCGCCATCGACTCGAAGCAGGAAACCTTCGAGAGCTTCCGCGCAGTGGCACAGTTCAGCGTAGACCGCGAGCTGTACGACTGGTTCTACAACGCGCGGACCGGATACCGTGCCGCATTCTGGCGCGACCCGATGAAAGGGATCGAGCTCAACCAGACGATCGTCGCCGCACTAGCTCGAAAATTGATAGAGCGACTGAACGATGAAGTAGCCGTCCGCGCTATCCAAATCGTCGAAACCAATGAGACTTCTCGCGAGGACCAAGACAGAGGCCAGAGACTGATCCCGCGCAATTTGTTTGCCCGTTCTTTTGATCCCTCCATCGCGAAGATATGGATATGCGAAAGGCTATACCGGATCGACGGTAGCCGCATCGACGATATTGGTTTCCCGATTTTCAGAGAGGCGCGCGCAGCGCCGAAGCTGACGATTCCACGATGGGCCTCCGCAGTGATCTCCGAGTCCGATGCCCCTGGATTTGGTCTCCTTGCGCCGCGCCCACCGGCGGAATATTGCTGGCTCGATCTCAAGGGCGGCGTAATTGCGAAGTCCGGCGAACTCGTGCAGCCAAAGCCGAACGATCTCCGCGCGCTGCAGCTTCACAACTTCGGCTGGACGTGGCCAGTAACAAAGAAGACTTGAGAGTCCCGGGCGCCGTCCGGCGCTGGAACAGCAGGCCCTAGCTATTCGCAGTCCGTAGGAAAAGCTTTACCTACTTAAGGATTTTTTTGAGTGTGGTTGCCGGCAGCTTTTCCGCTAATAGGCTCAAACTATTACTTTTGATTTTTTTTGAAAGCGATAGCACGAGAACGATGAGCGCAAGCAGCCAGCCTTCGCCGAACGCGGAAGCCAGCATATCGAATGCGTCATGCAGGGCTTGTGGAATCGCCATCTCGAGAAAGACGGATCACAGCTCGTTTCCCGTCACGCGTCGCGCGCGCATCTGAACGCTGCCAGACTCGCCGCATGCGCTAGCCCCAGTGCGGAACAGACCTTGCTAGCGCGAAGGGCGCCGGCGTCTTCTGTTCCGAATTCAGGTCAAGGCCTTCCAGCAGCGTCCCGGGGGGAATGATGGACACTCAGGTTATCTTGGCTATCGCGATCGCAATCCTCGCGTTCGTCGTTATCTCCGTTATTCGCTCGATTTCCAAGGCTCGACGTATGGGAGACGCTGCTCTGCCGCCCGGCGCCGGGCCGAGTCAGGACTACGCCGACGAGCAGGCGGCGCAAAAGGCAAGAGCTGATGCCCTCGCCGCGCACGATGCAATTTTCAGAAACGGCCCATCACAGGGGAACGGGCCATGAGTCCCGAGATTGTTCTGCTGACTAATACAGTCGTTGGCGCTGGTATCGGCGCATGCGTGGCGACTGCCTTCATCCTCACGAAAGCGAATGCCGAAAAGAGCCGGTCGGACACAGAGAAAAAACGTGCGGACAAGCTGGAAGAGGATCTTGCGGCTGCCAAGAAGCATGCCGAGGAGGCCAACGGCAAGTCCGAAGTAGCGAGAGCGGTGGAGACCGAGTTGCGCGTGAGACTCGCAGGTGCTGAGGCCCGCGCTGTCGCGCAAACCCTGACGATTGAGGTCACCAGGGCCGAACTCATCAGTGCCAGAGGCGATATTGTCCGCGTCGGAGAGAAGCTTGCCCGCGCGGAAGGTGTGTCGCTGGCGGAGAGCAGGCGCGCGAACGACACCGCGCGTGAGCGGGACGAAGCGCGGCACAAGGTGGAAACATTGAGCGCGGATCTCGCTAAGTCGCAGAGCGCGCAGGAGACGACGAGAGAGAGCTTGCAGGCCGCCGAATGCCTGCTGGCAGCGCTATGGCCGCTCTACGTGATGACGGAGAGTGCTCTCAGGTACCAGACTGGAGAGCATGCCTATGATGAGAAGTTGAGCGAAAGGCGCTTTGCGCGAATCAAGCTCCTTGAAGCGCATATTCTTTACCTCCACGAAAAGCTCAAAGCGGCGGAAAGCCGCGCGGCTCAGAAGGAAGTCATGAAGTCGCTTCTCGACCTTGCCAAAATCATTCTGTCTGGCCACGGCTTGCCTCCCATCCCTGGAAAGGGCTGACGCCTCGCTCACCTAGACATCATCAGCGCCGCTTCGCTACAGGCTTTCCCTGCAGGCGAATTGCGGCCGTCGTCGGTGAAGTATGCAGAAACACTTCGGCGTTACGAATTCAGGCATAGACCGACGAAGACCGGTATCCCTGAAGCTGGTTAAGTATTGCCTCACGGCCAGACCGCCTACTCAGGATCAGACTCTGGTGCCAGCTTTGGTGCCAGCTATAGGGAACCGATGGGATTGGAGGGGGCCGGCAGCCAAGCAGTATCAGTAACTTACTGATAGCAATAGCCTCCTGATCTTTTGATCCCGCCATACGGAGGTTCGAATCCTTCCACCCCAGCCAAATCTTCTTCAAGGCGATCCGTAAGTTAGCTCTGCCCCGCGGCATTCCGGTGCCCAATCCAGTGCCAAAATCCGGTGCCATAGACTGCCCAACCCAACGGCGAACACCGCTCGCGGCGGTCGTTACCCACTGACCTGCGATTGCGATCGGGTGCGCCCACGAACGGAAGTGGAGCGGGACTGAACGAATAGGTGCAGCGCGCTGCATCGAGCGCCGGATCGCCGCGATGTCCGTCTCGAGCGCGCCCTCCATCCACGCGGAGTACACCCGCCACATCGTCGAGACGCTGTGCCCGTGTTGTTTCGCGTTGAAGAGCGGGCTCTTGCCGATCATGAGATTCCAGCTGACCGAGGTGTGCCGGGCCGCATAGGGCTTGCGGTAGCGGATCCGCAATCGCTGCAGCGTTTGCCGCCATCGGTAGGCTGGGCCCAACAAGCTACGGATCGGTTCGCCACTCGTCTGAAAGAACAGCAGGTCGTGATCGATGAGGCCGGCGCGTTGGAGACGCTCGCGCAATTGGAGCTGGCGCTCGAGCACGGCGATGGCGCGCGGGCACAGCTGTATCACGCGGTCCTGGCGCGTCTTCGTGCAATCCTTGTCGATCCCCAGCACGCAGGCTTTGTTGACGGTGAGTGTCCCGAACGCGGCATCGTAGTCCGACACCGTGAGCGCAATCTCCTCCGATGGGCGCAGGCCCGTGAAGAATCGAAACTCATCATAGTTGCCCTGCGCCTCTCCCCAGTCCTGATGGAGGCCCGCAATCAGCGCCTCCGCCTCGAAGATGCGAAACGGGTCCGGTTTCGGAAGCTCACGCGGACCCAAGCGCGCGCCCCTCAGTGCGCACGCGGGATTGAATGCGTCCGGATAATTGCGATAGCCAAATGCAAAGGCAGGCCGCAAGACGCCGATGCTGTTGTTGTAGGTCTTCTTACTCCACGCTTTGTGTGCATCGGCAATCTTCGTCAGCGTGGAGAAGGTCACCGTCAGGAACGGCAGCGAACCGATCTTCGGTCGCCAGATGGTATTCAGAGTCTTGCGGTACGTGCTGAATGTGGCCGCCGCGAGTTCGCCCCGCCGCATGCGCGCTTCACAGTGCCCGAGAAACTCATCGAAGACGCGGTTGCAGCTGCGGACTTCTGCGGAATCGATGACCTTGTCCAAGCCCCGATAATTCGGAAACTCCTCCGCGAAACAGAACGTGCCGCCGCGAATGCGTGCTTTGATCAATTGGAGGTGCGCGCGCGCGAGGCGCAGATTAGCCTCCGTCGGCGTCCGTTCGAGCGTCGGCCGGTAACGAATGCCGTTGAAGATGAAATCGTATTGAATTCGGTTGTGACCTTTGACGCTCACGCCGCCGCTGTTTGCGTTTCTGCCCATAGGTCTACTCCACGCATTTTGAGAACGATCCCTTCGTAAGGGCGCGACCAATGCGCCGTGACAGGCACGACGCGCGCAGTCGCTGTCTTTGTCTCTCCGGCTAACACTCTTTGAGTGTGTTGGAAGAACAGGTCCTCTGCACAAGCAAAATTTCCGCCTCGTCGCCGAAGCTAGCCCGCGGTGACGCACTCATCAGCACCCGTCGCGGCGCACGGTCATCGTGTGTCTGGCGAGAGCGGAGAATTCGCTTCATGCGATAAGAGCGAAGGTCGCGCCACGACCCCGCCCTTCGGTCTTGCCGCCATCGCGCGTTCGATGTGCTTGATATCGGCTTCCATGGCGCCCTGGGCCCATGCCGTATAGATACGCAGCATCGTCTCCAAGCTATGGCCGTGTTGCTTGGAAACCCACAACGGACTCTTGCCCATCATCAGATTCCAGCTCACCGAGCAATGGCGGGCGGCGTACGGCTTTCGATATCGGATCGTGCTCAGCCGATGCAGCGTCTCGCGCCAGCGTCGATAGGGGGCTGCGAGCGAAGTGATCGGCGCGCCCGTTGATTCGAAGAACAGCAGATCATGATCGATCTGGCGCAGCCGGATGAGCCGCTCCGGAACGTGTCAATGACTTTGAGACACCTGGTGTCATGAGATTAGTGATCAACCGGGCGTAGCGATGATCGCTGCGGAGTCCTTTTTCGGCGGATTGATCCATGCAGCCGTGGGCAATACCGGCGGCGATGGGTTGACGTGCTTGAAGCGGTTAGGATTCGCAGCGAACGCGGCGTCGAGCGTGAGGGCGCGCTGCTGAGTGATTGCGACGGCGCGCCCGTAGTGCACGGACTCAGGGGTCATGAACCCGATGCCGCAGTGACGATGCACGGTGTTGTACCAGCAGAAGAACTGCTGACAGTGAGCACGAGCATCCTCGATCGAGCCGAAGCGCTGCGGGAAATCGGGCCGATACTTCAGCGTCTTGAACTGCGCTTCCGAGTACGGATTGTCGTCCGAGACGTGCGGCCGGCTGTGAGTCCTGGCGACGTCCAGATCGATGAGTAACGCAGCGACCGGCTTGGATCGCATACTCGTGCCGCGGTCGGCATGCAGCGTGAGCGTGCCCGGTGCGATGTTCTGCTTCGCGATGGTGTCGGCGATGAGCTGTTCGGCGAGCTCAGCGGACTCGCGCGCCGCGAGCATCCAGCCGACAACGTAGCGGCTGAAGATGTCGAGCAGGACATACAGGTGATAAGTCTCCCATTTCGCTGGGCCCTTCAGCTTCGTGATGTCCCACGACCAAACTTCGCGGGGTCGAACGGCGAGCAACTCCGGCTTTGAGTACGCCGGATGAACTCGCTGACGACGGCGTTCGCCCGTCTGATTCCGTGCGGCGAGCAGCCGATACATCGTGCGGATCGAGCCGTGATAGTGGCCTTCATCGAGCAACGTGGCGTACACCGTGGCGGGCGCCACGTCCGCGAAGCGCGCGCTGTCGAGCACGCCCAGAAGCACATCCTGCTCGGCCGGCGTCAGCGACAACGGCGGTCGGGGCCGCGGCTGCCGTGCTGGCCGCGGCCGCCCGAGCAGTCGTGCCCGCTCGCGATACACGCCAGAGCGATTCATCTGCAGCACCGCGCATGCCCCGGCCACACCGATCTGCGGTCCGAGCTGGTGAAAGGCGGCGCTCATTTCTGCTCGTCCGAGTCGTCCGCCGTCGGCAGACCGAGCAACGTGCAGAGTTTTTTTTGCACATCGATGATGACGTGCGCGCGCTCGAGCTTGCCCCGCAGTCGTGCGTTCTCGCGTTCCAGTTGATCGGCGCGGTGTCGCTCGGCCAGAGCCGCATCCGGCTTCGGCCCGCGCTTCTGCGGTGCCAGCGCCGCGCGCTCGGCCTGCTCGCGCTGCTTGCGCCAGCTCGCCAGCATCGAGGAGTAGATGCCTTCACGGCGCAGCAGCGCACCGATCTCGCCAGGCTTCGTGCAACGATCCGCTTCGGCCAGAATCCGCCGCTTCTCGGCGCCCGAGAATCGACGACGCTTGGCCGTCGGGGCCACTTCCGGGTTCGGCGCACTCGAGGACCCCTGTCCGGCCGCCCTTCGGGCGACCGTCTCACCTTCGGGTGCAGAATCAGTACCTTCAACCATAAGAGCAGAATTCAGCAATGCGGCCATGAGCGGGTCCTACCTTGTAGCTTAAATTGCCCCAGGTAGGTGTCTCTCTCTACATTGGCACGGGGGGCTCACGCAGCGCGAGCTGTTGTTTCAAGATTTCGATTGCGCGGGGACACAGCTCCACTTGCCGATCCTTGTCCGTCTTCGTGCTGTCTTTGTCGATCCCCTGGACACGCGCCTTGTTCACTCTCAATACTTTCCTGGAGGCATCGAAATCGGAGACCGTCAGAGCGATCTGCTCCGAAGGGCGGACGCCCGTGAAAAAGCGAAACTCATCGTAGTTCCCCTGTGCTTCACCCCATTCCTTATGGATGGCCGCGATGAGCGTTTCAGCATCCTGGATGGTGAGCGGATCAATCCTGGGCCGATCCTGTCTACGCAGTCGAAGGCACTTGAGGGCGGTGGCGGGATTGTGACGCTCGGGATAATCGTGAAAGCCGAACTCGAATGCGCGACGTAAAACGCTAATCGCATTGTTGTAGGTCTTCTTGTTCCAGGGTTTCCGGTCGACGACATTGAGGAGCAGTGAGTACCGAACACTCAGCATTTGCAGCGCTCCGATCGCGGGTCTCCAACTGCCATTTAGAATTTTGCGATAACAGGTGAGTGTGCTGCTCGCCAAGTCATTCTGTTTGACCCGCACCTCCGCGTGCGCGAGAAACGCATCAATGACCTGATTGCAGGTACGTGGGGAGATGGCACTCAACACGCGGTCGAGATCACGAAAATCGGGAAATTCTTCTTCGAAGCAGAACGTGCCATCGGCGATGCGTCGCTTGATCCAGATGAGCTGTTCGCGCGCGCGACGCAGGTTCAGTTCGGTCGGAGGCTTCAGTATCGAGGGGCGATAGCGCTTTCCTTGAACCCTGAAGTCGAAACGAATTCGCGCGTCGCGCACCGCGGCGACGCCGCCTGTAGTGGATCTTCTGCCCATTTCGGCACCTCCGGCCTACTGGATGGCACAGCGCTGGGGCGGCCCGAGTGCGTATCCGGCAGACATAGATCGGCGGTCTGCCTCGCGCCGGCATTGGCATCGATGGATATAGTCAGCACCGTAGAAGGTCTTCCTACGAAGGGCAAACGCTGAGCGACTCCGGGACCAGGTCGCGCGCGAGTGACCAGCGCCGAGCAGCCGCGCGCAGGCGCGTGCAATCGATAAGAACGGACGCGCGTTGAGGAACAAATTCAACTTGACTGCAGCGTCGACTGCGTGTTCGCAAGTCTGCTTCGATTGCCCGCTACGAGAGCAGCCCCGGCGCGCTTCTGTTTCCGATCAGCTTCGTTGTTACGTGATGCGGACGCGAAAGTTTTGTTTCGCGGAACGAGGCAGCCGTTGCCCCTGCCTCGTCAACTCCGACCGATGAACTGCCCGAAGTGGTGATCGTCGCCTCGCGTTCGAGCTCGACGAGCGCGGATGCCGGTGCTGAGGAAGATCGAGCGCAAGGGAGCTCGCGCCATCTATGAATTCGAGCGCTGCGCCTCTCTCAGCCGCTCGTCTGCGATTCGCGGCCCCCGCGGCTCAACGCTTCTGGTACGGGTGGAAGATGTGGTCCTTCGCGTTCACTTTCACGTGGCACGCGTGTCCGCAGTCGGAGACCCCGCTGGGATCTACCGTAAACTTGTCGGACGCGGCATCGTAGTTGAACAGCGCGTACCCCCATCCGCCGCTTTTCGGAAATCTCTTGCTGTCCTTTTCGATGACGAACGCCTGCGTGAACACATCCGGCACATCCACGACAAAAGGGGCCTCCGTACTCTTCTTCGGCTTCCACTGGAGCTTCACGATCTTGGAGCCATCCGGGAACGGCTGGCCATTGCCTGGGACGCCGGCCTTGTACGCTTTGATCATGGTCGGATTGGCGACGATCACTTTGAGCACTTCGTCGGTCCGAGCCGAAGAGACCACCGACCAGTCCTCGTATCCCTTGAAGTCGGAGAACGCGATTCCACTCGGAGATACCAGCGAGTACTTCTCCTGCGCGTAAACGGCCATAGCGCCGAGGACGGCTGCCGCGGCAATACCAATCGCGAGGTTTCTTTTGCGCTTCATAGCTAAATCCTTTCCTGGATGGTTGTCGACGAGTTTGTTTGCACAGCGATTCGAACGTCACGGTGAGCCATCGCCGGCCTTCGCGTAAGCTCCGGCCCACCAGCTCGTGACCAGCGCCGCGTACGTGTCGGCAGCGTCTTCCCAGATGAAATTTCCCTCATCGATGATGTCGAGCTTGCTCCTGGGCAGGCACTCATGGAGGTACTCGGCATTGACCGGTGGCACTATGGAATCTCTCGCGCCGTTGATGATCTGCACCGGCGTCTTGATCGTTGGCAGCAGGTCGCGCAGAACCGGCAGCTGTTCAGGGTAGTTGCGTACGTAGCGCATCGATTCCGCGAACCGCTCGCCTTCGAAGGACGCAAGATAGTCCTGGCGAGCGGCATCCGTTGGCTTGTAGCGCTCCAGGGTTCCGATCGCAGCGGTGACGATCACGCGACCGTCGATCTTGCGATAGGGCTCGTTGCTCGGCGCCTCGACCCATTCCTTCAGCACGCCGCCCAACTGGAGCGGGTAAGCGGCGCCGCCAGTGCCAATTACGAGGCTCCGGAACCTGTGCGGATAGAGTGCCGCAGCGAAGAGCGACGCGCTGGTTCCCACATCGGGCCCTACGAGGTGCGGCTGCGTGAGGTCGAACGTGTCAGCAGCACGAACGATGAACTCGCCCATGGCCTTGGGCGTCATCAGCGAGTCACGGCGTTCGGAGCGACCGAATCCTGGCAGATCAATCGCGACCAAATGCATGTGCTCGGCCAACCGATTCCACGTCGGCTCGTAGCAGTAGATGCTCTCGGGCCACGGGCTCAGCAAGAGTGCGTGATCGCCGCGCGGTTCATTCTCCGCGTAACGTATGGAGAGCCCGTCACTCGTGCGGAATCGCGGTCGGATCGATTCGCTGAAGTGCGTAGCCATAGCAACTGTTCCTCGCGGCGTCAAAGACGCTCGACATCCAGGATCGCTCGAGCAAAAGCCTGCGGAGCCTCTTGCGGCAGGTTGTGCCCAATTCCTCCGGTGATCGTTCGAGGCGCGTACTTGCCAGAGAATTTCTTGACGTAGGACTCGGGATCCGGATGCGGCGCGCCGTTTGCGTCGCCTTCGAGTGTGAGGGTGGGCACCGCGATCAGAGGACCCGCGGCAAGTCGCTTCTCCAACTCGTCATATCGGGGCTCGCCTTCAGCCAAGCCGAGGCGCCAGCGATAGTTGTGAATGACGATACTGACGTGGTCTGGATTGTCGAAGGCGGCCGCACTCCGATCGAATGTCGCCGCGTCGAAATTCCATTGCGGCGAGGCCAGCTGCCAAATGAGCTTCGCGAAGTCGCGCCGGTACTTGTCGTAACCGCTCTTGCCGCGCTCGGTGGCGAAATAGTACTGATACCACCATTGCAGCTCGGCCTTCGGTGGTAACGGCACCTTTCCCGCTTCCTGGCTGCCGATGAGATACCCGCTCACGGAGACGAGAGCGTTGCATCGTTCCGGCCAGAGAGCGGCAGCAATGCATGCAGTGCGCGCTCCCCAATCGAAACCAGCGACCGTGGCTTTCGCGATTTTGAGTGCGTCGAGCAAATCGATGAGGTCGTGGGCAAGGGCCGATTGCTGGCCGTTGCGCAAAGTCGCGCTCGAAAGGAATCGCGTCGTGCCGTAGCCGCGTAGAGAGGGCGCGATGACTCGATATCCCGCAGACGTCAGCAACGGAATCACGTCGGCGAAGCTGTGAATATCGTAGGGCCAACCATGAAGCAGAACGACAGCGGGGCCGTCGGCAGGGCCGGCTTCGACATACCCGACGTTCAGCAGCCCGGCATCGATCTGCTTCAGCGGCGGAAGCGAGGTGTTGCTGCTGGATTTGCTGGCCATGCCAAGCTGCGTAAATGCGATGCACATACCGGCTGCGCCCAGAAACCATCGACGATTGAGTTCGTGCGACATGATCAGTCAGCTGCCTTTGGCCGCTTTCTCGATCAGCGCCGCGACCTCTTTAGGATGCGAAAGAAAGATCGCATGGCTTCCGGGCAGCTCGATCGTTTCCGACTTGGCTCGCTTGCTCATGAAGCGCATGAGCTCGGGATTGATCATGCGATCCTGCAATCCGAAGACGGCGTAGCTCGGTTTCTGCGACCAGGCCGCCGTCGTGACTTTGGCATCGAAGATCGCGGCCGAGATCGGCACTTGCGAAACCGCCATGAAGCCCGCAAGAGGTTTCGGCACATCTGCGGCGAAGTCGGCCGGAAATGCTGCCGGCTTCACCTCCACGAATCCGCCACCGACAGGAGCGACGCTCTGCGCCGCGGGCGGCATCTTGCCCTGCAGCCCACCGGCACTCTCGCCGACTTCGGGTTGAAAGGCGGCGACGTATACGAGACTCCGGACGGACTGATGATTTCCGACTTCGGAAATGATCATTCCTCCGTAGCTGTGGCCGACCAGAACGCAGGGCCCCGACCGGTCGAGCACAATGCGCGTCGCTGCGAGGTCCGCGTCGAACGTTGTCTCCGGTTCCTGGACAACATGCACGGTGTAGCCGTCGCGCTCCATAATGTCTGCGACCGGCTTCCAACCAGAGCCATCTGCGAAAGCGCCGTGGACGAGTACGACTTCCTTGACGGCAGCCTGAGCGGATAAAGCCAGGCCGATGCCGAGTACGGCGAGCAAAATTGCAGTGGGTTTCATCGAGATCTCCGGAACATGGGTAACGAAGTCAGTAAGGCGCGAAGGCGGAGTCCGAAGCGAGGAATGCCGCGGCCTGTCGCGTAAACGATTCGTGAAACTGGAACAGAGACCCGTGCCCGGAGTCCGGATAGGTGAGCAGAACGGCGTTGGGCAAGTTCTCACTCAGCCAGTAGGAATTCCTCACGGGGATCATCTCGTCATGAATTCCGTTCACGACCAGCGTGGGCTGATGGATGTTTTTCAGACTCGCGAAACGCTTGCCCGTCGCAGCCTCCCACTCACGAAAAGCAGCCATCTGGGCTTGCGCAACTTGCGGACCGGATGAGGGCTCACGATCGTGAGAGCGTTGTGTGATACGCCTGACGAATGCTTCACCCGCCGCTCGACTCGTGTCTGTGGACGCGAAGAACAGCTTGGCGAGTACAGCGTACCCGCGAAGATTGGGATCGCCGAGGTATCGGGCCAGGCTAGGCTTGTCGAGATGCATGATCTCCTCGCCGCCGCGAGGCGCCGTCCCGACGAGAATCATCCTGCGAATGATGGAGGGGCGATCCAGCGCCATGTGCTGCGCGATCATCCCGCCGAGCGAGAATCCGAGGACGTCGCACTGGGTCAGGCCCATGCCATCCAGAATGCCAGCGCGTGCTTCGCCATGCTGGCGATCGTTTCCGGTACAGGTCCCGCGCTGCGTCCAACGCCTGCATTCTCGAAGAGGATCACCTCTCGGCCGACCGCAAGAGGATCCGTTACGGCAGGGTCCCAGTTGTCGAGCGTCCCCGTGAAGTGCTGAAGAAAAAGGAGCGGACGTCCGGTGCCTGCGCCAAAGCGGCGATAGGCATATCGTTGCTCGCCGACCTGAAGGAACTGCGTTGTGGCAGTAAGGTTGCTCATGTTCATCACCACCCGGCCCGCGTAGCGGGACTTCGCGTCACAAGAATCTGGCTCACGACTACGAGCCAAGCGATGCTCGCGAGGGGAGAGACGAAGCGCGAATAGGCGCCGTCCGGTGCCCAGATGCCATCGCTCAGCCATGTCGTTCCGCCCAGCAGGACGAGCACGACGACCGCAACGCCGGCTGCGAAGAGTGCGTTCGAGATCAGTCCGGCACGCCAGAGGCCAAACGTTCCGGCCATGATGAGCATCGCGCGAGGGAACGACGTCAATACAACAGAGGCCCACGCGAAGTCGTTCAGTCCCGATGTGAGCGTGTGATCTCCCGAGCCGGCGATCGAATACGCGAGCGCTGCGGCTATTGTGATCAGCAGGAAGAACACGGCTCCGAGCGCCGCGCTCGCGGCAGTCGCCGCCGCTCCCCAACCACCTTGCCCGGCGTCCGCCAAGGTGGTCCTGAGCGCCGCCGCGAACCACAGAAGGTTCAGCAGCGCCATGCCGGACAACACTGCAGCGATGATGATCCGCGTGCGATGGCCGTCGTAAAACGCGACGAGCGCATCGGCAGACGCGCCGATGTGTGGCTGATTGCCGTAGATGATGTACGCGACGACGAGCAAAGCCACAAAGCCAATGCCGCTCATGCGCCACAAGCGTTCCCAGAACGCGGGCGTGTTGTACGCGCTGGTGGGTGAGGTCAAAGCTGTGGTGGATGCGCTCATGTGGATCTCCCCGAACCCTATGCCGCATCAAACTACGCGCGTGCAGTCGAAATCCATTGCACGAAGGTATAGCTGAGCCGACGCAATCAGCCGCGAAAACCAGAACGGCCACTCAGCGTCCGTGACCGACGCAGGCGCGCGTGTACATCGAGCGATGCAAACGCATCGTTAAACCATCGTGTAATGGTGCGACTTCGGCAGCGGTGCTCTCATGCGGCCACATTGGATTCCGCAGAGGAGCATCGAAAGTGAACTCAGTCATGGCAACCCAAGCGCTAACCGGATCGCAAAAGGAACCGACTGCTGAGGACAGGATCCGGCAAGTGCAGGACCTGTTCGCCAACGCGCCGGAGATGGCAAGGAAGGCGCTGAAGAACGCGCTCCCCGCAATGATGTCGGATGCGTCGGAGGCGCAGGCATCCCGCGCGGAAAGCGCCGGTCGGATCGGCATCCGCCAGGGCACGGTCTCAGAACTGACTGTGATCGCCCCGTTCGCACCCGGCGGAGCCAAGCGACTGCGCGCGGTGCTGCGGTTGCTGAACGGCAACTTCAGCGGCGGCAAGAAAGTCGGCACCCTCCACAACATGCGCTTCGTGTTCCTGGAGAACGACACGAAGTTTCTCTTCGCGACCGCCTACGACGGTGAGTGGGATCCGTATATCGACGACTTCGCGACGAAGATCCCCGATGAAATGGACGTCATCTTCTCCGCATTCGAAGGATGGCCGGGGATTCGCAGCCCGAAGGTGAAAGACTGGATCGTCGCGCACCAGATCCCGGCCGAGGGCTGGTATGTCGCCCATCCGGATCTGACGGTGGCGGAGTCCAGAAGGCTGAAGCGCACCGGCAAGGCGGTCGAGCAATTCCTCGACAACATCGGCTAGCCGCGCAAGAGGAAGCTGACATGTTGCCCACCGAGAAGTCCGTCGACGCGAGATCAGAGGCTGGTGCGCCCACACTCGAATTTCACGAGATCCAGGCGACGGTGCTGAGGCCGCGGCCGGCGCCGTACGTCGGCACTCACGTCGGCTTGCGCATCGATGATGCACTTGCGGGGCGCGAGTTCCTGCGCCGGCTGATACCGCACGTGGATTCCGCCGCGAGCTGGTGGAAGGCGCGCAGCACCTGGTTGTCGGTCGGGATCAGTCACGCCGGCCTCGAAGCGCTCGGTGTTCCGCAGGACTCGCTGCAAAGTTTTCCTGAGGCGTTTCGCGTCGGCATGGCGGCGCGCGCGCGGCAGCTCGGCGACGTAGGGGTCAATGATCCCAAGAATTGGGAAGCGCCGTTCGGCAACGGCCAGGTCCACATCGCCGTGAGCGCGTTCAGTGATTCCGAGACGAACAAGCAACGCGTCCTCGCGATCGCTCGCGAGCAGTACGCACAGCTTTCGGGTATCCGCGTCGTGCTCACCGATGACTTCGGCGCGCAGCCGGGCAACCTCAATTCGCTGGGGTACAAGGACGGCATCGATCAGCCGGCGATCGAGGGCAGCGGCGTGGAGCCGCAGCCTGGCCAGGGCCGACCGATCAAGGCCGGTGAGTTCATCCTGGGATATCCGGGTGAAGCTGGAAGTCCGCTGCCGATGCCGAGGCCTGCGATACTCGGTCGCAACGGCACCTTCGTGGGCCTGCGCAAATATCAATCCCGCGTCGGCGCGTTCAATCGATTTCTCCATGCACATGGCAGCACCGAACAGGAGCGCGAGCTGCTCGCGGCGAAGCTGGTCGGCCGCTGGCGCAGCGGTGCGCCACTGACACTGGCGCCGGAAGTCGACAATCCTGTGCTGGGCGCGGATCCGCTGCGAAACAACGACTTCGACTACTCGAACGACTCGCGTGGCCGACAGGTGCCACTTGGCTGCCACATCCGGCGCATGAATCCGCGCGACACGCAGCTTTCCCGTTTGAGCGACGTCAATTTGCATCGCCTCATCCGGCGCGGCACGACTTTTGGAACACCCTACGATCCGAATGCGCTCTCCGCAGCGGATGACGAAGTGCCGCGCGGCGCCTACTTCCTGTTCATCAGCGCCAAAGCGATGGCGACCATCGAATTCCTGCAGCAGGAATGGATCAACGACGGCGATTTCATCGGCGCCGGCCGCGAGCGCGATCCGATCATTGGACTGCAGGAGGAGGGTGCGACTTTCACCATTCCGCACGAGCCGGTACGCCGTCGCATCCATGGTATCGAGACTTTCAACGTGCTGCGCGGCGGGGAGTACTTCTTTTTACCGAGCCTCTCCGCACTGGCCTGGCTCGCAGACCTGAACCCCTGAATGGAGACCGCCATGAATGCAAATCTGAACCCCGTTCCTGTTAGCAAGCCGCCGCAGGGCGCCAACGAAAAAGTCGAACAGCTGCGCAAGTTGTTTGCCGACGCGCCCCAGCTCGGGAGAACCGCGCTGGAAAACGTTCTCCACGAGCTGAGGTCGGATTCTTCGGAAACGCCTCCGCCTCCAGTGGAAAGTGCCGGTCGTATCGGCAGCCGTTTGGACAAGGTGTCTGAGTTGACCATCATCGTCCCGCTGGCACCCGGCGGCGCCAAGCGATTGCGTGCGTTTCTGCGGTTGCTGAACGGCAATCTGAAACGGGGAGGTGACCTCGTTGGCACTCTCCACAACATGCGCTTCGTGTTCTTCGACAACGACACGCGGCTGCTGTTTGCCACGGCCTATGACGGCGAGTGGGACGCCTATATCGACGACTTCGTGGCCAAGATTCCCGACTACCTGGACATCATCGACTCCGCGTGGGACGGCTGGCCCGGCATTCGCGATCCCGGCGCGAAGGACTACCTCGCCAAGCATCAGATCACGGCGGAGGGTTGGTATGTCGCCCACCCGGATCTGACTGTGGCAGAGACCGCACGGCTGAAGCGCATCGGCAAGGCGGTCGACGAGCTTCTCGACAAGATCGGCAACTGATACCCGCACACCCACACACCAAATCGACAAGTACCTAGAGGAGAAAGCACGCATGGTTACACAAAGCGCAACTGCGACCACGTCAGCACAGGACGCGAGGGTCGAGCAGAAGATTCAAAAGCTCAGGGAGCTCTACGCCGACGCGCCGGAGATCGGAAGAGCTGCGCTGGAGAAGGGGCTCCCCATGCTCACGGAAGAGCTAGCAGCGGCGCCGCGGTCGCAAACGGCCGGCCGTATTGGACTTCGTCAGGGCAAGGTCTCGGAGCTCATCGTGTTCCTTCCGTTCGTGAAAGGGGGAGCGAAGCGGCTTCGCAGCTTCCTGCAGTTGCTGGAAGGAAACTTCCGGGCGGCGGACGCGGTAGGCACGGTCCACGACATGCGCTTCGTGTTCGTGGACAACGACACGAAGTTGCTCTTCGCGACGGCATATGACGGCGACTTTGACGCGTACATCGAAGACTTCGCGGCGAAGATTCCGAATGCAATGGATCTGTGGCTGAGCAATTGCGAAGGTTATCCAGGAATGCGTAACCCGTCGGCGGCGAAGGACTGGATCGCCAACCACCAGATCGCAGCCGAAGCCTGGTACGTCAACAGTCCGAACCTGACCGCGGCGGAGACGCGACGGCTCGAGCACGTCGGCAAGGCGTTCGAGGAATTCCTCGACAAAGTCGGTTAGGGCGGAGCGCAGCCATGACAACGCATATCGACCAAGGCCGCCGCAACGTCCTCGTTGGCGCCGCCGTGGCAGCGGCTGCCATCGGGATACCCGCAGCAACTAGCGCGGCACAACCCAAGACAGAGGAAAGGCAGATGAGCAGCAGCACGTTCACCACCAAAGACGGTACACAGATCTACTTCAAGGACTGGGGCGCCGGACAGCCCATCGTGTTTCACCACGGCTGGCCGCTGTCGTCGGACGACTGGGACGCGCAGATGTTGTTCTTCCTCGCGCAGGGGTACCGCGTCATCGCGCACGACCGGCGCGGCCATGGGCGTTCGTCGCAAACCGCGACCGGCAACGAGATGGATACCTACGCCGCCGACGTCGCGCAGCTCGCCGCGCATCTCGACTTGCGCGACGCCATCCATGTTGGCCATTCGACCGGCGGCGGCGAAGTAGCGCGCTACGTCGCGCGGCACGGCAAAGGCCGTGTCGCGAAGGCGGTCCTGATCGGCGCGGTGCCGCCGATCATGCTGAAGACGGACAAGAACCCTGGCGGATTGCCGCTGGAGGTCTTCGATGGCTTCCGCGACGCGGTGATCCATCGGCAGCAGGCCTTCATCGACATCCCGAGCGGGCCGTTCTACGGTTTCAATCGTCCGGGCGCGAAGGCCTCCGAGGGCATCATTCGCAACTGGTGGCGCCAGGGCATGATGGGCGGGTCGAAGGCGCTCTACGACTGCGTCAAGGCATTCTCGGAGACCGATTTCACCGAGGACCTGAAGGCGATAGAGGTGCCGGTGCTGATCCTCCATGGCGACGACGATCAGGTCGTGCCGATCGCGGACTCCGCGCTGCTCTCGGCGAAGCTGGTGAAGAAGGGCACGCTGAAGGTGTACCCGGGGCTGTCTCACGGCATGTGCACGACCCATCCCGAGCTCATCAATCGCGATCTGCTCGCGTTCATCGGCGGGCAAACGCGGTCGGCAGGTGCGTGATGTCCGACCATGTTGACGGCCCGCGCTCGATCG
>Ga0081455_10002063_pt1 | contig 24020 bp, 27 predicted proteins | sample TabmetS3T2R1_FD_70207 | JGI IMG/M metagenome (GOLD analysis project Ga0081455, IMG submission 70207) | Tabebuia heterophylla rhizosphere microbial communities from the University of Puerto Rico - S3T2R1 | ecosystem: Host-associated > Plants > Roots > Rhizosphere ...
AAATATAACCGATTATCGGAATGCCGAAGAAGACGTGAATCCAGCGAACAATCGAACGTTTGGTGGCGTCAGTCATTCAGTCCCTTTCCGTCGAGAATTTGCTGCACGCACTTTTCAATCCTTGACTCCCGGGTTTTCGATTGTTTAGCTGCAGAAAAATAGAGGATGTATCCTCGTTGCCGGCCAGGCGTTAATGCGCCAAAGGCCTTTTTTAAGGGATGGGACGCATCTAATCTATTCTGCAATTCTTCGGGAATAACGAATTCTGAAGTCTTTTTGTAATCCACTTCCACGCCGGCTTTTTCCTTGGCTTCTTTGACATAAGCTTTTAGGATGGGTTTCATCCCAACGATTTCTCGAACGTTAGTAAACCGAATCTGACGCGCCGCCTGCACATTCTCGGTTTGTTGGATGAGAATACCCTTGGGATCCTTTAACAAAGCACCTTTGAAAAACAGAAGCGCGCAGTATTCCTTAAATCCGTGTATCAGAACTATGTTACTTTTCTGATACGTGTAACAAGGTTTACCCCACTTTAATTCCTCTATCAGTCCACAATCAAGACAAACCATTCTCAATTTCTCAAATTCTGCTCGCCACTTTTTCGCTTTCCTTAAAAATTCATCAACCTTGGGATTCATTTTATTCATTTCTTGCAAAATCGGTCGATTTTAAGACACCCGGCCAATTGAAGCAAAAGGGTAGATCTTGTCGAAGACATAACGCAAGTGACTGGATTGCCCTTCATCGCGTGGTTACGGCGGCGGGGAAACATGATTACTGAGAAAAAGCTGAAGAGGAACAACGATAGCGAACGCCACAGCAACCATCATCGCAAACGCCAGCGCCATGAGCCGTATGCCGCCGGACCACCCAAGAACACTACCGCGGCGGTTTGTGGCGCGCCCGCTGAAAAACCAGCCACCCAAAACGACGAGACCTAGTAACAGCACGAGGCCGAGTCCAAGCCGTATCGCCACGGGGTCGCTAAAGACCAGCACATGATGAAGAATGACAGCGGAAAGCATCATGGCAGCGAAAATGAAGCTGTGCTTCCACGACACACTGTAGCGAAGAAGGCGTGCGGCCAGCTTCAGAAACCCCGCGTAACTGATTAGACCGATTGCAATTAGAATGAGCAAAGGGACGATCATAAGCAGGGGTCGGATCTGTTGTTAGGCAGCATACGCGCCTACCTCACGATGCTCAACCTTAGGTCCTGGGAAGGCATCGAAGATTTCACGATGGACCCGGTATGACCACGCATCGTCTCGATAATAGTACCCGGCCACCCACTCTTGAAGCTGACCAAGCATGGTGTTTTGAAGCTCGAGCGAAGCGTACTTATGCGACTCCCAGGGCCGCCTGAGGTTGTTTCTCAGGCACGCATCCATCCCCGGGTTGAGGAAAACCAGCAACGTGCAATGAGCCGACGCGGCTCGAACCAGTTCGCCGTAGCAACCTTCAACGACCCAGGCAGCGTGCGAATTGATGAAGCTTCGAAGGGAAGCTCTGACAGTCTCAGGCGGACATTGCACGGCAATCTTGCCGGGTTTCCAAAACGATCGAATCCAAATCGAGGTGCGCCAAGCCCTCCCGTGTGGCAATGATTCGTGCGTAAGTGCTCTTTCCGGAGCCAGAGTTGCCGAAGACAAGGACTTTCATGCGGCCTAACGAGAATCAGATGACAAATCTTCGTCTAATCCAGTCCGTGCAAGGCTTCGCCTCACGCGGTTCGAAGACGGTGCTTGGCAAATTAAGTGCGAAGTTGCGATCGTAAAAGCCTTCTGCCTCCGCCACTTCTTAAATAACGCTCTCGACCAATTGCATCGGCCTCTTCGACGTAGGCTTCGTAATAAATGAGACTCCATGGACCGCAATAGCTTGTTGCTTGTGAAGCGTCCTCTTTGTGTTCCATCAAGCATCGGCGTAAATCTGTTCAATAGCCAATGTACAGACCCCAAGTCTTGTTCCGAATGAAGCACGTAAACGTAAAACATTTCTTCGCTCTGATTCTAATGACCGCGGGAGGCAGAGCCTCTTGCGCGGAATTCGCTTCCCGGTTTCCATTCAGGAAACTTGTCGCCATTGGCTACTTCGTAACCCACTTCGAATAAAAGTTGAACGTCTTGCACGGTGCCGGAGAGGTCCCAATCCGGACGAACTTCGTCGGTGACCTGGTGGTAATCTGTCGAGTCATATTCGTCGGACTTGAGCGGCGCGTTTTCGGGACGGGAGAGAAGATGTTCACCTTTGCCAACATAAAGCGAGGGCAGGCCTGCTTTCGAGAATTCGAAATTGTCAGCGCGATAAATCTTGCCTTTGTCAGGGCGGCTGTCCGGGATCGCGGTGCGACCCTGTCGTTTGGCCGCGTCAGCGAGAAGGTCATCGAGTGTGGAAAAGCCAAAACTCAGATCCTCAATATCGCGTGCTTTGCCCCAGACGTTCATGCTATCGAGGTTGATGTCCGCCAGCGTTTTCTCCAGGGGATAGAGCGGATGCTCTGCATAAAATTTGGCACCGAGCAATCCCGCTTCTTCGGCTGTCGTTGCCATAAACAACACAGACCGTTTCGGCAGCGGATTTGTTTTCATGAAGGCGGCGGCGAGTTCGATGACGGACGCAACGCCTGACGCATTGTCGATCGCACCGTTGAAAATCTGATCGCCTTGCAATTCCGTGTGTCGTCCAAGATGATCCCAGTGCGCTGTATAGATCACGTATTCATCGTTTAATTTGGGATCGCTGCCTTCCAGTTTGCCGATGACGTTGTGCGATTTGAACGAGCGAACGTCCTGTCTGATCTCGATGTTGGCCGTCGCATTCAGAACCACAGATCGAAAATCTTTTGTGATCGCAGATTTCTTAAGGGCATCGAAATTCTGGCCCGAATCGGCGAATAATTTTTTTGCGACGTCGAGCGTGATCCACGAACGCGCCGAGACCGCATCCATATTCTTGTTTGGATTGTCGAGCTCGAAGTTTTCTTTGCTCCAGCTCGATCTCACCACCTGCCATGGATAAGCGGCAGGTTCCGTTTCGTGAATGATGATCGCCGCGGCCGCGCCTTTTTTCGCCGCGATTTCGTACTTGTAAGTCCAGCGACCGTAATACGTCATCGCTTTTCCTTTAAAAATTTTGTCGTCGAATTTCGACGGATCTTTTGGATTGGGAACCGGCGGATCGCCGATCAACATCAGCAACGTTTTGCCCTTTACATCGACATTCTTGTAGTCGTCCCAGCCGTACTCCGGCGCGACCACACCGTATCCGACAAATACCAGAGCTGACTTGTCGATCTTGATCTCCGGCTGGAGCCGCGCGGATGAAGCGACGAAATCATCCGCATATTTCAGATCCATCGTTTTGTCGCCAATGACGAAGGACATTCGCGGTTCGCTTTTGATCCCGGCGAGGGGGACTTCCTGCGTGTATGTCCCGTCGGGATTTCCCGGCTTGAGTCCGATCTGTTTAAACTGATCGGTGATGTATTTGACCGAAAGATCTTCGCCTTTTGACCCCGGCGCGCGCCCTTCGAATTCGTCCGACGCCAGAACTTTGATATGTGCGAGCAGACCGTCCGGCGTGATCGCTTCAAGCGCCGGCTGCAAACGTTCTGTTAATGCATCATTTCCCGCGAGCGATGCCGCGGCGCAGAAAAAGGTCGCGAGCAGCAACCACGAAATTTTCATGGTCGTTCTGTAGCGGCGCTTCGCGACCACCGCAACTCAGTAACCAGGGATCCGACAATTCGCACACGGCTCGATGTGAAGGTGAGCGCTTGTTAAGGATATTTCGCTTTACGATTGTGTCGGCGCGCACCGAAGTGATCTAACGAGACGGAACTCAGCCACCCAGCCACTTGAAGCAAAAGGATGGACTTCGCCGCGGCCGCGCGCAAGCGGCTGAGTTGGCTTCATCGATGGTTAGGCCCCATGCTGCACTGCCGGACGCCGCATGGGCAGAAACGAGATGCCATGCATACTTTGTATTGGCCCTGCTGGAACAAAGCCGAAGGCTTGATACACCGGCACGGCGGAAAGACTTGAGTTGACCGTAATGTCTCCTTCGTTGCTGGGAGCGCACAGCTCGCGCAGAGCTCGTTCCCACAAGCGCCGAGCAACGCCCTGGCGTTGATGCGCCCGCTCAACGAAGAGGTGAAACAGGTGCACCCCGTCCCGGATAGCGATAAACCCGGCAAGTTGAGAATCCGAGTAAGCGAGAAGGTATCGGTAGCGTTCCGAGGCCAGGTACTCGCGCTCGGCCTGTAGGGAGACGGAGGCAAGATACTCCTCAGCCCCCGCACCAGACGGATCGTCGGTGAGTTCGCTCTGGAAGCTAGCGATCAGGCCTGCGATTGCTTCTGCATCCGCCGGCGAACCCGCTCGGAATTCCATGGCAGGCCTAACGAGAAGGAGCTGTTTCGGGGCCTGTAAAAGATCGCTCACATCTTGTTGCAATTTGGCTGCGCTGGCAAATAAGATACCACGCCAGCCGGCGGCCTTCGCTCCTTCTATGTTCAGCACCGTGTCGTCGACTAGAAGACACTCCGACATTTGAACCTTTAACGCGTTCGCTACGAAGGAAAATGCCTGCTTTTGGGGCTTTGCGACCCCGATTAGATGAGAAGCGAAAACATGCTCAAAAAGGCCGAGGCATGGATACTCGCGCGCCGAGCTTAACCTCTCCCAATGAAGAGCGATCGTGTTTGATAGCACGCAGCATTTCAAGCCTGCTTGCTTCAGCTGCTCGACAATCGTGAGAACATCTTTTCGCTCACGGCCAACGACCGAAAGCCGATTGGCCCGCACACGTTCAGCGTCTTTAACGCGGCATTCGCGCAAGAACGCTTCCAAGTAAGTTGAGGTTTCGATCTTTCCGAGCATTGCCAATTCGGTAATGCTGCTCGGCTGTAACTCAAAGCAAGAACGTGTGAGCCGAGCAAAGCTGTTCGGCGAAAGACCATATTGTTCCATCAGTTGGCACCCCGCTTCCTCTGAGTGCAAATCAATCAGTACTCCGCCCAGGTCGAAGACGACTGCTTTTGTCGCAACGGCTTGGGGCAAGAGTGGCGAGTCAAACATCTAACGAGACGGACATAAGCCACGGCAGTGGGTCATGCGACCAATCAATCGAGAACCGGCGCTAAGAAAGGCGGCGACGGGTGGTTTGCCTATCTCCCCGGAGCGAATACCAAACCGTGACGAACGGAAAAAAATCATCGTCACGAACACGACGCTGCAGAATACAACGTCAGAGTTTGCGTGGACAAGTGTCTCGGGCGCCATCCAGGAATAGCCGGTCCATACCGAAAGGCTGATCAACACAATATTGAGAGCGGTCCAGAGACGGGACATAGATCTAACGGCCGAAGCTTAGCGACCCCGGTGTGTTGTCCTCGAAGCGGTATTTATTACAACACAAGGGGTCTAACGAGAACAAGATGAGCTACGTCGAGCGAGAGCAAGCGTGGTAACGGATTGCAACGTCGAAGTCATCGGAAGCTGGGTAAAACGGCGGCTCGCGGTTAGCTCCATCGGCTCGTTAGATAATTTTCGCCGCTTGCATACAGTACTTCCAGACCTTGTAAAAGGCTACTGTGGCGTTTAGCGTTACTCCTTGGTACGTTCCGAAACGTTAAAGAAATTCCATTCCCACGTCTTGCCGTTATCTGGTGAAAAGGCCTGCCCCCACACGGGGCGTTCTTTGTTCCGTGCGTCCCAGCGGAAGACGACCAGGATGGGTTTGCCGTTGAGCGCGTCCTTGCCAAAAAAATGGCCCACGCCGTTTTGGTCGAACGAACCGACGACGGGAGGATCAATCTTTCCCGTGTTGCTCGCGATCCAGTAGAGACTCCAGAGTCGCGTCTTCGGATCAAATAATCGTAAGGTGAGACCTTCGAAAAGTTTGCCTCCCATTCCGGGAAACTGCGTGGTCGAGTATGTATCCATGTCCGCCGCACCGTTGAGAATCTTCGTATTCACATCCGAGGAATCGAACTCCGTCCAATCATGGCAGTTGGCCAGCCGTTTATCCAGGTGCCGGTTGTGCATTTTCCATTCCCCGACCAGAAAATCGAAGTCGTTAGGCGAGGAATTTGGCGAGGCGGTGATCCTGAGCTCGCCCTGAGCGTCAAATTCCACTTTGGGAATCGGAATACTTTCGTCCGCCGTCAGCTCTTTGTTTTGGGCCGGAGCAAAATGGGAAAGAACCAAGACCAGACTGATGATCAGGCAATTTCTAGGAACGAAAGTCATCGCTCAACCTAAAGATAAAACCGGGGGTAGCAAGATCGTCCGGCGTCGATTTCGCTTGCCCAGGCGAATCTGAAAACGAAAAACATAGCTCGGTAATTGAGGGCTCTCTTGCATCTACGAGACAGAGATAAGCCACCCAGCCAAAAAGTTAGATCCCGCCGCAGGCGTAACCCGAGTGGCTGGTGGGCTTCATCGATTGGTTAGGCGACTTGATATGACATGATCGTGACGTCAGCAGCTCGGTAGCGTGTATGCTCGACGATACTCCAGCCGAGGTGAGAAAAGAAAGTCTCAGCACCGGGGGTGAAGAGATAAAGTGTGCGGAAGCCGCGTTTCGCTGCCTCGTTGATGACATGCTGCGTGAGTGCACGACCGATACCGCGCTGCCGTTGCGCTGGAGCGACAAAAAGTCCGGCAAGCCAGGGCGTGTACTGTGGCCGAGTATCCATCTCATGATGCATGAGCATGGCAGAGCCGAGTAACTCTCCGCCAGACGAAGCAACAAAGGTGATGGGCAACTTACGCCGGCCGGAGCGCTGATGAAGAAGGCGAATGCGGTTAGCGACCGAATCGCCTGGGCGGAGATATGCCCACTCGCGAAAGTGCCACTCCGCGAGAGTGCGGATAAACTCAGACCGATCTGCGAGAAGTTCGATTTGCATACTGCGCGTGTAGTCGCCTAATGATCAAGCTCACGCACAGCCGCCGGAGCGGGAGGTGAGCTGCAACGTTGATGTTTGAGTTTCACAAAACTGTCAACTGCCCGGCGCGGCGGCTGTGGCGTGCAGCGCTTTGCTAGCCCATATCACGGTCTGAAGAGCAAGATGCAAATCCCCGCATGACGCCGAAGATAAACATTCGCCGACCCCAGCGGTAGGCCGAGTCACACCTTTGGAAGGGGACCGGCAAGCCGGTAGGTGTTGAGGAGGACTCCGCTGGGCGTGCTCCGTGTTGCAACCAGAGAGAGACCACGTGGCGGGACGCCATTTTCGAACAGCCGCTTTCCTGCACCGAGCACCACCGGATAGATCCACATGCGATATTCGTCGACGAGTTCGGCGGCGATCAGCGTCTGCAGCAATTCGCTGCTGCCCCAAATGTGCAACGCCGGCCCATCCGATGCCTTCAGCCGGCGGACCTCGTCCACGACATCACCGCCTATTTGCTGCGAATTCTTCCAGTCGAGTTGGTCGAGGCTGCGCGTGACGACGTATTTCGTCGCGTTGTTGAACGCCTTCGCGATCGGGTTGTCGCCCTGGTTCGGCCAGTAGGCGGCGAAGATCTCGTAGGTCCGGCGTCCCAAAAGCATGTCGAACTTATCGGCGATAGTCTCGTCAATGGCCTCGCTCAGGGCGTCGTCAAAAAAGGGCATGACCCAGCCTCCGTGGGTGAACCCGTCCCTCGGATCCTCCTCAGGGCCACCGGGCGACTGCATGACGCCGTCCACCGTGACTTGGGTGATTGCAATGATCTTTCTCATAGTTTCTCTCCACTTTTCTTTGCTTCGTAATCCAACGACAGGGCGCCTAACGAAAACAAGCTGAGCGAGCGCCACCGGCAACGAGCTTGGCCTCAGTTGAAACTGTTTTGATCATCTGAAATGTAAACGAGCGCCGGGTGGCGATTCGCTTTAGCACTTGGTTAGGGCTGCGCAGCTGAGTACACATATGACAGCGATTCCCCGAGCGGAGTGATGAAATCATGCAGATGCCAGCACTCCTGTCCTCGCTTGCGCAGTACTAAGTGCACCGTGTGCCGTTCGGGCGGATGCTTGGGGTCAAGCACGAACGGGTAAGACATGGAGACAACTGCCACATCCGGCGATTCCGATTCGACGGAGAAGCGAACCGGCTTGCCAATTTCTCCGTCCTGGGCTCCAAGCCACGGGTCGTAATCGAAATGCCCGACCTCTCCCTTCGAATATGCCCATTCCTTCTTGAGCAGCGCTCCGAACTCTGGCGTGGTGAACCGCAAAATTGAATCTGGTGCGTCGGCATAAAAAAAATAGTGCTCGGAGTAGAACGCACGTGCCCAATCTGCGGCCTGCGGGCAACCGGCGGCAGCTGCGCCCGCGCTGGTTACTGCTAATACGGCCAAGAATAGTTTCATACGCTGCCTTAACGACAAAAGCTCAGCCACAGCCGCCGAGCCTGACTCCCAAATGCAATCCTGACAATCGAATTTCATCTCGCGGCCGAAAACGCGTGGGCCAGTGGCTGTTGTCTGCAGCGCCTTGTTAGGCCACGTTCGTAGTCTCATACAAGCTGTTCAAAAATAGGTTTGTATCGCTGAAATCCGGAAACACGCAAATCGCTCCCTCGGCAGATAGCCGTGCCGCACGACCATCCGCGGCGATTCCGATAAAAGGGATGCCGAGGTTGCGACAGGCACGAGCATCCCAAACACCATCGCCAACATAAACAGTGCTCCCGACTCTGCCATATCGCTCTGCTGCCCTTCGCATGGACAACCTGATGATAGACTCTCTATCCAATGCATCGTCGCTGGATGCCGCAGGATAATCGTCGTAGCACAAGCCGGCGCTCCTCATTTTAAGACGCGCTGAGTCACGCCACGCGCCCGTAGCAAGGGCGACGCGATGCTCCAAGCTGGCACCCAAGCGCGAAAGCAAGACTGGCGTGCCGGTGATTGGCGCGGAAGGAGCACGGGATAAAACCTGTGCAAGCAACCCAACAAAGTGCTGACGAAACGCTGAAATCTCACTCGACGAAGGCGACCGCCCGGTGCGGGACTCGTAAATCTCTTGAAAAACACCAGAGTCCGTCGCGTGCTTATACCGAGACCAGTCAGTCTCAACATCACTGAAGCCACACACTTCAGCGAGAGAACGCACAAAGCACTCCGCATCACTCTCCATAGTCTGCGTCAACGTGCCGTCAACGTCGAATATGACCAAGCACATGGTAATGGCCTAACGAGAAAGAGATAACCCGCGGCAGGGTGTCATACCAATCTCGCTGGAGTCGCAACAAAGTCGGGCTGTTGGCTTCAGCGATTGGTTAGATGCGTTCATTCGCCACTCATCGATCGAATGAATCCGGGAAGATCATCCTACCGTTCTTATCGAATCCGAAAGTCACGCCAGATGAGCCTCCGTGTCCATCAGTAGCGAACCCGGCGTAAACGCAACCCGGAATGAGCTTCTGCGGTTGAATCATCGTGGTAAAACCAGGAGGCGTAACTCCGTACTCGATCGGCTGTGTCAGACCACGGCCGCTCAAGATGGACCACATCGCCTTCCACCGGTCATCGGCGGTCCGCATAGAAACGGTGAATGACTTGATATCGGTCTTCGGACGTGTGGTCGAATCACGGTAAAACTCGAAGCGGATCGGCCCGCCCAATCGCCCGCTGGCCTTAGAAACAAACGAGTATGACATCGCCTCAGCGGCGATGCCCGCGGACAGCAATAACATGACGGCAACGACGCGCATTAGCATCTAACGAGAATTAAACTGCAACTCGCAATCTATTTCTGCCTGCATACAGCGAAGTTTCTGTGAAAAGGCGGCAAGTTGGCAAGCCCGCCTTCATCGGCTTGGGAGTGACTTTCGTCTTCGACGTATGCGTCCAAAATTAGCTGGTTTGGGATTTCGATGCGTCGGGCAGTCGGCCCTTGATCCACTTGATCTGTCCATTGTGATTCGATTCGTGTTCGCACACGTGGAACCACTTGCAATAATTGTTCGTCGGTCCCCAAACCCAGTGATTATCGATCTGCATTAACCATGTGTCGTCCCGCTTCCGCAATTCCGCGAGTGTGTGCTCGCGTCCTTCACGCAGGCGATCGAGGTAATAGGCCAGATCATGCCCGTGGATTGTTTGCCGCGCGGCGTCGCCCAAACCGGCCGGCACGCCCCACTCTTTCACCGTCATCTCATCCCAATCGTCCCATTTTCTCCCCTCAAAGGTGTGTAGCTGGTAAAGACGCTCGATTGCCGCGAGATGGAGCAGCAAAGCGCCGATCGAGTTCGCCTTCGGATCATGCAAATAGTCCAGCTGCGTTACGGTGAGTCCTTGTACTGGCTGCAGAATCGTGTCGCGCATCCAGGTCAACATTGAAACCAGTGTGCCAATCTGCGGTGAGAAACCTTTGCGCGGGCCGATGATGTTCAATCCTTCATTGACTACGCCTCCCACTGCACCAGCGATAGAAGGCGACGGCAAACCTCCCGCTCCGAGTCCGCAACCGAAGATTGCAGACGCTTTCAAGAAGCTGCGGCGACTTCTAAGCTTCATTTTATCTGAGTGGTCTAAAGAAATGCACGATTTAGGACGTTTTCACCATCTAACGTTAAAGATGAGCCACGACGGATGGCGGCGTTGGCTCTGTCGGCTGGTTAGCTTAATTCATTCATTTGCTTTGAGCGAGATCCAGGCGAAGAAGGTATTCTCCCGTGTCTTCGCCTCTGCCATTGGCGAAATCTTTGTTTTTTCCTATGATTTTTAAAACCGCACTTCTGCAGCACTCTTATCGACCCGATGTTGTCCGTTGCGGCCCTGGCGAAAATCGGCCGATCTACAACAAGGTGGAGCATCCTATTGAGCGCTTGAGTCGCTAATCCTCTTCCCCAGAACTCCCTTCCAAGCCAATAGGTGACTTCCATGTTTTCTCCGTGCGGGTAGCACGATATGTGACCAGCGACTTGTCCCTCTGCAACGATCGTCCTCTTTGTGATTTGTGACGAATTCACAATTTTATCCCAACGGGCATCGAAAGCGACCTTGTCCCTTGGTTTTTTACCGACGAATGCTGCCATCCTATTCGCTTCCGGGTCGACTTGATGCTTATAGAAAGTTTCGAGATCGGAAGACTCGACGTCCCTGATTGCGATACTCTCGAATCTACTCATAGTTTTTTGCCTAACGAGAAGGAGCTGAGCCACCGCTGGCGGCGGCGAGCGTGGGAAACTGCGGGAACGGCTTCATGAAATTAAATGTGCGCATCGCGACGGCCAGCGGTTGGCTCCAGCGATTGGTTAGGTCTCCGTCGACCCTGCAAGAGATGGCAAGCACGAGATACTTCTCGCAGTGACGAGATAAAACCGTCCAATTTCTCCTTCGGCGGGTTGCCGGCGAAGAGGCTGCTCGCGCCTAGGAATGAGAAGAAAGCTATCCATTGATCGACTGCATCCACTGTAAAGTCCACGATCTGCCACACCTGTTTCCCATGGCGAGCCTCGCGAACTGTGATGTGCCCCACCCGCTTGTGCAGCTCAATGTAAACATTCTGCGGAATCACCCAAGTGCCGGACCACTGATCAAGATACAGATAGGCGTAAAGAGTGTCTGGGCGATCTCGATCCCCTTTCGGCTTGAAAAACTCGGTCGTCTTGCGAATAAAAAGAAGGGCTGACTCCACAATTCCGTTGTTGAAGTAGGTGTGAGCGTCAGATATTCCGTGCAGCGCGAACGTACCAGTGATCGGCCGCTCCACCAACTTCCAGTATACGTACAATGCCGACTGATGCGCGGCGTAAAACAGATCATCGATTGCGCCGATGAGACGCTGACCAGAGGACGATGTGACGCTCGCGCCTTCTCGCCAAGTCGTCTCGCATGCGGCGAGCAGCAAGGGGAGAACTAGAAGTGCGCGCATTCGTCTAACGAGAACAAGATGAGCGATCGCTGACGACAGCGTGCTGCGCTTCGGGTTTCAGTGTTAGAGTCATCGTAAGTAGATTCTCGCGCCGGTCAGCGGTTCGCTCCAGCGTTTGGTTAGACGAACTGATTCCGGAGAATATCATCGTGAAAAATCAACGTGAACAAACTTGTACGTCCGCTGAACATAACCCATCGATTGTTTATGGTCGTAGCCATCGACGCGTAATGAAAGCGAGTCTGGACCTATCGTGCCTGAATAGGCGTAAGATGATGCTCCGTTCGTATCCTCGGTAAACTGTATCGAGTTGCCACGAACACTATAGTGATAGTTGGGCTTCTGCTCGCGATTTAGCCACTTGGTGACGTCGCGAAGCGTGCCAGGCGTGGTCGTCGCGACGACCACGCCGTCAGGATAAAAGCGCAGATAAGAAGTCATCGCACCAACATTTGTAGGGACATTGAAGCGATAAAAGCCGTCGAAGCGCAACGCGCTCTTCGCGGCGAAAGCGTGAGCTGCGGTGCACAAACCGGCGAGGGCGACAATGCTTACTAGTCGGCGTGCGCAATTCATCTAACGAGAACGAGATGAGCCGCCGCGAGCGGGAGCGCGCGAGGCTGCGACGCAAGAAAGTGAAGTCATGACAAAACTAGATATAACAGCGGCTCGCGGTCGGCTCCATCGCCTGGTTAGGCTTCTTTCTTTGCATAGGACTTAATGATCCTCGCGGTGGTGCCGGCAAGCTCAACGATAAAGTGCTGCTCAACATCCACGGATACCGCGTCTGTGGGCGCGTCCTTACAATAGAGCCCGGCACCTGCTGTTTCGGAAACAAGCTCAATTCGATTATTGTCGAGCCACCGGAGCGCGCGAACAGCTTGGGGGCCAACGTGCAGAATCTGGTCCGGCGCAGGAGATGGAAGAAATCTAGGAGCTTCCATTCCAGAAGGCAGCTTAACTCGGGAAATTTTCCCGTCCTGCACGCAACAAATGGCCACGTCCTCCCAGTTGTGGCTGCGCTCGAAGTTAACTGCGACATAATGGCTATCGAGACTCCAGAGTGCGGAGCAATTGCGGGCTCCGCCGCCTTTGATAACGGCAGAGCGGCGTGTCCTTAAATTGACGAAGACCGCAACGACGCGTTTGCCCTCGCCGTAAAACGCCTCCTTAATCGCGTATTTCTTATTCGGCGAGATCCACTTCTCCGGATTGTTATTGTCGAGCGCGAGGCTCGTCAAACCGATAAATAGAACGGGGATCGCTGCGGCGACAAGTCGCATAGGAGCCTAACGAGACGAAGCTGAGCGACCGCCGACGAGGGCGAGCTTTGCTTCGGGTTGCAGTGTTGAAGTCATCAAAAGGAAATTCGCGCGCCGGTCAGCGGTTCGCTCCAGCGCTTGGTTAGGCTTTCCCATCGTCAATACCGAGGACTTGCCGAAAGTCCGCTTCCAGATCGGCCAGCAATTTTGGCGCTTCTTTTGTTGTGTAATCGCTAGCTTTTGTCCAGACGTCGATATTCTTGTTTGGGTCGCTTCGCATCTCGCGCCCTTGCTCAACGTAGAACATAAACTCAATAGAGATGTCGTACAGTTTGCTTCTGAAAGCTTCGATCTTTTCAACAGTGTGCTCTGGTAGAAAAAAGCGGCGAGGACGGAAATACTCATTGAACTGCGTGAACGCATCAGCGGCAGCCTTTCGTCGCTCCTCTTTTGTGGGACCACCCGCAAACTCAAACGCTGAAACGTAGGTGGAGACCCGTTGATGGAAAGCGTCTAGCCTGCCAGCTAATTCCGAGATTATTTCCAATCGCTTCTCATGAATGCGTGAGTATTCAATATTCCGCTTGGAGGCGGTAATCTGTAGATTCGAGCGCAGGCGTTCGAGCGATACGTCTGCCTCGGCTTTCAGCTCGCTCTGGAAGGCAGCGAGCTTCGCATTATACTCATGACGGATCGACTGCGACAAACGCTCCGTAATCCACGTCCGGGCTAACCAGACGATCAAGCCCGATGTAGCAATAGATGTGAGGATAGTTTCAAACATTGAGACGACAGGCTGGCGTAACGATCAGCTCACCGATGGCGGCCCCTCCGAAACTCCCGAATTGCCAATCTGCGTGGCGGGGCCCATTCGGTGCAGCGTCTTGTTGGGCCGTTGAGTCGTCTTCATTTTCGGATTGAGACCACGCGTCACAGCACGAATCCTCCATCGACGATTAATTCGATACCGTTGATATGTCTGGCGTCCTCTGAAGCGACAAAAGCGACGGCGCGCGCAATATCCTCCGGCTCGGCGAACGGCCTGCCGCCGCGCTGTTCCAAAGCCTGGAACGCGGCTTGCTCAGACCCGGTTTGAGCCACGAGGTCCTGAAAGAATGACATTGAGCGCCACAGCGGAGTGCGGACACCGGCCGGACTCACCGCGCAAACGCGAATTCGCAGGCCCGCCTCGCGACATTCCTTGGCCGCAGCCCGGACCAACATCCCGATGCCGGCCTTGCTCACTGAGTAGGCAACCGCACCGGAGGCCGGGCGGATCCCGGACGCGGAACCGATATGCACGATGACGCCTCCGGTTTCGCGCATGACGCGCACGCCATGCTTGGTAGCTAGAAAGGCCCCGTCGAGATTCGTGGCAAAAACGCGTCGCCATTCGGCCAGCGGCGTGTCGGCCAGCGGGCTGGCGGAGGAAACGCCCGCGCAATTGACGAGGATGCTCGGAGGCCCATGAACCCGGAGAACGTCCTCCAGCAAGCTCTCCCATTGCGCTTCCTCGCGGACGTCGAGCGTGTAAGCGCTGGCGCGGCAGGCCTGCTCGACGGCGAGCCGGGTGGTCGCTTCGGCGGCAGACGACTGCACGTCGGCACAGGCGACATGCACTCCGCCCTTGGCCAGCAGCAGTGCGGTCGCAGCCCCAATGCCTGAACCGGCTCCAGTGATCAAAGCCGTGCGGTTGTCACGTTGCGTCATATCCAAGAGGCAGGCAAGCTCGATCCTGGCCCAACGAGAACAAGCTCAGCCGCGGCTAGCGGGAGCGCGGCTGAAAATCTCCTGAAGTATTTTAGTCATCAAAAAATGTGAACGCACAGCGGGTAGCCGTCGGCTGCAGCGCTTGGTTAGGCCTTTGGTGGTTTCCAATGTTCGAGGAACTTCCCCACGTCGTTTCCTTCTTCAGTACCGTCCGGCCGAAGAATGAGCCAATTTTTTACATCTGATTCTGGAAACTCGATTCTTTGTCCCTTTTTATAATTTGTGAGGAGGTCCAAGTTGTTGCTGATGTAACCGCGAATTGTTCCGTTCTTAATCTGCTCTACCTCAACGAAGACGTCTTCGTGACGGTGCTCGCCGGTTTTTTCGTCGTTTTGGTAGAGTCTAATCCATACAGCGAACGTGTAGCCGGTTGAGAGGCCAGCGAGATAACGTTTTTTAGCCGAAGGGTAAGAAGCGCGAGCCTTCGCGACGTAGGGAGCGATCGCTCGATCATACGCCTCCACCTGCTCTCTGCCATGGGTGGCTGTCGATTGGCCCGTGGGCGACTTGGACCTTGCTTGTTCTTCGTGATGATGATTCGCAGCTCCAAGCGCGACAACCCAGTTGTCGCGCGGTGGCTTCGGGAGAGTCTTGATGGTCTGAATCTTCGAGCCAACACATCGACCGAACGGAATATCAGTGGAATAGAGTAGCCGTTTCACCGCGCCATCGACTGCGACGACGAAAACAATGGACGCAGGCTCTTTTGTGTCCGGCATGCTGGTGCTGCATGTATCGAGCGCTTTTCCAAAAGTGGGCATGATCCCTTTCTCAAATGCTTCCAAATAACGCCGACCTTCCTTTGTCTGAAAGTTCTCTCCAGCCTGTTTCACGAGGGATTCAAGCTCGCTAGATACAGCGGCAGCCGCCGCTAGCGAGCACAACGTTAACAATCCCGCGAACGATGGGCAACGCATCATAGGCCTAACGAGACCAAGCTCAGCCGCGGCTACCGGGAGCGCGGCTGAAAATCTCTTGAACCATTTTAATCATAGAAAATGTGAACGCACGACGGGTAGCCGTCGGCTGCAGCGCTTTGTTAGGCCTTACCGTATCCAAGAGCCTTTGTCTACGACCTTCCATTCCGTGCCAGTCTTCTGGACTGTGAATTCGTCACCGGTTACGCGGGAGCCAGTTGAAAGCTGCTCCCCATATCCGCAGATCACTTCGACAGTGCCTTTCTTCGCGCCTGGAGACATTGAATCGATCTGCTGATTGGTCTGTCGCACGACCAACCGGTAGATCTGTGCGCTATCTTCGGGAGATAAGTGCAATCGTTTGTCGACATCCACGCTTGCGGGTAGCCTGCGCGGACTTGCAGAGTCGAGTGGGTTGTACGTGCAGCCCGCAAGGAAAAGGACTGTCAGTAGCAACGGGCGCTGCATGGGCCTAACGAGAATTAGACGAACGTTCGTAATAAAAGGCGAACATTTTTTCGTCTAATATGAATCCGAGGGCGAGTTTTCGGCCACCGGCGGGTGGTCGAGCGGGCTGCGGATGTGGACGCCAGGGCGATTCAGCACATGAGTGTAAATCATCGTGGTAGCGACGTTTTTGTGACCGAGCAGCTCTTGAACGGTACGGATGTCATAGCCGCTTTCAAGCAAATGTGTGGCGAAGCTGTGTCTGAAAGTATGGCAGCTTGCTGGTTTTCGAGGATCGAGGGAAGGCTTTGCGACGGAAAAGAAATATGACCAAAGCGAGAATCGGATTAACCGAAGCGACCGGTGATGTAATCTTCGGTCTGTTTTTCGCCGGGGTTGGTGAAGATTTTTACCGTTGGCCCGAACTCGATCAGCTTGCCGAGATAAAAGAACGCGGTGAAATCGGAAACGCGGCCGGCCTGCTGCATATTGTGAGTTACGATAACAATCGTGTACTGCGTCTTGAGCGCCTGGATCAGTTCCTCGATTTTCGCCGTGGCGATCGGATCCAGAGCCGAGCAGGGCTCGTCCATTAACACAACCTCGGGTTCTACGGCGAGAGCGCGCGCGATGCATAAACGCTGTTGCTGCCCGCCGGACAATCCGTATGCGTTGGTCTCTAACCGGTCTTTGACTTCGTCCCACAACGCGGCTGAACGCAAACTTTTCTCGACTGCTTCGTCGATCCGCGAACGTTTTTTGACGCCGGCGACGCGCAAACCGTAGGCGATGTTTTCGTAAATCGATTTCGGAAATGGATTCGATTTTTGAAAGACCATTCCCACACGCCGCCGCAGATCGACCACATCCAACCCGGCTGAATTGATATCGGTGCCGTCGACGCGAATGGCGCCCTTGCTAATACGCGAGCCGTCAATGAGGTCGTTCATGCGATTAATGCAACGCAATAGAGTCGTCTTTCCGCAGCCGGACGGCCCGATGAAAGCTGTCACAGCGCGCGCTGGCATTTGCAGCGAGACATTGTGCAGGACCTTGTTGTCGCCGTAAGTGAAATCGACGTCGCGCACATCGATCATTACCTGAAGTTTGTCCGTCTGGTTTGCAGCCGGTTCAAGCGGTTCTGGTGGGGTTTGTGGCCGAACTGTTTGTGGCGGTTCCATCACGGTTACCATGATAAGCGTCTCCTTTGTCTCTCCCGCAGCACAATGGAGGCTAATGCAATCAGCATTACGACTATCAGAAAAACCAACGCGGTTCCATACTGAACGCGTTCGGTGTATTCGTTCTGCGGAATTTTCGAGCTAACAACATAAATGTGGTATGGAAGCGCCATGACGCCCTGGAAAAAGAAATCCGTCCATTTGGGCACTTGCCACGGCATTTCATCGCGCATTGCGTAGGCTGCCGTGAACATGATTGGCGCGGTTTCACCAGCGACGCGCGCGATGCCGAGAATCGACGACGTCAAAATGCCCGGCATCGCGTAAGGCAGAACATTCTTGCGGATGGTTTGCCAACTGGTCGCACCAAGTGCCAGTGAACCTTCGCGCAATCCTTTGGGTACCGCTCGCAATGATTCTTCGCTGGCGGTAATGATCGCCGGCAAAATCATCAGACCCAGCGTGAACCAGCCCGCAAGCAGCGAAACGTTCCAGCCAAAAAAGATTACGAATAATCCAAAACCGAAGAGGCCGAACACGATCGATGGCACGCCGGCCAGATTCAAAATGGCGACGCGAATGAACCGAATGAAGCGCGTGTCGCGGCTGTATTCGCTGAGATAAATCGCGGCACTGATTCCGATGATTAAGGCCACGATCATCGAGCCGATGACGAGGAGTGCCGTGCCAACGATACACGGCCAAATTCCGCCTGCAGAATACGCGATACTGGCGGCGTCAACCGGTTCCTTGTGCGTTTCCTGCCATTGCCGGAATTCACGATCGCTCAGCTCCATTTTTTTGCCTTGATAGTCGAAGACGTAGAGTGTCTGCGGCGGCTCGGTAAGAAATTTCACATTGATGAATGGCGCGTGATTGGTGAACACCGTTCGGCTTCCTTTGATCGCGATATCGAGAAAGATGTAGGTAGCGCACGCCAGCACGAAATATGTGGCCAGACGGAACGTCCAAAACATGAACGTTTGGACAAAGCTGCGCCGGCTGTTGGAAGAGGCAGCGACCATGTTAGCCAATGCTCATGCGGTAGCGCGTGACGAGCTTCTGTGCGCCGTAGTTGATGGCCAGAGTGATCGCAAACAACACCAGGCCTACCATGAATAGGGCGCGGTAGTGGATACTGCCGCGAACGACCTCGCCCATTTCCTGCGCGATAATCCCCGTCATGGTGTGCACCGGCTGGAAAAATGCGCCCAGTCCCTGTGTGAAATCGGGGATGGCTATCCGATTTCCGGCGCAGAGCAGCACCACCATTGTTTCTCCGATAACCCGGCCGAGCCCGAGCAACACTGCAGAAACGATCCCCGACAACGACGCTGGCACGAGCACGCGTATGATGGTCTGAAGCCGATTTGCTCCCAGTGCATAGGAAGCTTCCTTGAAACCACGAGGCACATTGCGCAGCGCGTCTTCAGCGAGAGTAAAAATCGTGGGCACAGCCATCAGCGCGAGCAAACAACCGGCGGTGAAAACGTTGAGCCGCTCGCTGATTGGAAAGAACGGCACCCATTGCATGAACGAGGCATGTGAGATGGTGCGGATTGTTTCTCCGAGGACGGCAATCCCGAAGAAGCCCAGCACGACAGATGGGATCGCCGAAATGAATTCGATGTATGGTTTGATCAGGCTCTTCTCAATCGGCGAGGCAACCTCGCTTACGTAGATGGCTCCACAAACGCCCAGGGGAACAGCGATTAGCAACGCGACGACCGAGACCATCAGCGAACCCACAAACAAAGGAATGACCCCGTACCAATCCTGCCAAAAACTTGCTGTGATCCACTGCGTGCCAAACAGAAAAGAGGTAATGGCGCGAGACGCCGGCACCGGTTTGTTCGGGTCCCACGCTTGAAGTTTTTCGACAACCGCGGGGAGCTGCTTGAAATAATCTTCCACCTCGGTTTTCCATTTTGCGAAGGCTTTGCGCGCTTTGACACTGCTGAACGCCGGAGGCGCTGCCAGCAGTTCAGTTATCTGCGCCTTCATCGAATCGGCAATTTGCTGAAACTTGTCCGTTGCAGAACGAAGCGCAGCCATTTGCTCCGATTCGCTTCGCGCGGGCGTAGCAGCGGCGCTGGCTTCATCCTGTGATTCGCTTTCGATCACAGGACTGCCAGCATAGCGGCCGAGCTGCAGCATTGTTTCACGCAGCGCCTGCGCCTGATCGGTCGCGTCTGAGAGCAATCCGTTTAACTGTTCGCCGGTGTCGCTGAATTTATTTGCAAACTCATCGAATTTTTCCAGCGCTGTCTGGTCGGCTCCGGCTTGCATTTGTTGAAGCCGGATGTCGCCGAGCTGACGCGACAGAGCCGTTTGCTTCTCGGTTTGCGCGCGAATGATGTCCACGTATTCGAGACCCGCCTGCCGATACAGCCGCAAATTTGCGAGATTCTGTCCGAAAAAACCGAAGCCCTCGCGAAAGAGGAAAATCGTAATCAACGTCAGTACGACTATGGCAACGAGCGCGTTGCTGCCGAAGAAAGCTTTGATGGCTGATTCGGCCGTTCGCCGTCGGTATCGAGTCGCGCTTTTTTCTGCCGGAATCGACAACTCTTGCGCGGTGGTTTCCACACCGGCGACGATGCGAAACAGCTACGGAACCAGCAATGGAATTAATGTTACGTTTCTGTGACAGCAGCGTTGTAGCGTTCGCTGCTCGCCATGCCGTAGTCTTGTGCGTAGGTCTGGTCGTCAGCGGCGAACTTAGGGCGACCGTTAACGCTTTTCACCCGGCACTTGTCCTCGCTCCGGTACGAAGTCTGGGAGATCTGGAGGAGCTTCCGCAGCTCGATACACGGTTCGGCCAGGGTCTTGTTTAACAGCCTCTCCCGATCTGAAGAGGCTGCATCCGGCAATAGCAAGCGCGCTCGCGATGGCGCATGCAGCGGTAAGTTTTTTCACACCGTACAATCATTGAGGCGTAAACGGGTGCTCGCAAGTGAGAGCTCGCCTGCTCGCCGTCAATCACCGGAGTTGGCAATAACATGTCACCCATTTTTTTCCCGATCGCCATCTGGTTGTCACGGTGCCGTGCAACCTTAACGCATGTGCTCGATTGAGCCGGTTCAGTCGCGAAGATTTTTTTGGAAGCACAGGTTAGGTTAAAACAGATACGGCCAGAGTCGGGCGCCTTGGATTTTTCCGGGGCGCCCGCTCATGCGTTTTGCCACACAAATGTAACCCTAATTGTTTTGCCGATTCGCCCCCGAATTCATACGTTTGGACCTGATCACGCATGCCGGCGTTGACTCTTCCCCGACCCGATTCCACATCAAACATAAACGCGCAGCAGCGTTTCTCGTTTGGCGGATCGCGACAGCAAGTTCCAGGACCGAAACGCTATCGCGCGGCCTGGATTTCCGACACGCACCTGGGCACACGCGGCTGCAACGCTACTGCGCTACTGGACTTTTTGCGCGAGACCGACTTCGACACACTGTACATCGTGGGCGACCTGATCGATATCTGGTCGTTGCGGCGGGCAATTTACTGGCCACAGCAACACAATGATGTGATCCAAAAAATTCTGCGCAAAGCCCGCAAGGGCACACGCGTGGTTTACATCACGGGAAATCACGACGAACTGGTGACGAGCTTCTGTGGAACGTACGGGAATATCGAGATCAAGGAGAACGCAATTCACGTGACTGCCTCCGGCGAGCGCATCTTGATCATCCACGGTCACGAACTCGACGTAGTGGTATCCGGCAGCGGCCGGATGAGGTGGCTCGCGTTCGCGGGTGATGTTGGCTACCAATTTCTCCTGTCGCTCAATCCACTAATTAACTTTGTCAGGCGGCGTTTCGGTTTGGGCTACTGGTCGCTCAGCGCGTATGCGAAACGAACGGTGAAGGACGCTGTGAGTTTCATCGGTAAATTCGAAGCTGCTGTGGCTCATTATGCGGAACGCTACCGCGTGGACGCCGTGCTGTGTGGCCACATCCATAGCGCAGCGATCCGCGAATTCGGCACAGTCGCATATTACAACTGTGGTGATTGGGTTGAAAGCTGCACGGCGCTGGTCGAAGGCGACGACGGGATAATCGCGCTGGTCAACTATCACTCGCATGCCGCGGACGGACGCGCAGTAACTCCGACGATCGACTCAGCGCGGCTGAAGCAAACCTTGTAAAATTGTAGGGCGTCTCTGTGAGACGCCTCGGCGTTTGATACAAACGCCCTACAACGACCGTTTTAACGCTTCAACTGCTCAACCATAGTTGGCTTCGCCTCAACGTGAAAGTCTCGACAGCGAACGCATCGCGTTTACGATGTGCACCCTGTGGGAGGGGACAATCGAACGCAACACAATCGCGAGATTGAGCGAAAATTTTTGGTCAGATGGGTGCCCGACGACCTGAAACGGCGGCGAAGCTTTGTTATCGAGCAAGGCTATCTCGCAACCGAATGGGCTGGGAGACAGGTCCGCCTTCGAAAGCGAGGCCATATTACTTCGCTGACTTTCAAGGTCCGTCGCGACAGCCACCGCGAAGAACGCGAGATCAAGCTGACCCCGAAACAGTTCGCAGCGCTCTGGCCTGGCACGGCGGGCAGACGATTGCGAAAGGTGCGCTACGAAATTCCGTGGGAAGATCTGCTGATCGAGCTGGATATTTATCGAGGCAGACACGCCGGTCTCGTAGTTGCGGAAGTGGAATTCCCCAATCGCGCGAGCTGCCGTAGATTTAAGGCCCCAGCCTGGTTTGGGCGGGAGGTGACCGGTGAAAAACGCTACAGCAACGTGCGCCTGGCCATTAAATAGCACAGCCCATGGCTTTCCGTTTGAAATTGCGCGAACCCCTGCCGGAAGGACTCAAGCGAGTCTTTTGCGAACAAATCGACTCGGCCTTGCACTTGTGCCAAAACCCCGCCAAACAACGTGGCGTCACTGTGCACGAGGTTCGCAAGCATCTCAAAAAGCTCCGTGCCGCAATGCGGCTCGCGATTGGCGTGGTCGGCAAAAATTGTCACGCGAAGGAGGATCGTTGCGTGCGCAAGATCGGACGATTGGTCTCAGACCTGCGCGATGCACAGGTGCGATTGCAAACATTTATTCAGCTGCGCGATAAGGCGGCGAAAAATTCCGAACAACAGCTCTTTCCGTGCACTGAGGAATTGTTGCTGCTCGAACGCGAAAGTTTCTCCGCAGCATTCGCCGGTTGGCAGCGCCAGGCGATTCCGCAATTGGAAAACGTGAAAGCTCGTCTGATGGCGTGGCCACTGGACGGCCTGAATTGGAAACAGATTTGCAATGCGGTATGTAAAATTTACCGGCGCGGCCAGCGCGCACTCGCCAAAACGATTGATGATCCGGAGCCGGAAAACTTTCACGCCTGGCGCAAGCGAGTGAAGGATGTTTGGTACGAGTTGCGAATTTTGCAGCCATTGAACCGAACCGTCTTGGAGGAGATGGCTCACGATGCGGAGGTGCTGGGCGAATTGCTGGGGAGTGAGCACGATCTCGACTTCCTCTGGGCGCGCCTGGAGAAGGAAAGCGGTGATGAGGCGCTCGCCAACGAACTGGCGCGGCTCCAGAAATTGATTAGCAAACGGTGCAAACGACTGCGGCGCGATGCGCTGGAACTCGGCCGGCGTTTCTACGCGGAGTCATCTAAGGCATTCGCAAAACGCATCTCCATCTTCGCCGATAAGCGAACGTAACGCAGGCATCCTGTCCGTCACAGAACAGATTCGCCGCAGTGAACCCATCCGGTCGAGCAGGCATCTTGCCCGCATGTGACAAAGCTGCGAAACCGTCATCCACCTGGTCGGCGATCGTAAGCTTCAAGGTATTTTATTCCCGATCCGGTGTTGAAAACGACGACGCGTTCACCGGACGCGATTTTCCCGGCTAAACGAAGCACTTTCAATGCTGCGAAGCAGGCAGCGCCTTCGGGACAGACAAAGAGACCTTCCTTTGCTCCGACCTGCCGCCCGACGCGAATCATTTCTTCGTCGTCGACGGCGATCGCGCCGCCATTGGACTCGCGAAGAATGTTCAGAATGAGGAAATCGCCAATCGCTTTTGGAACGCGCAAACCGGAAGCAATCGTTTGCGCGTCGTGAAATTCTACAGCGGTTTTTTCTCCGGCCTCGAACGCGCGAACGATCGGAGCGCAACCGGCAGCTTGCACGGCGAACATTCGCGGCCGGCTTTTTCCGATCCAGCCGAGTGTTTCCATTTCATCGAACGCTTTCCACATGCCGATGAGACCAGTGCCGCCGCCAGCCGGATACAGAATCACCTCGGGCAATTGCCAATTGAGTTGCTCCGCCAATTCGTAACCGAGCGTCTTTTTTCCTTCGACGCGATACGGCTCTTTGAGCGTGGACATGTCGAACCACCCTTCACTTGTTTTGCGGCGAGCGATTTCCGCGGCGCAGTCGGTGATTAATCCATCAATTAGCGTCACGTAGGCGCCGAGTTCGCGACACTCCAGAATGTTCGCGCGCGGCGTATCGCGCGGCATGAATACCTGCGCCTCCAGGCTGGCTCTTGCCGCATACGCAGCAAGCGCGCCACCGGCATTCCCCGCGCTGGGGACGGC
>Ga0081455_10002064_pt1 | contig 24009 bp, 22 predicted proteins | sample TabmetS3T2R1_FD_70207 | JGI IMG/M metagenome (GOLD analysis project Ga0081455, IMG submission 70207) | Tabebuia heterophylla rhizosphere microbial communities from the University of Puerto Rico - S3T2R1 | ecosystem: Host-associated > Plants > Roots > Rhizosphere ...
TATCAAGCCACGGTTGATAGCTCAGCATGTAGCCTGCGGAAGGCGCGTAGGACGTCGGTACGGGTGAGTATCCCGACCACCTGGCAATCCTCAACCACAGGCAAAGCCCCGACCTTGTGCCCCAGCATACGCCCAACCACCTCAGTCACGGGGCTATCTGGTGTTGTCGTCATCACGAAATAGGTCATCACCTCGCCGACCGTCAGCTTGTCGAGCAGGTGTCTGATCTCCCACACGGAGAGGCTCGTAGCTGGGGAGGGCAGGACCAGGCGGATATCCCGGTCGCTGATCATCCCGACCAGACGCCCCTCCTTCAGGACAGGGAGGTGCCGTATTTTACGCTGCTGCATGAGAGCCTGGGCCACATGCACCGATGTGCTCGGAGTAATCGTCACGGGGGACACGGACATAATATCGCCCACCCGTAATGGCTGCCCCTGCTCAGAGACGAGAGTCCGCTGCGTACTGAGAGTGCTATATGGTTCACAGAGCGTGTGGATCACAGGATAGCTCCTTTCTCGTATCACGCCTTAAGCTAACTCTTGTTCAGGGTGACACATATCACAGGGGACAAAATCACGCTGTACCGCGATAGCGCGAGACGACATGAGCAGCATGTCGTCTGGGGTAAGGTGCACAAGGCCAGGGCAGTGTGGTTTACAATACGCCCGTTCGTTCCGCCAGCCCACATACATACGCTCCCGGTTGACAAAGACGCCAGCTGGGCGGTTGAGCAGTGGAATCCCTTCGCACGTGAGGAGGGTACACTTCTGCTCCAGCCCGCCGGCATAGCCGGTCAAATGCCCTGTCTGGCCAATGACCCGATGACAGGGGACGATGATGGCCAGAGGGTTGTACCGCAGCGCTTGCGCCACGGCGCGCACGGCCTTCGGCTGTCCCAGGGCCGCGGCAACACTCTGATAACTCATCACCGCACCATAGGGGATGGTGGCGGTCAGATGGAGCACGTCGCGTTGAAAAGCGCTGCGCATGCAGCGCTCATCAATGAGCCAGGGAAGGCGGTCGCAGGTCCCCGTCAAATACGCCTGCAACTCGCTGAGTAATGCTTGCAACGCTTCCTGGTCTTCGCGGACTGCAACGCCTGCCTGCCTCTCAAGCCTGGTGAGAAACCGCGCCGCGTGTGTTTCCCAAGTGACGAGTGCTACGCCGTGCTCCGATTGCGCTATACATAACTTCCCCAGCACGGTAGAGCACCAGGAATACGAGCAATGCACCACGGGCGGGCGCACCAGGCGATGCGTCAGCTGCGCCTGGGCGCGTTGCAGCGGTTCCTCAATGTCTCTCGGGTCCTGGAGCGCAGTCAAGACCTGCTGCACACTGCAATAGCGCGCATAGACACCATAGCACGCCTGGCACAAGCGGATATGGGTGTGCACGGCCTGGCGCAGGGCGGCGTCTGCCTCATCAAGGGCGACGGCAATCAAGGCGTCTTCCTGGAAGCCGCATGGAAGTGAGGTGCGTCGATGCTTCATACGGTGTCTCTCACGATACTGGTATCGCCTGGGCGATGGGGGTTGCTGCTGCCTCGGGGCGTGGGCTCCAACGCCATCCGAATCTTCTTTAGCGCCTGAAACACGTGCGCTCTGGCCGCGTCCGACGAGCATTGCAAACTCGCGGCAATGCTGTCGTATGGCAGCCCGTGGAGCTTGCGTTGGATCAGAGCAGCTTTTTGCTTCACCGGCAGGCCGTCAATGATGGTGAGCACCTGCTGTTCCGTGTCCTGCGAGAGCAAGAGCTGTTCCGGGTCATCATGCCCGAACCCATTGGTCCGGTGCAAGGTCTGCTCGACCGCGGGTAGCACCTCGTGCAGTCCCACATCCGGATGGCGCCGTAGACGTCGGAAGTGGTTCTGACAGAGGTTCGTGGCGATTTTGAACAACCAGGCCCGCATATTGGCGTCTTCCGGCAGTTTCTTATGGGCTCTATAGGCCCTGAGAAATGTGTCTTGAAAGAGATCCTCGGTTTCCGACGACCCGCGCGTCAGCCGCCAGATGTAGAGATAAATCTCTCGGTGGTGCTGCGTCACGAACTGCGCGAAACACTCGTTTACTCCACTGCTCTGCATGCCCTCAACCTCTGATTATTCTGGACGCTTGCGAGAAGCCCTCGCTGGCCCATGTCTTTGAGACAAATACCCGCCTCTGCCAGAGTGTATGGAATCCCAGGCTCACAGCACGTAGGCCATGCCTGAGGCTATGCAACAGCGCCAGGCGTCGTCGGGGTCCGTGTGTCTGGCCCTGCTGCCGCAGGACTTCCCTCCGCCACAGTGCATCAATCTCGGCCTGTTGTTGGAGCGCGCGTTGATGTGCCTTGGCCAACGCTAAGAAAGTATCGGTATCCATGTCAGAAAACATGTCTGTATCCCCCTTGGGTGTATGGATTGTGCCTGGCGGCGGCTGTTTAGTCTTCCCATATCTGAGCCTGTGTCGCGAAAGCGTCGCTATGCGCGGGCACTATACAGAAGAGGTGGCCGCAGGGATCCTCCATGACCCACCAGGTCTGTATAGGCCCTTTCCGACGCGCTCCGAGTTTCTCTAAGCGCTGCACCTCGGCCTCGACATTGTCGGTCTCAATGTCCAAATGTATACGGCTGGTGTCGTGCACCCGTTGGAGATAGAACTGCAGCCCCCCGGCCCCGCCACCAAGCGTCACATAGGGGCTCGTGGGCTCATCAGCACCGCGTGCCGTGACTCCCAGGGCCTGCTGCCAAAAGTGCACGCCGGCTTCCATGGTCTCTGCACTACAATCGAGCAAGATGGAGCAAAGCCGACTTCGATGCATGGTGTATCTCCTCTGTGCCTCTCGCTTCCCTCTCCAGCGAGTGTGCTCTCTCCTATCGCTCTGCCTATTATTCTCTATAACCCCGCAGCAGCGATTTTGTGAAAAGGGTTTTTGATCCTTGGGCGTGCTGTGGGGACCTCTCGATAGTCTCCCCAGCGATCACGTGAACAATGCCCTCGGGGAAGAGGATGGGGCGATCCTGATGATGCGTGAAGAGCGCTATGCGGTCGCTGTGGCCGACGCTTTCTGGCGCGTCACAGGGGGTAAGCAGGTCGGCGTGTGCACCATTATGGGGGCTTGAATGCCGCTGGGAGCCAGCTGGCCTATGGCGCCGTGGCGCAGGCCTTTGAGGACCCCTCGCCAGTCCTGGTCATCATCGCGGACGTGCCACAGGGGTCGGGTGGCCATACCCACTATGACATGATACGCGGCTTCCAGTCGGTAACGAAATGGGTCGGGACCGTGGACAATGACGAACTCATACCCGACTTTACGCACCGGGCTTTTACCCCGCGGCGCTCGGGCCGGCCAGGTCCGGTGCGGGATACGTTGTCCAGGCAGCCTGACCCCGAAGGACGCGGTCTGCCGCGCCGGCCAGCGCTGCCGAGAACACCGGTCAAATATTCATACAGCCTGAGCCATCACCGATCTGGTTGTGTGTAGCCAGACGGGATGGTGCGTTAGATGCAAGACTGCTCGTTCCCGATTCGTGACAGTGACGGGCACACCTAATACGTGGCATGCCTCAGTTCTTCCTGGCGCGGCGCTGTGTCAACACGCGTCGGATCGTCACCTCCAAATCACGGAGGAGTAGGGGCTTCATGCAAAAGGCATCGAGACCAAGCTGCGCCGCCTGCTCCGCCAATATCGTCTGGCTATAGCCAGTGCACAAGATGACGGGGATATCTGGACGTAGAGCCCGCAAGGCCCGCGCCAGGTCTGCGCCCGTGAGGTGCGGCATAGTCTGGTCAGTAATGACGAGATCGAAGCACTCCGGGGCTGCACGAAAGGCCGCCAGCGCTTCCTCACTGTTGGTGTAACTTACGACATCGTAGCCCAGGTGTGTTAGCATTGTCTGGCCTATGTGGGCCAATGCGGCCTCATCATCCACGAACAGAATGCGTCCCTGCTCCTGGCGTATAGGGTCCGCCGTATCAGGAGCGACCGCGGGCAGGCTAGCGCTATGGGGGAGGTAAATGACAAAGGTTGTACCCTGTCCCGGGGTGCTCTCGGCGGTGATAGCGCCCCCGTGCTCGGTGATGATGCCGTGCACCACGGCCAGACCTAGGCCGGTCCCTTCTCCCACATCCTTGGTGGTGAAAAACGGCTCAAAGATGCGTTCGCGGACTTCAGGGACCATGCCGTGCCCCGTATCGCGCACGGTCAAGCGAATGTATGGTCCTGGCCTGAGTTCCGGATGGGGGAGGGCGCTCTCTGCGGCAAAGTCCACAGCGTCCAGGCGGACTTCCAGCAGCCCCCCGGTTTGGCGCATGGCATGCGCGGCATTTGTGCAGAGATTCATGAGTACCTGCTGCATCTGGGTAGGGTCGGCCAGCACAGTACTGGTATGGAGGTCTACCTCCTGGCGGAGAGTAATCGTGGCTGGGAACACTGCGCGCAGCAACTCCAGCACTTCCTTGACGAGGAGGTGCAATTGGAGCGGCTGGCGCTCTGGTTTTGCCTGGCGGCTAAACGTGAGCATCTGCTGCACCAGGTGCCTAGCGCGCTCCCCAGCCACGAGGATCTGCTTCAGGTAATTCCAGGCGATGCTCTCCCGCGACACATTGTCCAACGTAAGCTCTGCATACCCCAGCACGGCTCCCAAGATATTGTTGAAGTCGTGGGCAACACCCCCTACCAGGGTCCCCAGCGCCTGCATTTTCTGCGACTGGCGCAGCTGGGTTTCGAGTTGGAGACGTTCGGTAATGTCACGGACTACGACAACGAACCCCTCAATACGCCCGTCAACGGCAAGTCCCGCCGTGGAGACCTCGACGTCGACCGGCTGTCCATCTTTGCGGATTATCTGCCGCTGCTGGTAGGGCGCTCTATCGGCCCCTTGCAAGAGTTCGCGGCGGCGCCGCAGGATTACGGGCGTAGTGGCGGGCGGGTACAGCATGGTCGAGGGCATCCCTAGTAGGTCCTCCAGGCTATAGTGGCTCAACCGGGCCAGAGCTGGGTTCGCAAACACAATGTGGCCCTCCAGGTTGACGGCATAGACCGCCTCGTGCATCGTGTCCGTCACCGCATTGTCCCGCGCCTGGAGCTGCTGGATCTGGCCGCACAGGTCACTGTTCTCAATAGCCTGGGCTACCTGATGCGCCAAAATAGTGCCCTGTTCCACATCCATGGCACTGAAGCGGTCGGGGTGCTGCGTATCCACGAAATCCAGCATACCAAAAACAGCTCCTGTCCGGTCCAGCAACGGGAGCCCGAGCGACGCCTGTCCACCCAGAATGTGGGTAATGGAATGACGCCCAAACGGCGACTGCTGCATGCGATTGCAAAAGGCTGCGTGCCCTGTGCGCGCCACCTGGGCCATTAAGCAGTCGGATAGATGCGGGGCCTGACGATACCCCAGGAACGACCTCGTTCCCTCGCCAAAAGCGGCCACGACTACTGCGGTACGGCCCTCTTCGACAACACGCCAGAGCAACCCATACGTGTACTGCTGGGCTCTGCAGATGACTTCGAGCAGTCGTGGCATCAGCACCTCAGGTTGGAGGCTTGACAGGGCCACTGCAGCTACGTCGTTTTGGGTCTGCAGGAAACGTGTCGCGGCAGCGCGGGCTTCCTCCGCCAACTTCTGCGCAGTGATATCGCGGTAATTGGCGATAATAGCATGTACGGCTGCTTCAGCGAGGAGGTTGGTGTAATTGACGTCCAGCCAGCGCCAGGTACCGTCCCGGTGGACGTAGCGAAACTGCAGGTTGGCAGTGGCCCCTGGCTCTGAGACGAGCGCTGCAAAAGTCTCGCTCACAGTCGACACATCATCAGTATGGACCAGGGTAGTCAACTGCCGCCCCAGCAGTTCTTCCACGCCATAACCCAGCATCGGGAGAAGCGCCGGGCTGTGATACAGAAAAGTCCCGTCCGCGTCCAGGAGTGCAATGCCCTCATGACTCTTTTCGATGAGCGTCCGGAAGCGTTTCTCGCTCGTTTGGACTACCTCTGCAGCGCGCTGACGGTCGCTGATGTCCACCAGGACATTCACCGCCCCGAGGAGGTTCCCTGACTCGTCGTGCATCGGGTTGGCGTGAGCCAGCACAGTGATACGCTGCCCATCTGGGCGCTCGATCACAATCTCGTGGCCATTAAAGGCTTTATTCATCCGCAGCGCCAGAGCCATCCAGCACTGGTCGTGCGCAATTGGCGAGCCCTCGGGAGAAAAAAGCTTGAACGATCCGCAAAATCGGTCTGTTGGATCGTGCAACTTTGGGGCACGTCCCCAAAGTTGCACCGCGTGGTGGTTGTAATAGGTGATGAGTCCTTCGCGGTCGCAGGTATAGGCCCCTGCAGGAAGATGTTCCAGCAAACGCTGGAAGTGTAAGGCGCTTTGGTTCGAGCCTGGGTTAGCCAGCTCTCCCGGGCCAGCCTGCGCTTCTATAAGCTGTTGCTGCATGGCTGTATCCCCCCCTTGCCGTACCGCACTACACAGCAGAGCTTCATCTTACACTAGCTCAGGGCAACTTCATAGCGAAACTTCACACCCTTCAAACTATACGTATAGTGCCATTATAAGAATCGGGTTCATCAACTACAATCCACAAACAGAGGACGTTCACAACCTTCTAAGGTGGATGCTTCGGAGGGGGATGTGGCAGCGGGGGAGACAGCCATATTGTGCTGTGGTAGGTGACAACAAACGTCGACGAGGTAGATGGCGTCATGCAGCGCTTCGGTGGCTAAGCTGTACGCCTCCTGGAGGGCGTCGTAGTATCGGCCACGCAGGCTTCAGACGTCAGCTTGTGGTTTCAGCTACCATGGTCATGCTCAGGCCGCCACAATTCACGAAACTGGAGTGCAGCGAAGAGGAGGACTAGTACCGCCGGCTGTCCCAGGAGGTGCGGGGCCCAGACGGCATGGCCCCGCACTATGGGTGGTACTGTTAGACGTGTGCTGTGACGGATGCCGCGGCGGTCTGGGCACGACGTTCTTTCGCCTTGAAATGGGGAATAACGTACTTGCCGAAGAGCCGCAGCGAGTTTTTCACCTCCGCATCCGTGGCCGGCCCGGCCTGGAAGATAGGCATAATCTCGTCGGCCCCAATGCGCTCGTAGTTTTCTACCACCTCGATACACTCGTCCGGGGTGCCAACACAGAAACGACCGGTAGACAGCACCTCCTCGGGGCTGACGCCCTTGCGCATCTGGGGGTCCCACTCCATGCGACGTACGTGGTAGCGATAGCTGTCGGGCACGTTCTTGGTGTCTACACCGGTCCAGCCACGCTCGTAGTTACGTAGGCGGATGTTAATATTCCAGGCAGCAATCTCGGCGCCCCGCTCCCTGGTCCGCTGCTTGTTCTCGTCGCAAAAGCCGATGCTCGAGACCACGACCTTGTCGTTGACGAACTTGCCAACCGGCTGGGCGTTTTTGAGCGCTTCTCTGTAAGTGTTGATGCGCCCCTCCACAGTATCATACTGGCCCAGCACGTTGCACAGGCAGCCAATCCCCAGTTCCCCAGCTCGCTGGAAGGTATCATCCTGGCTGCACGCCGACCACAGGGGCGGATGCGGCTTTTGGAAGGGTTTGGGGATGACCTCCCGTTCCGGCACGTTAAAATACTTGCCCTGGTGTGAGTAGACCTGCTGCGTCCAGATGTTGGGGAGCATGGACAGCGACTCTTCCCAGATACCTCTAGTGTCTTCGAGCTGGATCCCGAAGGGGGTGATCTGGTAGGGGTTGCCGGAGCGGCCGACGCCCACATCCACGCGGCCACCGCTGAGGACGTCCAGGGTGGCTGTCTTGGATGCTACATGCAAGGGATGGTGTACTGGCAACAGGATCACACCAAAGCCCAGGCGCATCGTGGTGGTGTGCTGACTAATCGCGGCGAGCATCACCTCAGACGCGCTGCAGTGAGCCCATTCCGTCAGGAAGTGATGCTCGACAAACCAGACGCGCTCAAACCCCATCTCCTCGGCGAGCTTTACTTGATCGACAATCTCTCGTATGCGCTGGTGTTCCGCCTCCGGAGGGGCAGGCCGGGGAACCTGTATCTCATAGAACAGACCGAATTTCATACTGTGCTTCCTCTCTCAGAAGTCTATAATGCTCAAATGCTCACATCCATTCCAGCCATAGAGGGACCACCATGGCAGCGTCCCTGCATGCCATTCTAGAAGGGGTGGCAACCAATAGCAACTCTTATAACGGCATGGGGATGAGAGCCGGGACATAAAGAGAGCCAAGTGATCACGCGAGAAGCACAGGCCTCCAATTGCTTCGGATACTACAAGTTGTGTGATATGATGGGGAGGCCGGCGACTGTCCCAAAGAACTGCAACACTCCTCACCAATCCTCAAACGGAGGCTCACTCATGCCTATCGGAGGTAATGACTGGCTCGCTTTAACCCCCGAACCGACCTTGGAGCCCGATCTGCCCATCTGCGACCCGCATCACCACCTGTGGGAATTTCGGCCCGAACCCGTGCACTATCAACGCTACCTGCTACCAGACCTGGCAGAGGATCTGAACAGTGGGCACAACGTGCGTTCGACAGTTTTTATCGAGGTAAAAGCAAGGTATCGCACCGACGGACCGGAGGAGATGCGTCCGGTTGGTGAAGTCGAATTTGTCGAGGGGCTGGCGACGGAAAGTGCCAGTGGGAAGTACGGTCGGGCGCAGGTAGCCGCCGCCATCATTGGCTATGCCGATTTGAAACTGGGCGAGCGGGTTGCTCCAGTGCTCGACGCGATGCAGGCGGCCAGCCCCGCCCGGTTTCGTGGCATCCGTCATTCGGTCGGTTGGGATCCCAGCCCGGAGCTGGTGAACAGGGACATCCAAGGCGTGCTTGCCAGCGACCAGTACCGGGCCGGCGCCCGGGTGCTGGCGGGCAGGGGGTTGTGCCTGGAGAATTCGCTGTATCATCCACAGTTGGCAGAGTTGGCAGCGTTTGCCAGGGCGGTGCCTGATCTCATCATCGTCTTGAATCATATCGGTGGCCTGGTGCGGGTGGGCTCGTACGCCAACCGGGACGACGAAGTGCTGCCCGCATGGCGCAGGGGCATTACGGCCGTGGCGGCCTGTCCCAATGTCATCATCAAGCTCGGTGGTGTCGGACAGCGTCGGTTCGGTTTCGACTGGCATGAACGCGCACAGCCCATCGGCTCGGTAGAGCTGGCCGAGGCGCTGTCCCCCTTGATGCAGTATTGTATCGAGCAGTTCGGCCCCGACCGCTGCATGTTCGAAAGCAATTTCCCGGTCGACAAGGTGTCTTACTCCTACAATGTCGTGTACAACGCTTTCAAACGGTTATCTAAAGGCTACTCGGCTGCCGAGCGCGCCGCCATGTTCCACGACACTGCCGCCGGTGTATACCGGATTAACCACGAGCCCTCCACTCGTGGTGCTGCAGCGCGAGGGGGTTCGGTATCATAGAGCATGGCATTTGACGGTAGGACGATCATGGTCTAGCATCGCTCTCTCTGGAAGTCGTTCAGTGCTGATAAATTAGGAAAGGAGTTGGCCATGGCAGAGTTGCCTCGTCTGAACGGTATCATCAAAGCCTTGGAGGAGGGCAGTGTCGCCTTTGTCGGCTCGGCACCAGCCGATGGTGCGGCTGGTACCAACGCCCCCTACGACGGTGCGCTGTTCGAGATGGAGCACGGTCCCTATGACATCCGGGCGCTGCAGGAGGGGCTGCAGAGCATGCTGGATCGCCGCCAGATTGCGCAGCGCGGCGTCGCGCCGGCGGTCACCCCCATCGTACGGATTCCACCGAACCAGGGACAGACCAACTGGGTCGCCAAACAGGTGCTCGACATCGGTGTGTACGGGATCATCTGGCCCCACGTCGATACGGTCGAAGAGGCGTATAACGCCGTGGCCGCCATGCGCTATCCCCGGGTCGAGGGACGCCCGCTACGCGAGCCCTTCGGGCGCCGTGGCGATGCCCCCAATCGCGCCGTCACCTACTGGGGTATCACCCAGCAGGAGTACTACGCCCGGGCCGACGTGTGGCCCCTGAACCCCCAGGGCGAGCTACTCTGCGGCCTGATGATCGAGAGTCCCGAGGGGATCGGCAACCTGCCGAAGATGCTGCAAGAGGTACCCGGCATCGGCGTCATCTTCACTGGGGAGGGCGACCTCTCCCAGGAGCTGGGGCACCCGCGTCAGTATGACCATCCGGACGTGCTGAAGGGCGTCAAGGAGATTCTGGACATCTGTAAGGCGCACAAGGTGCCGAACGGCTGGTTCCACACCACCCTCGACAATGTTGAGCAGGTGATCAAGGACGGCTACCGGGTCCTCATGGCGCCGTCCTCACGCAGCTACGCCGTGCTGCACAAGGGGCGCGCCGCTGCCGGCAGAGGCTAAGCGCTGAGGCCTGAGAAGCACCCCGGCCCCAGCGCATGCTACGCCTGGGGCTGGGCCGTGCGTCTTCAGGTGAAGACGCGGGCGCGGTGCGCGGCGAGTGTCAGAGCATGCCATACGGAACTATACAGCGCAAGCCATCGATGCGCAAACCCTCCTCTTCCCTTTGCCCCGGTCGCATTCCTCAACAGACACGGGTGTCGCTGTCGACCCGGCGGTGGTAGACGGCTAGGACGAACTCCCAGAAGCGCTCGTGTAGGCCTTTGGTCCCGCTGTGGGAGCGGCGTTAACGCCACCGGGGACTGCTGAGTGCATGCAATTAGCGTTGACAAGAGCAGGCGTGTTTTCTATAGTGCGATGCCACTGCGCACCATGGTATATGGTGGTTTCATCTAGGTGCCATATGGCAGCGAGGACGCCCATATCAAGGGGGACATACTGATGCAAAGGTTCATCACACTCCTAAGTCTCATGTTGTGCGCTGCAGTAGCCATCACGGCCAGTGGGCCTGGCCAGGTGAGTGCTGCTGATAATGTGATCAAGTTTGGCGTATCAACTCCCCTCTCTGGTCCGGCGGCGGCCTGGGGGATTCCGCACAAGCAGGCTATCGAGTTGGTCTTCGACGAAATCAACAGCCAGGGGGGGCTCGAGGTCGGAGGGAAGAAGTACAAATTGGAGGTGGTGGCTTATGATCATAAGTACGTCATTGCCGAAGGCGTGGCCACGGTCAACCGCCTTATCTCGAAGGACGAGGTGAAATATCTCTCGATTCTCGGCGGAGCTGTAGCAAAGGCCAATGAGGAGGCGGTCAACGAAGCGGGGGTGCTAGAGCTGCCTCTAGCCTATGCGGAAGGGTTAGTAAGTCCGAAGAATCCCCTGACTTTCCATAGCTTTCCGTCCCCGCCTGAGACAACTACCTTCTGGAAGTGGATCAAAGAACATCATCCAGAGATTAAACGACTCGCGACGATCAGCCCAAATGATGATACAGGCTGGTGGTCCATTAAGGTGGAAACGCAATACACCGAGAAATTGGGCTATGAGATCGTTGCGAAGGAGTTCTTCGAGCGCGGCTTGACTGACTTCAACCCCATCTTGCTGCGCATGCTGGCCCAGAAGCCGGATATCATCAGCGTCAACGCGTCACCGGCAGGCAGCGTCGGGCTGATCATCAAACAGGCACGCGAGCTCGGCTTCAAAGGGCGGTTCATCCATATCGGCCAGGTCGATACTTCGGTCGTGTCTGGCATCGCAGGGAAGCCGAACGTTGAAGGCATGTGGGTACACGGCTATGTAGAAAGCCCACTGCCAGAGTCGATCAAGAGCTGGAAGGAGCGTTACACGAAGAAATATGGTGAGTGGAACGCTACCAGTATCGACTTTGCCAATCCGGCGTTTGGCTTCATAGCGGCCGTGAAGAAAGCGCAAAGCCTCGATCCCAAAAAGATCGCCCAGGCCCTGCAGAACGTGGAGTTTGACAATCTCTGGGGGAAGGCGCACTACGGTGGCAAGGACTTCTACGGCACGAATAACCAGATCATCTATGCCATGCCTTTCTCCGAAGTGAAGGACGGCGTGGCGACGATGATTGTGCAACTGCAGCCGCCACATAACTAGCGGTCTGCGCACGCCCTCTCCGAGAGGAAGAGGGCGTGCAGGGAAGGTGAGGTTATGACGTTTGCACTCCTGATCCAGAGTATGGTGATCGGGCTGTCGCTGGGTTCGACTTATATCTTGATGGCGCTGGGACTGACGCTCATGTTCGGCATGATGCACATCATCAACTTCACCCACGGGGCCGTATACATGCTGGGCGCCTTTGTCATTTACTACTTTTTTGGCCAGTGGGGTGTGCCCTACGTGCTCTCCTTCTTCCTGGCCATGCTCCTGCTGGGAGCGTTTGGCTTTGTGATCGAGCGTTGTATTTATCGACCGATCAAAGGTGGGATCGAACCTACCCTGGTAGCCCTTATCGCCGTCACGACGTTTGTGCAAGCTCTGGGCTATCCTGTCTTTGGCACGCTCGATAAGCACGTGCCGACCGTATTTCATGGTATGTATTCCATCCTTGGGGTAGGTATTTCGGCAGAACGCCTGATCATCATTCCTGTCGCGAGCGTGCTCGTCCTCGGCTTGTACCTGTTCATCAACAAGACCAAGATGGGGGCTGCCATGCGCGCCATCGAGCAGGACAAAGAAGCGGCGGCCTTACAGGGGGTCAACGTCAATGTCGTCAACGCCCTCGCCTTCGGTGTGGGGTTTGCCCTGGCGGCGGCGAGTGGGGCCTTGATGGCACCGATATTCAAGCTCGACCCGATGATGGGTGAACAACCGCTGCTGAAGGCGTTTATCATTATCATCCTCGGGGGCCTGGGGAGCATTCCAGGCGCAATCCTGGGGGGCCTGATCCTGGGACAGATCGACTCGATTGTCGCCACCCTGCTGGGTCTGGAGCCGGCTTTTCTCCTGAGCTTTGTGTTCATTATCCTGTTGTTACTCTTTAAACCTACTGGACTCTTCGGCCATGAAGTCTAAGATCCGCACCGTTATGTTGCTGGCAGTTGCTCTTCTCGCCCTTCTGCTCTTCATTGCTCTGGGGGGAAGCTATTATGCCCATCTGCTGGCGCTGGTCTTCACCAATGTAATCCTGGCGTCGAGCCTGCGGCTGTCACTCATGTGTGGCCAGTTGAACATCGGGCACTCGGCGTTTATGTCAGTAGGGGCCTACACCTCAGCGCTACTGGCCAAGAACCTTGGTGTACCGTTTGAACTGTCCCTCCTGGGTGGGGCGCTCCTGGCGACGGTCGTTGGGATAGCCATGGGGTATCCCTCGCTCAGATTGCGTGGGGTCTATTTTGCCATGGTGACGGTGGCCTTTGTGGAGGCGGTCCGCCTCATTGTGCAGATCTGGGTCTCCCTGACGCGGGGTATGAGCGGATTGAGTGGTATTCCCAAACCGAGTTTACTAGGGATGGTCCTGACCACCAAGACGGACCAGTGCTACCTCGCGCTCGGCCTCATGGTGGTCATCTTGCTCATCCTCTACAAGCTGGAGTACAGTCGCCTGGGGCTCATCTGGAAGAGCATTGGCATGGCCGATAATCTGGCGCTGTCGCTCGGAGTCAATGTCGCTGCCTATAAGCTCCTGGCGTTTGCCGTGGGGTGTTTCTTCGCTGGTGTGGCTGGCGCATTCTACGCGCACTTCGTGCGCTTTCTCTTTCCACCGACGTTTGACTTCCTGATGGCGACTAACATACTGGTATATAACTACGTTGGAGGACGGGGACATTTTTGGGGCCCGATCGTGGGAGCGGCTTTTCTCTCATGGCTCCCTGAGGTTTTCCGGGGCAGTGAGGCAACCAGACAATATGAGACCATCTTCTTTGCCATCACCATGCTGCTCACGATTCTCTTTCTCCCCGGGGGTTTGATCACGCTCCCCGGCAAGTTGACCGGTCTCTTCCGGCGGCGTGCTGAGAGTGTACCGAGCCCAAGCCCAGTAGTGGTAACGTCAGGACAGCGCGTGTAATCCCAGAGGGTAACGCGAGACCCATATGGCCTTATTAGAAGCACACAACCTGACGAAGTACTTTGGCGGACTCGCCGCAGTCAATCGTGTCGATCTTGCCGTTGAGGAGGGCGAGATTGTCGGGCTCATTGGTCCGAATGGCGCCGGGAAGACGACCTGTTTCAACCTTCTGAGCGGTTTTCTGCCACCCACTGCCGGCACCATTACCTTTGTCGGCGAGTCTCTTACTGGCCTCAAACCCCATCACATTGTGGCACGCGGTCTGGTGCGCACTTTTCAACACACGACGCTGTTCCAGGATATGACCGTCCTGCAGAACGTCTTCATGGGGCTCCACTTGCACAGTCGGAAGGGGCTGGGGCACGTGCTGTTCAGCCGGCAGTCGTTTCCCCAGGACGAGATCGACCGTTGCCATGAAGTACTGGCCTTCACCGGCCTGCAAGAACTGGCCGATCAACTCGCGAAAAACCTGCCACATGGACATCAACGTACCCTGGGTATCGCCATGGCCCTGGCGGTGCGCCCCCGACTCTTAATGTTAGACGAGCCGGTTACTGGCATGAATATCGATGAGAGCCAGCGCATTATGGCCCTGATCAAAACTATCCGTGACCGCGGTACCACTATTTTGCTCGTAGAACACAACATGCGGGCTGTTATGGGCACCTGCGAACGTATTATCGTGCTCAATTTCGGTGAGAAGCTCGCTGAGGGGACCCCTACCGCTGTCAGTAGCAACCCTGACGTGATCGCTGCCTACCTTGGCGCGGGGGTAACGCATGCTTGAGGTGCGCGATTTGCGGGTGCATTACAGCACTGTAGAAGCCGTCAAGGGGGTATCCTTCCATCTGGATGCCGGCGAAATGATTAGCCTCATCGGTGCCAATGGGGCCGGCAAGAGCACTATTCTGCGTGCCTTGACCGGCCTGGTGCAGCCCAGCGCCGGCACGATCACGTTTGAGAACATCTCCCTCGTTGGGCTCTCCCCGCACCAGATCATTCGTATGGGTATTGGCCACGTGCCTGAAGGCCGTCGCCTCTTTCCGAAGATGACGGTGCTAGAGAACTTGAAGATGGGTGCGTATTTGCAGCGCAGCAAGACCGATGTGGCTGCTACCCTGGAGCGCATCTACGAGCACTTTCCTATCCTCAAGGAGCGTGGGCAGCAGCGTGCTGGTTCGCTGAGCGGTGGCGAACAGCAAATGCTAGCCACCGCCCGGGCCCTCATGAATCAGCCACGCCTCCTCATGCTCGATGAGCCGTCCATCGGCCTTTCCCCCATCATGACTGCGGAAATCGGCAAAATCGTGCAGCAGATCAACGCTATGGGCGTCTCAGTCATTCTCGTGGAACAGAATGCCATGCTCGCCCTGACCATTGCCCAGCGCAGCTATGTCCTGGAGACAGGCCATATCGTGATGCAAGGCAAGGCCCAGGATTTACTGCAGGACGAAGGGGTGAAGAAGGCATACCTGGGACTATAATCCTCTAGGCACTCTGCCATCACCGGCTACAGATGCTTGTTCAGAAAGCTGAGCATACGCGTCCACGCCTGTTGGCTGGCCTCGGCGTTATAGACCTGGGGGCGCTGCTCGTTGAAAAAACCGTGCTGTGCGTCATAGCGAAACAACTCATAGTTCGCCTTGGCGTCTTTGAGCGTTGCTTCGAGTGCGTTCACTGCCTGCGGCGTACACCAATCGTCCTGAGTGGCAAAATGCCCTTGCAATGGGATTTGCAGGTGTCGCGGGTCAGCGGCTTCCGTCGGTGGAATGCCATAGAAACACACACCCGCGTCAAGCTCTGGGATCTTGACGCCAGCGATGATGGTGAGCGCCCCGCCCATGCAGAAGCCCATGACTGCTACGCGCCCGCCACGAGTTTTCAGATACTGCGCAGCCCCGCGCACGTCCTGCTCGGTAGCGCCTACCCAGTCAAGTCCAGTCATGAGGTGGTTGGCTTCATCTGGTTCCGTCGTTACCCGCCCGTGATACAGATCCGGCGCTAGGGCGCTAAACCCTGCCGCCGCAAAGCGATCGCACACCCCGCGGATCTGAGGGTTGAGTCCCCACCACTCCTGGATAACCACGACATGCTTCGTGCTCCCGGCGGCTGTGGCCAGGTAACCCGAGACATTCCCGCCGTTTGGGGTTGTGTACTGCACGGTCTCGCCCATGTAGATGTCCTCCTCTTATGGAAGGCAGCGAAAGGTAGGCAGTGATGTGTGAACTGCAGGTGAGCAAGGCCGGAGCAAGTACCCCTTGGAGTACCCACTCCGGCAAGGAAGTGGAGCGTGCTGCTACACCAGTACCGGATCCTTGGACTTTGTGTATACCTGAATCCGACCGCGGGTGCTATCCAGCACGGCAATACGGTGCTGATTATCAACCTTCACAGCCACCGGGTGCGAAAAAGACTTCTCAAATGCCCCTTGGTCGTGGGCGACAGCCAGGGCGCGCTGGCGAATCATGTCTGGATTCGACAGCAGTTTCTCTTTGCCCCATTTCGAGAGCTGGTGATCACCGGTGAATCTGGTAATGAAGCGGCCACTCGGGGCAAGAACCTGTACACGATCGTTCTGCCGGTCCGCCACATAGATCTCGCCATCTCTGTCCACACAGACACCACTGGGGCGATTGAACTGACCTATACCACTACCAGATTGTCCGAAACTGGCGAGCCACTGCCCCTCAGAAGAGAACTTCTGGATGCGGTCATTGCGCCAGTCGGCTACGTAGACGTTCCCGTCTGCATCAAGCCCAAGCCCCCAGGGCATATTCAACTGGCCGGGACCATTGCCGAAGCTCCCGAATTGGCCCTGGTATTTCCCGTCCAGCGTGAATTTCTGAATGCGATGGTTGCGGGTGTCGGACACAAAAAGCGCTCCGTTGCTGATCGCGAGCCCTGACGGCCGGTTGAGCTCCCCATCACCAGAACCCGCCTTGCCCCATTTCCCCAGGAACTTGCCGTCTTTGTCGAAGATGGAGATGCGATTCAACCACTCGTCGGAGACATACACATTACCCTGATCGTCTAGGGCGATCGAGCTAGGCCAGGTGAACTGCCCATCCCCTTCGCCATACTCACCGAATTCACGGATGTACTCCTCATTCAGCGTACACACCGTGATGTGTATCCCATCCGGCCGATTTTCATAGGACCGATTCACCACATAGACCGCATCGTGCGGAGCGAGGGCCAGATCCACAGGATTCCGGAACCCTGTCCCGGCAAATTCGTTGCGGCCTACGGAATGGCTATAGGAGAAGGTCCAATCCTTGATTCCAAAAAAATGTGTGCTCATAATTTTCCTCCGTCATCACGGCCTGAATCTTCCTCTCCCTCTGGGAAAGGGCCGGAGTGAGGGGCTTTTATCAAGAGGCAGTATGCTCACACCAACCCGCTTCCCATGGAGAGAAGGAAAAAAGGAGTCCTTTAGCGTGCCTTACAGGAATCTCACCTTCTCAAAGTTCCCACCGATGATGGGTGTCGGGTTCAGGCCCATCCAGTCCTCCAGGATGGTCGCGTAGACGGAGCGAAAATCCATATTGTGCTTCAGGTTCCCGCCCTCTTCCTGCTTGCTGGGCTCCAGCGAGGGGTATTCGCCATACAGACCGCCCTTTACTTTCTCCCCCACTGCAAAGGCCACGCCAGCTGCGCCGTGGTCAGTGCCAGAACCATTGTCCGAAATGCGGCGACCGAACTCGGAGAACATGAACAGCAGCACATTGTCACTGGCCTGGTGATCCCGTAGGTCAGTGAAGAAGGTGTCTACAGTAGTCGACACATCCGTCCACAGCCTATCGTGCGCGGCCATCTGGCTGGCATGGGTGTCAAAGCTGTTGTACGGGGACGTCGTGTACAGCACGCGAGTGCCAAAGCCAGCCAGGTGCGTCTGGGCAATGTTCTTCATATATTGGCCGACTGCCGTATTGTTATACGTCACGTTCGACGTATATTTTGACGGCGCGGTTGCCAGGATATCGGCACCCTTCAGGGCATCGGTGCCGGTACGACGGATATAGTCGATAGCATAGCCACGACCAACGGTGGGGCTATACATACGGGAGAAGACGTCCAACGCCTGCGTGCGCTGGTCTTGCCCATCGATACCGGTCAACAGACCGTAGGTTTCGAGATTGCCGACAGAGGCGACCGGGACACCCTCTTTGGCCAGAGCGCGGGGCAGACCGCGTCCATAGTTCACGCCAGTGAGCACATTATCCGCATTAGGGTCAAATTCCTTAAGGACCCGCCCTAGCCAGCCGTCAACCCCGACCTTGTCCGGCTCACAGGTATGCCAGATATCCATGGAGCGGAAATGCGAGTAGCTCGGATGGGGATAGCCAATGCCCAGGAAGATAGCCAATTTGCCTTCATCCCAGTACTTTTTCAAAGGCCCCATGGTAGGATACAAGCCCAGCTCATCATTCAGTGGGATAACTTTGTCCTGTGGGATACCGAGCGTAGGCCGGTAGTCATAGTAAAGACTATTCGTATACGGAATCACCGTATTCAGACCGTCGTTGCCCCCTGACAGGGACAGTACTGTCAAAACGTTATCTTTCGCCATTATGCATTCCTCCGTTGCAATAACCCTGTTATCACTCGATCATGCCTCAGCAAAATTGAAATTCTGCAGTAGCTGCGAGCATCTGGAACATTTCACCACTCCGACGGGTAAACGCCGCGCGCTCAGCGTCGGTACTATGACGTAGCTCACCGTCACGCTGGGCATGGGCAACCAACTCACGCCGGGTGTCATCGCTCATGTTGAGACATCCGAGCATATCCATGCACCCATCCACAAACGCCTCAGGGGAGAGACGCGCACCACGAGTCATGAGGCGGTTAATCATGTCCTGCACGCCAGGCAGATCAGTCCGACCCAGGTAATCCGCGGCGAAATTGATGCGCTCCACCAGGGTCCCACTGTCAATCCACTCATGCCCGGTGTGCCAGCCTTCCACTGTCGGCGGATTCATCAGGTCCATGCCCATGTATTTAGGCTCTTGGGAGATTTCGAATAGACCCGGCTTCACGTCACCGTGGTGCTCACCGGTCATGCGCAGAATGCTAGCGACGAGTTCCGCCGGACTCTTCACGCGGGCATACCGCACGGATGGCGATTTGAAGAAATCCGAGGTGAGCAGGACCCGTAGCATGGCTGTGATGTCATAGCCAGAGTCGAAGTAGGCTTTTTCCAGAAGGTTAATGGCAGCCACATCCTTGGGCGGTGTTTGGCGCCAGGATGGCACAGGGACTTCATCAGCCACAAAGAAGTCATACATGTGGCGCGCGATGTATCGTGCTGTAGCAGGCTGCTTGCAGATAATGTTGATGATGTCGTCACCGTTCCAGCGACCAGTCTGACCGAGGAAGGTTTTCTCACTGTCGTCGTGATCCGCCGGGTCAAAGCGGAACTCCCACGGGCTACGGCCATGGGGGAAAGGCGGATAGGCCGGCGCCGCGTTCCAGCCGGTAAAGGCCCGCGCGCAAGCTTTCACGTCGTCTTCAGTGTAGTTGAACTCGTTGTCTTTACCAACGCCCAGCGAGAACAGCTCGAGCAGTTCCCGACCGTAGTTCTCATTCAGAGCGACCTTGTGACTTTCCGTGTTATCCAGATAGTACATCATACCAGCGAAGGTAGAGAGCTTCATGAGCAGGTTCTGGAAGTTGCCCATGCCGTGCTCCCGGAACATCGCGATCATGCGGCTCATTTCCTCGCCGCTGTCAATTTTGCTGTGCCCGGCGCAGAAGATCATATGCCAGAAGAGCGCCATCTTCTCCTGGAGCTGGCGGGGCGAATTGGTCATGCGATACAACCACTGCTGTACGTTCGTTTCAATGGCAGCAGAATGGTTGTAGGCTGGATGGTAACGCACCATGATATCTTCATCAATGGGCGGCTGCGACTCTGGACTGAGCAGCTCTTCTACCACAGCATTGTAACCCTGGGCCGCTTTCGCTTCAATCTCTGCCCGGCTCGCCCCAAAACCGGCGCGGCGCAAAAGGTGACCCATCAGGGCAATGTCTTCCTGGTTAGCCATAGACGCCTCCTTACGGCATGATTGTCCTAGGCATATATATGCCTAAATCGGAATCATTCCGAATTCGGAATTTGGTTGGTAATCATAATGAAACCGCTATATCCCTGTCAAGAGAGAAAGAGCAGAACACGCCCCTTTTTTGCTGTCAATAGTCACTTCCTGACTGCTCCCAGACAAAAACGGGAAACGCCAGTATTTCCTGCAAGCCCATGGTCTGATATAGCCTGAAGGCGCGCTGGTTCGCACGGCTGACGATCAACGACAGCGTGTCGAAGTGGCGTGCCGCCAGTTGGGTCAAGCAGTGGTTTACGAGCATACGTCCCACGCCTTGACGCTGGTACGCCGGTAGTACGGCGACCTGGGCGAGGTGTGCCTGCCGGGGGGCAATCTCCGTTACCACGACAAAGCCAATACCATGTCCACGATGGCGGGCGAATACCGCGGCCTCGGCGACGAGCGGTCCACAGCCGCCCTGCATCAGCAGATTGTCTAGAACGCTGCGGCAGCCCTCCACCGTACGATAGAGCATGTTGAGCTTCACATCGACTGTAGTCTGGTACGCGGCCTGCATGATGGCCGCTGCTTCGTGTACATGCATCTCCCGCCACGGTTCGAGTTGGACAAGCGCCGGGGGCTGCACTGAGGTGTGGGCGCCTGCGAGTTCGACGCGCAAGAAGGCGCGCCAGGCGGTCTGCAAGCCTGCACGCTCGCACACCGGCACAAGCCAAGGAGAGGCCATGGACACACACGGGCTTTCAATACGCTGCACTCCCCGCTGGCGCATCGCGTCAACAGTCGCCTGGAGGAGGCTCTCCCCAATCTCTGCGATGTTCCAGGCGGGTGCTACCACAAGCCCAGAAAGAACCCCGAGGCTCCCAGAGATTACGTAATACGTGTAGCCGACGGTCTGCGTACCCACCCGCACTGCTTTGCCCGGAACCCCACGGCGCCCAATGACGCGCCGCAGTACCTCTAGAGGGTGTGAGATATCCCAGAGGAGGTACTCACGCCACCATTGCGCTTCGTGGTGCCAGAGGCCCTCCAGTTCGGCGGGGGTGACCGTACATAGATCGACAACCTGGGACTTCGGAATGAGATGTTCGCTGACGACTCTCGACACGGGACACCCTTTATCTCGCACCCATCTTGCAGTAGCTGCCGACGTCGTGCTGACGCTCTCGTGGTGTCAGACACTCCTGACCACCTCAGCTTTGCGGAGTATACATTGTTTCGCTGCAAGGGTAGCACACGGCGGTACCTGTAGTGAAGTACAGACAGCCGGAAGGCATTTAGGGATTCTCAGCGCCGGTTTTACGAGTCTCAATGGGGTAGAAGATTGCGGCAATCTCGGCCTGTGAAAGATCACGCGGGATAGCTTGATGGAGCTGGTCAAGATACGACCTGGCCGACTCTGGATCATACCTCGGTGCCTTGGGGATGAATACCAGTGGTTGCTTGGTGGCAATCACCGTGATGAGTTCGCGCCCAAACGGCGGCAACGGCTTCCACTCAACATGCTTATCATCGGGTTGCCCCACGGTATACACACTGCGTGGTGGCAAAAGGTTAAGAGCTTCTTTGATATTGGGGAACAGGTGCTGGACTTGCCCATCTGTCGAGTAGTAATCAACGTAGACAAAGCTCTCAAACTTCGCGGGGGTTGTCACCTCGATGATGAGGTTTTCTCCTTGCACGTAGACCGGCGACTTCTTGCCTTCTTTGTTGACCAGCCGCACTTTTAATCCAAAATCATGGGTTTCAGCATGCTTTTGGACAGGTTCCAGGATATCCAAGACCTCGCAGAAAGGTGCTTCAACAATACGTATTAACGTATCATTGACGTACGTAATCCCTCTGATATTCTGCACCACACTGCGTAGCCTGGCACGGTTTTCTTCACTTTCTATACGTCCTTGGAGCTTGACAACACACCTATCCACCTCCACTGAGATGTCGGCACACTGCTGCGCGGCGGGATCTTGTCTGATCTGCGCCTCTATCGCCGATACAGGGGGACAAGGTGGAGTACTGGACAGATGCCAGAATCTATAGATAGCCCAGATTGCGACGCCGAGCCCTACAACTACCACTCCTAGCTCGACCACTACTACTAGCTTCCGCACCTGCCAAACCCCTCACCGAGAAATATCTCTGTGCTCGCGGTCAGATACGTGTGGATCAGGTATATCACTACATGCGTCCAAGATTGACCACCTCCACGCGACGATTCTGACTGCGCCCCTCTGGCGTGTCATTGGACGCGATGGGTTTGGTCGAACCATAGCCAACGGCAAGTATGCGCTCAGGGGCGAGGTGGAAGTGTTGGACGAGGTAGGTTTTGATATTCTGGACACGCTTTTCTGAGAGTGTTTGATTCTTGCGTGCAGAGCCCTGGCTGTCCGTGTGGCCTTCGAGCTGGACGCGATAGTCAGCATATTGCGGCCAGCTTAGGAGCGTACCAAGCTTGTCGATTTCTGCATATGATGCGGAAGGAATAACATCTGAGTTCGATCCAAACAGTACATTGAGCGTCACCGCAGGTCGCTGGGGAGGCATGGACGGGCGCGTCGGTGGTGGCCCAATACCGCGCGTACGTGGCGCTGATGTTTCTTGTGGAAAGAGCGCTTGGGCTATGTCCTCTGCGCTATAGCCGACCCGTCCGCGGAAATCCGTCGATCCTGCAATCCCCTGCGCCTGAGCTAGGGTCTGCAGACCTAGCATGGCGAGCCAAGGAATGAGAGCAAGAACGCAAAGCATGAGATAACGACGCATGTTGCTTCCTCCTGTAGTAGAAAGGTAACAAACACACTAGGGTACCAGCATAGAGCAATTGCGAGAGCATTGCAAGCGCTTCCGTGGCAGCAATGACCCGGCCAGAATTTCGGCCTGCTCATCCCGATCAGATAGGGCTTGCTGGAAACCCTAGTAACGGCCTGCACGGCCCGATCGAATAGGAGGGTTAGCTAATGCTACTGAGATTATTTGTTTGGACTTGACGGTGTGTTAAGAACTGTGGCATAACCGCTGCTGCTTAACATATAATTACGTAACTAATTACGTGATCTATAACGGGCAATCTAACCCATACTGATATATAGTTCGTGAAGGACTCTCACAGTCCATGCATGCCTGGGAATGTTGGATAGTCGCGCTTCTCCCGGGGTCCAGGGGGACGTGGGCGGGTGTCTTCTCTTAGCCCTGGAGGCAGTATATGGCAGAACCGATCTACAAAGTCATTATTGTTGGTGCGGGTCCAGGGGGACTCAGTGCAGCGGCGCGGGCGCAGGCAAATCAGATGGAGTATCTCCTCTTCGACAAAGGTGAGTTGGCCAATACTCTCTACGAGGACTACCAGTTCGGTAAATTTGTCCAGGCCTTTCCCTCCACCATTCCCGCGCGCAGTGATCTCTCTTTTCAGGCCGGCAGCCGTGAGGAAATCCTGGAGGGATGGAATACGTATGCCAATGAGCATCACCTGGATCTCCACAAACAGGAGGCCGTCACGGCGGTGACGCGGCAAGACGGCTCTTTCGAGGTCAAGACCGCGGTGGCAACGTACCGCGCCAGCAACGTCATCCTCGCCATTGGCAAGTTAGGGAATCCACGCCATCTGACTATCCCCGGTGCCGAGTCACCGCATGTCGAGTACCGCTTGAAAGATCCACGTGCCTACACCGGCAAAGACATCCTGGTGGTGGGTGATGGCGATAGCGCGGCGGAAGTCGCCCTGGCCCTGGCAGAGCGGAATCGCGTCACAATCTTTAGTCGCAGGACGGGATTTTTCCGCATGAATGAGGCCCTGCAATCGCAGGTCAACCAAAAAATTGAGAGCAAAGAGCTGACCGTCTACTTCAGCGCCGATCTCCAGCGGATTGAGCCAGACATGGCGTATTTATTAGTGGGTGACCACGAAGTGCCCGTGAAGGCGCAGCATATCTTCGTGAAGATTGGCGCCGAGATGCCGCGCGGGTTTCTGGAGCAGTGCGGGGTGACCTTTGCCTCCCAGGATCCCGAGGCCCTGCCGCTCCTGGATGCCAACTACCAGGCCGTGGTGCCAGGCCTGTTTCTGGTTGGTTCAGTGGGCGGGAAAG